>Ga0315314_1000045_pt1 | contig 173293 bp, 167 predicted proteins | sample TDP9_MG_FD_203631 | JGI IMG/M metagenome (GOLD analysis project Ga0315314, IMG submission 203631) | Freshwater sediment microbial communities from Lake Towuti, South Sulawesi, Indonesia - TDP9 | ecosystem: Environmental > Aquatic > Freshwater > Lake > Sediment | place: Indonesia: South... | reverse complement strand
TCCCTGCTTTTACCTTTTGCCCTTGACTTTGTTCTTCTTTTTTGTTACCTTTTAATCAGTTGACCATTCTCCTTACCGAAAGAAGAAAAACTTACTTGCCTTTTTCATTCATTCTGCGAAAGAACCCTCTTCTTGTTTTTTATACTGAGAATTATTATAATCAAATCTGAAATAAATGTAAAAGGATAAAAAGTGGAAGAAAAAATAAGATTTAGAAAAGCAACAGAAGAAGATATGTCTCTAATCAAAAAGTATATTGAACATTTCCGCTTAGATGATGAGAGTTTATCACCGGAACAATTCGTTATTGCTGAGAAAAAAGGTAAGTTGGCTGGTTTCGGTCGGATTAAACCTTATAGAAATTGTTATGAGTTAGGATGTGTCGGTGTTTTAGAAGAATATCGGAATCAAGGTATCGGTGAACAAATCGTAAAAAAGTTAATTTTTGAATTTCCAACTAAGGAAGTATGGATAACTACGGATATGCCGGAATATTTTGCAAAGTTCGGTTTTGAAATTACTAACGATGCACCAGAAGAAATCAAAGCAAAAATTGGACGTGTTTGTCTGAAGAAACTTCGTTCCTGTGTAGTAATAATGAAACTACAAAAATAAAAAGGAGGAGAAATCTGTGACGGAGAAAAAAATTCAAATGGGTATAAAGAAAAACATTGCTCTCATTGCTCATGATAACCGGAAACAGGATTTATTAGAATGGGCAAGATTTAATAAAGGACTTTTAAAAAAACATTCTCTCTTTGCTACGAAATCAACCGGGTTGATGCTCTCTAAAGAACTTGGGCTGGAAGTGAAGACATTTCAAAGTGGTCCCTTAGGTGGAGACCAGCAAATCGGTGCAAAAATTGCTGATGGAACAATTGATTTCCTGATTTTTTTCTGGGACCCGCTTGAACCGCATCCGCATGACCCGGATGTCAAGGCACTACTGAGAATAGCGGTGGTCTGGAATATTCCGATTGCTTGCAATCGTGCCTCAGCTGATTTTATCATCTCTTCACAACTTATATCGGAAACTTACGAGCGTATTCTTGTTGCTTACGAGAAGATAAATAAAAAATAGGAAAATCACAAATGAGGAGGAATAAAAAATGGAACTTAAACTATCACAGTGGTATCGGATTTTAGGTCCGAGAGTAACAGTCTTAGTTTCTACAATTGATAAAAATGGTATCTCTAATGCTGCACCGGTATCTTTTGTTTCCCCACTCTCTGCCCAGCCACCTTTAGTAATGATTGCTCTTCGTCCAGAGAGACATACCTTAGCCAATATTCGTGAGACGAAAGATTTTGTTTTGAATTTACCACAAGAAGATTTGCTTAACGAGGTAATGATTTGTAGTAAACCTTTCCCCAAAGGGGTAAGCGAAATTAAAGAAGCGAAATTAACTGAACTAAAAGCAAAAAAAGTTCAAGCACCACGGATTGCTGAATGTCTTGGCTGGATAGAATGCAAATTTTTAACTGAATATCTTGCTGGTGACCATCAAATAATTGTTGGTGAAATCTTAGTTGCTGAAATAAAGGATGAATTTTATGAAGAAATTTTCCTTTGCGACCAAGCCAAACCCTTACTCCATCTTACCGGTAAGGACTTCGCTATCCCCACAAAAATTTTACGCGCACCTGAGTAAGAAAAAAATTTTTTTTATATTTCTCTCTTGACAAAAAGAAATAAATTTTGTATATATTACCAACTTTAAAAATTTAAAAAATTTCTCTCTCACGGTTTTATGCAGCGGAGAGAATTTTTTGTCTCTAAATAATTTATAAAATGTGGGAGATGAAAATTGTTATCGTTGGTGCCGGTGCAATGGGTACACTTTTTACTGCCTTCTTAGCCAAGAAGATAAGTTATCCTGGTGCATCCCGTACTAGAGAGAAAACCTTCCTGCCTGATGAAGTTATCCTCCTGGATAAACACCCACAACGCGTAAAAATCATTGAACAAAAAGGAATAAAAGTAACCGGTGTTTCACGGTTACAGGTTACAGGTCGCAGGTTTCAGGTCACAAGTGAACCTAAAGAAATTGGTGTTGCCGATTTAGTAATTATTTTTGTTAAAGCATACGATACTGAAGAAGTAGCAAAAAAAATTAAACCGGTAGTCGGCAGAGATACTTATCTTCTTACTTTGCAGAATGGTTTAAATAATCTTGAAACTTTAAGCAAGTTCTTTGACAAAGAAAAAATTCTTGGTGGCACTACTGGGCAAGGGGCGACTTATTTAGGTCCGGGTGAAGTTTTTCATGCCGGTAGAGGGGAAACAATTATCGGAGCAATGAGCAAAGAGTCCCGCCCTTGCGTGCAAGAGTGGGATAAACTCCGAGCGAAGAGTGAAGAAATTAGTGAGATTTTTAATCGTGCAGGAATAGAGACGAAAATTACTGATAATTTAGAAAGTGCCATCTGGTCAAAATTGGTTTTAAATTCGGCAATTAATCCCTTAGCTGCATTTAGCCGACGCAAAAATGGTGAACTTATAAAAGAAAAAAAATTAAAAAATTTACTTTGTGCGGTTGCTCAAGAGACAAGTAAAATTGCCCAAGCAAAAGGAATAAAATTGCTGTATCCCAATCCAGAAAAAAAAGTTGTTGAATCCTGTCAAGCAACGGCGAAAAATGTCAATTCTATGCTTCAGGATGTTCTCAACGGTAAACGGACAGAAATTGATTTCATAAATGGTGCGATTGTGCGTGAAGGAAGAAAAATAGGTCAACCCACACCTTTAAACGAAATCTGTTGGATTTTAGTTAAATCTTTAAAAGGAGGTATGTCGTCTTCATCCAGAAATTTTTCGTAAAAATGAGGTAAAAAGATTTTAGGGTTATTGGGTAAAACAAAAAAGTGAGAAAATTCCTCTTAAGAGGGGGACAAGGAGCGAATTCCGACTAATTGAGAAATACCTCTTAAGGGGTGACAGTGAGGACCCCGCACCGATATTGGTGCGGGGGACGAACGCCAGCAGGGGATATCCCCTATGGTTAATAAAGGAGGTAAAAAATGGCGTACGACCCAACTAAAATGGCAGATTGGCAAATTGCCGAAATTGCCGAAAAAAATATGCCTACCCCGGAACAATGGCAGGAGCGGTTAGGATTAGAAAAGGACGAAATTATTCCTCAGGGGAAAATCTGTAAATTAGATTTTATGAAAATTATTGAACGGCTGAAAAATAAGCCGGATGGGAAATACATTGATGTTACCGCGATTACACCTACACCGCTCGGTGAAGGGAAATCAACCGCAACCATGGGTTTAATTGAAGGATTAGCGAAGCGAGGGAAAAATGTCGGTGGTTGTATTCGTCAACCATCCGGTGGTCCGACGATGAATATTAAAGGGACAGCTGCTGGTGGTGGGAATGCTTTACTTATTCCAATGACTGAATTCTCGCTTGGATTAACTGGCGATATCAATGATATAATGAATGCGCATAATTTAGCGATGGTCGCTTTAACTTCCCGTCTGCAACACGAACGGAATTATGACGATAGCGAACTTGCCCAGCGGAAACTCAAACGGTTAGATATTGATCCTACTGCCGTAGAAATGGGCTGGATAATTGATTTCTGTGCTCAGGCACTACGGAATATCATTATCGGTCTTGGTGGTAAAATGGATGGTTATATGATGTCCTCTAAATTTGGTATTGCGGTTTCTTCGGAACTGATGGCAATCCTTTCTATTGTTCGTGACTTGAAAGATTTAAGAGAACGGCTGGGCAAAATTATTGTCGCTTATGATAAGAAAGGTAATCCGGTAACTACTGCGGACTTAGAAGTTGCGGGAGCGATGTGTGCCTGGATGAGAAATACGATTAATCCTACGCTGATGTCTACCGTTGAATATCAACCCTGTATGGTGCACGCTGGTCCTTTTGCCAATATTGCGGTAGGACAGTCATCAATCATTGCTGACCGGATTGGTTTGAAAATGTTTGACTATCATGTTACCGAGAGCGGTTTTGGTGCGGATATTGGTTTTGAAAAATTCTGGAATGTAAAATGCCGCTTATCCGGATTAGTCCCGAATGTGGTAGTAATCGTTGCGACAATCAGAGCGTTGAAGATGCACGGTGGAGGTCCGAAAGTAAGACCGGGTCTTCCGATTCCTGAAGAATATAAGGAAGAAAATTTGGAACTTTTAGAGAAAGGTATTCCCAATCTTCTTCATCATGTCAATATTGTGAAAAAATCGGGAGCGATTCCGGTTGTCTGTATAAATCCTTTTTCTACTGATACAAAGGACGAAATTGCCTTAGTAAAAAAACATGTTCAGCAGGCAGGTGCACGCTGTGCGGTTTCTTATCACTGGCTTAAAGGTGGAGAAGGGGCATTAGAACTTGCTGATGCAGTGATTGATGCCTGCAAGGAAAAAGTTGACTTTAAGTTTCTTTATCCAATAGAGATGCCTTTGCGAAAAAGAGTAGAGTTAATTGCTAAAGAGGTCTACGGTGCGGATGGTGTTTCCTGGACAGCCGATGCCGAAGCGAAAGCAAAAAAATTTGAAGCCAACTCAGAATTTAAAGATTTTACCACAATGATGGTGAAAACACATCTGAGTTTGACCCATGACCCAACGATTAAAGGTGTTCCTAAGGGATGGACTCTTCCGGTACGGGATATTTTAGTCTTTGCGGGAGCAAAATTTCTCTGTCCTTGCACAGGAACTATAAGTCTAATGCCGGGGACAAGTTCTGACCCTGCTTTTAGAAGAGTTGATGTAGATGTAAATACGGGCAAAGTGATGGGTCTCTTTTAAATAACGCTGATTACACAGAAAACGGAAACCGCTGATTACACAGAAAGTAGAGAATCGTCTTTTAACTATATACTATCAACTATAAACTATGAGCTGTCTTATTGGGATTGACGAAGCTGGTTGGGGACCGGTACTCGGTCCTTTAGTTTTGGCAGGAGTTGTAGTGGAAGAGTTTACTCTTCCTATTTTGAAACAACTGGGAGTAAAAGATAGTAAACTATTCGGTAATGGTGAAAAAGCACGAGAAAAAAGAAGAAAACTGCGCGAGAAGATTTTACCTTACTTAATTTGTTCTTCAGTAAAAATAATTAGTGCTAAAGAATTAGATAAAGATAATACAATTGACTTAGAAATTAGGTATATTGCTGAAATACTTAAAGAATTAAACTGGGGAAAAGCGAACTGCATAATCTGCGGAATGTTGGGAACTCTGAAAAAAGAAAAGTTTATTAGCCGAATTTCACGCCTCCTTAATCTCCGTGGAATCCGTAAGAATTTATTTCTGCGTAATCTGCGCTATGAGAAGAAAGCAGACAAGAATCATCTTCCTGTCTCGGCAGCATCAATTTTAGCCAAAGTAACCCGTGATGAAGAAATTGAGAAGTTATGCGGTGAACTTGGCGAAGAATATGTGAGTGGCTACCCTAATTCAAACACAGCAACTTTTCTTAAAAGATATTGTCAGAAATACCATCGTCTACCTCCGCAAATTAGAAAAACAAGAAACTGGCTTCCACTTCAAAGAATAATTAAACAAGTAGAAAGTTCAAGGTTGAAAGTTAATGGAAAACGATAAAATGATTACTTCCGAAATAATCATTCAAGATTATTCTAAATTTGTTCTTAAGCCGAAAGAAGAAATTATCCTTCAACTAAAAGATGTAGATAAAATTTTCCTTATTGGTTGCAACAAATGTTTTAAAGAATTCAAGCAATTCGGAGAAGAAGAAAAAGAATGTGTTGAACTGATAAAAATGCTTCGGGAAAACGGGAAAAAAGTGCTTGGTTGTGCGGATATTGATTTTCTCTGTAACCGGATAATCACGGAAAAAATTATTCGCAAAAGAAAAGAACTCAATCAGGCGGATTGCATCTTAGTAAACTCCTGCGGTATCGGTGTGCAGACAATCGCTGAGTTAACTGAAGAAACAATTCCCTCCAAACCAGTATTTACTGCTGCGGATAGTATTCCCCAGGGTGGACAACATTGTTTGTCCTTATACGATGAAGAAGGCATTCACTTCCGCTGCGCCGCTTGTGGACAGTGTTTCTTAGGGATGACTGCGGGTATCTGTCCGATTGTTAATTGTGCGAAAGAATTGGTTAACGGACCTTGTGGTGGAGCAAAGAATGGTAAATGTGAGATAGCGAGTGCTATCGGACAGGTGGCAGGTGCTACTGGTAAGGACAAGGATTGTGTCTGGGAGAAAATCATTCGTGAATATTCGCGAAAAAAATTCATTCCTGAATTATTCGTGTCCCCGGTAATTCGTGATTTCAATAAACCGAGTTTGAAAACAAAAAATGTGCTTGCTGACCTTGTCCGCGAAAAAAGATTTGAAGGGTTCTATGGTGGTGTTTATCCGTTAGAGAAGAAAGAGTTTACCAGCCAGAAAGCAATAAAAATTGCTACCGAACCTAAACAGGTTATTATCCCTCTCCTTCAGCATGCGGGTTGTCCTGCCGAACCATTGGTGAAACCCGGCGATAAGGTCTTTGTTGGGCAGAAAATTGGTGAGGCGAAAGGGTTTATTTCAGCAAATATTCATTCCAGTATTTCGGGTAAAGTAATTGCGGTTGAACCACATCCGCATCCGGTTTGTCCCGAAAAAATTCTTTCGGTAATTATTGAAAATGACGGGAAAAATCAACTTGCTCCGGAAGTTAGTCCTAAAGGTGAGTTAGACAACCTTTCTTCAGAAGAAATAAGAAAAATAGTTTATGAAGCAGGGATTGTGGGATTGGGTGGAGCGATGTTCCCGACCCAGGTTAAACTTTGTCCACCAAAAGATAAAAAAATAGATACTTTCATTCTTAATGGTGCAGAATGCGAACCTTATCTAACTGCTGATGAGAGAGTAATGATTGAAAAAACTGAAGATATAATTTTCGGGATGAAAGCATTGATGAAGGTATTAAATGTAGAAAAAGGATATATTGCGATTGAAGAAAATAAACCGGAAGCGATTGAAAGGATGATTACACAGATTACAAAGGCTGATTACACAGATTCTGGTCATAATCTGCGTAATCTGGAATCAAGAGAAATCAGTGTAATCTGCGTTAAGACAAAATATCCGCAAGGGGCAGAAAGGATGTTGATTAAACGAATTCTTGGTCGGGAAGTGCCACCAGGCTGTTTACCCTTTGATGTCGGTGTAGTAGTGAACAATGTCAGTACTGCAGTTGCGGTCGCCGAGGCAATAAGAACTGGTTTGCCGTTAATTAAAAGAGTAATAACTATTACTGGTGAAAAAAATAAAGACCCACAGAATTTGGAAGTAAAAATTGGCACGTCTTTCAAGGATTTAATTGATTTTTGTGGTGGTCTGCTTGATGAACCCTCACCCTTCCCTCCCCCACAAGTGGGGAGGGAGAAAGAGAAGGGGAAAGGGAGTTGTCAAGATGTCCGCTCGGTAGAAATAAAGATGGGTGGACCGATGATGGGAATTGTTCAAAAGGATTTTAATGTTCCGGTAATCAAAGGGACAACCGGAATTTTGGTTACTTCACCAAGTGATATAGAGTTTACCTTACTCCGTGCCTGTATAAAATGTGGTCGTTGTTTAGATGTCTGCCCGATGGAATTAAATCCGTCTAATCTTGGTCTTTATGCAGAAAAAGAAGAATGGGAAAAAATGCATTTAGAAAGTGTAATGAACTGTATTGAATGTGGTTCTTGTAATTATATCTGTCCTTCAAAAAGGTCATTAGTAGAAGCGTTCAAATTAGCCAAAAAAGAAATCTGTGCTAAATTAGTAAAAAATCCACAAAGTAGCGAGTAGAGAGTAGCAAGTAGCAAGAAAAAAAATCTCTCTACTCTCTCCTTACTACTCGCTACTTATTTTAGAAGGTCGTAACGCATATGCTGATTACTCAACTTAAACCAAAAGAAGAATTATTATCTATAATTCATGGGAAGAGAGTACTTACCCTCCAATGTTATGGTTGTGCTGAAGTATTTTTACCGAAGGAAGAAATAAACTTATTTCTTGAAGAATTGAATAAGTCAAGCACCCTAATAGTTAAGAATATTATTAGTGACTATTTGTGTAACTATGAATATACAAAGTTAAGAATTAATTTATGGGCAGAAGAATTAAAGAAAAGTGAGAAGATAGTTATCTTCTCCTGTGGTATAGGTGTGCAGGTAGTTTCTACAATTCTCAGTCAGGTATCAAGTATCAGGTATCAAGTATATCCGGGTTGTGATACGCTTTATCTTAATGGTTTCCAGGGACTAACCCCGTTTAATTTTGACTGTGCACAGTGCGGACAATGTTTTTTAAATTATACCGGCGGTATTTGTCCGTTGACCTCTTGTGCGAAAAGTTTACTTAACGGACCTTGCGGTGGAGCAAAAAATGGTAAATGCGAAGTAGCCGGTCCTGCCGGGATTGCGATGGACTGTGGTTGGGAAAAGATATATAAAAAACTGGAAACAATAGGCAGATTAGATATTCTCAAAGAAGTAGTTAAACTTCGCGATTATAGTAAATAGCCCTTCATAAAATTGATTCAGGGCTGTTGATTACACAGATTTTGAAAAGATTACACAGATTTTCCTTCTGGTTTTAATCTGTGTAATCAGATTTTTAATCGGTGTAATCGGGGGAGAGATTTTTCTATGGAACTAAAAGAACTTTTTGCAAAAGGTAAGTTTGTGGTTACTTCGGAAGTTGGTCCACCAAAAGGTTGGCAGATTGAAAAAACACTTGAAGAGGCAGAAATTCTGCGTGGTAAAGTTGATGCAATCAATGTTACTGATAACCAGTCCTCAGTGATGCGTTTCGGTGCATTAGCCACTTGTCATTTTCTAAAAGACCGCGGATTTGAACCGGTATTCCAGATTACCTGCCGTGACCGTAACCGTTTGGCTTTACAGTCGGATGTCTTAAATGCAGCAGCTTTCGGGATAGAAAATCTGCTTCTCTTAACTGGTGACCATCCGCTCCTTGGTGACCATAAAGATGCCAAACCGGTCTTTGATTTAGATTCGGTCTCCTTAATTCATACGGTAAAAAAATTGGAAGATGGTTCTGACCTTGCTGGAAATAAATTGGAAGGTGAAGCACCAAAATTCTGTCTCGGGGCAGTTGTTTCGCCTTGCGCTGAACCACTTGAACCACAACTTTTTAAAATGGAGAAAAAAATCAAAGCCGGTGCTGAATTTTTTCAAACCCAGGCGGTCTATGAGGTAGATAAATTTGTCAAATTTATGGAGAAAGTAAAAAATTTCAGTATACCGATAATGGCGGGAATAGTAATTCTCAAATCCGTCGGGATGGCAAAATATATGAACGAAAATGTTGCCGGTGTATTTGTGCCGGATAATCTCATTGAAGAATTGAAAAAAGATAAAGAAAAGACCAAATCCGGTCAGACCGGTATAGAAATTGCTGCTCGCTTAATTAAGGAACTCAAACCTTACTGTCAAGGAATCCATCTTATGCCTCTTGGTTGGAACGATAAAGTTCCCGCCATCCTCTCCCAAGCCGGACTGATTTAAGCATCAACAATACAGGTCAGAATTTACCTCTTTAACTTCTGCGTTGACAGTATCAACCCAAATTTCTCAGTTCACTGAGAAATTTACCTTCACCCCGCACCATTTGACAGGTTGCGTGGGTTAGTATTGCAAAAATTATCAGTTTTATATGAACTCATCTTGACAAATGGTGTGGGGCAGGTTCGGGTCGCACCTTTTTGTGACTAAAAATGTTTTTGTTACTAACAACACAAAAAAGTACAAAGCAACTTCATTGTTTGAACGATAAAAGGTGCGGGGTTAACCCCGCACCTATGTATAGGGGCTGTCCTACGGACGAATTCCTCAACCCCGCCCTTTCTGAAAAGACCTTGAGAAAGAGCGGGGTCAACTGAGGAATTCTGGTCAATTAGAAAAGACTTGACAAGATTTAAAATTTATATATAATAGTTATATATGGAGATAAGGGAAATTCTTTCCCGGACTTTATTGTTTGATTGGGATAAATGGAATATTGAGAAAAATCTTCTCAAGCACAAGGTAACTTGGCAGGAATGTGAACAAGTCTTTTTCAATAAACCGATAGTTGAAGCAATACCATTGATTAGGAAGGAACAGGAGCAACGATTCTATGTACTTGGTATTACGGATAAACAAAGGAAACTCACCATAATATTTACTTTAAGAAAAAACAAACTACGAGTAATTTCAGCAAGAGATATGAGTCGTAAAGAAAGGAGGGCTTACGATGAAAAAATTGAAAAAGGTTCCTAAATTCAAGAGCGAAGATGAGGAATTTGAGTTCTGGTCAACTCACGATTTAACCGATTATGTTAACATATCCAAAGGTAAAAGAGTTATTTTTTCAAGATTAAAACCAACTGAAAAAACAACTTCTTTAAGGTTGCCAGTTTACCTGATGGAAGAATTAAAAATGCTGGCGAACAAGATAGGTATCCCTTATCAATCACTAATGAAAGTTTATCTTGCCCAAAGAGTAAAACAAGAGTTAAAGTTTACGAAACCCTGAAATAAGGTTCCTTTGAGTTGGTCTTAACTTTTTAAACTTAAATAGTTTTGATTTTTTTATAATCCTTCGTATATAACTTCCTGAAATTATTTTATCGTATCGGAATCCCGCCCTTTCTTTAGAAAGGGCTGGACTCAGATATGCCTAAAACCGATCCGATACGACCCAGCCCTTTTGTAAAAAGGGCTGTCTTCACCCCGCACCTTTATTCAAGAGTGTCTGGGTTTCCCGGAACAGTTCTCGTAAATACTGCAACTATTCTGAGCAAAGGTGCGGGGCGGGGGAAGATTGCACGACCCCGCTCTTTTTTGAAAAGGGCGGGGGAGTGCATATCTGGCCCAAGACCACAATACGTTTCCGCTAAACCCTACCGGCTGAAATTTCTAAAACTTTTTTTTATTTTTTTCTCTTGAAATTGTGAGTAGGCACAACTTAATTATTGTCTTTTTGTAAGAAAAATCAGATTGACATTTTGTTATACTTGGATATAATATAAAAAGAGTATTCAAAATTTCAGTAAAGGAGGAGGTAAACCAACTAATGAAAAGATTTTTTTTCTTGTTCATCGTTTGTGGTTCGTTATTCTTGGCTAATTTTCTTTTTGCTCAGGAGAAATCAGCGCAACCAGCAATCCCGGCACAGCCAGCAAAACCAGCTGAACCCGGGGTAACACCGGCAACTCCTGCTCAGCCAGCGGTCCCCACAAAACCGGCACTTTCTCCGGAAGAAAAGACGGAATTAGAAAAAGCGCGCAATGAAATAAAAAGTGCTGGCGAGAAAAAAGGATTGAATGCAAAAGAGAGAGAACAAGCCGGTATGGCTCTTGAACGTTTAGTGAAGGAAGGTATCCCGGTGAAACATGCAAAAGAAGTTATTAATGTTTCAATCGGGCAGGGACTTAAAAGCGAAGAAATTGATAATGTTACTAACGCAATAATTGAACGCCAGGAGAAAGTCCATCCGGAAAACTTGGGGAAGGATGTGCAGGAACTTTTAAAGAAAGGATTACGCGGAAAGGCATTAGCCGAAGAGATTCATAAGAAGATTGAATATCGTCATCAGAGAAAAATGGCAGAACAAAGAAAAAAACATGAAGAGAAGAGGGAAACTAAACAGGAAAGAAGGGAAGAACTTCCTAAAGAACGGGAACCACGGGAGAAAATGGAACATAAAGAACATCGCGGGATGAGTGGTGAACATCCCGGTAGACCAGGTGGTGGGAAGAAACACTAAGTGAAAAAAGTAAACCCCTTTACCCCGTAAGAGACCATAGGTTCTACGGGGTTTACCCCTCTGAAACACCGGTAATTCAGAGGGGGTTTTGTTTTTAAAATTCGGAAGGTAAAAAATTGCTGCTAAATATTTAATTTGTCTATAAACTTTGACCCCAGTATCAGAAAGTAGAAAATTAACCGCCCTTCGGCAGGCTCAGGGCAGTTTTTTATTGTATTTGATTGAGCAGAATTTTTTCATTATAATTAGGTCATATCCTTTTAGGGAAAAGGGGAGAGGTATAAGGAGGGTTCATTTGAAAGTTTATATAATTACACCGAGTTGGGTTATCAAGAAAAAAAGTGAATACCTAAGCGGTTTAAAAACTCTGGAGAAGTTAGGATTTGAGATTATCAATAAAAATTCTATTGGAAAACTAAAAAAAATACCATCCATAAAAGAAAAAGTCAAACAGATCCATAATGCGTTTTTGAATAAAGATGTTGAGTTAATCCTTGCGCAACGGGGTGGATACGGTTCAATGAAACTTCTTCCGTATTTAGATTTTAATTTGCTGAAAAAAAATCCAAAAATATTTGCTGGGTTTAGCGATGTGAGTACTTTGTTGAATTTAATTTATGAAAAAACTGGTTTGGTCACTCTACATTCGCCGATGGTGCTTAATTTTTCTGGAGCAACAAAATTTACTGAGAAGTCGTTTCTCAATGCGGTAAATAATTTCCCACAGAAAAATCTTTTTGAATGCGCTCCAGTAAATGTTTATCGGCAGGGAATAGCCAGAGGTATCCTCAAAGGAGGTAATCTCATCACGCTCACTGCCTTACTTGGCACGGATTGGGAGATTAATACCGATGAAGCAATTCTATTTTTTGAAGAAGTAGAAGAAAAACTGCACGGGATAGACCGCTGTCTTACTCAATGGATACTCAGAGGTAATTACCTCAGAGGGAAATTTGAAAAAATAAGAGGTAATCACTTCAAAGGACTTATTCTCGGTAATTTCCACAGATTTAAGACGAAAGATGTCTATAAAATTATCACTGAACAGATGAAGATTAATTTCCCGGTTGTGCAATGCCCGTATATCGGACATACCAAGAATAAAATTACCTTACCTGTAGGTGCAAAAGTAGAATTAAATACATACAAAAAATTTCTTAAGATTCAAACGGATTAAAGCGGATTCAGACGGAGAAAAAAACAGATGCAAACGGATAGATTACTTTACAGACAATTAACCTATAAAATTATCGGGATATTATACAAAGTACACAAAACTCTCGGCTGTGGTTTCCCGGAAAAAGTTTATCGGCAAGCGATAGAAATGGAATTAAAAAAAGAAAATATTCCTTATGAAACCGAAAAAGAATTTAAAGTTAAATATGAGGGTAAAGAAATAGGTCGTTTCCGTTTAGATTTGACAATTGATAATAAAGTGATCTTAGAATTAAAAGCAGTAGAGAAAATCCCCAAAGTTTATCGTGAACAACTAATTTCGCAGTTGAAAGCAGCGCCATATGAAGTTGGTTTATTGGTAAATTTCGGGACACCAAAATTAGAGTATATGCGTATTGTGAGGAGTAAATCCCGCCCCTGCGTGCAGGAGTAGGATAAATCCGTATGAATCCACTTAAATCCGTGTGCATCCGCAAATAAGGGTTTATCTTAGATGAACACAATTTGGTTTTTTTTAATCAGTATCAGTGTTATTTTTTCTATAGCAAACGGTAAACTGGAAGAATTTACTAAGGCGATTTTTGATGCAGCGAAATCAGCCGTAGAAATTTCCTTATTTTTACTCGGGATAATTGCTCTCTGGTTAGGGATAACTAAAATTATTGAAGATTCCGGACTGATTCACCGGCTTTCTAAATTTTTCAAACCTCTCATTTCCCGCTTATTCAAAAATATCCCCCCTGACCATCCATCTATAACTTCTATTACGCTTAATTTTTTAGCCAATATTTTTGGTATCGGTAATGCGGCAACACCACTTGGGATTAAAGCGATGCAAGATTTGCAATCATTAAATAAAGAGCCGGAGACAATAACTTTTGAGATGATGTTGTTTATTGTGATTAATACTGCAAGTATACAGATTATTCCATTTACCGTGATTGGTATTCTTTCTGATTTCGGCTCACAAAATCCGACCGCGGTTGTTTTACCGATAATTCTGGCGACCGTGCTCTCCGCTATTTTCGCAGTTACGAATTTATATATATTCAGAAGATTCCTTAAGTAGTTTTATGAAATGTCCCAATGAATATCAGAATGATTACAGCGATTATAAAAAAAAGATTACAGTGATTACAGATCGGTGTAATCAATTCTGAACTTGCTGAAGATGTGAAGATAGATAAATGAAAGTCATTTATTACATTTCGCAACTTATTATTCCACTTTTTATTCTTTTTGTTATCTTATATGGTTTTATTAAAAAGATAAGAGTTTATGACTCTTTTATTTCGGGTGCAAAAGATAGTGTAAATATTGTCCTCAAAATTTTTCCCTACATTTTGGCAATCTTTATTGCGGTGAAATCATTCCAAGCATCAGGTGCGTTTGATTTTCTTAAAAATATATTTGCCAGTATTTTTCAACTATTAAATATACCAGTGGAAGTAATTTCTATTTCTATTATCAAACCTTTATCTGGAAGTGCCTCGCTGGGAGTTTTTACTGAGATTGTGAAGACCACTGGTCCGGACTCTTTAGCCAGCAGGATTTCAGCAGTAATTATGGGCAGTGCAGAAACAACATTTTATATTTTAGCGGTATATTTAGGTGCGCTCGGGATTAAAAAAACAAAATATCTTATTCCGGTCTGTGTAATCTCTGATGTCGTCGGTATAATTATTGCGATAATTATTGTAAAACTGATTTTTTAATTCGCAGATTACGCAAAAATTTCATTCTGCGGAATCCGCGGAGTATATTCTGCGCTCTCGGCGAAAATAAATATTATATGTGTCGGATACTGGGGATAAAAAATTTTGATTATCGTAAGCATAAAGAATTAGTAGAGAATTTTTTTCAACTCGCGGAAATTGGTAAAACGCTGAAGGGTGATACTAAAGGACATACTGACGGTTGGGGAATAGGTTGCTATGAAAGTGGTAAAGCGGTAGTGTGGAGAAGTGATAAGTCGGTGATTAAAGAAAGAGATGTTTTTTTTAAGACAATTAAAAATATTAAATCTTCAAAAGTTTTAATTGTTCATTTCCGCAAATCTGCCTGGGAAAACACAAATAGTCCGGAGAATTCCCACCCTTTTCAATATAAAAATATTCTTTTTGCTCATAATGGCACAATCTATGATTACAAAAAATTACTCAAAAACATTACACCCAAGAATGAACCATCTCCGAATGTTCTTGACTCGGAAGTATATTTCCGATACTTAATGAATTCTCTCTCTTCAGATATAGAACAAACTTTCAAAAATTCGGTTGCACAGATTAAAAAAAAGAATAAATATTCTTCGCTTACTTGTATTTTTACTGACGGCAATACTCTTTATGCCTACCGCGAATATACGAAAAGTCCAAATTATTATACACTTTATCATTCCCAAATTGGAAATTCTTCAATAATCTCTTCCGAACCTATTTCTTCAAAACTAAACTGGCAAATTCTCAGAAAAAATAAATTATTTACTTTCTGAATAGAATCGGAATTGATTAAGGATATGTTCAATTTATTTTTCTCTGGTATTGCGAGTAAACTCCGCTCTTGCACGCAAGGACGGGGTAAAGAATAAAATGAGGAAAAAAATTAGCCGGAAGTTTATCTTTCCCCTTCTACTTTTCATTAGAGACAGTATTGATTGTTCTCTTTACCGTAACCATTGTAAGTTATTTACCCAGTCGGAAAATCTCCGGATTGAAGCCAACCGAGGTATTGAAAGGGAAAACAGCATGATGAGGCAAATACTTCATAAGTGATTTACGGAGGAATATTAGCCCATTTGTAAAATGGTTTATGTACTTGATGACAAAACCTAAAGAGATTCGACCAGACCTAATATCATCGAGCAATGCAGCTTATACCTTAGAAGAAATACGGTACATACTCCATAAAACAAAATTGAAAAAGGCCACAATTACGAAAACGCTTATGGGGTTTGAAATCACTGGGGAGAAGATCTTATGAAAGAAAAGAATGAAAAAAATAATTTTTTAAACAAATCTCTTAATGAAGAAGGAGTCCTTGTCACCGGATGTTCGACAGGCATTGGTCGTGCCATTGCTATTCACCTTGCCCAAAATGGCTTCACAGTATTTGCTACAGTGCGTAAAGAATCCGATGCAGAAAACTTATATAATTTAAATGAACCCAATCTTATTCCCACTTACCCATTAGATCTTACAAAACCAGAACACATTCCCAATGTAGTTAATATTGTATTAAATGAATTAAAAAAACGAGGTAAAGAAGGATTATATGCTATCGTCAATAACGCCGGTGGAGGTTCTATTGCTCCAATAGAACTTATGGATTTGAACAAATTTCGTATAGAACTTGAAACTAGACTTGTAGGTCCAATTGGACTATTGCAAGCATTTCTTCCTATGATTCGCAGAGTCAATGGTAGAATTCTCTGGATAGTAACTCCAGCTTTAATTCCTATTCCTTTCGTTTCAAGTATACATATATGTGATTTTGCAGTAAATTGTATTGTGAGAACACTTAAGCTTGAGTTAAAACCTTGGGATATACCGGTAATTATGATTCGTTGCGGAGGAATTAAAACTGCAGCTCCTGAGAAAACAAATAAAGAGCTTGAAGAATCATTCAAACAATGGCCTAAAGAAAAACTTGACCTTTATTCCAGAGTTCTAATGAAAGAGCAAGAAGAACTTCATAAGTTTGATGAAAAACGAACTGAACCTGGGGAAGTTGCAAAAGTCGTTTATAAAGCATTATGTGCGAAAAAACCGAAAAGTAAATATAGAATTGGTTACATGTCAGGTGTAGCGGCAATGCTTGAATATTTTCCACAAACTTTTGTTGATTTTCTAATGGTAAAAAGGCAATAAAAAAAGAGCCAAAAAATAGCGAAAATATGACATTAAAAATTATCAAGAATTTTGTCCATCGTCCAGGAGTACATTGCGAATCTACCGCCTTAAGGGATATTTTTGAATTCCACGGTTTCAATTTCTCTGAACCTATGATTTTTGGACTTGGCAGTGGGATAGGTTTTGTTTACTGGAAGATGAAATTTATACCCTTCCCATTTGTTGGAGGAAGAGGAGTTAAAGATTTAGGTGAAAGTTTCGGTGAAAATATGGGTGTTGCAAGGAAAGTTAACAAAACATCCAGCAGGAAAAAAGCTTACAATGCATTAAGAGATATGATTGAAAGAGATATTCCAGTGATGATAAATGTAGATATGCCGCCCTTAAAATATTGGAATTTACCAGAAACAGCACATTTTGGTGGTCATGCGGTTATTGTAGCAGGCATTGATGAAGGGGAAGACATTTGTTATATAGCCGATACTTCTTTTGAAAATCTACAGGTTGCAACTTTAAAGGAACTTGAAGAAGCAAGAGCATCCAGATTTCAGCCATTCCCACCGCATAATAAGTGGTATAGTTTTGAATTTCCTGAAAAACTTACACCAGTTGATGAGGCAATACGAAATGCGATTTGTAAGACAGTAAAGATTATGTTGAATCCACCGATAAAAAATTTTGGTATAAAGGGTATAAAACTTCTTGCCGACGAAATTGTCAAATGGCCAAACGAATACCCGTCAAATAAATTTTCACAGTACTATGAAGTATGTTATATTATGCTTGAAGAAGATGGCACAGGAGGTGGTGCCTTTAGATATTTGTATGCCGGATTTCTTAAAGAAACCGGTGAAATTCTACAGCAGAAAGACTTAATAGAATTAGGGAATCGCTACTTCAAAATTGGGGAGAAGTGGACAAGAGTTGCGAGACTAATTAAAGAAATGCCATCAAGGAAAGAAAACTCCAATGAAGCAAGAAAACTACTCTTAGATATTGCTAACGATGAGGAGAATATTTTTAATACACTGAGAATGAAATTCTTATAATATGTTTGGGGGGCAAAAAAGTAGTCTGTCCCCTTTTTCCCTTTCAAACTGTCACGAAGAACAAGATGAATTTGACAAAGTTTAATTGTGTCAAACAAGGATGGTTAATTCAAGAAGGTAAAGGAAGAAATGCCAAATATTATGTTACTAAACAAGGTGAAGAAGAACTGAAAAAATTTGGGATTGAAATCTAACCCCCCGGCAACTTTTTTTATCCGCAAAATCTCAGGCTTCATCCAAGGTAAAAATGGAGGAGAAAGATGAAAAAACTTTATCGTTCACAAAAAGACAAAAAAATCGCCGGTATTTGCGGTGGAGTTAGTGAAATGTTCTCAATTGATTCCACATTGCTAAGGCTTATCCTTGTTTTTATCGGTTTGGTTACGGGAATAGTGCCTTTCCTTGTTACTTATCTAATTGGATGGATAATCATACCGATAGAACCATCGCAAGAAAAGAAAGAAGAGTAACGCCTTTGAAAGATTCACCCCTGAGCGAGGTCAAAAAGTTCACCAAATTAGTTTTAACATGAATTTGCAAAGGATAGATGTACTTTTATTGATTTTTTGTTTACTTTTGGTGTTAGAATGTTTATTCCCTTCAAAAAAAATAAAAGGCAGTTTTGAAATGAAATATCCCCCACAAAGGAAAAGGAAGCGGAGTAAGGTTCACCTTGAAAGGTCACCTTGAAAGGTGAGAACAACGCTAATACGGAGATGAATAATTCGGAGAAACTAAGTTTTCTTGATTTAGTGAATAGACGGTATAGTGTAAGAAGTTTTTTAGATAAACCGGTAGAAAGAGAAAAGATAAATCTCTGTTTGGAAGCAGCGCGGCTCGCTCCATCCGCCTGTAATGCACAACCGTGGAAATTTATCGTGATTGACGATATTGAACTGAAAAATACTTTATGTGATAAAATTTTTACTAGTGCTTATGCGACGAATAAATTTGTGAAGAAAGCACCGGTATTAGTGGTAGTGATCTCGGAGAAAGGGACATTTCTTTCTCGGGTAGGTAGTTTCCTAAGAGATACGAGGTATTATTTGATAGATATTGGTATTGCAGTAGAACATTTTATCTTGCAAGCGACTGAAATAGGATTAGGGACTTGCTGGATTGGTTGGTTTAATGAAAAAGAAGCAAAGAAAGTTTTATCTATTCCGAAAGAAAAAAAAATTGATGTAATGGCTGCAGTAGGTTATCCGGCAAAACCAGCACATAAAAAATTACGCAAATCCTTAGAAGAAATCTCCAGTTTTAACAAGTATTAAAAGGCAAATGTTTCACATGAAACAATTTTGTCTTCCCAAGTTAGCACCAGATGTCTTACCCCTTCTTATCAACCTCATTAGAAAGAAAATCAGCGACGAGCAATTTTTACCTAACGGTTTGCGGATAAAAGAAGTCTTACCGGGTTTTACTGAAGAATTGGACTGCCGGACAGCCAATTTCTTTTTGTTTACAATACTTACAGGCTAAATTACCTCTAATAATCGCATTCCCGACAAAGCCAAGAAGGGAAAGTAATCCTAAAATCAAGAGAAGTCCCAATTTGAATTTAATTATCAGAAGCACAATTCCGCTCAGCAGAGGAATCAAAAAAACTAAAAAATCGGGAATAAAGGACTCCCAAGTAATCTTGGTATTAATGAATATTTCCGGGTCGCCTTTTTTGAAGAACAAAGCGCAGAGTTTACCTTTACCAAAAGTACAATATTTACCATAGTAATAACAGTACTTGCAGCTATGCTTCAATAATCGGTATTCAATGAGAAGGATAAAAAGCAAATAAAAAAATACCCAAGTCAAACCTATCTGAGCAATAATCAAAATTCCCAGACCATAAATTGATAAGGATAAAAGATTACCGATGAGCACAAACCAGAACGGATAATTTTCATAACTTCTAATCTCTTCCATTGGTTAAAGCCCTCCTTTTATTTCTTTATCTCAGACGAAAGTACGACTGCACCTAACGTTTTGCGGATAAACGAAGTTACCGAAGGCCAATTTGGGAAAATCTTTGGTTCTCCTTTTATCCACTGTTAGATTGAAGTGCGCAAGGCCTTTGTTTTTGCATTTTTCCACGTCCAAATTATCATTACCAAAATGAGAATAGTTAGATATAAACTGCGTATTCCGGGGTATGAAATTGATGATACTTCCTGGGACTGTATCAGAACATCGTAACACGCACCAACTCCCCAAAAGAATGGGTAAATCATAAGCGCACTGTTTCCAAGTCGGAATACGGTGGCGTACATCAGTCCTACGAAGAAAAGCTTGTCAAACTCCGGTTGAAAACCAGTATGATGAAATGAATAAAAAAATGCTGAAATAATAATTGCTGGTATTATGCCAAAAGACCGTTCTATTAGTGTTCTTATAAATGAATAAAATACAATTGTTTCAAATATACCTGTGAGCATTATATATATAATTTTCCATAAAATATCATTAGTAAAAGCAAAATTTTCAGGAAAAGGAGATTCTTTTAAAAACATCAAGAGTAGAAGGATACCTAATATTAAGTTAATCGGCAAAAAGATATACCATTTGTTTAAATGAAGACCATACTCTTTATAATTATTCTCTTTGTTAATTATGAATAGGGGAAGTCCGATTCCAAATAATAATATCATAACAATATCTCTAATAATAATTGAAATAGAATTATTTCCTCTTACATAAATCATAGCAATGGATAGTGATACTATTATTATTCCTATTGCCATACCAATAATCGCACTTCTTTGAGGATTCCATTTGAACAATTTCACCAATAAAGACTTTACTTTCATATACTTGACTCCTTTAGTTTCTTGTGTGCGCATTTCATCTAACTTGTTTGTATCCGAACAAGTTCGGATATTCGTCTCTATATTTACCCCTTTGTTTCACCCCGTAAAAATTAGCGGACCTTTTTTGCCTCTTACAAAAAAACCTTCCGGTGATGCGATGAGAATCCCACCCTTTCTTTTCAGATTCTCAGCAATTCTTCCTGCGGCATAGCCGAAGATTGCGACCAGTCTCGTTGTTAATCAGGTATCAAATGCAGATACATTGATACCCCTAATAGCCGACCCCGGAATGTGTTTAAGGAAATTTTGAATCGCCGGTGTAGGTCTGCCCCCGTGGGTAGGGGAACCAACGATTAGTAATTTCAATCCGGTCAATTGTTTTGGCTTTACCTTACTTACCCGGACTACCTCAACCTCCTTTAGGGAACTAAGAGCACTGCCAATCGTCCGAGCTATTTGCTCGGTGTTGCCAAAAAGCGTATCGTAAATTACTAATACTTTCATTGAGATATACCTCCAATCCGATTCAGTATCGGTCTTCACTTCTTGACTGAATTCATCACTCGGCTACCCGCGTACATTCCTTTATTTGTTTCACGTGAAACATCGTAAATTCTCTCATTACCCTCCACAACAGAAACTAACCTAATATAGGTTGGCACATTTTCAGCACTTAAGTATATGATTCCCAAAATTTTTATGGGGTGAAACATTATTTAATTATGGCAATTTTACCTTGAGATTTTTTGCCTGTAGCGTCTTTAATTACAAAAAGGTATATTCCTGAGGCAGGTTTTTCAGCAATATCTTTAACTCGCCAAGGCCAGCACCGTTGATTACGAGTTTCTTGTTCAAAGACAAGTTCACCGGAGAGAGTATAAATCTTTAATTCAGCATATTCGGGTAAGCCAACGAAGGTTATTTGATAATCTTTAGCCCAATAAAAAGGGTTCGGGTGAACATAGACCTTTAGTTCAGTAGATAAAACGGTTAGAGGACCAGAACTCCAATCCGAATCACTATTTTGGGTTTCAGCATAAATATAATATTGCCCTTGCCAAATTCCAGTTGTGTCCCAAGAATATTCTCTTGCAGAACCATCAATTGTAGCAATTAATTTCTTTTCTCCACCAATTTCCTTTGCGTAATAAAGTAAGACCTGATTTGTCGTTCCCGTCCAGAGAATCTTATACTCCCGCCCCGCACTGACCGTATCATTTCTGCCGTCAGGTTCAAGTAAAGTAAGTTTTGTTGGATATGGGTCAGCAAGTTCGCAAATTGTGGCAATACAAAGTTTAGTATTTTTTAAAGCGAAGTCAAGGTTAAGTTTATCCAAAGTATCCTTGGTGGTGTGATAATCAGGATTAAAATCTTCTGAGTACCAATTATATGCTTCAAAAGCATCAACCGCTGGGTAACCGTAATCCCAGAATGAAGAATGGTCACCCCACCAAGCAGAATCATTAGTTCTCCGGTCCAATGGCATGTTTACATATTTTGTATTTACCCAATATAAATAATCACTTAGCCATTGCGAATTAGCATTAGCGGTTATGTTCAAGTCGTATTTTACGCCCTGTTCCCACCAGGCAATCATATCTAAATTGATTACTGCCAAGATTTGTTCGTTCTTACCGAACATTTCTTGCGCGTATCGTTGGCTACCGATAAGTCCTTGTTCTTCAGCAGCAAAAGCAATAAACCTTATTGTTGCGTTGAATTCTTCACTTGACATATGTTCTGCGGCTAATAATAAAGCGGCAACACCGCTGGCGTTATCATCGGCACCGGGAGCGTTATTATAAGGGTCGTTACTAATTGAATCGTAATGGGCACAGAGAATATAGACCTTTTTATCAACCTCGGTATTTTTTCCGGGCAAGGTAGCAATAACATTATAATGGGTAGTATTACCCGTAACTCCGTAAAAAAAAGAATGGGTGGAAACGGTCAAACCAGCGAATTCCTGAAATTTGTTCACTAAATAATCTTTTGTCTCTATACTTTTTGGACTATAGGAATAACGAGTTCCAAGGTCCTGTAAATATTGAATATACCCCGCATATTGGGTAGTAGTAAAATTCTGAAGAATCTCATTGATGATTTGAGTATCAGCGGTTTCTTCGGCTAAACTTTTGAAAGGAATAGAAGGAGCAAAATATTTAACTTGTTCTGGCCAGGGAATTTTTTCCGGTAAAAGTTTAATTTTGAATCCTTTTTCAGTAAGTTTGATAATTTCTTCAAATTTACCTTTAACCAGTGCAGTATGGTCAAAAAAATCAAGAATACTTATCCGTGAGGTGGTTACCTCTTCTTTAAGTTTTTCCAAATCTTCGGGTTTTCTTACCAAGACAAGTGCGTAAATGTCGCCAACGGTTATTTTATCCAAGAGTTCATATTTGACCTCTATTTTGCTGAGTGTTCCTGAAGATAAACTTACCAGAAAAAAATCTTTACCCCGGAAATGTAAATCTATTCTTTTTTGAAGACTTTCGTCCAGTTGTTCAATTCTAATTAGATAGTGTTCCTCTGCACCGCTGCCCTTGAGAAAGATAAAAAAACTACAAAAAACAATTAGATAAGTGCAATGTTTCACGTGAAACACCGTTAGAAATTTCAAATCTTTTAGCCGGTAACGGAAATTGTAGAAGTAAGAGGTAATCACCTCAAGACGAAAAGTCTCGGGGAGACCTCGTCTCTTTACGAGAGGTAATCACCTCAAATTGAAATATTTTCAACATGATTGTTTATACTCCAAAATTTCTTACGGGGTGAAACAAAAAGTTAAGAATTGGTTAGAAATACTAAAACTTATATCCTGCAGAGAAGTTTATATATTTACTTGTTGAACTTGTATCTGAACTCAAATACTGGAGATTAACCCCGCAACCTAAGGTTAACTTACCTAAATACAAGTCTAAATTAACTGCAAGGGAATTAGTATAGTCACCGTCAATTACATAATACAATCGTGCTCCGGAGAAAGATAGGTCAAAAAATGAGGTTATACTCTTGGCAATATTGAAACTATAAGTTTTATCCGGAAAACTGGTGAGCAGACCGTAAAGGCTGGTCATCCGATAGTAGGAGGTTATCTCTTCTAACTTCCCTATATCTCGGTCATATTGATAAGCAGTGTAATCTATAGATACATAAAAGTTGAGTGGTAAATCTTGGGCGATAAACAAAGTATAACTTTTTTGTTTTAAATTACGCCATTCATATCTTTTTGTTGGGAATTTTTGTGAATGCGTAGTGATTGAATAATTAACCCCGAACTCAGTGTGTGGATAATTAGTAATGACCAGAAAATCTGTATTTATCCCGAAGGTCAAGGTGTTGGACTTATAGTTATTTGCTTCAGGGTAGTTAGAAAGTCCGAGATTGAGACTTACATTTTTAGATAATTCTATTTCACTTCTAAGGTCAACAGATTTAATCGTATCCGTAGTCCCTTTGACTCGGGAGAAATAATATCCTGCGCTAAATGATAAAGGCTTTTCTCTGAATCCAAACGATAAATAGTTACTTAATTGTGTTTCACTGGAGGTTATGCTCTCGTTCATTGAAAATTCAATTTTACTATATCCAGTTTTTGGCAAGAGCAATAAAAGTACGAAGAGAATCACACTTTTGAACTTGCACATTTTACAAACTATAAAAATAGCCCTCACTCCTCCCGGGCTTTGCCCGTCGCACAGCGACCCTTCTACCCCGAGGGAAGAGATTAAACCCCGTTAGAAATTCCTTGAGGACTTCCGTATCTTTGGAACCTTTTATACCAAAGTTAATTCAATTGTGATTTCTAACGGGGTAAAGGTGAAGAAAAACAGAATTATTGAGATTCTCGTCTGTAAAGTAGTTCATTTTACTTCTTTTGCCGATGTTCTTCCCGCGGTTGCATTCTTTCCCCGCGTCTTTGCATCTGTTCACCTTTTCTTTCCAACATTTCACCGCGACGCTCTATTCGTTTACCAACCTTTTGCCGGAATCTTTCTCTTTCTTCCGGGGTTGCTTTCTCCCAGCGGTGGTATGCATGGTGTAACTTTTTCCGTGCATCCGGATGCTTGGCTAAGAATTTCTCAATGTTTGGATGGTTGTGCAAGAATCTTGCTGCATTCGGATGTTTAATTAAAAATCTTGCCGCATTAGGATATTTTTCCATCCAATCAACAACTTGCGGATGTTGGGCTAAATATTCTGCGGCGCGCGGATGTTTAGCCAGTTCGTCTATTAACCCAGGATGTCTCTCAATAAATTCAGCAATCCGTGGATGTTCGGCTAACCATTCTTCTAAATTCTCCAGTTCCCATTGCCGGTGTGCTTTCGCTTCTTCCAAACTAATCATCTCGTCAGCATTAGTGTCGGCATGTTTAAATCTTGCTTCGGCTTTATAGTTTTCAAACCATTTTTGGTCAGATTTCAGTTCTTCTCGGCTCAGAAGACCATCGTTATTAGTGTCAATCTGTTTAAATCTTTCTAAGTCATAAAGTTCTTTGTAGGCAGAAATAAGCGGGACCTCTTCAGGTTTTGCTGCTTCCTGTGAGTAGGTTACCGGCAAAAGTACTGCTAAAAACAGTATCGCTATCAATAATTTTTTCATTTCATTTTCCCCTCCTTTATTTAAAATTTTGCTAACTTTTTTCTCACCTCCTCTCTCTGCAGATTTGAATACCGTTCTGCTTGATATGTAAAACATCCCTGGTTCATTCTTTTCCCCTTTGCGGAAAAAAGGCACGGAAAAGTTCTATCGGGACAGGGAAAATTGTCGTGGATGCCTTTTCCGTAGCAATTTCAGCAACAGTCTGGAGATAGCGTAATTGTAAAGCGGTAGGATTTTTGCTAATAATCTCTGCGGCTTGGGAAAGTTTTTCTGCTGCCTGATATTCACCTTCAGCATTAATAATTTTTGCCCGTCGGTTTCTTTCCGCCTCCGCTTGCGAAGCGATTGCTCTCTGCATCTGCTCAGGAATTTGCACATCTTTGATTTCTACGATGCTTACTTTTATTCCCCAAGGGTCGGTTGCCTGGTCAACAATTTGTTGAAGACGAAGATTAATTTTTTCCCGTTCACTAAGCAGTTCATCAAGTTCGGCTTGTCCAACTACACTTCGTAAAGTCGTCTGAGCAATCTGCGAAGTACCGTAGATGTAATTCTCTATTTCCACAATTGCTTTTGCCGGGTCAAGAACACGGAAATAACAGACCGCGTTTACTTTCACCGGGACATTATCCTTAGAGATAACCTCCTGGACTGGAACATCTAAAACGGTAGTCCGTAAACTTACCTTGACCATTCGGTCAATAAACGGAACAATCAAGAAAAGTCCCGGACCCTTAACTCCGGCGAGGCGTCCTAAACGAAAAATTACACCGCGCTCGTATTCGTTTACTACTCTTACTGCGCTACTCACTAAAATAATCCCAAAAACAATAAGAATAAACAAAGGACTGATGTAAATCATTTTTTTAACCTCCTTTTCTAAAATCTCGCCTTTAGCCATTAGCCGTTAGTCTTAAGTTTCGGGCTAAAAGCTAATGACTAAGGGCTTTTTTTATTTTAAGTAAATTACCTTCTACGACAACAATTTCTACTTCTTCGTCTTTTTTTATCTCCTTACTGATTGCGGAATCAACCAATTCGGCATTCCAGTATTCACCACGGACAAAGACGGTTCCCCGGGGATTAGCGGAATTAAATTTTGATTTTGCTACTGCTTTCTGTCCGATAAGTCCTTCTTTACCAGTGAGTGGTTTTTTCCGATGTATCTTTACAGTTGCACCTAAAGCAAAAAAGATAAAGGATAAGATTGCTCCCGCAGTAGGAAGAATTAGTCCAAGTGAGAGCCGTAGCGCCTTTTCCGGAAAATCAAAAAGCATTAGGGCACCGAAAATAAAGGCAACTATACCACCAATCGCCAGTAAACCGAAACCGGGAGTGAAAACTTCCAAAACCATCAGGATTATTCCTAAAAGAATAAGTAATACTCCAGCAGTATTCACCGGAAGTAACTGAAGAGAAAAGAAAGCAAGAATTAAAGAGAGGCCACCGACTATTCCCCCCAAACCAATTCCGGGAGAAGAAAATTCGTAAATTAAACCAAGCACACCGAGACTAAGTAAAATGAAAGCAATATTCGGATGAGCAATAAAGTTAAGAAATTTACGGAAAGGTTTCATTTCATGTTTCACTAATTCAACTTTTTTTGTCCGAAGGACAAATTCACGGCCTAATTTCTTAATTTTTTTGTCATCCAATTTGTTCCGCAATTCTTCAAGGTTTACAAAAATGTACTCAATCACTCCTTTTTCCAGTGCTTCTTGAAAGGTTATTGATGAACTTTTTCTTACTGCTTCTTCAGCCCATTGCCAGTTACGATTTTTTTCTTTAGCAATTGCCCGGATATAAGCGACCGCATCTTGGGTTGCTTTTTCTTCTAAAATATCCTTCTCCTTAGTTCCTTTTTCTTCAGGCAGGAGCGGACTACTGATTTGTACCGGATGGGCGGCACCGATATTTGTTCCCGGAGCCATTGAAGCAATATCAGCAGCTAAGGTGATAAAAACACCAGCAGAAGCAGCGCGTGCACCTAAAGGACCAACCCAGACAACTACGGGATTAGGTGCATTAAGAATCGTCTGGACAATTTTCTGCATTGAATCCATCAATCCACCGGGTGTATTTAAACAAACAATTACGGTTTCTCCTTTACCCACTTTTTTTATTTTTTCTGCAATATAATCTGCGACTACCGGATTGATTATTCCATCAATTTCCAAAAAATGGAGTTTAACTTCGCTACCTTGCAAAGAGGAAATTAACCCGCTAGTAAGAAAAAGATGAAGAAAAAGAAAAAAGAATTTGGAGTAACGCATATTTTTTATTTCAGACCGTTATCGTTTTGTCGTCAAGTTTTCGTTACTCAGTATTCTAATTTATGGATTTCAGTTCCCCGATAATAATGTTTAAGAATTTCTTTATACCCGTACCCTTTCTCCGTCATACCACAGGCACCAAACTGACACATTCCCACTCCGTGTCCCCAACCGCCACCCCAAAAAATAAATTCTTCGGGTGAACCTTGCGTGTTAAATTTTGTTTCCAAGATGAAAAGTGCCGAGCGTAAAAAACCGAGACCTAAAAATTTCCTTATTTCATACTCTTTATCCAGGATGACTTCCCCTTTTTCACCCACGATTCTTACTTCACGTAAATGTCCGGATTTACTACGGGCTAAAGGGACAATTCTTTTTATCTTGCCAAGTGGATATTGATGATTGAGATGTTCTTCTATCTCTTTTGCTGGGATAATTCTTAGCCAACGAAATTTTGTCGGTTGAAAATTTTCCGCTTGATAATTACAGTAAACCTGGGGTCTGCTCTTAATCCATTTTTCCAACTCATAGGGTGAATGCAAAGATGGAGTGCTTGTTTCTCCATCAAAAACACCAGTCAAGTAAGGTTCGTCACTCCAGCCTTTAAGTTCTTTTGTCGATTGCGTATGTCCCCCGCAATTTGCGGAATAAAGTGCGTTGATCATCTTATCTCTGTCGGTGAGAATTTCACCACGTGTTTCATCTACGGCCTGTCTTGCTTTTTCGGTTTCCTTTTTTACTCCACGGTATACTTGACAATGTTGTTCATCACAGAGGTCGTAACCAAAATTTTCATGTAGTTTATGATATTTCTGTTTAAAAAGAGCTACAGTTCGAGCGACAACAGCTTGTGCTTTTAGTGCTTCTTGAGGTGCAGAAGGATACATTTCGGAAGGTAAAACACTGTATAAGTATTCCTCCAAATTAATTATGTTTACCGAAATTAGACCATATCTCTTGTCCGGGATGATTTCTATTTCCCCGCGGTATTCACGGTCTTCCATGCTTGCCCATGCAAATCCTTTACCATAAGGGACTTCTTCAACAACAATTGTTCCCTTCTCCGGATTTTCCAGACGGACAATCATTGCTTCTTTGTATTTACCAAGACTTTTTCCTCCGGCATCAAAAATTTCCATTTTCCGTGGTTTTTTCATCTGGATTTGCAGGATATTCACTGCCCCAGTTGAAGATTGAACTTTACCTTGGAAGATTACCTTCCCATTTTTCTTTCTGACCAGTAAGAAGTTACTACCTAATTTAAGAACCATCTTTTCGGTTGGATAAGGAGCACCTTTCTCGTCACTGCCAGTGCCGATTCTTAAAATTGGAATCTTTGCTTTTTCTTTCGTTGGCTTGATTGAACTAAAAAGAGTGATTTTCTTTTTGGGAGTTATCTCTTCCGGAGGACGGGCTAAAAGAGGCACAATTTCTTCTCTTTTCCTTTTTGCTTCTGAGTGAAGCGGATCAATATCCAAAATTTTCCGGTATTGTTTATAACTCTCTTCATAATTTCTTTGTTTTTTGTAAACTTGTCCAAGTGAGGAATAAATTTCTACTAAGTTAGAATCGGTTTTCAAAGTTTGCTGATACATTTGAACCGCTTCTTCAAAACGGTTTAAATTCTCGTAAGTAAAACCAAGAAAATAGTAACCAAGGGCAAAATCGGGATTATGAGCAATTATTTTTTTAAAAGTTTTCTCTGCCCCGGTCCAATTTTTCTTCTCAATATTTACTCTTCCTAAACCAAAAAGTGCGCTAAGAAATCTTGGTTCCGAACTTAAGATTTTTCGGAAAATATTTTCTGCCGAGTTAAAGTCAATAGTGTAAAAATATATCCAGGCAAGAAGATTAAGAATTTCATTTGAGGTGATTACCTCTGAGGTGATTACCTCTTTTGAGAGGGATGGTTTTTGTGGGTAAATAGATAAAGCATGTTTAAGATAGGAAATTGCTTGTTCGTATAATCCTGCGTCCCGAGCCATTAAAGCAAGATTAACCCATCCTTCCAGATTTCCCGGCTTTTTTTTCAATAATTCTTGATACTGAGAAATTGCCTGCTCACCCTTTCCTTGGAAATATAATTCACTTGCTTTTTCAAATTCTCCTGAGAAACTTAATTTAGAAATAGCAAGTATACCAAATATGAAAATACCAAACGCTAAGCGTAGTTGTTTCATTTAACCACTTTTTTCTTTCTTTTCTTAGTAAGTTTCGTTTATTTTTTCCCGACTGAAATTAGGTAAATTGTTGATTGTTGTTTACCATTAAGACCGAGAAGACGATTCACTTCTTCATCAAAAAATGCACCAATAGGTACTGCACCTAAACCTAAAGAAGTTGCTTGTAAAAGAATATTTTGTCCAATATGTCCGGCTTCAATGGAGATATAACGATACCCACGTTCACCGTATTTTCTGGTAGTTCGTTCAAAGACTGCAGTGAGAATAAAAACTACACTTGCTTCGGCACCCGGTTCCTGACCTAAGGCAGCATTTTTTATTCTCTGACGAAAATCGCCTTCTTTGAGCAGCTCTAAACTGTGGTCTTCAACAAGATAATGATAAATCCCCGGTTTAATTTTTTCTCCCCAATTGACGATTAAGTAAATTTCAAATGGATAAAGAGCACCAGCAGAAGGAGCGGTTCTTAAACGCTGACTATAATAAGTTGCAGTAATACCTTGTGCCGAAAATAAAAGTTGCGAAATTTCATCTAAATTTAATGCTTCTTTTGAATAGGTACGTACCGAGCGTCTTTTTCTTAATGCTTCTTCAAAAATTAGTCCTTTAAAATTTGGTTCCGGAAGTTTAATTTTTTCAACTGCCCAAAGTTTGGCAAAAAAAAAGAAGAGGAAAAAATAAAAAATTTTTTTCATTTAAGGTGATTACCTCCTGAGTTTTCATCTTTCTTTTGGGTGTATTTACGCAAGAATTTTTTCCACCAGAAAAGACAACTTTTAAATCCGTATTTTTTCATTTCTTTATATGCTTCTTCAAATGTCCAGTTTTCAACTTTTATCCGATAGGCAGCAATAACTAAACCAGTGCGAACTTTCCCTTTTTTACAATGGATAAATACTGGTTGGTAAACCGGATTTTTCAGAATATTGATAATTTCGTCAAGGTCATCTTTCTTCGGTGTAAAAATTGGATGCAAAGGTATCCAGATATATACAAGACCGTATTTTTCGGCTAAATTTCTTTCTTTTACCGAAAATTTTCCTTCTAAACTGATAACCGTCTTAATCCCTTTTTGAACGAATGTATAAAAATCTTTCTCTTCCGGTCGTGCTCCCCGAAAAATAGAAGAATTAACCTGATGGAAATTGGAAACTGCGGCTACTTCTATGTAAAAAGAAAAAATTAGAAGGAAAGAAAGAAAAATAATTTTGTGGATTTTTCTTATCATTTTTAGCAATTTACTTTATCTTCCGGTAAATAAGGACACTTAATAAAAATAGCACAGATATTTTCTTGTGTATCGTTGACAATGTCATGTTTTTCTTTTGCTTCAATACGATAAGCATCACCGGGCTCCACACGGTAACTCTTTTCTTCGATAATCATCTGGGGTTTACCTTCAAGGAAATAGAATGTTTCCTCAACTTCCTGATGGTAATGTTTACCTAAGGTCTGTCCGGGTTTAAAAACAATTATTCCCCATTCATACTTTGGTCCACGAAATAAATATTTTGGTCCGGAATCGCCGAAGCGAAAACTTTTTTCTTTTTCCTTAACTTTTTCCATTTCTTGTTTCTCCTAAAAGAACTGGATTATATTATACAGTTTCTCTTGTTTTTTTTCAATCTTTTTGTTAGAATGCTTTCTTAATGAACAAGAAGAAAATATACATCTGGCTATTTATTCTTCTCTTCTTAACCATCTTTTTCTTCAGTTAATTTTCAGTATTCCAGAAAAATCGCTCACCTGTGATGAAATCGCCCATCTTTCTGCTGGCTATTCCTACTTAAAAACTGGTGATTACCGAATAAATAAAGAACATCCTCCCTTGGTAAAATTGCTCGCTGGGATACCGATTCTCTTTTTAAAAGCAAAAATACCTTTAGAACATTATTCCTGGCGTGAAGGACAGGAATGGTTATTCGGGGATGAATCCTTCTTCCGATATATTTTTTTCTTTGTCTTTTCTTCCTTCGGAAAGGCAAACTTAAAACTTATTATTCACTTTTTTTGTCATTTTTCTGGATTGTTCTTATCGCAGTTTTAGTTCTTGGACTTACTTATCGGTTTAGTGAAATAAATAATTATTTTATTGGGTTAAAACGGATAATTCTTGAAGCAGGGAAACATGGGCATACAAGTTTTTTATTAGGTGATCATTTTTCACCAGAAGGTTGGACTTCACTATTGAACTGATATTCTCCAATTAATTTTTCCGCTTTTCTAATCTCCTCAGGTGTATTCAGATTCATTCGCCAAGTGTCAATAATTTTATAACGCACTTTGTATCCGCGGTCAATTAAATATTGTAAAGCATCACCAATATGGTATTCATTCTCGGCAGTTGGTTTAATTTTATCTAAAACGGTAAAAATTATTGATTCTAAGACCATTAGTCCTGCTGAACCGTAGTCGGAAAATTTTTCTTTCGGTTTTTCTACAATCCGGATAACATATTCTCCTTCCCATTTGACCAAACCAGTTACCCGCGGGTCATCTTCTTTGTTTACCAAGATAGTAGCAAGTGGCTGATACTTTTCATGTTTACAAATAAGTTTATTGAAATCATAAAATGTAAACAAGTCACAATAAGCAAGAAGAAAAATATCATTTTTGATAAAATCTCTGGCTAATTCTACTGCTTTCCCGGTACCTTCTGGTTTTTCCTGAACGAGATAAGTGAAATTAAAAGGGTAATTTTTTAACTGAGTGATAAATTTTTCCTCTGTCCCCGGCGGAATAACAATACCAATTTCTTTAATTTTAGTTTTTTGAAAATTGTCTAACTCATATTCAATCATTGCTCTTCCTAAGATAGGAAGCAAGGCTTTAGGAAGAGTAAATTTGCGAGTAAGATTACTTAATCTTTTACCTTTACCAGCAGATAAAATTAGCCCTTTCACTTGAAAGCAATTTGTCCAAATTTTAGTAGCACTTTTTTAAAAAAAGTAACACAATTTCTTTTCTAACTTGAAACCACAAAAAGCATTAAGGCAAATTATTCCAATTAAAGACATCTTCACCCGAAAAACCCTTCCACCAACGATAAATAAGAAAATAACCCAAAGGTTTTGCACCATTAAAAATCTGGTCAAGAAGTAAATGTTGCGAAAAACCAAGCAGAATCCCCAAGGTGAGAGGATAAGAAGGTGTAAGATATATATACAATAGAAGAAAAAATAACAATTCGTAAGAATGAAGTAACAAATAAAATTTTTTTATCCAAAAATTTTCGCAACGGTAAAAAAAATCGTGAAGGTCTAATTTAATTCCTTCGCTTTTAAAATAATCAAAAAAATGGTCTAAATCAATCACCATCCCGGCAAGAAATGAACTTAAAACAAGAGAATAATTTTCGCTTAAGGCAAAAATTATTGCCCCAAGTGAAAAAGATGCACCAAGATGTCCAGCCAGTTTAATTTTTTTTATCTCCTTTTGATTGTAGAGATTACTCTTTTCAGTTGACGATAAGTTACATTTAATGCCTCCGGGATAATCTTTGTTTCGGCGATTATGGGCATAAAATTTGTATCTGCAGTCCAGCGAGGAACAATATGGATATGTAAATGTTCTTCAATACCCGCCCCGGCAACTTTCCCGAGATTAATCCCAATATTAAATCCATCCGGGTTAAGTGTTTTTTTAAGTAGGTTAACACTTAAGCGTACCGTTTGAAGAAGATCAGCCAATTCTTCTTTAGTCAGTCGGTTAAAATCAGGTTTATGCCGATACGGGGCAACCATCAAATGTCCGTTAGTATAAGGATAAAGATTAAGCAGAATAAAACTTTTCTTACCCCGATAAAGAAGTAAATTTTTTCGGTCATTTTTTTGTTTACTTTTTTCACAAAAGATACAGTTTGGTTTTTTCTTCCGCCATTCTTTAATAAATTTTATTCTCCACGGTGCCCAAAGTACTTTCATTTGAGGTGATTACCTTTTTTTGCTCCCTAAGTATTCATTAATTGCGCGTGCAGAACGTTTAGCCGCACCCATTGCCGAGATGACTGTTGCTGAACCAGTAACAATATCACCACCAGCGTAAACACCTTCTAAGGAAGTTTTACCAGTTTGTTCATCAGTAATTATGTAGCCCCATTTATTGAGTGCTAATCCCGGTGTAGATTTAGGGAATAAGGGGTTAGCCTCCGTACCAAGCGCCATAATTACGGTCTCGCAAGCAAAATAAAAATTTGACCCAGGAATTTCTACTGGTCGCGGCCGTCCGGAGGCATCGGGTTCACCGAGGCTCATCCGGATACATTCAATTTTTTTCACCCATCCGGGGAGGTGATTACCTCCCTCATCACCAATAATTCTTACCGGATTAGTTAAGAGTTCAATTTTTATTCCTTCTTCTAAAGCATTTTCAATTTCTTCTTCTCTTGCCGGCATTTCTTTCCTTGAACGACGATAAATAAGATAAACTTCTTCTGCACCGAGCCGTAAGGCAGTCCGCGCTGAATCCATCGCTACATTGCCACCACCAATTACCGCTACCCTTTTACCAACCCTTATCGGTGTATCATATTCCGGAAACAAATATGCTTTCATCAGATTCACCCGGGTAAGAAATTCATTTGCTGAATATACGCCGTTAAAATTTTCACCCGGTATACCCATAAATTTTGGTGCACCGGCGCCAATACCAATAAAAATTGCTTCATACCCTTGACAAAAAAGGTCATCAAGAGTTAAGGTTTTGCCAATCACATAATTAAGTTTAAGTTCTACACCAAGACTTTGAACATAAGCAACTTCTTGCTCAACAATTTTTTTTGGTAAACGAAATTCAGGTATACCGTAAACGAGAACTCCACCAGGTTTATGTAATGCCTCAAAGATGGTCACCGGATAGCCCATTTTCGCTAAATCACCAGCACAGGTCAGCCCAGCGGGACCACTACCAATTACCGCAACCTTCGGTTGCTTCGTGTTAAGTGTAAAGTGTAAAGTTTCAGGAAGAGATTCTTTGCCTGACACCTCACACCTTTCACCTAACACTTGAAGTTCATAGTCAGCAGCAAAGCGTTCTAAACGACCAATTGCTACTGGTTCGTATTTCTTCGCTAAAACACAGACTTTCTCACACTGTTCTTCTTGTGGACAAACACGACCACAGATTGCCGGCAAATTGTTTTTTTCTTTAATTTTTCTTATTGCCCCAAGACAATCTTTTTCTTGAATTTTTTTGATAAATGCCGGGATGTCAATCTCTACCGGACAACCGGGAATACAGATAGGATTTTTGCATTGCAGACAACGGTTTGCTTCGACAAGTGCCTGTTCTTCAGTGTAGCCAAGAGCAACTTCCTCAAAATTTTTTTTTCGTATTTCTGCTGCCTGCCGTGGCATCGGTGTTTTTTTCGGTTGAATTCTTTTTTTTGCCATTTTGAATCACGAATTTACACGAATTAGCACGAATTTTTTATTCGCGAATATTCGTTAATCTATTTATTCGTGTCCATTCGTGTAAGAGCAATTTTTTCTTCTTCGAGAAATCTTTTATTTCGGAGGAGAAACAAATCCCAATTAACTAAATGTCCATCAAATTCCGGACCATCAACACAACAAAGTTTTGTCTTCCCACCAACCTCTAATCGGCAGGAACCACACATACCGGTCCCATCAACCATTATCGCATTTAAAGAAACAACGGTCTTTATCTGGTAAGGACGCGTAATTTCAGAAACTAATTTCATCATTGGCACTGGACCGATAGCATAAACTAAGTCAGGGTAAGCAGGTGTGCGGGTAAGCGGGCGGGCAGTTAAGATTCTTTTAAGAATATCGGAGACAAAACCTTTCTCCCCATAGGTTCCATCATCAGTAGTAATATATAGTTCATCAGTGGTTTCACTCAATTCTTTCTCTAAGATGAGCAATTCTTTTGTTCGTGCGCCAATAATCCCGATTACTTTATTTCCTACTTCCCGGTATACTTTGACTATGGGAAGAAGTTCTGCACAACCTACTCCACCTCCAATCGCAATGATAGTGCCGTATTTTTTAATTTCGGTTGGATGTCCCAAAGGACCGGCAATATCCAAAATCCTCTCTCCGACTTTTAAAGCACCAAATTTTTTCGTTGTTTGCCCGATTTCCTGAAAAATTAAAGTAATTGTTCCTTTCTGTGGATTCTTATCCACAATGGTTAAAGGAATACGTTCACCTGTTTCATTAACCCTTACCATTACAAACTGTCCCGGTACTGCTTTCCCAGCAATCTCTTTAGCTTCAATTTCTATTTTTTTAATACTTGCAGCTAATTCAGTTCTGTTAACAATCTTAAACATAATTTTTACCTCATTCTGAGATTATTGAAAAAATCCCAATAATCCCCGACTACGGCGATAAAAGTGCAGATTACGGAGATAAAGTCCGTCAATAATCGTTGTAATCGTTTTTTTAGAAATCGCTGTAATCAAGAGTGTTAAGTATTCACTCTATAATTTCAATTTCAGCCGGATGATGGGCAACAATTTCATATGCTTGCTTATACTCACAAATCAGTCCACTTATACGCACTTTTTTATGTAAGTAATCTCTCTCTAAAGAAATTCCTTTTTTCTCAAAAATTGGAAGATTATTTTTGTAAATGATAATCCACGTTTTCTCTTGCCCTTCACCATTCAAAGTTAAACGGAAAAGTTTACCTTTATCTTCAATTTTTGTGATTTTACCTTCAATTATTTTTATTTTTCCGGAATATTTTCTTACTTCTTGAGGAGAGATTATTTGCACCCCGGCTAAGGACCAAAAACCACGTTTATTTTCTTTTGCTTCTTTAAACATTTTCAATAAGAAATTGGTATGTTTAATATTAGGCATTCTTACATCAAGTAAAGCATAACCTTGACGAAGAATCTCTCCATTAACCATTAAACCATTAACATAAACATAAGCAAGGAGACGGTTAAATTTATCTCTCTTTTCTACATCGTATTCCAGTTTAACTTTTTTACCTTGGACAAGTAATGAATTCAGTTCTTTTGCTTCTTGAGCAAAAAGTTGTGGATGATATACCCAAGCATCACCTTTGCGCCAGCGTAGTTCCGGTGTATCAATACCCAGATAGCGCACAATTTTACCGTTAGAAAGCTCAATTGTATCGCCATCAAGCACCTCTTTAACCGGGAATTCTTCCTCCGGAAAAAGGTCTTCAGTAAGTTCAGACCTTGAGTTTACCGAAAGGAAGGAAAAAAATAAAAGAAATGAAATTAATGCAAGAAAAAGCAAAAAAACTTTCTTTGTTTTTCTCATTAGATTTTTTATTTTAAATAATTTCATCTCTTCTGTCAAACACCTATAAGCAACCCATTCAGGATAATTTGACAAAGAAGAGAAATTAAGATAAAATATTAAACGAATTCCCAAAATGAAAAAGAAAAAATTTGGTAACCTACTTTTTGCTCTGGTGGTAGGTATTCTTATTTGCGGATTATATTATCTTGGTTATTTTTTGATTTGGGAGTATAAAATTCTTGACTTGTGGTTCAATTTACGTGGAAAAAGGCAAATCTCGGACAAGATTGTCATCATTGACATTGATGAAGATTCTATCCAGAAAATTGGGCGTTGGGCTTGGCCAAGAAAAATACATGGTTATTTGATTGATTATTTAACCCGTGCTGGGGCGAAGACAATTGTCTTTGATCTGCTTTTTGTTGACCCGGATAAAAAGGAGCCAGAAAGTGATGAATTCTTAATTCAGATGAGCAAAAATTCCGGACGGGTTGTGCATAACTTTTTCTTTGAAAATACTCCCCAAGGAATAGGGGTATTCTTCCCGCTCAGCGGATTGGCGAAATCAGCCGCTGGATTGGGTTATGCGAATGTGCTCCCGGAACTTGACGGTGTGGTAAGGAAAGTGCCAGTTTCCTGGCAATTTGGTGAAGAAAATTATCCCCATCTTTCGGTCGCGGCAAGTGCTACTTACTTAGGCATCCCCTGGCAGAAACTGATTGAAGGACTACCTTTAGATGAAAATGGTGAACTCTCAATAAATTATGCTGGAGGTTACAAAACTTTCCCTTATGTGCCATATTACAAAGTCTTTTTTGAAGAAGTAAAAAAAGAATTTTTTAAAGATAAAATTGTGCTTATCGGAGTAACCTTTACCGGTGTTGGTGACCGTTATCCGACACCAATGTTCCATTCTTTTCCCGGTGTAGAAATCCAAGCAAATGCAATTGACAATTTTTTGCAAAAGAATTATCTTTCCCTGGTGCCGAAATTTATTCCGGCAGGGTTAATTTTTCTTTTTACTCTTCTGCTTGGGTTTGCGATAGCACATTTTACTCCTTTAGTAGCAACCGGCCTAGCGGGTGGAATTTTTTTGTTCTTTTTTCTTTTGACATACTGGCTATTTCGGTATTATAATTTATATTTAGACTTCGTTGGACCAGCATTAGTAGTCCCGGCAACTTACGGACCACTACTTCTTTATCGTTTAGTAAGCGAAGAAAAAGAAAAACGACAAATCCGGAAAACTTTTGGGCAGTATGTTTCACCACAAGTATTGGAAGAAATATTGTCCAACCTGCAAGCGATCGCCCTAGTAGGTGGAGTAAAAAAGAATCTAACGATTCTTTTCAGTGATATTCGTGGATTCACCGGTTTAAGTGAAAGACTTCCTCCTGAGGGAACAGTAAGTATACTTAATGAATATTTGACCCGAATGACCGAAGTAGTTTTTCGTTTTGGTGGAACAGTGGACAAATTTATCGGTGATGCAATTATGGCTTTCTGGGGAGCACCAATTGCTATTAATGGACATGCAAAAAAAGCTGTCCTTTGTGGTTTAGAAATGCTTAAGGAATTAAAAAAATTGCAGGAAGAATGGATTAAACAAGGGAAAAAAGAAATTATTGATATCGGTATCGGAATCAATACCGGTGATGTAGTTGTTGGCAATATGGGTTCGCAAAGGCGTATGGACTACACGGTAATTGGCGATGCAGTAAATTTAGCCGCCCGTCTGGAAACTTTGAATAAACAGTTTTCTACCCATATCCTCATCGGTGAGGACACCTACAAAGAAGTGAAAGATTTTTTCGCTCTCCGACCTTTAGGTAAAACAAGTGTCAAAGGTAAAGAAGAGGCAGTAGAAATTTACGAAGTGCTCGGTGAAAAAAACGGAGCAGAAAAATGAGTAGATGAACCGGTGAGATAGTGATGGTAAAAATAACTAAGAAAAAAACAATTAACGAGATTTTTCTGGAAAGTAAAATACTCAATGAAAAACAACTTGAGCAAGCGGTCAAGGAAGCAAAAAAAAGCGGACAGCCATTGCCCCAGGTAGTAGTTGAATTAGGTCTGACTAAGAAAAATGAAGTTCTCGCTGTCCTTGCGAAAGAATGGAATGTGCAAACGGTTAATTTAGAGGAAATTGAACTTGACCCGGATATAGTAAAAATTATTCCTGAAGTTACTGCCCGTAGACAGTTACTTTTACCTTTTGCTAAAGACGAAAAAATACTTTCTGTAGCTTTGGTCAATCCGAAAGATTTTTTTGTTCTTGAAGACATTCGCTTGCGCACTGGATTTGAAGTTAAACCTTACCTTGCTTTGCCAAAAGATATATTAGATGCATTAAATAAAGTTTATGGTAGCGATGTCTTAAGTAAAATTCTTTCTCAGGTGAAAGGCGGGGATGAACTTACGGTTACTCAGGAAGAAGAAACTTCCGAAGAAAGAGTGGATATTACCGAAATTGATGTAAACACACCGGAAATAGAAAAATTAGTCAATGCAATTATTCTTGGTGCTATTGAACAAGGAGCCTCCGATATTCATATTGAACCTTTTGAAGGTAAACTTTATACTCGTTACCGTGCCGATGGTCTCTTAAGGGATGCACCGTTTGCTATTCCCTATAATTATCGCCAAGCGATTATCGCCAAAATTAAAATTATGACCCATTCAATGGATATTACCGAACGGCGTCGTCCACAAGATGGAAGAATCTTAATCACCGTTGGAAATCGTCCTTTAGAATTCCGCGTAAACATTATCCCCACAGTTTTTGGGGAATCCTGTGTGATGCGGATTTTAGACCGCGGGTCAATCCGTGTAGAGTTAGCCAAATTAGGTTTTCTTCCGGATACATTAGAAAAGTTTGAAAGAAGTTTAAACAAACCTTACGGTTTAATTTTAGTTTCCGGTCCTACCGGTAGTGGTAAGTCAACAACTTTGTATGCGGCATTGAATAAGATTAACAAACCGGAAGTAAAGATTCTCACTGCCGAAAATCCGGTAGAGTATAATTTAGAAGGTATTATCCAAGTAAACATCAACCAGGAAATTGGTTTTGATTTTGCCAGTGCAATGCGTGCTTTCTTACGCCAAGACCCGGATATCATTATGGTTGGCGAAATCCGGGATAAAGAAACCGGGATAATTGCGATGGAAGCAGCAATGACTGGACATTTAGTTCTTTCTACAATACATACTAACGATGCGCCGTTAGCAGTAGCACGCCTTTCCGAGATGGGTGTGCATACCTTTCTTATTGCTTCTACTTTAGATTGTGTCCTTGCCCAAAGATTAGTCCGGCGGGTATGTCCCGATTGTAAAGAACAAATTAGCCCAAGACCGGAAATAGTTAAATCACTGCAAGCAACAGGAATTGACCCGAAAACAGCAACCATTCACCATGGGAAAGGATGTAATACTTGCAAAGGTTCCGGGTATAAAGGACGAATGGGTATCCATGAACTTTTAGTAGTAAGCGAAGAGATGATGTCCCTATTCCTTAAAGAAGTCGCTTCTGGACCAATCCGTGACCTGGCGAAAAAACAGGGTATGCGTACTCTCTGGGAAGATGGGATGCTTAAAGTGGCTAAAGGATATACTACCTTTGAAGAAGTTTTCCGAGTCTGTCAATAAAGTCAGTTGATAGTTAATATATGAAGATGGAGAAGGAACTCTTAGAACAATTTTATCAGTTAGCGCGAGAGTTAAGTGGCACTTTAGATTTAGATACTTTATTAAAAAAAATAGGTCAAGCGGCAGAAAAACTTACTCAAGCCGAAGCATCCTCTATTCTTCTCCTTGATGAAGATAAAGAACATCTCTACTTTAAAACTGTGGGCGGAGAAAAAGGTGGACTAATAAAGAAAATGAAAGTGAAAGTTGGTCAAGGTTGTGCTGGTTGGGTAGCCAAAGAAAGAAAACCGTTAATTGTGCAAGATGTCACTAAAGATTCTCGTTTTGCAAAAAGTTTTGACCAAGCAACCGGTTTTGTTACCAAGTCAATCCTTTGTGTTCCTCTGATTTTACATAATGAGTTGATTGGTGTAGCCGAAGTGCTGAACAAAAAAAATGGTGTCCGCTTTACTCTTGAAGACCAAGAAGTTCTTCAGAGTTTATCTCATCTGGCAGTAATCTATATTACTAATGCTAAATTTGCCGAAACACAACGTAATTTCTTTACTAATATTATTGAAATTTTAGCCAGTGCAAGCGAAGCACGTGAACCACGACTTGCCGGACATACACGCCGGATTGCTCAACAGGCATTATTGATGGCCCGGCAACTGACTTTTGATGAACGGGAATACCAAAATCTCTACTATGCGGCTTTATTACACGATATTGGTTATCTTGCTCCTGGTGACCGCACAGTAAGAGATTTGCACCATCCTATAGTCGGTGTGGAAATGGTACGGGGGATAAATTTTCTTGCTGGTGCGGCACCAATAATCCGTAGCCATCATGAACATTATGATGGTAGCGGTTATCCAGATAATCTGAAAGGTGAAAATATACCTTTAGGGGCAAGAATCATTGCTCTTTTAGAAACAGTAGAAGAAAATAATCTTACTCCCGAAGAAGTAGAAAGATTTAGTGGGACAAAATTTGACCCGAAAATAGTTAAGCTTTACTTAGAAGGGGCTAGCGAATGAGGAGAACACTTTAAATGATTGAAATGTCTGAGATTCTAAAGGCAGCAGTAGAAAAAAAAGCAAGTGATATTCATATTGTGATTGGTAAACCGCCAATGATAAGGGTTAAGGGTGAACTCGTACCAATAGCGGGTTTAGCGGAACTGAGCGCTGCAGATTCAAAACGGTTAATTTATTCTATTCTTTCCAATGACCAAAAACAGGTATTTGAAGAAAAATTGGAATTAGACTGTTCCGTTGCTGTGCCAAATTTAGCGCGATTCCGGGTTAATGTACTCTCGGAAAAAGACGGTGCAGAAGCAGTCTTGAGAATAATTTCTTCCTTTATCCCGACACCCGAAGAATTGCGTTTCCCACCAGCGATTACTCAGTTAGCCGATTTACCCCGTGGGTTCGTCTTAGTTACTGGTCCGACCGGATGTGGTAAATCAACTACTTTAGCCTGTCTCTTAAATATTATCAATCAGAAAAGGCATGAACATATCTTAACTATTGAAGACCCAATTGAATTTGTTTACGAACCGAAAAATTGTATTGTCCGCCAAAGGGAAGTGGGTAGCCAAACTCATTCTTTTGCCGAAGCGTTAAAACATGCCTTAAGGCAAGATCCGGATGTAATCCTTGTTGGTGAAATGCGTGATTTAGAAACAATTGCTTTAGCAATTACTGCTGCCGAGACCGGACATTTATGTTTCGCTACTTTACATACAACCGATGCGGCACAAACAGTTGACCGGATTATTGATGTTTTTCCACCTTCCCAACAACAACAAGTACGAATACAACTTTCTAACTGCTTAAAAGCAGTCGTCTCTCAGGTTCTCCTTCCCCGGATTGATGGTCGAGGACGGGTTGCTGCCCAAGAAATAATGATTGTTACCCCAGCAATTGCAAATCTGATTCGGGAAGGGAAAACACATATGATTTATAACGCTATTGAAACGGGAGCAAAGTTCGGAATGATTCCTTTAGATAAAGCGCTTGCGGAGTTAGTAAAAGAAGGTATTGTCCGTCTTGAAGATGCAGTAGCAAAAGCACATAATCCAGAAGCAGTCCGTTCCGGAAAAACAACCTATACTCAAATTTAGAGGTGATTATCTCTGACCAATATTGACCTAGAAAAATTAACTCAATTATCTCTTTTCAAAGAACAAGAAAAAAGGATCCCAACCCGCTTAAGCAAAATTTTGGAAGAAGTAAAATATCCAGAAGGAACAGAAATTTTTCCTGAAGGGAGTGTTGGTGAGGCTTTATACATTATTTTTTCCGGTGAAGTATTAATTACAAAAATTATTAATAAAAAAACTGGTGAAACAAAACCTTTAGCCTTACTAAGTAAAGGTGACTTTTTTGGTGAAATGTCGCTTCTTGAAGATAAACCACGCTCCGCTTCAGCAATCGCCAAAAGTGCGGTGGTTCTTTTGCGTTTAGCAAGAAAAGAATTCCAAACTTTACTTCATTCTGAACCAGAAATTGCCGGAACTTTTCTTTTTGCCTTAAATAACCAATTAAGTGCACGGTTAAGACATACTTCTCAAGAACTAACCTTACTTTTTGAAACGGGAAGGATTATCGGTGCGGGTAAAAGTTTAAAGGAAATGTGTATTTTGCTTTTGGAACGCTTACTTGAAGGTATTCCCCAAAGTGAAACGGGCTTTTTTGCTTTAGAGAATGAATACACTAATGAATATGAAATTATTGCTCTCCCAGGATTACCTCAAGAGTTAACTCAACCACTTTCACCCGAAGAACCCTTAATTGCTTATTTTCTTAGGCGGATAAGAACTTCTCCCCCCTGGCTGAATGAAGATTTTACCACACTTTCCGAGCAAGTTCTTTCCCGCTCCATTTTCAGGGACTATGGGATTCAGTCAATCCTTGCTCTTCCCTTAGCCGAGAAAGATAGACTTTTCGGTTTAATTGTTCTTCTTAATTTTAAAGAACGAAATATTTTTCGCAAGGAAGATTTCCAACTCCTTTTGGCAGTAGGGAGCCAAGTAATCCCGGCGATACAAATTGCCCGCTACCGTGAGGAAGAAAAAGCACGCGAAAGATTAGCCCGGGCAAGAGAGAGAATAATATGACCCTTCGGCAAGCTCAGGGTTCAACCTGAAAGTTCCCTTCGGCCTGAAGCCTCAGGGCTGAAGGCACCCTGAAGGGTCATCGTGAGGAATTGAAGGATGAACATTTTCTGGCGGATATATTTTGGACATCTTTTATGTGATTTCACTTTGCAGACTGAACAATTAGTAAAATGGAAAAGAGAAAAAATCATAGGTTTAAGCGCACATGTTCTAATTTTCTTCATTATTGGGTCAGTGCTTACTCTCGGTGATTTAACCAAATTTTGGTCAACAAAAAGTGGTTTAGTTCTTCCGGGTTGGGTTTGTCTTTTTATATTGAGTATAATCCATTTTTTTCTTGATAACGGCAGAATACAAGTAATCGACCGGGGTGGGACAAATACTGACAATTTATATCTTTTTCTCCTTGACCAAATATTACATTTAGGTGCAATATATCTTTTTACTTCTTCAATTGGGATAATCGAAAAATGGGTAATTATCGGTTGCCTGGTTATTTTTGCTACCCATTTTACGAATATTTTTCTTTATTATTTTGAAAAATTATCAAAAAAGAATAATAAAATTAAGGTCTATACCCCGGAAAAACATTATTCTTTAAGTGAGCGTTTACTGATTGTGTTCAGCTTTCTTCCTCCGGGCAAATGGTGGTTAATTGGGCTCATTTTTCTGCCCTTACACTTGATAGTAAGAAAACTTTTTCTTTCTAATCCACAAGAGAACACCCTCTCGGTTCAAGAGCTGGGAGTTAATTATTCTCTTGCTTTTCTCTGTGGAATTCTAGCAAGAATTATCTTTTCACTCTCAATTTAGGAAAGTAAAAAGAATTATAAACATAAGTTATCCACAAATGTGGATAAGCTGGGGATAAGGAGGTACTCGCCAATGAATGAAACAATGCCAACACTTCAAGAATTATGGGAAACAATACTCCACGAAGTAAAACAGGAAATGCGGGAGGAATCTTTTGAACTTTGGTTTCGTCCTTTAAAACCTATTTCTTTAGAAAACAATATTCTTACTTTACAATGTCCGAATAAGTTCTTCTCGGATTGGGTGAAAACAAACTATGGAAAAAAGATTGAAACACTATTTGGCCAAAAATTAGGTGGAGAAATTAAACTCAATTATTTAACTTTGGAAAGTTTAACTCCGGAAAAAGAAAAAAAAGAAGAAGAAATAGTTATCTTAACTCAAAAAGAAGAGGTCCTTCCACCAGCCAATGAATTTGACCCGCGCTATACTTTTGAGAATTTTATCGTCGGTCCGACAAATCGTTTCGCCCAAGCGGCTGCATACCGGGTGGCTAATGAACCGGGTAAAGCCTTTAACCCGTTATTCATCTATGGTGGTGTTGGTTTAGGAAAAACACATCTACTCCATGCAATTGGACATCAGACGAGAGAAGCGTATCCCCAAATTAAAATTGTTTATGTAACTAGCGAAAAATTTATTAACGAGTTTATTGATTCTTTACGCTACGAGAGATTAAACGATTTCCGGAATAAATATCGTGGTCCGGATTGTTTACTAATTGATGATATCCAGTTCTTGATCGGTAAACAGCGCTCCGAAGAAGAATTTTTTTATACTTTTAATGCCTTATATGATTCAAGAAGACAAATTGTGGTTACCAGTGATCGTCCACCACAAGAAATCCCTGCTCTCCAAGAACGGTTAATTAGTCGTTTTGAATGGGGTGTAGTTGCCGATATTAAACCACCGGATTTGGAGACACGAATTGCTATCTTACGAAAAAAAGCAGAAAAGGAAAAACTTTATGTTCCTGATGATGTAATTGCTTTTATCGCTGAACAAATCCAGACAAATATACGCCAGTTAGAAGGTGCATTAATCCGGGTGGTCGCTTTTGCTTCACTTTTAGGTACCGAAATAAGTATTGACAAAGCAAAAGAAGTTCTGCGGGATATTATCGTAAAAAAGGAAGTCACCCAACCGATTACGATTGAAAAAATACAGAAAGTTGTTGCTAAACATTTTCATCTTCATTCTAAAGAAATGGTCTCAAAAAAACGTACCGATGCAGTTGCTTTTCCACGGCAAATTGCAATGTATTTAGCCCGTACTCTCACTGAGCAATCAACAACTGAAATTGGGGAGGCCTTTGGTGGACGAGACCATACAACGGTAATGCATGCTTGTGAGAAAGTTAAAGCAAAAGTATCCAGTGACCCATATTTTTCTGCTTTTATTAATAAAATTTTAGAGGAAATTAAATCTACTTAAATAAAAATTGGACAGCGCATTTGGTAGGAAACTACTTTAATAATTGTGGAAAAATAAGAGAAGCCCGGTTAGGTGAATTTTCTTTACGGATTTGTGGAAAAGTCTAAATAGTTTTCTTCATTATATTTTTCTTTAAGATATTCATCTTTTCTATTGAAAAATAAAAGTAAATCTTTATTGTAAATTTTTTATTAACATTTCCACAGGAGAGAATAAGAATAATCTTATAATAAATAATTTATATTAACTTTAACTTTTTATTAAATTTAGAAAGAGGAGGAGACTCAAAAAATGAAAATTGTCTGTTCCAAGACTGAATTACTTCAAGGAGTTGAAATCATTCAACTGGGTGTATCGACAAAGACTACTTTACCAATACTTTCCAATTTTCTTATTGAGATAGAAAAGGAAATAATTAAGTTTACTTCTACTGATTTAGAAGTTGGCATTCGTACTCTTGTTCCCGGGCAAGTTATCAAAACTGGTCAAATTACTATCCCAGCAAAAAAGTTCGCTGAAATTATTCACGAATTACCGGATGCAAAAGTTGAAATTCAAGCTGATGAGTCAAATCGTATTAGTATTATCTGTGCTAATTCCCATTTTTTACTTAATGGTTTATCTAAAGAAGATTATCCCTTATTACCTGAGTTCAAAGAAGAAAAAGCACTGACTGTCCCACGAGTCATCTTACAAAAAATGCTTAAGAAAACTTCTTTTGCGGTTTCTACTGATGAAACACGCTATGTGTTGAATGGTGTATTTTTTGTTGTCCAAACTGGAACCAAAGAAACGTTTGCCTTAATGGTGGCTACCGATGGACGCCGTTTAGCTTATATTAAGAGTTCTTTAGAAAGCGTTGCTCAACCAATCCAAGTAATCATCCCAACAAAAACAGTTATTAAACTTAGTGACCTTCTCGCTCAAGATAAAGAAGAAAATATCCTCCTCAACGTTACTGAAAACCAAGTTGGATTTAAAATAAAAGACACGGTTCTTATTTCCCGGGTCATTGAAGGCACATTCCCAAATTATGAACAGGTTATCCCTAAAAGTTGTAATATTCGGATAAAACTTAATACTAAAGATCTTCTGCAGGTGACTAAACGCATCTCACTTTTAGTAATTGAAAAAGGTGGCTCAGTTAAGTACAGTTTGAATAATAATCTCCTTAAAGTGAGTAGTATCGCGCCAGGTATTGGAGAAGCAGAAGAAAAAATGACTATTGAGTACACAGGAAATCCTTTTGAGATTGCTTTCAATCCCGCTTACATTCTTGATGCATTGAAAGCGATAGATAGCGAAGAAGTATTTTGTGAATTTACTGGCCCTCTCAATCCGGGTTTACTCCGTCCAGTGAATAAAGGTAAGGAAGAATACCTTTATGTTCTAATGCCAATGCGGATTGAATGAAGAGAACACGAATACACACGAATAAAAAATTTACGAATTATCGGGAATAACTTATCTTGAGGGACACGCATGAAATGAAACTAGTTATGCTGAAAGATGTTCTTACTCGGTACTTAAACAAATTTGCTCTTGAAGAGAAAACTCAAAAAATTTATCAATTATGGGGAACAGAAATTGGTAATCTAATTAAACATAGCCATCTTTTAGGGATGAAAGAGGGATATCTTGAAGTAGAAGTTGATTCTCCGGCTGCTTTACAGGAATTTTTTTTAAGAAAAGAAAAAATTATTCAACGGTTAAATAAAAAAATTGGTGGGAGTAAACTAAAAGATATACATTTTCACCCCGTTAGAAATATTAAAAAATAATTGTTTAAGCACAGTATTTCTAACGGGGTTCATCTGGAGAGAAAAAAGATGCCTGAAATTTATGACGCTTCACAAATTCAGGTCTTAGAGGGGTTAGAAGCGGTCCGACGCCGACCAGCAATGTATATCGGCACAACCGGTCCGAGCGGGTTACACCATCTTGTTTATGAAGCAGTAGATAATTCTATTGATGAAGTACTCGCTGGCTATTGCAAAAATATTGATGTGATTATTCATCCGGACAATTCGGTGACTGTCCTTGATGATGGACGGGGTATACCCGTTGACCCAATGCGAGATGTCAAAGACCCTAAACTTAAAGGGAAACCGGCCTTAGAAGTAGTGATGACCACGCTCCATTCTGGCGGCAAGTTTGACCGTAAAGTTTACAAGGTCTCAGGTGGACTGCATGGGGTAGGTATCTCGGTAGTCAACGCTCTATCTGAATTTTTAGAGGTTGAAGTTTATCGTGATGGTAAAATTTATTCCCAGCGGTACGAATACGGCAAACCATTGACCGGTTTGAAAGTCCTTGGAAAAACCGATGATACGGGGACAAAAGTTACTTTTCTTCCCGATAAGAAAATTTTTGAAAATATAAATTTCAGTTTTGAAACTTTATCTAACCGTTTACGCGAACTCGCCTACCTTAATGCCGGAACACGGATTACCCTTATTGATGAACGCGAGGATAAAGAACATACTTTCTCTTACGAGGGAGGAATTGTTTCTTTTGTCCAATTTTTGAATACGAATAAAAACGTTATCCATCCACGACCGATATTTTTCTCTAAAGAAAAAGATGAAGTTATCACTGAAGTTGCCCTCCAATATAATGACACTTATGCGGAACAGGTTTTTTCTTTTGCCAATAATATCCACACTGCGGAAGGAGGCACACATTTATCCGGTTTTCGTTCAGCTTTGACCCGCGTAGTTAACGATTATGTGAAAAAGAACGAACTCTTAAAAGGTAAAGAAATTGACTTAAGCGGTGAAGATGTGCGCGAAGGACTTACTACAGTAATCAGTGTGAAACTGCCTAACCCACAGTTTGAAGGGCAAACCAAAGCAAAACTGGGCAACTCGGAAGTAGAAGGTATTGTCAAGTCAGTTGTTGGTGATTATCTCTCGGCATTTTTTGAAGAGAATCCGTCAGTGACAAATAAAATTGTTGAAAAAGTAGTCACTGCTGCTGAAGCACGGGAAGCAGCACGAAAAGCGCGTGAACTTACCCGGCGTAAAGGTGCATTGGACACCGCATCTTTGCCAGGTAAACTTGCCGATTGTTCTGAGCGCGACCCGGCAAAAGCAGAATTGTATATTGTTGAAGGTGAATCCGCGGGTGGTAGTGCTAAACAGGCACGCGACCGTAGTTTTCAGGCAATTTTACCTTTGAAAGGTAAAATTATCAATGTAGAAAAGGCACGCTTGATGAAAGTTCTTACTAATGATGAAATTCGTACTCTGATTACTGCGGTTGGTACGGGAGTTGGGCAAGAAGAATTTGATTTAAGTAAACTTAGATACCATAAAATTATCATTATGACCGATGCGGATATTGATGGTGCGCATATCCGCACACTCCTTTTGACCTTTTTTTATCGGCAGATGCAACCTTTAGTAGAAAATGGTTATGTTTATATTGCCTGTCCACCACTTTATAAAGTGAAGAAAGGAAAAAAGGAATTTTATCTGGAGACGGAAGAACAACTTGACCGTTATCTCTTGGAAGAAGGTTTAAGCGGGGTAAACTTAAGCAAATGGATGAATAGTAAAAAGATAAAAGAGTTTGAAGATAAAGAATTAAGAAATATTCTCACTTGGCTCATTGAAATTGAGAATTTACGCAAAAAACTTCTGAAAAAAGGCATTACCTGGGAAGAATATCTTAAATTGCGGAAAGACTCGCCTCGCGGTGAAGCGGGAAAATTGCCTCTTTATCGGATTGATACCGATAGCGGTCCACAATATATTTATACGGACAAAGAATGGAAAAAATTTAAGGTAGAGTACTTAAAGAAAAAGAAAGAACTTATGCCCGAGAAAGAAGAAATAAGTTCTGCGGAAGAAATAATGGGTCCGGAAGTAAAAGATTTGTGGGAACTTTCTAAGTTAGAGGAATTAGTGAAAAGATTAAGCGATATTGGTTTTGATTTACCCGTTCCGAGAACCCGTCCTCATTCCGAGAAAGTAGTTGGCGAAAAAGAGAGAATCGTTTATCGTTTAGGTGTAGATAACGAAATTTTAGAAATAAAAGATTTTCTGGACTTAACTGCTCAAGTTAAAGATTTGGGTTTAAAAGGGACAACGATTCAACGCTATAAAGGTCTGGGTGAAATGAATCCGGAACAACTCTGGGAAACGACAATGGACCCGGAAAAGCGTAAACTTCTACAAGTAAAACTTGAAGATGCAGTTGCTGCTGACCGTATTTTTACCACTTTAATGGGTGATGCGGTTGAACCTCGACGAATCTTTATTGAAACTCACGCCTTAGAAGTAAAAAATTTAGATATTTAAATACACAAATATTTTTATTCACAGATTACCACAGATTAGAGACCGGATGTCCACAGATTTACTAATGTTCACGAATAAGTAATTTGGACTTTTTTGGAGAAGGTGTTAAAAAGAAATTGGGTTAAGTCTCGATTCTATACTTTAGATTAGCAACCTATAATTACGTTTAGGTTATTACGAAGACAATATTAAAAATAGAATCTAAAATCAAGGCCCGACCCTAACCCCATTTACCGTCCACCGTGTCCAACAAATTTTACGGTCATAGTAATTGCAGGTATCTGAAATTCAAGCGTAGCGAAGATTTGGGCGGAGGTGCGAAGCACTGAAGCCAGATACCCACTTATTAGGTATAGGTGGAGTGCTTCTCATTTGCAGTAATTTGTTTCTATAGTTATATGAGATAATTCATCAATTCCTTTTAATTTATCTTTATAAGCAATTATTGAGCAGGGATTCTTTGCGACAATACTTAAAATACAGGCATATTTGTTTTGTGCAACTCTCCAAAAATGCAAATCACTAATTTTACTATCACCGTCGGATTCTATTATTTTTGTTATTTTCTTGATGACAGGAGAATCCATTTCTCTATCTAATAAAATTCCAGATGTATCTTTAATCAACATAAAGGTCCACCTAAATATTAAAAATGAACCAATCATTCCAACGAATGGGTCAAGCCAGTTCCAGTGATAATATTTCGCTCCGAGTAGTGCCAAAATGGCAAGTATAGACGTTAAGGCATCCGCAATGACATGGAGATATGCTGATTGTAGATTAAGATCCTTTTCATGATGGTGGTGATGTTCTTGGTCATTATGATGATGGTGCTCATGGTCATATTGCAGTATTAGTGCGCTAATTACATTTACTATTAAACCGACAGTCGCCACCATCAATGCATAATCATAAATGATTTCCATTGGCTTGAAAATTCGTTCAATGGATACTCCTAAAACGAATAAGCCAACTATTCCTAAAAGAATTGCGCTTGTATAAGCTCCTAATATTTCGATTTTCCAAGTACCAAAAGCAAATCTTTTATCATTCGCATGTTTTCTCGCAAGAATGTATGCAATTAAAGAAATACTTAACGCGGTCGCATGTGTACTCATATGCCATCCATCAGCAAATAGTGCCATAGAATTATAAATCCAACCAGCTATAATCTCAATTAACATGGTGGACAATGTTAGAAGAACAACAAAAAGTGTTTTTCGTTCAACTGATTTTTTCTCTATATTAAAGTAATGATGGTGTTGCCATCGTTGGATTTCTGTCAAATGCATAATTTATACCTCTCTCTATCTTCTGACAAAGGTGAATTAAGCGTCAGGTTTCGTTGCGCGTACAAACCCAATAGTTAGAAAATGCTCCTCCAGTTGTTTGATTTCCATAAAGCCAGCCTCCTGCAGTAATTTTGGTATATCTTCAATTCCAAACTTAACACCGCGCAGATATTGATGCAGTATAAGATGCGGTGCAAGTAGTGTAGAAAATCGTTTATGGAAAAATGTTCCGGGACGTATCATATCGGCAATTAACAATCGCCCGCCCGGTTTGAGCACGCGTTTGATTTCAGCCAGTCCCTTGACCTGTAAATGTTCAGGCAGATGGTGCATCATCAGGCTGGAGGTAACTGCGTCGAAAGTCCCATCGGGGAATGGAAGGGATTCAATCACTCCCACACGAAAATCGATTTCCAGCCCGGCACGACCAGCTTTCCGGCGGGCAACAGCAATCATCTCCGGTGAGGGATCAATGCCTGCTGCTCTTCCATTTTTTCCAACCTGTAATTTGGCTGGAATGGTAACTCCGCCAGTGCCGCAGCCGACATCAAGAACATTTTCACCCGGCTGAAGTAGGGCATTACGCACCGTCAGGTCGCGTAGTTGGCGAGCACGACCAAGGGTCACGATATTTGCTGATAGGTCATAAAATGACGCCCAGCGTATCAGACGTCCTTCGGTTTGAGCCGGTGATTCGGAGTCATGTGTATGGGTGTGAAGGTTAGTCAGCCGGTATATGCCAAAATATAAACCAATAAGTGCGATAGTTACTAAGCCCATAATCGCTATATGGCTTGGCATTTGAGTAATCAACCAACTTACACCAAAGTATAAACCAACAAATGCAATTATTGCATGTGTAATTACTACGCCAATAATTACTGGTTTAATTTTTTCGTGCATCATAGCTTTACCCTCCCTTTTTACTTTAATTATATTTATCTCCTTGAATTAAGATTTTTTGTCTGAAATACTTGATGTGATTTTCTTATGTAATCGCAGGAATTCCTTTAGTTCACTATCGGTTAATGCGTCAAATAAGTCTGCCATTTCGGTTATTCGCGTTTCTTTCATTGCGGCAATGTGTTTTTTACCTTTTGGCGAAAGCTTCAGTTGTGTCGAACGACGGTCCTTGGGGTCTTCCTGACGCATTACATAGCCGCTTTGTACAAGGCAATCCACAAACTGAGTTACTGCGCTTGAAGACATGCCCAGTATTTCCGATAGGTCTTTAATGCTTGTTTTTTTAGCGTGTCCGATAAGCGTCAAAACAAACCACTGGGAGTGAGTAATGCGGTTTTGCTGTCCCAAATTAGCAGCTTTTTCCCTGGTTATCTTATGAAAAGTGTGAAAGCTATATAGAATCTCTTCGATGAATTGTTCCCTCTTCTTCATATGAATAGTCTCCTGTATTTTAAGTAAGTAACTTAATATATAAGTATCTTATCAAATAAACAGTATTTTGTCAATAGTCTTAGAAAACTTTTTTAAATGGTTGACTAGAAACAAGTTAGTCCTCGTGTATGTTGGGGTCAGTCTTGATTTTAAATTTTATCTTCCCTCCGTAAAATGAGGTGTTGTCGTTCTTGAATTCCTAACTTATTAAAGGCAAAGATAGATTCTCGGAAAAACAGAAAATCTTCTTCACCGCTCCGATGTGTTATCGGAGTGGTTTTTTATTTGCCCCGCCCCCTTTGTTTGGGATACTTGTGATACCTCCCAAAGTTGTTCTGCTGGAGCAAAAACTTTCTGGACAAAGGAGCGGGGTTGCAAAAAGGAGATATTTATAGTAAAATTTTATATAAACGAAGCGGTTCTAACGACTCAACACAAATTTGATTTTTGATTTTCAATTTGGTAAAATAAAAAAAACAAAAATATGGCGACAATTACTATTCATAAGAAAATCACTCTCAAAAAGGTAAAATTAGATGCATATGCCGGGAAATGGGTGGCTTTTGTCGGAGAGGAAATTGTTGCTTATAATGAAACTCTTAAGGGTTTAATGGAAGAAATTGATGTTAAGAAATTGAGAAAGAAGGCGGCAGTTTTTCTTGTTCCACGCAAAGATGAAGGACCCTATTATTAGTTTTTTGGAAAGAAATAAGAAAGTTACTCTCAAAACAAATTCATAAAAATGTGATGTAGGGAATCTCGTTAACCGCTGATTTAGAAATAAATTAGCGGTTTTTTATTTGCAAAAAAGAGAAATTTATAGTAAAATTTTTATGTAAACAAAAATGATGAAAACGAGGAGGAAAAATGGTCTACAATTGGAGTGTTGACTTAAAAGAGTTAAAGAAAGATAAAGAAAAGTATAGCTGAAAGGATAAAGAAAAATGGCTGAAGTAAGCGAAAAAATTCCGCTACCAGGTGGAGAGAAAATTTATCCACGTGATATTGAAGAGGAGATGAAGACCTCCTACATTGATTACGCAATGAGCGTAATCGTCGGGAGAGCATTACCCGATGTGCGTGATGGACTTAAACCGGTGCACCGGAGAATACTTTATACGATGAAAGAAATGGGTTTAGGACCACGCACACCCTTTAAGAAGTCGGCACGTGTCGTCGGAGATGTTTTAGGAAAATATCATCCCCATGGGGATATGGCGGTCTATGATGCTTTAGTAAGAATGGTGCAAGATTTTTCTTTACGCTATACACTTATTGACGGGCAGGGTAACTTCGGTTCGGTTGATGGTGACCCACCGGCAGCGATGCGTTATTCCGAAGTGCGACTTGACCAGATTGCTGAAGAGATACTTATAGATATTGACAAGAATACCGTAGATTTTGGTCCGAACTACGATGGTTCTTTAACCGAACCTTTAGTTTTACCCGCAAAATTCCCTAATCTTTTAGTCAACGGCTCTTCAGGTATTGCGGTCGGTATGGCGACCAATATTCCGCCGCATAATTTAGCGGAAGTTGTTGACGGCTTAATCGCGTTGATTGATAATCCGGAAATAGAAATTCCGGAACTGGCAAAAATTATTAAAGGACCGGATTTCCCCACTGCCGGTATTGTCTGTGGTCGTCAAGGAATAAAAGATTATTTTGCTACTGGTCGTGGTACATTCAGAATTCGGGCGAAAGCAGAGATTGAAGAACTTAAAGGTGGTCGTCAGGCAATCATTATTAAAGAAATACCTTACCAGGTTAATAAAGCGCAACTTTTGGAGACAATTGCTGATTTAGTGCGGCAGAAAAAAATTGAGGATATTTCCGACCTGCGTGATGAATCTGACCGTGAAGGTATCCGGGCAGTGATTGAAATCAAGCGTGACGGTAATCCGGAGATTGTCCTCAATCAGCTTTACAAACATACCCAGTTAGAAGTTTCCTTCGGGGTGATTATGCTTGCTCTGGTGAACGGTCGTCCGCGAGTGCTTAATCTCAAAGAGATGCTCGTTGAGTATCTTAATCATCGCAAAAATGTTGTTTTCCGGAGGACACAATTTGAATTAGATAAAGCGGATAAACGGGCACATATTTTAGAAGGATTAAAGATTGCTTTAGACAATTTAAACAAAGTAATAAAAATTATCCGTGAGGCAAAAGATGTAGATACGGCAAGACAAGCATTGATGGATAATTTTGGCTTAACTAAAATCCAGGCACAGGCAATCCTGGATATGAAACTGCAACAGTTAACTGGTTTGGAAAGGAAAAAAATTGAAGAAGAATACCTTAATTTAATCAAAACGATTGAAAAACTGAAACTGATTCTTGCTGACCCGAAAAGAGTATTGAATATTATTGAAGAAGAACTTTTAGAGTTAAAAAATAAGTACGGTGATGAACGAAGGACGAAAATTGTTGCTCAGATTGTGGAGTTAGAAATTGAGGACCTTATTCCTGAGGAAGAAGTAGTGGTAACCATCTCTTATGCTGGCTATGTGAAAAGAATGCCTTTATCTACTTATCGGGCACAACGGCGTGGTGGTAAAGGTGTCACCGGGATGACTACGAGAGAAGAAGATTTTGTAGAAAACCTTTTTGTCACTAATACGCATTCCTATTTCCTTCTTTTCACTAATAAAGGACGGGTTTACTGGATTAGAACCTATGAAATTTCTGAAGCAAGTCGGATTTCTAAAGGTAAAGCGATTATTAATTTAGTGCAACTCTCTTTAATGGAAGAAAAAATTACCGCGGCGATACCGATACGCTCATTTGAAGAAGAAAAAGAAACCTATCTCTTAATGTGTACAAAACGAGGGACAGTAAAAAAGACACCACTTTCTGAATACGCTCATCCACGGAAAGGTGGAATTATTGCTCTTGGTTTAAAATCTGGTGATTCACTAATTGGGGTCAAACCTACTGATGGTAAACAAGAAGTGGTTATTGCTACGAAACAAGGTATGGCAATCAGATTTAAGGAAGAAGAAGTGCGTCTGATGGGACGCAGTGCACACGGTGTGCGGGGGATACGCCTGAACAAAGGAGATGAGGTTGTGGGTATGGAGACAGTTTTACCGGAAGATACTTTCCTTACCGCTACCGAGAATGGTTACGGGAAAAGAAGCGAAGTAGGTAAATACCGTTTGCAGTCAAGAGGTGGTAAAGGTGTAATCAATATTAAAACTACCGAAAGAAACGGTGTAGTGGTAGGAATAAAAAAAGCAAAAGATGAAGATGATTTGATGTTGATGACCGAGAAAGGGATGACCATTCGTCTACCGGTGAAAGATGTCTCAGTTATTGGGCGTAATGTGCAGGGAGTACGGCTCCTCCGTCTTGATGAAGGCGATAAACTCGCCGCAATTGCTCATATTGTCAAAGAAGAAGAGAACACGAATGACGAAGGTAAACTCTAAATCCCAAGCACCAAATTCTAAATAATATCTAATTTCCCAAATCCTAAAGATGTCATTGCGAGTCAAAGACGAAGCAATCTCTGAGTTCCTCTGTTTATGCGTGGGATAAAGTTTGGAACATTTGAATTTAAAATATTGAGATTTGTTTAGGTCCGATGACTCCGAAAGACCGAGTATCGGACTCTTCGGAGATTTAGAATTTAGGATTTTTCGTTATGGTAATCTGTGAATTAAAGTATTCGTGTAAATTCGTGGATATTCGGGTGTAACATTCGTGAATAAAAATTCGCGTAAATTCGTGGTAGTAGAGCATACTGCCGATATTGGTATTACGGTTTACGGGAAAACTTTAGAAGAATTATTTGCAAATTTGGCTTACGGTATGTTTGCCCAAATTACCGAGATAGAAAAAGTCAACCCAAAAGAGAAGGTTGAAGTTCAGATTGAGGGATACGATAAAGAAAGTTTACTGGTCAACTGGCTTAATGAACTACTCTATCTATCTACAATTCGCAGAATGTTTTTCTCGGAATTCAAGTTAAGAAAAATTCGTGATAATTCGCTTTCTGCTGAAATTCGCGGTCAAAAAATTAATCCTCAAAAACATTCTCTCCATTTAGAAATTAAAGCCGCAACTTACCATAATCTCAAAATTACAAAAACCGAAAAAGGTTACCAAACAACAATAATTTTTGATGTTTGATTTTTTGGTAAATAAGTTATATAATTATTTAGGGTAGAGAACATGTCTAAAGAAAATGAAGTTTATAAAAATGCTCCTCTGGTAGAAACAGTTTTTGAGATAAGGTTTCCTGAAGAACCTGCTGTGGAATGTAATAGGGACAGATTCTATGAAAAGATAAGGAGTGTTTATTCTCGTGTTTTGGTTCCAAAATCAATTGAGGGTAGAGCTATGGCAATAGAACCATATAAATTTGAACGCGAAGACCGCACTTGTTTGATTATGGTATCTATCAATAAATTGGCATTTAGTTGCAAAAAATATGAAGGTTTCGAAACATTTAAAAAAGAAACAACAAGATTATTTTCTATTTTTGGAGAATTGTTTAAGATAAAAAAACTTAAGCGAACAGGACTACGTTATATAAATGTCATACCTTTCACAAGAGAAAAAAACATTATTCCTATAAAAAATTATTTAAATATTCAGATAAAATTGCCCCAATCTATACCGACTGATTTTAAACATTTAAGTATAATATTTGTCTCTCAGACTGAAGGGGGTAGTATAACAACCCGCATTGAGCCGATAATTTCCAAGGATCAAACTCAAGAAGCTATTATGTTAGATTTTGATTATGCTAAAGAAGAAAATTTAAATTTTGACTCGATAGAGAAATACCTTGACGAAAGTCATAAACATACAAAATATCTATTTGAAGAACTAATTACAGAGGATTATAAAAAAGTTATGCGCGGGGAGGTGCTATAATGAATCATTCATTAATGGAAATGGAAGATACTTACAATTTGATAAAGGAAAGGTTATCATCTATACCCGAGAATTATAAAAGTTCGGGTATTTCAGAAGTTGAGACTGGTCAGGTAATTGACCCGCAACAAGTTTTGACGCAGACTTGGAAATATCCGCCCGCTCTTTTATGGAGATTGCATACGGATACTAAGAAATACTATACTCCTAAGCCTATATCCGTAAGAATTTATCGTGATGAGGATTTCTTTTTTGCTGAAAATGAAAATCTTGCTGTTTGCGGCACCGGAATTACTCCTGAAGAAGCTTTAAGCGATTTTTGTCTGCATATTATACATTTCTTTGATTATTATAAGAAACTTGATAAAAATGAACTTACAGGAGACGCTTTGAGATTGAAAGAACTCTACAAAGATTTACTTATTGAGGAATGATATGCAGGTTGAAAGAAGATTAATAGAGTCTGGTCTTCGCACCAAAGGATTTGTAGAAGAAAGTAACCATCATAGGTATTTTTACCATGAATATAAAGGAAAAAGAACTGGGGTCTACACGTACACATCGCATGGGAGTAACTATAAAACTTATGGTATGCCTCTTCTTAAACTAATAAAGAAGCAACTGAAATTAGATAATATTAGAGATACTGTTGATTTATTTAAGTGCCCGATTAGTGAGGATGATTATAATGATATATTGAAAAAAAAGGGATTAATTACCTAAGTAAACAACTTTTTCATCTTGCAAAAAATGGATTAAAACACCAATTTCTGATAACCGCTGATTTGAGAAGAGGTAATCACCTCAAAATGTCAGCGGTCGCTTACGCTCCATAGCTTCAGCGACGGAGCGTTTTTATTTGCAAAGAAGAAAATTTTTTTGTAAAATCTTACTTAGAAAAAAATGATTACACTGATTTCTTAAGTACAGATTACACAGATTATTTCTCCATAGAATTTAATCGGTGTAATCTGGCTTTTAATTCTCACACGCCAGAGTCCCGATGTAAAATCGGGATGGCGGACAGATAAATCTGCGGTAATCCGGTCGTTAATCAGTGGTAATCCGTCTATAATAAAATGGAACTAAAAAAAATTGATAATTGGCGTTGGCTCTTACCGAAAACTGCAGGGATGCGGACTGAAGGGTTAATTTATGCTTCGGAGAAGATGCTGCACCATATTCAGGAAGATAAAACTCCGACGCAAGTAGCAAATGTTGCCTATCTACCCGGTATAGTTGGTAAATCTTTAGCAATGCCCGATATTCACTGGGGTTACGGGTTCCCAATTGGTGGTGTTGCTGGTTTAGACTATGAAACCGGTGTAATTTCTCCCGGTGGGATAGGTTATGATATTAACTGCATTTCGGGAGAGACCTCTATCCTCCACGAGTTTGGCTATACTCTGAAAATTAAGGATTTTGAAAAAATTTGGGAAAAGGAAAATATTGCCTGTTTTGATTTTAATAAAGATACCCTTCCGAACACAAAAATAAAAAAATTTCTCAAGCTAAAACCAAAAAATAAAGTTTCTAAGTTAAAGACGGAAACCGGCAACGAAATTATCGCTACCGAGGACCATCCCTTTTGGTCTACGGAGGGAATGAAACCGCTTGGAAAATTAAAATTAGGAGATGAGATTGCTGTCTATCCTTTCCAAGGAATCCCTTATGAAAAACCTTCGGAAGAAATTATTCTTACTGAAAAAGAAATAGAAAAGAAACTTTTGAGTCTAAACAAAACAAAAAAGGGAAACGCTCAGACACAGATTGTTAAATCTCTAAAAGAAAAAGGTGTTTTACCGTTGAGATACAATAATGAAAAACTTCCTTATCTTTTGAAAATAATGGGATACATTTTTGGAGATGGGAATATCCATTTTGTAAATAGAAATGAGAAAGGAGTTGTTTCCTTTTACGGTGAAAAAGAAAATTTAGAAAAAGTTAAAGAAGATATTTCTCGGCTTGGTTGGAAATGTTCAAAAGTTTATCAGCGAGTGAGAAACAAAAAAATCAAAACTCACTATAGGAAATATAGTTTCCAAACAATTGAAAATTGGTGTGCGGTACGTTCCAGTGGATTGGCTGTTCTTCTTTCCACACTTGGTGTTCCCGTGGGTAATAAGACAGCACAGGGTTATACTATCCCGAGATGGATTTTTACTGCTCCTCTTTGGCAGAAACGACTTTTCCTTGCTTCTTTTTTCGGTGCGGAAATGTCTTCACCAAAAACAATAACGAAACACGGTTACAATTTTTATTGTCCGACGATTTCCATGAATAAAAAAGAAGAATATTTAGAAAGCGGAAGAAAACTTTTAGAAGAGATAGCCGACCTGCTCAAAGAATTTGAGATAAATACAAAAGAAATTTCTTGTAGAGTTGAATACTTAGGTGAAGAAAGAAAAAAAACTTGCAGGTTGAGATTACTTGTTTCCAGTCAAACGACCGACTTAATAAATCTTTACCGTAAAATTGGTTTTGAATACAATCCGAAAAGACAGTTTTTAGCAAATTTTGCTGTCAGTTACTTATTAGAAAAAGAAAAAATTATAAATGAAAGAAAAAAAATAGAACAATATGCAGTGAATTTAAAATCACAGGGTCTGGGTGCCAAAAAAATATTTACTACCCTTTCACCAAGAGATAAAGAATTTGTTAATTTACGGTTTATTGAAAGGTCAATATATGAAAACCGAAAAACATTACCACGGGTTGCTTTTAGTTTTGAAGAATTTAATGAATTTGTTAAAAGAAAAGCATCTGGATTGGGAACTTCGGGAATGGTCTGGGAGAGAATTTTGGAAATTGAAGAGATTGATTTTGTTCAAGAAGTTTACGATTTTACTGTTGAACACCATCATCACAACTTCATAGCCAATAACTTTGTAGTTTCCAACTGTGGGGTGCGTCTTTTGAGAACGAATTTAACTAAAAAGGATATAGAAGGTAAACTCTCTGCTCTTGTCTCTTCGCTCTTCGCTAACATCCCTTCAGGTGTTGGCTCAACCGGTAAAATTCATCTCAGCAGACAGGAAGTGATGCAAGTTTTAAACCAAGGAGCAAAATGGGCAGTTTCCCGTGGATTTGGAATCCCTGACGATTTGTTGCACACCGAAGAGCAGGGTAGTTTCTCCGCCGCTGATGCAACCAAGGTAAGCCAGCGAGCATTGGAAAGAGGACGGGAACAGTTAGGTACACTTGGTGCCGGTAATCATTTTTTAGAAATACAGGTAGTTGAAGAAATTTATGACCCCAAAGTAGCACAAGTTTTCGGTCTTTTTAAAGACCAGATTACAATTCTTATTCATACCGGCTCCCGTGGACTTGGGTATCAGGTCTGTGACGATTATTTAAGAATTCTGGGTGAAGCGACAAGAAAATATGGGATTAGTTTACCTGACCGGCAACTTGCCTGTGCACCGATAACTTCACCTGAAGGGCAGAATTATTTTTCGGCGATGGCCGCCGCAGCAAATTACGCCTGGGCAAATCGGCAATGTATTACACACTGGACGAGAGAAAGTTTAATGAAAGTTCTTGGTAAAGGACCAAAAGAATTAGGTTTAGAAGTAGTCTACGATGTTGCTCATAATATTGGTAAAATTGAAGAACACGAGTTTGAAGGTAAGAAAAGGAAACTGGTTATCCATCGTAAAGGTGCAACCCGTGCATTTCCTGCCGGTAATCCGGTTGTCCCGGAAGATTATCGTTCAGTAGGGCAACCAGTTTTAATTCCCGGGACAATGGGGACAAATTCTTACGTTTTGGTTGGCACAGAACAGGCAATGAAGGAGACCTGGGGTTCAACCTGTCACGGAGCAGGGAGAACAATGTCTCGCACAAAAGCACTCCATGGCATAGGCGGTAGAGAATTAGCCGAACAACTGAAAAATCAGGGAATCATTGTTCAGGCGCAGGAGTGGAAAACACTCGCCGAAGAAGCACCCGGTGCATATAAAGATGTAAACTTGGTCGTTGAAGTTTGTCATCAGGCGGGTATTTCCAAAAAAGTTGCCAAAATGCGTCCTTTAGGAGTTATTAAAGGATAAAGTATTGTTGCTTGGAGGGTAAAAAGCTTGTTTTTGCCTAAAAATATTAAATTGCGCTCCGAACTTTGGCTTTTTACCTGAGAAGAAGTTAAGTTTTTCGCCCTTTGTCTCTATATGATCGCCAAGGACTATTTGCTAATTACAAATTAGTTTATCTGTGTAATCGCAGTTATAAAATCGGTGTAATCGGTGGTGTAAAAATATGCTTGATTTAAAATTTATTCGGGAAAATCCGGAAGTTGTAAAAAAGGCGTTAAAAAATCGTGGAGAGAAGATTGACCTTGACGAATTTCTGTCCCAGGATAAAGAAAGAAGAAAAATATTAACTGAACTTGAGACTGCACGGGCAAGGAGAAATAAAATTTCTGATGAGATTGCCTTAGCCCGGCAAAAGAAGAAGGAAGTCAATCCCTTAGTTGAAGAAATGCAAACATTAAAAGAAAAAATTAAAACTTTGGAACAGGATGCACGTACCTGGGAAGAAAAGGTTGAAGATTTTCTTTTGCGTATCCCGAATATACCTGACCCTTCAGTGCCTGTCGGTTCCTGCCCGGAAGAAAATAAAGTTATCCGCGAGGAAGGCAAGTTACCAAATCTTAATTTTCCAGCAAGGACACATTGGGATATTGGTGAAAGTTTAGATATCCTTGATTTTAAGAGGGCAGCAAAAATTTGTGGGACAAGATTTTTTCTATATAAAAACCAGGGTGCAGTTTTAGAAAGAGCATTGATTAATTTTATGCTTGATTTACAGACGAAAGAGAATGGTTACCAGGAAATTTTTGCTCCTTATCTAGTCAATCGTGAGACAATGACCGGTACCGGGCAGTTACCGAAATTTGCTTCGGAAATGTTCGCTTGTGAGAATGAGAATGACCAACTCTATCTTATTCCGACGGCGGAAGTCTCGGTAACCAATCTTCATCGGGACGAAATTTTAGAAGAAAAAGATTTACCGCTAAATTATGCTTGTTATTCTGCCTGTTTCCGTCGGGAAGCCGGTTCCTATGGTAAAGATACCAAAGGACTGATTCGTAATCATCAGTTTAATAAAATTGAATTAGTAAAATTTGTTAAACCGGAAGATGGAGATAAAGAATTAGAAAAATTACTCCAAGACGCAGAAAAAGTTCTGCAAAAATTAGGATTACCTTACCGGGTAGTGATGCTTTGCACCGGTGATTTAGGTTTCGCCTCAGCAAAGACCTACGATTTAGAGGTCTGGATGCCGGGAGAGAAACGTTGGCGTGAAGTATCCTCCTGTTCTAATTTTACTGACTTTCAAGCACGCCGGATGAATATCAAGTTTGGACGGAAAACGGAAAACGGAAAACGGATAACCGAATATGTTTATACTCTCAACGGTTCCGGTTTGGCAGTCGGCAGAACTTTCGCCGCAATTTTAGAAAATTATCAACAGTCCGACGGCACCGTAAAGATACCTGAAGTTTTACAACCTTACTGCAGTTTTAAAAAAATTAAGTAGGAAAGATTTTATCGCTGTAATCCCTGTTGAAAAAATGGAATACAGTCGTAAACTTGATTGGGAAATAAACAAAAATGTCAAAGCTGAACTGGTCAGACGCTGGATTGATGTAAACAAGTTGCGTATTTCCACGACCAAAGGTAATGTAGAAATTAAAGGTTCTCTTGAGTTTACTGGTCAAGGGAAAAATGTATACGATTCACCAGTTACAGTGATACATCTATTAAAAAATCTGGAATCAACAATTAAGGCTTTACCTACTGTAAAAAGTATAAAATTTCAATTGGATACCTATAAAAAAACCGGTACTCGCTGGGAATATACTTCCCCTAAAGAGAAAACATAGATTTTCCCGGTGAATAACGATAATACCTCAAAAATAGCGAAAAAGGGTGCGTGAGTTCTGCCTCCGCGGTATTTTGGCTACGGCGGATAAAGGTTGTCTGTCCGCCGAAACAGAGGGAAGGCGGAAAACGGGCGGTCTTGCGAAACGAAGTGAAGTCCGCCGGTTAGTGTGGCGGAAAAACTGCACCAAATGGGCGGGGTGCCCGAGTGGTTTAAGGGGTCGGTCTTTGAACCCAGCACCAAATCTGGAGAGGTGCGTGAGTGGTTGAAACGGGCGGTCTTGAAAACCGCTAGGGTCTTTACCGGCCCTCGGGGGTTCGAATCCCTCCCTCTCCGCTTATTTTTGGTGCTGGGCGAATCTCACCCCACCGTTCTGGTGCGGGGTATGAACCGTTCTGGTTCATACCGGGGCGAATCCCTCCCCTTCCGTTTTGGTTTGCGGTCAAAATGTTCCAATCTAAACTTCGGCGTGAATTTTATCGGAGGAAACCACAAATTGTTGCTAAGGAACTGCTTGGTAAATGGCTCACCCGAAACATAGAGGGGAAATTTATCATTGCTAAAATTGTGGAAACTGAAGCCTACGGTGGAATTGAAGATAAAGGTTGCCATGCGTCAAGATACGGATTGACAAAAAAGACTGCCGGTCTTTTTGGTGAAGTTGGTCACGCTTATATTTATCCGGTGCATATCAATATGTTTTGTTTTAATGCAGTTGCTCATGAAGATGGCGAGGCTGGCGGTGTACTGATTCGTGCTGGTGAACCGTTAGAGGGTATAGATGCAATCTTAGAAAACCTGAATATCGGTTCAAAAAACTATGATACTACGAAGTTGCTTAACGGTCCAGCAAAATTGTGTAAAGCATTAAAGATTAACGGCTCTTTGAATGGTGAAGATTTACTTGGTGATAATTTGTTTATCATGGAAGGCGAAGAAGTTAACGAGAAAGATATTGTTGCCACAAAAAGGATAAATATCCCTTACGCCGAAGAAGCAAGAAACTATTTATGGAGATATGTGATAAAAGACAGTCCGTTCTTGTCTCGTCCTTTAAAAATAAAGCAACACTCAGCTTATAAACCACGTCGTGATGACCTGGTAGAAAAATGGTCCAAATAGGTTTTCCCTTTCCATTGCTAGGACGATTGCCAATCTGAAATTCATTTTTTGGCAATCGTTGACCCTCAGAGAATTCGTCAGGTTGACAGGGATAATTTGGCACATCGGTAATCCGGTTCTTAAAGGTGTTCACAACCACACGCAACTACAAAAGTTCTTGACAAAATAGAAATTCTGGATATAGTTTTAGTAGGAGAATTAGTTGTTTATCTGAAGTAATTATTTCGTTTCCTTCTCCGATAAAGGCAAACTCCTCCCGACGTTTTGTTCGGGATCCCGATGGTTTACCTTCGGGAGAGAAATCGGAGGACGCAAAGCTACGGGGCTAAATCCACTGTTTGTGGATAGGTTAGCCGGGCTGCCGAAAAAATTTAGATATCATCCATTTGGCAGTGGATATGCTGGCCGAGTTGCCGAAAGCAACAAAGAAAGATGGCGAAATTTGAAACGGCAACTCGGCTTTTATTTTAAATAAAAATGTTTAATTATCAAAAAAGTAGCCTGTTTCCCTTTAATAAGGTAACTACCTCGGTCCCTTCTCCAATAAAGGCAATACCCGGGGTAATCCGGAAACGTAAAGCCAACGACTCCGACATTACGTTGGAGGAATAAGTCACCAAAGAGATGGAACGAAGAGAGAGAAATCAATATTTAAGCCAACTTTTGGTAAAAAATACCCGAAGTCGGCTTTTATATTTTTTAGGCAGACAATTCAGAGAAAAACTATTTTTCTTCATCGTTATTTTCTTGACAACTTACTTAATTGCTTTCTCACTCACCCACTCTCTTTTCGCAATGGACATGATTACTACTGTTGCCGGAAACGGTGTATTCGGTTATTCCGGTGACGGTGGTAACGCAACTTCAGCCCAACTTTATAATCCTGAAGGTGTAGCCATAGACAGTTCCGGTAATCTTTATATTGCTGACCAGCGAAATCATCGGATTCGTAAAGTCAGTCCCGCAAGGATTATTACTACTATTGCCGGAAATGGTATAGCTGGTTATTCTGGAGACGGAGGAAGTGCAACTTCTGCTCAACTTAGCAATCCTCTTGGTGTAGCTATAGACAGTTCCGGTAACCTTTATATTACTGATACCGGTAACCATCGGGTTCGTAAGGTTAGTCCCTCAGGAATTATTACTACTATCGCCGGAACCGGCGTCTCGGGCTATTCCGGTGACGGGGGAGAGGCAACTTCCGCCCAACTTTACGTTCCTCGTGGTATAGCCATAGACAGTTCCGGTAATCTTTATATTGCCGATCAATGGAATCATCGGATTCGTAAAATTACTCCTGCAGAGATTATTACTACCGTTGCTGGAACTGGTACTTCAGGTTATTCTGGCGATGGTGGCAGCGCAACTTTAGCCCGACTTTACAATCCTGTTGGCGTAGCTATAGATAGTTCCGGTAATCTTTATATTGGTGATGGCAGTAACGGTCGGGTTCGTAAAATCAGTCCATCAGGAATTATTACTACTGTCGCTGGAAACGGTATCTGGGGTTATTCCGGAGACGGAGGAAGTGCGACTTCAGCCCAACTTAACTATCCTACCGGTGTAGTCATAGACAGTTCTGGTAATCTTTACATTGCTGATACCTATAACAATCGTATCCGTAGGGTTGATACTTCAGGAATTATTACCACTGTTGCCGGAAATGGTATAGCCGGTTATTCTGGAGACGGAGGAAGCGCAACTTCAGCTCAATTTTACTATCCTTTCGGGGTAGCTACAGACAGTTCTGGTAATCTTTACATTGGTGACTATTATAACCATCGGATTCGTAAGATTCTTTTTTCAGGTGTTGGCGTGATTGCAGGAAAAGTTACCAAAACGGATGGCGTGACACCAATAAGTGGGGCAGTGGTTGAGGTGTTAAGCGGTGGGATAGTAAAATCGTCGACTACAACGGATACGAACGGTAATTATTCAATAACTCTTGGCACTGGAACTTATTGGGTTTTTATTTCATCAATTGGGTACATTGCAAAACTTAATAAAAATGTTTCTGTAACTGGTGGAGAGACAACTACTTTGGATATCTCACTTGAAACCGGCGACCCAAATCTCGTAGGTTACTGGAAATTTGATGAAGGTGAAGGAAATATTGCGTTTGATTATTCAGGATATAAAAATAATGGGACAATAAAAGGTGCAAATTGGACAACAGGAATAATCAATGGAGCTTTAAATTTCGATGGAGTGGATGATTATATTGATATTGCTGATTCAGACAATTTGGATATCATTAATGCGATAACAATTAGTGCTTGGATAAAACCTAATACTTATAGTTATATTAAATGGGTTGTGTCAAAAGCTAACGCCTATCATTTGGGATTAGACTCCGATAGCTATTTGAATCATATTAGATTTGAATTGCGAACCACTCCCACTGGTTCAATTTATAGCAGGAGTAACGGTACTGTCAATTTAAATGAATGGAATCACATAGCTGTAAGCGCTAACAACACTTACAATAACTTTTACATTAATGGTATATTAGATCGGTCAATACCCGGATTCACCGTATATGGGGTTTCTAATTCCAATTTAGCGATTGGTGGTTTAATCTTTTTTAGTGGCAAAATTGATGAAGTAAAAATCTACAATTATGCTCAGACAGTAGGACAGATTGCTGAGGAAGCTCAAGTAAATCGAGGAGTAATTGCTGGTAAAGTCACGAAATCAGATGGGGTGACAGAGATTGCCGGGGCGACCATTGAAGCGTTATTGGGTTATAGCGTTATAGCGTCTGTAGTAACTGATGCGGGTGGGAATTATTCAATAACTGTAGCAACCGGAACTTACGATGTGCGAGCAAGCGCAAGTGGCTATGTAGATAAGCAGGTAAGTGGAGTAGTGATAGCTGCTGGGTCAACAACGACAGTAAATTTTGTTTTAAGTGAAGCAGAAGTGATTACCCAGCCAGATTTAATTATTCAGAGTTTAACTCCAAGCACAACTGTACCAGTGCAAAATCAGACTGTTTCGGTAGCTATTATGGTTAAAAACCAAGGTGACGGAGCAGTAACTATACCTTTCTTTGTTGATTTTTATAAAAATTTAACCCAGCCACCGGTGCTTGGAGAAATTGGTGATGGTCGTCAGTCAATCTCTTTCCTTGCTGCAGGTTCAACAGCAAGTTTTAATACCAGTTTCCTCTACGAGGGGGGAACTTATAACCTTTATGCTCAGGTAGATACAGAAAACAATATCTCTGAATCAAATGAGAACAATAACACTTATGGTCCGGTAATCGTTAAGGAAATTATTGGGACAGGGAAAGTTAGCTCTGAAGGTATACTTTATGGTTTGGTTACAAAGACTGATGGTGTTACCCCAATTCCTGGTGCTTGGGTAGGTGTTCTTCGGGAGGGGACAACAGTTACTTATCAGAATACCACTATTATTGGTAATTATCGTTTTGTTCTTTCTACCGGAACTTACCAAGTAAAATGTGAAGCGTTTGGCTATAAAACTTTAACTTATACTAATGTAGTTGTTCTTGGTAACGAAACAACAATGGTTAATTTCAAATTGGAACTCAAATCTACCCCACCCGAACCAGTTGCTGACCTTTCGGTGATACCTTTAGATAATGCCAAGGTTTATCTTTCCTGGACTCCTTCAGTTTCCGAGAATGTTTCCACTTACCGGATTTATTATACTGCCGCACCCTTAGATTTAGGCACTTTGTATTCAGTAATCCAAGATACTGTGACTCATCCCAATCATGACTGGACAAGTCCACAATTTGTCTGTGGACAGACTTACTTTTTCTCAGTCCGTCCGGTAAATAGTTCAGGAATTGAAAATCTTGATTTAAACAACATTGTCTCGGTGACAATTGTAGAAAAAGTTTCTGGTGTAAAAGCAGTAATTAAAGTACCACAAACGGGCAAAAAAGTCTCTGGCAATTGCTTAACTATTGTTGCTGAACTTATGGAAGGACTGGAGGCAAGTAAAGTTTTGTTCCAGTATAAACCGATACATTTGACCGAATGGAAAAATATTCCGGCGGCAGGAACAAGGCACCTTAACCCGGATACCTCACATCCGTATTTCATTCACTGGGATTTAGACGGAACAATTGATACTGAGGATTTTGACACCGACGGAAATACTACTGAATCTTTACCGGATGGTAATTATGACCTGCGTGCAGTTGCTTATGATATGAGTAATAGTCCGGATTCCGCACCTTTAAGTATAACAATTTCACTTAACCGTGTTGACTATGATGTAGCCGAAGTTGTTGAGGCAGGACAACACAAGAAAAAAGAGAAAGTGGATAACCGTAAAGAAAACAGAGTGAGAACCGGTGGAATAGAAGAAAATTTAACTGAGGTAATAATTTCTTCAGGGGCACTTCCCCAAACTATCGACCGGGTAGTGGTGAACCTCAATCCGCCGCTACCTGCTTTTGTACCTTTACCGGGATTGGTTAGTGTTAAAGCAAGAGATATAAGTTTAGAAAGCCAGACGAAAGTTTTGAACGGTGTAGTTACTTTGGTTATTCCTTACGAGGACAAAAATAAAGATGGGATAATTGATGACGGTGTCCTTGAAGAAAAGAACTTAGAAGTCTGGTCTTATGAAGAGACAACCGGTAAATGGAAAAAAGAAGAAAATATAAAAGTTGATACAGTAAGTAAGAAAGTAGAAATAAAAACTAAACATCTATCTTTATTTACCCTTTTTGCTTCAACTGTTAAACCTGACTCAAAAGAAGTTAAAGTTTATCCTAACCCGTATAAGCCAAGCAAGGGGCATACAAAAATAATCTTTGATAAACTTTCAGCAAATGTGACAATTAGAATATTTACTATTACAGGTGAACTGGTCTGGGAGAAAGAGAATATTACTGGTAGTGAGGAATGGTTAGCAGTGAATAAAGACAACGAGAAAGTAGCCAGCGGAATATATATTTATTTGATAACAGATACGACAGGGGATAAAACGACTGGTAAGTTGGCAGTAATAAAATGAGTAAAATTAAAATTATTTTATTAGTAGTCATCTGTGTTTGTTTATCTACGAGAATCAGCGTGCACGCCGGAGGTGTGGGAACTACGGGAGCAAATTTTTTGAAAATTGGTATCGGAGCGCGAGCGGTCGGTTTAGGTGAAAGTTTTTCTGCAGTTGCTGATGATATTTATGCGGTTCATTATAATCCGGCTGGACTTGCTCAAGTGAAGCGTATCCAGGTTGGTCTAACTCATAATGTCTGGTTAGAAAAAATCAACCACGATTTTGCTGGTCTTGTTTTACCGCTTGGTAAAGTCGGTAGTTTAGGGTTTAGTGCAGTATATGTTTCAATGGATAAGTTAAAAGGATACGATGTAGACGCAAATCAGCCGATAGAAACCGAAGACTTTACCGCAACGGATTTAGCCGGAATTTTTACTTATGCAGGAAATATTGCAGAGTGGGATAATGCTGCATTCAGTTTGGGAATAAATCTAAAAAGTATTCAACAACAAATTGAAAATGAGAAAACATCTACTTTTACCAGTGATCTTGGTTTACTGCTTGGTGACCCTTCCTTGCGTCTTGCTGTAGTATTACAGAATTTTGACCCTACTGGAAAAGGGGTTAAGTTTATTAAAGAAGAAGACCCCTTACCACTAAATCTTAAAGCGGGGATTTCTTTCTCTTTATTTAAAGGATTTATTTTGAGTGGTGAGTATAACCAACCGTTAGATAAAGAGTTCAAACCAATTAAAGAGAGAGAAAAAATCAATGCCGGAGTAGAGATGGTTGCCGGAGGAATATTTGCTCTTCGTGCTGGATATACTACCCTTAAAGATATTGGTCCAAAAATAAGTATTGGGCTGGGTTTAAAAATTTTCTTCCTTAATCTTGATTACGCTTTTGTCCCTTACGGGGATTTAGGTAATGCCCACCGATTTTCGTTTACCTTAAAATTTTAGAAAAGGCGGATTAGAGAATTGGGGACGGTTTCTAATTTCAGTTATAAAATTTAACCGCCCTTCGGTTGGCTCTAGGGCGGTTTTTTTATTATCAGAGATGTGCTATAATTATTTCTTGCAATGAAGCGGAGAGAATTTTTAAGGTTTATCTCGTCTTTTATTTCATTCCTTATTTTTTCAAGTCCGGATTTGAACTCTTCCCCCGAGGAGAGCCATCTTCCTTCTCCTAAAAATTCACTACCTTTAAGAAATCTTGGGAAGACAGGTTTTAAAGTAAGTATCCTTGGCTTTGGTGCAGCACAGATTGGTTTGGGCACAAAAGCCAACGCTCTCCAAACCCTTGAAACCGCAATTGAGGAAGGGATAAATTATTTTGATACTGCTTCAACTTATAATGAAAGTGAAACAAGGATTAGTGAATTTCTCAGAGGGAATAATCTGAAAGATGTAATAATTACTACAAAGGTTCTTTCCCGGACAAAAAAAGAAGCAAGCGAAGAAATTTTTAATAGTTTGAAAAGATTGAAATTAGAAACAATAGACATTGTTCATTTACATTCGGTTAATGACTTAATTACCCTTCAGAAAATTGCTTCTAAAGACGGCGCCTTAGAAGCATGTATAGATTTAAAAAAGAAAGGTTATCTTAAATTTATTGGCATAACTAACCACAATAATCCTCTCGTCTTAAAAGAAGCAATGAAAGTTTATCCTTTTGCTAATGTCTTAATCCCGACAGGAATTGGAGATAAGATTTTCGGTTCCTATGAAGATTTGATTGATTATTTGCGAGAAAATAACACAGGGGTAGTGGGGATGAAAGTTTTCGGTGCAGGTAGATATAGAGGTAAATTGGATTTTGAGAAATGTTTGAGGTATAGTTTGGGATTAAATGTTGATTCTACAATTGTTGGGTTGAGTAATCCAGAAGAGGTAAAGATTGCTTGTAAAATCGTAAAAACATTCAAAGAAATGTCTCCTCAAGAAATAGAAAAATTTATTGAAGAAGCAAAACCTTATGCAAATGAGAAAATAATGTGGTGGCGGTAGGTCAGCACCTACTGGGGGTAGGTCAGCACCTACTGGCGGTCGGTTAGCACCGACTGGCAGAAGTAATTAAAATGTTTGACCCGCTCTTGAAAGCAGAAGAAATAAGAGCAAAAGTTGTTGCTGGAAATAAACGCAGATATTATCGTCGTGTACGTGCAGGTAACTGGTATGGTGGTATTGCTACCGCTGATGTCTGTGGCTGCAATTTGAGATGTGTCTTCTGCTGGAGCAATTTTCCAAGAGATAATCCGGATAAATGTGGTCGATTTTATTCACCGGAAGAAATATTTAACTCTTTAATTGCCTGTGCAAAAAGAAAAGGATATAAACAAATACGTTTAAGCGGTAATGAGCCGACCTTAGCAAAGGAACATCTACTTGAACTTTTAACGTTAATTGATAAAACTGATTATCAGTTTATTCTTGAGACAAATGGTACTTTGATTGATAAGAATTTTGCTCAGGAACTGGCAAAATTTCATAATTTAGCAGTAAGGGTTTCAATTAAAGGAACAAACCCTGATGAGTTTTCTCTTCTCACCGGTGCTATCCCCGAAGGATTTAATTTGCAAATTGAAGCCTTAAGAAATCTTTTATCTTCTGATGTAGAATGCTGGCCGGCAGTAGTTCTTTCTTTTAGCCCAAAAGAGAATTATCAAAAATTTAAGAAGTTAATTATTGAAGTCAGTCCGAAATTAGAAATTGAAGAAGAATATATTTTTCTCCTTCCCCATATTAAAAGAAGACTTGCTCAAGCAGGAATAAAACCGTTTATTTTTGAAGACCTTCAAGAGGCAATAAAGAAAGAATGTAAATGAATAAAAATTTATACTATTTTTAGAAGAAAACAAAACTTGGGTAAGAGCAAAATGATTTCCAATTTTGCTTTTTCCCCGATTTTTTATTAAAATTATTAGCAAAGTTTCTTCCGCGAAGACCACTCCTCTTAAGGGGATGACAGTGAAGGTGTCTCCGACTAATAAATGTCGGGGCACCGAAACACAATAATGGGATTATCTCCTTATTGAGCAAGTCTTTGGAGAGGTCGCCTAGAGGCCGAGGGCGGCGGTTTGCTAAACCGCTATACCGTTGAAAAGCGGTATCGTGGGTTCGAATCCCACCCTCTCCGCAGCAAACGAAGTGAGCGAGGAAGAGGAGCAAGCAAACTGCTTTGCTTGCGTGTGGGATGAGAAGACCGCAGCGATGCGCGAGTTTGCCCAAAGGGCAAGGCGAGCGCCGCGAGGGGCGGACCGCGAGAAATTTTCGTCAGGAAATTTACTTGTGGCCGAATCCCACCCTCTCCGTCAGGTACCGATTCTTAAGCAAAACTCGAAGCTCGGGAGATGGCGATGAAATGAAAAGAGGTAATCACTTCATTAGTAAAACTGATATAGAGTATGTAGTCAAGTTAGCTAGGTTAGCTTTAACTGAGGAAGAAAAGGAAAAGTTTTCTCATCAGCTAAACCAAATTTTGGTGTATATGGAAAAACTAAATGAATTAGATACAACAAATATTTTGCCCACAACTCATGTTTTACCATTAAAAAATGTTTGGCGGGAAGATGAAGAGAAAAATTCAAATTTAGCAAAAGAAATTTTAGATAATGCTCCAGAGAAAGAAAGTAATTATTTTAAAGTTAAAAAAGTGATAGAATAACACGAATATTCACGAATTATAATTCGCGCGAATTTGCACGAATATTCGGGTTAATTCGTGGTTTTGTATTCGTGTTAAAGAGGGGGGAAGAAAATGCCAGAATTAAGACAAAATTTGGCGACTAAGGAATGGGTAATTATCTCTACGGAAAGAGCAAAAAGACCTGAAGAATTTAAGAAGGAAAAAGTGAAGAAAGAACCATCTCTTCGGAGTGAAACCTGTCCTTTTTGTCTGGGAAACGAAGATAAAACACCTTATGAAACTTTTGTTTTGAAAAAAGATGGTCAATGGAGAGTGCGAGTTGTCCCGAATAAATTCGCTGCACTTACCAGTTCCGGACATTTTGAACGCCACATTGAAGGATTAGTACGCTGGATGTCCGGTGTAGGTATCCATGAAGTAATAGTTGAGTCACCACTGCATAATCAAACCGTCGCTACTTTATCCGAAGCGGAAGTAAGAGATATATTTATTGCTTATAAGAACCGTTATCTTACTATTTCCGCTGACTCAAGAATCAAATTGGTAACGATTTTTCGTAACCACGGAGAGTCAGCGGGAACCTCTTTAGAACATCCGCATTCGCAACTAATTGCGACACCGGTTGTACCGTCACATATTCGTTACCGGATTGAGGAAGCGATGCGCTATTTTGATGAACATGGTGAATGTGTCTTTTGCCGAATGTTAACCGAAGAAGAAAAAGCAAAAGAAAGAATTATTTTGGATACCGGTTCCTTTGTCAGTTTTATTCCTTATGCCAGTCTTTCACCATTTCATACCTGGATTTTGCCGAAAAGACATATGGCTTCATTTGGGGAAATTAAGAATACTGAAATTGAGGATTTAGCCCGGAATTTAAAAATGACTTTAGCCAAATTTTATTACGGGTTAGATAATCCGGATTATAACTATGTAATTCGTTGTGCACCAATTGGCACAGGTGAGTGTGAATATTATCACTGGTATATAAGTATTGTTCCCCGGTTAATCCGGACAGCGGGTTTTGAGTTAGGTTCAGGAATGTTTATCAATACTTCTTTACCGGAAGAAAATGCAAAATTTTTGCGAGAAGTAAAATTGGATTAAATTACCTTGAGTAAAAAGTCAGTTCCTCGCTTCAATAATATTTTTCCCCCGTAAAAGAGCCTGTGGCTCTCTACGGGGTCGGCAAAAACTACGCTTGCTTTGGTAAATCCGCTCCGCCCTCCAGAGTAAACTTACGGCGGACGGGCAAATTTTGGTGGCGGATTTTTAACCCTACGCAATCTTGTTTTTGCCTAAAATATTCAATTACGCTCGGAACTTGGACTTTTTATCTTTATCTATGAAATTCGGAAAGAAATGAAGAGAATTATAATTAAAACTGAGAAAGCGGAGTTAAGTGCTGAATTGAATGAGTCAAATACTGCAAAACTTATCTTTGAGAGTTTGCCGATAAAGGGTAAGGTTAATCTCTGGGGAGAAGAGATATACTTTGAAATACCGTTAAAATTACCAGCAGAAAATGCAGTGACCGTAGTGAAAAAAGGGGATGTTGCCTACTGGCCAGAAGGACATTGTTTCTGTATATTTTTTGGTAAAACACCAATTTCTACCGATGAGGAGATTCGTCCAGCAAGTGCAGTAAATTTAGTCGGTAGATTAGTTAGTGACTCTAAGGAGTTGAAAAAAGTTAAATCTGGTGAAGAGATAGTTATCAATGTTTCCCCCTTACCCTGACCCCTTTTCCACGGAGAGGAGAGGGGGGCTGGAGAGATTTTCACCACAAATGGAATTATACGAACTGACGGTTAAAGAATTAAAAGAAAAAATTAGAAAAAAAGAAATTTCGGTGCAAGAAGTAGTCAAATCTTACTATCAACGAATTGAACAAGTCGAAGAGAAGATACATTCTTTTATTACTTTAACGAAAAAAGAAGCCTTAGAACAGGCAAAAAGAATTGATGAAAAAATAAAAAATGGAGAAATGCTTGGTGAACTTGCTGGTATTCCGATAGCAATTAAGGATAATATATGTATTAAAGGAGTGAAGACAACCTGTGGTTCTAAAATTTTAGAAAATTATGTTGCTCCTTATGATGCGACAGTAATTAAAAAGTTGAAAGATGCCGATGCAATTTTTCTTGGGAAAACAAATATGGATGAATTTGCGATGGGTTCTTCTACGGAAACTTCCTATTTTGGTGTCACGCTTAATCCACACAATCTTGAATATATACCTGGTGGTTCGTCGGGTGGTTCCGCTTCAGCGGTAGCGGCAAAAGAAGCACCGTTTGCTTTAGGTTCGGATACCGGTGGTTCAATTCGTCAACCCGCCAGTTGTTGTGGTATTGTTGGCTTGAAACCAACTTATGGACGAGTTTCCCGTTACGGGTTAGTTGCTTTCGCTTCTTCGCTTGACCAGATTGGTCCTTTAGTGAGGAATGTATATGATTGTGCTTTACTTTTGAAAATTATTTCTGGTTACGATATAAAAGATTCAACGAGTGTAGATTTACCCGTGCCGGATTATTGTCAAGGGTTACAGGGGTTACAAGGGTTAAAAGGGTTAAGGGTAGGGTTACCGAAGGAATATTTTATTGAAGGGATTGACCAAGAGGTAGAAAAAGCGGTCAAAGAGGCAGCAAAAATTTTAGAAAAATTAGGTGCAGAAATAGTAGAAGTTTCTTTACCGCATACAGAATATGCGGTAGCCACTTATTACATTATCGCTCCTTCAGAAGCAAGTGCTAATCTTGCCCGGTATGATGGAGTGAGGTATGGCTATCGTTCACCCAGTCACCTTCACCCCGCACCAAAAAATGGTGCGGGGCAAGCCCGGTCATCCAATTTGATTGAGGCATATGAAAGGACAAGGGGGGAAGGGTTTGGTGCAGAAGTAAAAAGACGCATTATGCTTGGTACCTATGCTTTAAGTGCAGGATATTACGATGCCTATTATTTGAAAGCATTGAAAGTAAGAACATTAATCAGAAATGATTTCGATGAAGCATTCAAAAAGGTGGATGTAATTCTCAGTCCTACGGCACCAACACCAGCATTTAAACTCGGTGAAAAACTTGATGACCCGTTAAAAATGTATCTTTCCGATATATTTACCATTTCCGCAAATCTTGCCGGTATACCGGGAATAAATATTCCCTGTAGATATAGTAAAGACAAACTGCCTATCGGTCTGCAAATTTTAGGTAAACCTTTCGCTGAAGAAACAATCCTCCAAGTTGCCCACCTCTACGAAATAACAAAATAATATATCTATGACAAAAATTCTTTTAGCTAATAAATAATGAAAATCAATTTTTCAATATATCCAAATTGGGAAGTTGGTACTGGTTTGTAGTAGTTTCACTTACTTATCTTGCAATAACAAATGTAATCAGGGCTATTGGGTATTATAAAATTAGTGGCAGGAAGTGGAAATTTATATTGAGACTTTTCGCTATTTATGTTCTGAGATCAGTGATTTTTGAATTTATGTGTAGAATACTTGGAATTTCACCTATACTGCTATACATCCTGTAAATATTTATTTTCTATTAATTTTATTTAAATTTGAAATGGAATTATCGTCTAGCGCGATTGAAATTCCTATCGGTGATAAAAAAATTTTAAAAAAGTCCTTGACAAATTATAAAATTAAGATATAATAATATTATAATATTCTTTACTCAAGAAAAATCAAAATATGGAAAAAAAGGATTTCTATTGTTTGCATTCAGAATTATGTAAGACCTTATCTCATCCAAAAAGACAAGAAATTCTTGACTGTTTAAGGAATCAAGAACTTACGGTAAATGAATTGGTAGAAAAAACCGGCATTTCGCAAGCGAATCTTTCCCAGCATCTAGCCATTCTGCGGGCGCAGGATATTCTTACTGCCCAGCGTAAAGGTAAAAATGTCTATTATTCAATTGCTAATCCAAAAATTGTCCAGGCATTTGATTTAATTAGTGAGGTGTTGAAAGAGAATTTAGTTCAACAGAATCGGACTGTAAGATGGGCGACAGGAAAGAAGAAATAATAATTTCACCCTCACCCCTCCCTCTCCCGCAAGGGGAGAGGGTAGACTAAGGGGAAGGAAGGGAGGATCGAGAAAATGGAAGAAAAGAAAAAAGTGAGTATGGTTATTTTCAGTGGTGATATGGATAAATTAATGGCGTCATTTTTGATTGCTACCGGTGCAGCCGCTTCAGGGATGGATGTGACGATGTTTTTCACTTTCTGGGGTTTACGTGCTTTGAAGAAAGATGTTCCTACTGGAAAAAGTCTTTTCGGACGGATGTTAGGTTTGATGTACGGTGGAGATATTAACCGTGCTGGTCCAAGTAAGATGAACTTTGGTGGTATTGGACGCTGGATGTTCAAAAAGATGATGAAAGCAAAAAATGTTTCTTCTTTACCGGAGTTGAGACAGATGGCAATTGACCTGGGAGTAAAACTGGTCGGTTGTCAAATGAGTATGGACGTAATGGAAATTCCGAAAGAAAAACTTATTGATGAAGTGAAAGAGACCGCCGGTGTTGCTTATTTTGTTGAGCAGGCAGCAAAGTCTGATTTTACACTTTTCATTTAAGACGTCACAAAAGTCGTTTTGCCCTTGATTACAGTGATTAGAAAACACGATGACAGCGATTTACTGAGAGTGGAACTATCCCACCACAACTTCGTCTCTGTGGTGGGACTATCGCTGTAGTCTATGACGTTATCGCTGAAATCATATTTCAGTTTGCAAAATGTATAAAAAGGGGGTATTTACTAATGAGTGAAGAAATTAAGGTTGATTTGACTTTGGATTTGAAAGGTTTACTTTGTCCTTTACCGATGGTCCGGGTGAGTCAGAATATTAAAAATGTACCCGTAGGTGGAGTAATTAAAGCAATTGCTACTGACCCGGGTAGTTTAGCCGATATCCCATCCTGGGCAAGAACTACCGGGAACGAAGTGCTGAAAACGGAGAAAGTTGGTTCAGAGATTGTTTTTTATGTAAAAAGGTTGAAATAATTAACATTAACCGAGCTTAATTAGTTGAAAAAAGAAAAATGGATTGGCTATCGTTTATTTTAGCCGGGTTGTTTACTTATCTTGCGGTAAGTGTTTTTCTCCTGGGAACGATTTATCGTCTCTGTAAATGGTGGAAAGTGTCTCCGGCAAGAATGGAATTAGGTTATTTTCCTAAACCAAAGAAAGGACTGAGCAGATTTTGGCAAGTTTTGAGAGATAGTTTCCTTTATCCGCAAGCACGGGAAGTTGCTCCGGGTATCTGGTCCTTTGCCATAATTTTTCATTTTGCTCTCTTTGCAATTTTTATCGGTCATTTACGTCTCCTTGCTGAATTTACACCGTTAATGAAAATTTTAGGTGAAGAAGGAATGCACCGTTTTTCTTTCCTCTCCGGGGGAACGGCGGGTATTATCCTCTTAGTTTGTCTGGTTTATTTTCTGGTGCGCAGGTTTAAGTTACCTTATAAAGAGATTTCCGTTCCTGAAGATTATCTTCTTTTGTTACTTCTTCTTTTAATCACCATCATGGGTCTCCACTTACGTTTCATTGCCGACATCCCGGTAGAAAATTACCGTGCTTATCTGCATAGTTTATTTCGGTTTAAACCCGAATTTACTCCTACTTTAGCTGTCTTTAAAAGGTCGTTTGTTTTACATAAATTTTTTGTTAACCTCTTATTGATTTATTTTCCTTTTAGTAAATTATTCCATTTTGTTGGAACATTTTTCTTAAATAAAGTGAGGAACGAATAATGCAGGAAACAAATACTGAAAAAAATTTGGTTGACCTGCTTGGTAAGAAGATTAACCGGCAATTGCTATATTATTTAGATACTTGTGCCCGGTGCAGTATCTGTAAAGATGCCTGCCATCAGTATGTGGTTACTGGAGATATAAAATATATCCCGGCTTATCGTGCTGAACTTTTACGCCGGATTTATAAACGCTATTTTACCCCGGCAGGTAAAACTATACCTTTTCTTTATGAAGCAAAAGAAATTGATGAAAAACTTTTAGATGAACTTTCCCGTGTCACTTACGCTTGCACTGGTTGTCGGCGCTGTATGGTCTATTGTCCTTTTGCTATTGATACTACCTGGATTTTATCGACAGCCAAAGCATTGCTTAATTCTGCCGGGAAGACACCACAAATTCTTGTAGAATTAACCAATGCCGCAATTGAGAAAGGTAAAAGTATTGACCTTTTTAAAGAGATTATTTTGGATACGCTTAAAGAGATGGAGAAAGAACTGAAAGAAAAAGTTAACGATGCGAACGCTACTATTCCGGTAGATAAAAAAGAAGTGGAAATACTTTATGTTGCTTTAGCTGGGAAACATACTATTCTCCCAGCAGGAATAATTTTTCATCAAGCCAAAGCAAACTGGACATTAAGTTTATTTGAAGCATCTAATTATGCCTATTTTTTAGGTGACCCGCAGAGAGCAAAAATTATTGCTGACCGAATAATTGAAGAAGCAAAACGGCTCAGAGTGAAAGAGATTGTAGTTAGTGAATGTGGACATGCTTACCGCGTATTTAAGCATTTTTATCAACTCTGGAGTGGTGAAAAATTACCCTTCTGGGTGAGAAGTATCGTTGAAGTTATCTATGAGTATCTTAAAGAAGGGAGAATCAAAATTAGTAAAGAACAGATTAATGAGCCGATTACTTACCATGACCCTTGTCAACTGGGCAGAAATGGTGGTATCTTTGAAGAACCAAGATATATTCTTCGTTCTTTAAGTTCTGATTTTCGGGAAATAAACCCCAATCGGGAGAGAAACTGGTGTTGTGGTGGTGGCGGCGGATTAGTGGCTAATCCGGATTTTGAAGAATTGAGAATCAAAACCGGAGAAATTAAAGCCAAACAAATTACTGAATCCGGTGCGAAAACTGTCGTTAGTGCTTGTGAAAACTGTCGTCTGCAAATTAGCAGTTTAAACGAAAAGTACAATCTGGGGATAAAAGTTACCAGTGTAAGCGAATTAGTTGCCGAAAATCTATCGTAAATCTTCTCTCCAGTTAATCTAAATTTTTCTCTCCAATCTAATTTACTTATTAAAAATCTTGCTCTGAAGGAATTTTATTAAGTCCATTATTTTTTAGCCATTAGCTTATTTTTTGACCTTTTCTTAGTTCTCAAAAGGTAAATTGCTGATGGCTGTTAGCCAATGGCAAAATTTCTTCAGTTTGCCTTTTTCCTCTCTTTATGCTAAAATAATTTTAACTTATACGAATGTTGCGAATGATACCGAATGAAGCGAATAACTTATTCGCGTAATTCGTGTTAGATTGGTAAATCTTATGGACTATCAAGCGGTTATTGGTTTAGAAGTACATGTACAGTTAAAAACGAAATCAAAATTATTTTGTGCTTGCTCAACTGAATTTGGTGCTTCACCGAATACAAATATCTGTCCAGTATGCACCGGACAACCCGGTGTTCTGCCTGTCTTAAACAAGAAAGCAATTGAGTATACAATACGTACCGCAATCGCTCTAAATTGTAGAATTGCTCAACACTCAATTTTTGCCCGGAAAAATTATTTCTATCCGGATTTGCCAAAAAATTATCAAATTTCACAGTATGAACTACCCTTGGCAGAAAACGGATACCTTGAAATAAAAACGGAACACGGTAAACGGACAACGGTAAACATTAAACGGGTTGGGATTGAGAGGGTACATTTAGAAGAAGATGCGGGTAAGTTGTTACACGCTATTGGTGCACAAGAACTTGATTATTCTTTAGTTGATTTTAATCGGACCGGGATACCGCTTTTAGAGATTGTCTCCGCACCAGAAATAAATTCACCGGAGGAAGCATACATTTACTTACAAACATTAAAAATGATTCTCCAATATCTTGATGTCTCCGACTGTGATATGGAGAAAGGAAGTTTAAGATGTGATGCGAATGTTTCAGTTAGAAAGTTAGAAAGTGAGGAAGTTAGGAAGTTAGGAGTGAAGACGGAAATCAAGAATATGAATTCGTTTAAAGCACTGAAAGAAGCATTGACTTATGAAATAAATCGGCAGATTGAAGTATTGGAATCGGGAGGAAAAATTGTCCAGGAGACACGACTCTGGGATGCGGATAGAGGAATTACGCAATCAATGCGGAGTAAAGAGTATGCACACGATTACCGTTATTTCCCCGAACCAGATTTAGTCCCTTTGGTTCTGGAGAAAAATTTTGTTGAAGAAATCAGAAAAAAATTACCTGAACTACCCTCGGCACGGAAAGAACACTTTATTCAGGAATATCAACTTTCCGAATACGATGCTCAGGTTTTGACTTCAGAAAAAGAGTTAGCTGATTATTTTGAGAATTGTCTAAACAACTTCCCACTTCCCACTTCCCGCTTACCATCTGTTGCAAAGCAACTGTCAAATTGGATAACTACCGAACTTCTTGGTAAATTGAATGCGGAAAATAAAAGTATTTCCGAGTCACCGATTAAACCTACGGACTTAGCCGAACTGATTAAACTGGTTCAGGAGAGCACTATTTCCGGTAAGATTGCCAAAACCGTTTTTGAGGAGATGTATAAAACCGGCAAAAAAGCAGAAGAAATTGTCAAAGAAAAGGGTTTAGTACAAATTAGTGACAAAAAAGAAATTGAGAAGATTATTGAAGAAGTATTGAAAGAAAATAAAATGATAGTAAAAGAATACAAAGCCGGGAAGGAGCGTGCCCTCGGTGCTTTAGTCGGTGCGGTGATGAAAAAGAGCCAAGGTCGTGCTAACCCGCAAATCGTAAACAAAATTCTTAAACAAAAATTGGAGGGGGAAGGAAAATGAAAATTCAGGAACAGGTTAATGTATTAGTTAGCAGGGAGGTGGTGAGCGGTAAGTGGTTAGTAAGGGCTATTGGGGTGACAAGTTTTATTATTCTTACTACCTTTGGTGCTTATGTCTGGATACCTTTACCGTTTACCCCGGTGCCAATCACTTTGCAAACGTTTTTTGTTCTTTTAAGTGGAGCAGTTTTAGGTGGGAAATTAGGTGCGTTAAGTCAATTGGGTTATTGGGTTATTGGGGGATTAGGGTTACCACTTTTTGCCAGCGGAGCATTTGGGCTTAAGTCTTTGTTCGGTCCAACTGGTGGATATTTGATTGGTTTCATAGTTGCTAGCTGGATGGTTGGTCGGTTAACTTCGGAGAGAAAAATTGGTGGTCAGTACGCACCGACTGGCGGTCGGTCAGCACCGACTGGCGGGATAAATCCCGCCGCTACATTTATTTTAGGCAGTATAGCAATTTACTTTTTTGGTGCAGGTTGGTTAGCAACATTTTTACATTGTTCAGTAAAGAAAGCGATATTTTTAGGTGTTTTGCCGTTTATCCCGGGTGATATTTTGAAAATTATTTTTGCTACTTTAATTTATAAAAAATTTCACTTACGATTCAGACAGATTTACCCCGTAAGAGACCAAAGGTCTTACGGGGTTTACACGGATTCAGACTGATAGAATTATTATCTGTTTGCATCTGCAACTATCTGTTTAAATCGTTATTACTTTTTAAATGAAGAAAGAAATTTTGATTAATCATACTCTGGAAGAGACAAGAATTGTTTTACTTGAAGATGGATACTTGGCGGAGTTCTTTATTGACCGTTCACCCTTGCACCAGACAGTGCAGGGCAGGCCGGTAGGTGAAGGTAAGTTAAAAAAAATTATTGGTAATGTTTATTTGGGTAAAGTAGTGAACATTGTTCCCAATCTGCAGTCTGCCTTTGTGAATATTGGTTTGAAAAAAAACGCTTATTTACCGCTTGATGAAACTCTGCCACGTGATGGTAAAAATTCTATTGAGGGACGATTAAGAAAAGGAGGAGAAGTAATTGTCCAAGTGGTTAAGGAACCGATTGGTACTAAGGGAGCAAAGGTTAGTGAGAAAATTTCTCTTCCGGGAAGATATCTCGTTTATATGCCTCTTGAGCGACGGAAAATATTTCTTTCCCGGCAGATAGAAGAAAAGAAAGAACGGGAGCGGTTAAAAAAAGTTGTTCAGTCCGCCATCGGTGGTTCTCTTCTTGGTGGCGGTTTAATTATTCGTACTGAAGCGGAAGGCAAGGAAAAGGAACATCTTTTTACCGATTTTGAATACTTAAGCCATCTTTGGGATAATATTCAGATAAAACGGAAAGAAAAAACTGCCCCGGTATTACTCTATGAAGAGGTAAGTATTGTTTACCAAGTTTTGCGTGATTTATTCTCGGAAGAAGTAGCCGTTGTATTGATTGATTCCTTACCTTTTTATAAAGATATTCTCAATTATATTCAGATTATTTCTCCATATTTGAAATCACGGGTTCAATATTATTCGGCAAAAACACCGATTTTTACTGCTTATAAACTGGAAGAAGAAATTAAACGTATCTATCAACCGAAAGTAAAACTCCCTTCCGGAGGATACATTATTATTCAGGAGACCGAATCCTTATGTGCGATTGATGTAAATACCGGTAAATTCAGAGGTAAAAATATTCCGCAGGGTGCAAGTTCGTTAGAGAATACTGCCTTACAGACGAATCTGGAAGCAGCAAAAGAAATTGCTCGGGAAATGCGTCTCCGCAATATTGGTGGAATAATCGTGATTGATTTTATCAGTTTAAGAAAAGAAAGTAATCGGCGTAAAGTTTATAATACTTTATTTGAAGCACTGAAAAATGATAAAGCAAAAATTGAAATTTTATCTTTTAACCGTTTTGGACTGGTTGAGTTAACTCGGGAAAGAAAACGCGAATCAACCTTAAATTTGCTTACTGAAGAATGTCCGGAATGTTTTGGTTCAGGTAGAATTATTTCGCAAGAAACACTTTATTTAAAAATAAAGAAAGAACTCAGTGATTTGAAAAATACTCTTGTCAGTGGTAAACTCCGTCTACGTGTGCATCCTAACCTGCTTAAATATTTACAAACTCATCAGGAAGAATTGAAAAATATTATCGGTGGAGAGATTGAATTAGTAAGTGACCTTTCTTTAAAACACGATGAATATCAAATAATTTTACATTAGTTCTTGACTTAAAAAAAGAAAATAGAATATAATTGAAAAAACAAGACTACAGGGTATCCCCATTAGGAAAAGAAGGAGGCAAAGAAAATGTTAAGTGCTGTTTTTGCTTTACTCTTTGGTGCCGGTTTAATCTTTTTTGCATTCTGTGAATAATCTTCAAAATAACTTGGTATGGTGATTTTCTTATTATTCCAAAGGGAAATATCTTGGCTTGTGTTAGTGTGGAGGGAATTTTTGCTGTCTCTATTACTATTTCCACGGTGAAAGAAAATATCGTTTTTGTTAGATTTTGGGACGAAAAGTCCCTGCCCCGTAAAGATATACTATCTACGGGGTTTACGGGAGGTAAGGAGATACAATTTTCCGAATATAGATGTAATCATAATGGTCAAAGAAGCTTAACACAAACCAGAAAAGAAAGGAGGTGAAAAAAATGCGGCAAAATGAATTAGTGGAAAAAATTGCTGCGGAAGCAAAAATTAAAAACCGTGCAGCAATTGGTCGGGCACTGAAAACATTAGTCAGCACGACTCGTCACGAGTTACAGACGAAAGGTAAATTTGCGCTTGCCGGGTTAGGTGTATTTAAACTAAAAGCACGGAAAGAGCGTAAAGGACGTAATCCAAAAACTGGCGAAACTTTAACTATTCCTGCTGGGAAAAGAATATCTTTTAAGCCAGCGGTTTCTTTAAAGAGAGCACTGAAGTAAATTTATATTTTTTCAATTCAATTAGTAGTGTAATTGTCCTATTAAGTTCGTCGTCAGAAGAGCCTGCCCCAAAAAAGTGTCTAGAAGAAGGGAATGTTTATTTTTTTCTTTAAAGAGGAAATCCTTAAATGGTTCATTGCTCAGATAACCTCAGCCGTCTACCACCATATCTTTTTAGTGCAATTAATATTCTCAAAAAAGCGGCATACGAAAAAAAACTTGATGTAATTGATTTAGGGATGGGTAATCCTGATTTACCTACACCCAAACATATTGTTGAACGACTTTGTGAGACGGTTACTGAACATCCAAAAACGCATCGTTATCCGCAAGCAAAAGGTATACCGAAATTTAGAAAAACCGTCGTGGAATGGTACGAGAAACGGTTCGGGGTAAAACTTGACCCGGAACACGAAGTTCTTGCTTTAATTGGTTCAAAGGAAGGTGTCGGGCATCTGGTAATGGCATATTCTAATCCTGGTGATGTTGCGCTTGTGCCTAATCCGGGTTATCCGGTATATTTTAACAGCACAATTCTTGCTGGTGGTGAAATTTATGATTTACCTTTACTTAAAGAAAATAATTATTTACCTGATTTGACTAAGATTCCGAATAGTATTCTCAAGCGGGCAAAAATAATTTTTCTTAATTATCCGAACAACCCTACTACGGCAGTAATTGAAGATTTAAGTTTTCTTAAAGAAGTAGTAAAATTTGCAAAAAAATATGATATCCTGGTCGCCTATGATAACGCTTACTGTGAGATAACTTTTGAAGGTTATGTTGCACCATCATTTTTTCAAGTAGCAGGAGCAAAAGAAGTAGGAATAGAATTTTATTCTTTCTCTAAGACTTATAATATGGCGGGTTGGCGAGTTGGTTTTGCCATCGGTGATCGTCATCTTTTAGCACCGTTAGAAAAATTTAAGTCTTTTCTTGACTATGGTGTGCCGATGTTTATCCAACTTTCGGCAGTTTTAGCCCTTACTGCAAGTCAGGATTGTGTTAAAGAAATCGTAGAAGTGTATCGCCGAAGAAGAGATAAGTTTGTTGCTGGGTTAAACAAAATTGGTTGGTCGGTAGAAAAACCGAAAGGAACATTTTATCTCTGGGCACCGGTACCTGAACCTTATCAACACTTGAGTTCTTTAGAATTTGCTGAACTTCTGATACAAAAGACTGGCATTGCTTTAACACCTGGTATAGGTTATGGCACTTACGGTGAAGGATATGTAAGGATGGCATTGGTTACCCATGATAATCGTTTCCACGATGCACTTTTACGACTAAAAAAATTTCTTAAAAAGGAATGATTTAGACAGATGGTTGCAAGATTCAGACGAGATACATCGTGTTTGAATCAGTTTTTTATCTGTTTGTATCGGGGTATTAAAAAATGGTTAACCTAGGTTTAATTGGCTATGGAAATGTAGGTAGTAAGGTAGTGAAAATTTTGCAAGCAAATTTATCTTTAATTGAAAGTAAAGTTGGCACAAAACTAAATTTGAAAAAAATTTGTGACCGGGATAAAAAAAAGTTGAAGAATTTAAAAATTCCCGTGACCACCCGTTGGGAAGAAGTGGTTAATGACCCGGAAATTGATATTGTGATTGAACTGATTGGTGGGTATGAGCCAGCAAGGACAATTATTCTTTCCGCAATTAGAAAGAAAAAACATATCGCTACGGCAAATAAAGCACTTTTAGCCAAATACTGGGATGAAATTTTTACTACTGCGAATGAAAACCGTGTCTTGGTCTATTTTGAAGCAAGTGTTGCTGCGGGTATACCGGTGGTTCAGGCATTAAATGAAGGTTTATCCGCTAACCGTATCTATTCAATCTTAGGTATTTTTAATGCAACCACAAATTATATTTTAACCCGGATGAGTAAAGAAAATGTTGATTTTTCTACTGCTTTGAAAGAAACACAAAAAGCGGGCTTTGCTGAAGCCAATCCCAAACTTGATGTTGAAGGTATTGATGTGGCACATAAACTTTCGATTCTTTCTTCAATTGCTTACAGTTCCTGGGTAAAAATGGAAAATATTTATACTGAAGGGATAACTAATATTCATCCTGAAGATATCAAATTTGCTCTTGAACAATTTGGTTATCAGGTTAAACTGCTTGGTATCTGTAAAAATGTAAATAATAAAATTGATGTCCGTGTCCATCCCGCACTTATCCCCCTAGAACATCCTTTCGCTCCGGTAGAAAACGAATACAATGCTGTGCTAATTAAGGGCGATGCGGTAGGTGATGTAATGTTTTACGGTAAAGGTGCAGGTGGTATGCCCGCTGCCAGTGCGGTTGTCAGTGATATTATTTATTTAGCCCGGCATATTTATAATCAAACTGCCGGGAAGATACCTTATGTTACTTATCAAAGAGAGAGGAAATTATCTTTCTTGCCAATTGAGGGAATTGAAACTGCTTACTATCTACGTTTTACCACTGTTGACCGCCCGGGTGTACTTTCCAAGATTTCCGGCATCCTTGGAGAGAATAATGTCTCCATTGCTTCTTGCCTCCAGAAAGTTCCTACTCAAGCAAAACCTCACGGAGTTCCTATCCTTATGGTCACCCATAAAGCAAAAGAAAAAAATATCCGTCGAGCAGTAGAAATAATTGACCATCTACTAATCACTCGAGCAAAAACCATAATGCTCCGCATTGAAGAATAAAATATTTCAATTTTGCTCTTCAAGACTGAGCAATGCTCTCCTATTTTATTCTACCGAGTATCTTATTATTCATTGGGTCTAGATACTATTGAAAAAAATTCTTTTGACTTGTAAAAATTTTTTTATTATAATCTTTCTACGAAATATTTTATATTGAAAAAAATTTAAAAATGAAAAAAAAATTGCGTATCGGTTTAACTTATGATTTGCGCACCGACTATGAACTTAGACCCGGTGACCCAGCGGATAAATATGCAGAATTTGATAAAGAGGAAACAATTTTATTAATTGAAAATGCTTTGAAAGAAGGTGGACATGAGGTTGTGCGTATCGGTAATGGTAAAAAACTGCTTGATTTTCTGGTTGGGAAAAAAGAAAAAGTAGAGATCATCTTTAATATTGCCGAAGGAATAAATTTTCGTTCTCGGGAAGCACAGGTGCCCGCAATCTTAGATATGTTGGAGATACCTTATGTTGGCAGTGACCCTTTAACGCAAGCGCTTACTTTGGATAAACTGATGGCAAAAAAAATTGTTGCTTACCATGATTTACCCACACCAAATTTTTTCTTAGTCAATGAAATTTCTGATTTAAGAAATTTTAATTTACGTTTTCCGGTGATTGTTAAACTGCGTTATGAGGGAACATCTAAAGGTTTAGATAAAAATGCACTTGTGAATAATTTCCCAAAGTTAAAAGAACGTGTACAATGGACAATAGAAGTTTATCAGCAACCAGTATTAATTGAAGAATTTATCAAAGGAAAAGAGTTTACGGTTGGTATTATTGGTAATGAAAAACCAGAAGTACTACCCGTTGTGCAAATTGCACTTTATGGTAAACTTGACCTTGGCGAAGAATTTTATATTCATTCTCTGGTGGAAGCTACGGGTGTGGAATACATTTGTCCAGCAAAAATTTCTCCCCAGTTAGATAGAGAAATTCAGGAACTGGCGAAACAATGTTATCAAGTTTTAGAATGTCGTGATTTTGGACGGATTGATCTCCGCATTGACGAAAATAACCAGCCTTATTTTTTGGAATGTAATCCTTTACCTTCCCTTGCCTCGGTGGATATCTGGCCAATTGTTGCTCGTCAAATTGGGGGCACCTATAACCAGATGATTAACAAAATTCTTTCCTACGCCTTAGCCCGTTATCGTCCTTGACTCCTCTTCCCAATAGAAAATTGTTTAACCCTCCTTATCAAGGTGAACCTTGAGCGGTTTCTATAATTGATGGCAAAAGAAAAACTTTTCTGGTAAAAAAAGAGAAAATATAGCAAAAATTTTTTTTCAAAAATACTTGACAAAATTTAGCACTTGTTATATAATTATGACAAAATATAAAAAAAGGTGATAAAAGATGGTGGAAGAAAAGAAAATTAAAGAGATAATGGATGTTAAAGGACTGGCTCAATATTTAGGAATCGGGAAATCAAAAATTTATGCTTTAATCCGCCAAAAAAAAATTCCTGCCTCGCGGATTGGTCGACAATACCGCTTTTCCAAAGATGTAGTTGACGCCTGGCTTAAAGAAAAGATTATTATCAAAAAAGAGGAACCACAAATTGAATTTTTTAAAGAGAAAGAATCTCTTCCTCGGGAAGAAAAAATTAAAAAAGAAGGAGGAGAAATAATACAAAAATGAGTGAACCAGATTGGTGTTACCAATTTAAGAATCGTGTTACTACCCAAGAAGCCTTGGGGAAATGGCTTAATCTAATGGTTGAAGAAAAAAGAGCAATAAATTATGTTACTCAACGAATGCCTTTGGCGATCACTCCCCATTTTCTTTCCTTGGTTGATAAAGATAACACTGAGTGTCCTTTACGACGCCAGGTTGTTCCTTCCTTGGAGGAATTTCGGGTTAGTGCGTATGATTTGCTTGACCCTTGTGGAGAAGATAAAGATATGGTTGTTCCGGGTTTAGTCCATCGTTATCCGGACCGGGTGGTAATTTTTCTTACTAATATTTGTGCCATATACTGTAGGTTTTGCACTAGAAGACGATTGGTCGGAAAGAGTAGTCACACTTTAAGCGAAGAAGAAATGAGACCGATTTATGATTATTTAAGAAAAAATGAAAAAATCCGTGATGTGCTAATTTCCGGGGGAGATCCTCTTCTTTTACCTGATGAAAAATTGGAGGAAGTATTGAAGAACCTGCATCGGATTGAACATATTGAAATTTTACGTATCGGTACCCGTGTACCTGTAGCTCTACCCCAACGAATTAATTTGACTTTGTGTCAGATGTTGAAAAAATACCATCCTTTGTATCTGAATATTCACTTTAACCATCCGGGAGAAATTTCTCGTGAGACAAAACTTGCCTGCCAGTTACTCGCTGACCATGGTATTCCGCTTGGTAGTCAGACGGTTTTACTTAAAGGAATTAATGATTCACCAAAAGTGATGATGAAACTGATGCACGAACTGCTCAAAATTAGAGTGCGTCCTTATTATATCTATCAATGTGACCTTGCTGTAGGTACCGAACATTTTCGTACCCCAATTTCTACTGGGTTGAGAATAATGTCTGCATTGCGCGGTTATACCAGTGGTCTTGCTTGCCCAACTTATGTTATTGATGCACCGGGTGGCGGAGGTAAAGTGCCAATCAATGTGGATTATGTGATTTCGCGCACAAGAAAAAGAATAATCTTTAAAAATTATCAGGGACGGGTTTTTGTTTATCCCGAAAGAAATGGAGTTGAATCGGTAACGACATTAAACGTAAATCATAAGGGAGAGAATTTTACTAAAAAATAATTTCTTCAAAACTAATATCCGCTGTTAGCGGAAAGGGGGTGAAACAGACGATGGCTGAGAAAGTAAAAAAAGTTGGGGTAAAAAGAGCCGAGGGTTACCTTTACTATGTGGACAAAAATGGTGATATTTCTCGGGCGAAGATGAAACGGGGAGGAAAGAGAGGTGGCAATCCGGAGAAAGTAGCAAAATGTGGTGTGAAAAGAGAAGAAGGGTATCTCTATTTTGTTGATAAACAGGGTGATATTTCCCGTGCAAAAATGCGGCGGGGCAGAAAAAAATAATTATTCCAAAGTAATCCCCAAGACTTAAAGATTGAAAACCTAACCTACGCAGGTATAAACGAGAACGTGTATACCCAGTCCCCGAAAGAGGTAATTACCTTTAGCGGGGGAAATTTTTAGAAAGGAAAGCTTTCCCTTTCCCTGGGATACTTTATTTATCTCAGCGGAAATATTATTTTCTTGGTAAAAAGGGAAAAGCTTTCTTTTTTGTTCTCTCGGAAGAGACTCTAAAAAAGAGTTGACATAAATTTTTTTATTTACTACAATCTTTAGGTAATGTTTCTTGTTGATCAATTTAAGCGCCGAATCAATTACTTGCGCCTCTCGATTACTGACCGTTGCAATTTACATTGTATTTATTGCCGTCAGGGTCCGCCTAGGGTAGATTTATCTCATGATGAAATCCTTACCTATGAAGAAATTTTCGAAATTATCAAAATTGCTTTAAGTTTAGGTATAGAAAAATTTCGCCTTACCGGGGGAGAACCTCTCTTACGGCAGGGATTACCAGAATTCCTGAAAAAATTATCTACTGCCCGAATAAAATATTCGTTGACTACTAATGGTCTATTGTTGAAAAAATATGCTCGTCTTTTATCGGAAGTAGGGTTAGTAAGTCTGAATATCAGTTTGGATACATTGGAGGAAAAAAAATTTACCCGGATTAGCGGGAAAAATGGTTTAAGAAATATTCTTCAAGGGATTGAGGCGGCAGAAAAAACCGGTCTTTTTCCGATTAAAATCAATACGGTAGTAATGAATGGTATAAACGAAAATGAAATTGAAAATTTTCTTTCTTTTTTTAGCCAAAGAAAAAATTTTATCTTGCGTTTTATTGAATATATGCCTTTTCAAAAGAATGGAAGAGATTATTTTTTTTCTTTAACCGAAATTGAAGAAAAACTACGGAAAGATGGTCTCTTATTTCCCGCACCTCTTTCCCCCCACTCGCCCGGACCAGCAAGATATTACCAAGTTAAGAATCAGCACAAAGAGGGGCTAATCGTCGGATTTATCACTCCGCGTAGTCGTCCTTTCTGTGGACAATGTAATCGTTTACGTTTAACCGCTGATGGTAAACTGCGTCCCTGTCTGGCTTCACCGATTGCTTATGATTTGAAAAAAATATTGCGTATCGAGAAAAATAGAGAAAAAATAAAAGAAATATTTCTTGCTGCTACCTTGAGTAAACCAAAGGAACACCGATTTCGCTTTCTTGGAGAAATGAGCAAAATAGGAGGTTGAATGGGGAAACTCACTCATTTTGATGAAAAAGGAAAAGCGAAAATGGTTGATGTAAGTGAAAAAAATGAAACTTTACGCCTAGCCAGAGCGCAGGCGGTCATTCGGCTAAAAAAAGAAACGATTGATTTAATCAAAAGAGGTGATTACCTCAAAAATAAAATTGCTAAAGGTGACTGTCTTGGGGTAGCAAAAATTGCCGGTATTTTAGCGGCAAAGAAAGTCGCTGAACTTATTCCCTTAACTCATCCGTTAAGAATTACTCATTGCGATATTGATTTTGTTACCAAAAATCCGAATGCAATAAAGATTCTGGCTACTGTGAAGACAAAAGATGTTACTGGTGTAGAGATGGAAGCACTCACCGCGGTAGCCATTGCTGGGTTGACTATCTACGATATGGTGAAAGCAGTGGATAGAGAAGCAATAATTACCGATATCTGTCTTTTGGAGAAGAAAGGTGGGAAAAGCGGTTCTTGGCGGAGGTAATTACTTTAAAGGGGGAGGTGCTCACCTCTTTCGTGGACGGTTAGAAAGGGAAATTCATCCCTTAACAAAGAAATATCTTTCCTCTCTTGGAGAAGATAGACATATTTTTGAAATTGACCTTAAGGTTATCCAAGCACATTGTCTAATGCTTAAGAAACAAGGTTATCTCTTGGCTAAGGAATTAAAAAGAATTATCTCGGCTCTTAAAAAACTAAAAACCGATTTTCGGCAAGGTAAACTGGAAAAGATGTTTTCCTCTAGACTTTTACCCTTCACCGATATTCATCCAATTATTGAGCAATATTTGATTGATACTTGTGGGATAAAAATTGGTGGGAAAGTAAATCTCGGTCGTAGCCGTAATGACCAAATTGTTACTGATTTACGAATTTATCTCCGAGAAGAAATTTTAGAACTTGCGGGGTTACTGAGCGATTTTATTCAATTACTTTTAAACTTAGCGAAGCGGCACTCGGAAACGCTCTTTCCCGGCTATACTCATCGTCAGCCGGCACAGGTGACTACTTATGCCCATTATTTACTTTCCTATGTAGCAATTTTTCTTCGTTCCTTTGACCACTTAGAAGAAGTATATCAAAGAGTCAATCTTAATCCGCTTGGGGCGGGTGCTTTAGCCGGCACAAGTATCAATCTTGACCGGAAATATACAACCAAATTGCTTCAATTTAATGGTTTAATAGAGAACAGTATGGATGCAGTTTCCAGTCGTGATTTTCTTCTTGAGGGAGCAAATGCTTTTCTTTTGCTTTTACTTCCTTTGAGTCGGATGGCGAAAGACTTAGTCGGATGGTCAAGTTTTGAATCAGGAATGATTGAACTTAGCGATGAATTTACTGATATTTCCACAGCAATGCCCCAGAAAAAAAATCCTTCAGTTTTGGAACTTTTACTTGGGAAAACACATCTTGCTCTTGGACTGCTTAATCATCTCTATAGCACTATTTCAGGGTTGGAAACCGGATACAATCAGGAATTGCAAGAATTGAAACCTTCCCTCTGGCAAATTGTGGACATTACCAAAGATTCAATTAAAATTATGCAAAAAATTTTTCTTACTCTTAAGATTAACCAAAAAAGAATTGAAGAAATCTTAGAAAAAAGTTATCTTACCGCAGTTGATTTAGCCGAATATTTACAAAAATCTGGGAAGGTTAGCACCTTTCGGGAAGCACATTTTTTTGTCGGCAACTTAGTGAAAGAACTCTCCCGGCAAGGGAAAAATTTTGCACAAGTTAGTCAAAAAGAAATTGAGAAGATTAGTCGTAAATTTTTTGCTAAAAAAAGAGGTAAGCACTTTATTGGTCTAACGGTTGAAGAGATGAGAAAAGTTACAGATCCATCTTTCGTGGTGAAACAAAGAAAATCTTTAGGCGGACCGGCGCCTGAGGAAGTAAAAAGAATGTGGGAAATTTATCAAAAAAAAATTAAATCAAAGAAGAAATTTTTTTTGAGATAATTACCTCGGGGAGGTAAAACTAATGGAGGAGACGAAAGAGGAAATAATCAGAGTAGGAATAATTGGTGCAGGAAGAACTGGGGTACCGTTAATTAAGGGATTTTTGCAATTTCCTTATATTAAAATTCTTTGTGTTTGTGATTTGGATCCGGATGCGGAAGGGATGAAAATTGCTCGGAAAAAAAAATTTTTTACTACCACTAATATTGAAGATGTGGTTAATCTTGGCGAAGAACTTGACTTAGTAATTAATGTTACTGGTGACCCAACTTTACGCAAACGTTTAGTTAATTATTATTTGCGCACTGCAAATCAACATACAATAATTGTCCATGAGACAATCGCTCGCCTGATGGTTTCTCTTGCCGAAAGAAGTGCTGAATTGATGAAGAGTCTGCACCCGCAAGTTGAAGGACTGTAAGAAAGTACTCAAACGAAATTCTAAATCCAAAATGACACTTCAGTGTCGCCCTGAGCCGAAGGTGAAGGGTCTCAATGAGATTTTTCCCCCATTGCTTGTTTGCCCCGAGAAATACAAAGTATTTCCGGGACTTTAGTCCTTGAAATCACGAAGTGATTTCTAAGGGCACAAGCAAACATTGGAGGTCAGAATGACAACAAGGATGTCAGTTTGGAATTTAGGGAATTGGATATTATTTAGAATTTAGAATTTTCTTTTAAGAGGGGTGGGTTGACCCCGTTAGAAATGGCGTATCTCGCCGAGATATTTCTAACGGGGTTGACAGAAGGACTTACCAAGCATATAATTTAAAATGATGGGCAATTCTAAATTCTCTTTTTTTAAATATCGGGATTCTCGCGGGTTTACCCCGCGCCATTGTTCGGAATGTCTCGTCCTTCAGAATGGGGACGAATGTAGTACAGATAAAGTGTCCGTTAAAATGTCCCATTTTGCAAGAGATGGTGCGGGGTTTAGTTTAGTGGAATTGCTGGTTGCTGTAAGTGTATTATCAATTTTTTTCCTTGCGGCAATTAGTGCTTTTCTCGGCATCGGAAGAGGTATTTTAATCTCTAAAACACGGACAATCGCTACCACTTTAGCCCAGGAAAAAATTGAATCACTGAAAAGTATTTCTTATCCCCGTTTGTTAGTGACTACCCAAAATGACCTCACCAATTATGGTTATGATTATGCCTATTATCCACCAGAAATAATTGTGGTCAGTGAGATAAGTTTTACTCGTCGGGTAGTAATCCACAAAGTCCGGGAAAAAATAGATGGTAAACTTGGAGAAGTCAGTCCCACAAGTACTGATACCGGATTGAAAAAAATTAAAGTTACGGTGCTCTGGACTGAACGTGGTGAAGGAAAATCTTTAAGTTTAAGCAACTTGCGCGAAAATCCGGACCGGAAAGCAACCGATTCAACTTTTAGTGGTACGGTTTATAAAGCCGGGGGAGGCATAATTGCGGGTGCAAGAATTTATGTTGTAGAAAATCTGAACTGGGAAACTTATTCCGATGGTACCTATACTTTATGGGTAAGTTCCGGCACTTGGCATCTTAAAGCAAGTAAACCCGGTTACTGGGAACAAACAAGCGCCGCAATAACTATTGGTAAAGGGGAAACAAAAACACAGGATTTTACGCTCACGGAAAAAACTAAAGGTAATGCTTACGGCTATGTTTACCTTAATAACCATTTAGTAATCTCGGAAGTGTCCGCCGATACTGGACAGGGGAATGGTCTTGAATATATTGAACTTTATAATCCAACTACTTGGACTTGGACACTGAATAGTTCAACTTTGAAACTTAAACGAATCGACTTGAATAATAATGTTCATGAGATTCTTCCTTCCTGGATTGATAATACACTTCCACCAAACCGATATTTTCTTTTCTTAGGTTCAATTAACGGTTCAACTGTTACACCAAATGGTGTTTTAGCCAATGCCACCTATTACACAACAATTGCAACTAATGATCTTGGTGTAGCAATTCAAGATGGTTATGGTTTAAGTATTGATACCGGAATTTGGTCTTCTGACCTCGGCGTTGGACAGTGCCAGGAACGTTTTTCTTACCCTTCAGGGATAGAAATTGGATATGGTAATGCTTACGATACAGATAGTAATGCCGATTTTTCTTTACATTCTGTTCTTAATCCGGAGAACACTTCTACTTATGAAGAACCAATTAGTGGTAAACCAGCCGCAGGAGCAACAATTACTTGTGATGATGGTTTGTCTTCTCTCACTATAGCATCCACTACTGGCTACTGGTATCTTACTAATATCGCTACGGGTAGTTGGATAATAACCATTTCTTCTGGCAGTTTTTACCGGGGAGTTACTAATGTCACTATTCGTACTGACCTGAGCACCTCGGTGCCTAATGGTTCAACTCAACCTTCTTGGATATTGACAAACTGGCCGGGTTTAATTCTTAGTTCTACCACTACTGATGGTTTTATTTCTGGTAAAGTTAACACCGGGAATGGTATACTTGGAGATACTCTCTGGGTAAGTGCAGGGATATCTTATTGTTCGGTTGATGGTACGACAAAGAGATATTGGTTACAACTTTCTTCCGGTAGTTACCTGGTCATTGTAAATCCGACTGGCGAATATTATAATTCAAACTATGCTTCCTCAACAACGGCAACAGTTGAGGTTATTTCTGGACAGATAAGCGTGATTCCGGAGATTTTTCTCTCTCCTGCAGGAGTAGTCTGGGGTAAAGTTACCTCTAATGGTCTTGACCCTTTACCAGATATAATTATTGCTGCTTATGACCGTAATGATTATCAGGTGGCAACAAAAATTTCTGATTCTTTAGGTGAATATAGTTTTTCTCAACTGCCGACCAGCGGGAATACTTATAAGATTAAACCGGAACTTGATGCTGGTGAATCTTTTAGTACCGTTTCTTATAGCACAAATCCTGTCCCGGTAGATGTGGTTCAGGGTTCAACTGTCTTTGTTCCTACTTTTACGATTACTTCTGCCTATGGTAAACTTACTGGGACAGTAAAAGAAAATAACCAATTTATTAAAACAGGTGTTCTCATTATGGTTACAACGACAACAATTTCTTCCGAGCCACCAATAATAGATCACGCCTTACGGCAAAGTAGCCTACAAGGTGGTCTATATTACTATGCGACGGTAAGTGCTTCCGATGGTAGTTACGAATTACCGGTAAGAGGTAGTGCAGTGTCCTACAATGTTTATGCCTGGTATACAAAATTAGATGGCACGGTAACTACGACACGTAAAAGTGATACCACAAACGTAAGCGCTGGACAAACAGTAACGGTCAATTTCATCTGGCCCTAAAACTAAAACAATGTTTAAAGTTAGAAGTTATCCATCCTCCGTCCGCTGGGGCGGACTGCGGAGGACAGGCAAGTTGCAAGTTAAAGGGGAGAAAGGTGTTACTTTGGTTGAACTGATGCTCGTGGTGACTATCCTCGGGATACTTTTTTCTGTCGGGTCAAATATTCTTCTTACCGGTTGGAAATTTATCCGTCTTTCTCAGGCAAGAATCGAAATTCAACGTGATGCGCGGACTTGCTTAGATTCAATTCATCGTAATCTGCGGGAAGCAAAATATACTTCAGTGACAATTTACAAATCTACCGAAACGGCAGGAGCGAATAATCCGCCTTGCTCACTAATCTCATTTACCAATATTGATGGTGACGAAATTTCTTATTATCAGAATAGAGATAAACTTTACCAGAAAATAAAAAGAAGTGGTGCAATCCAATATTTTACTACCTGTTTAGCAGAAAAGTTACGTTACATAGCTTTTTCTTACCCACGAACTGACGATGAGACAATAATTTCAATCTCACTTTGTTTTGAACGAGCAACTTATGCTGGTGGTGCGAAAGCATTACAGTTATCTATAGAAAAAATACGCTTGATGAACGAATGAAAAACGAAAAAGGACAAGTAGTGATTATTATTCTGGGAGTAATGATTCTTTTCTTAATTTTTATACCTGCTCTGGTATATTATGTCCAACAGGAAGCAAAATGGACGGAAAAACAAAGAATGACTAATATTGCTTTTCATTTAGCCGAAGCGGGACTTGACCGCGGATATTGGAAATTGGTTGAAAGATCAGAAAATTGGGATACAATCATCAATGGAGGTAATATTCTTGGTTACGATGGCAACACAACCTATCGGGATATTCCAAGCACAAGTACCCCTCTTGGGGAGTATAAGATAAGCATAACGAGTTATACTGCTAACGAAGTGTTGATTCGTGCTTGGGGTAGAGATGCTAGCAATCGAGAAGTAAGATGTATTGAAGCAATTTTTACAAGGACTCCAAAGGAAGCCTCAATGCATGTTGGTGGGGAATTGGAATATAAGCCCAATTTAGAAGTGCACTGGGGACCGGTGGTCTGCTATACAGAAATAGACCAGAGTCCATCGGACTACTGGCCAAGAAAATATTCTAGAGGTGAAATTGAAGGTAGGGAATGTGACCCGGGTCTGCCAAATCCTGATACTGATAATTTAGAGTATTGGGCTTATGACGATAGCTTAGGTATCCCAGCGGAGGTAGATCTGAGTACTTCCGGTACTTATGCCTTGCTGGCCAAGAGTTCGGTAGTTCCTTCGGTAAGGAAAAAAACTGGAGTTACGGCGGCAACATCTGATCCCCCGGGAAGTGGATATTTCACCGAAAGTGTCAGGTTTAGAGAACCCGGTGCTGGTGGTGGCGATTATTCGTTTACAAGTTCAACCTCGGTAATTTTTGTTAACGGTAGTGCGATTCTTGAGGCAGGGACTTGGCTGAATGTTAGAGCATTAATCGTTACGGGTGATGTTGATTTTAATGCAAAGAGTACGAATTATACGACAGTTATACCTGTGGGTGCATCTGAAGAATATAAACATCCCAATGCGACAGCTACTTGGGCAACTTTCCCAGGCGAAGGTCAACCCTACACGGTTACTGGCTGCGGGATGGTTGGTTTTCTTTATGTGGGTGGAAATTTAAATACTGGTGCTGGTGGAGCAAAAATGGTTGGTGCAATCAATGTGAAAGGAGAAACTTCTATTAACACTTTTACTGTGTATTACTCCACGACGATTGCTAGCCAGATTAGATATTCCTGGGTTCCGATACGTAGAAAATCTTGGAAAGAAGTAAAACTTGACTGGACAGGTGGACTGTAAGCGTTATTTTTGACAAAAAGAAATAAATTTGTTAGAATTCTTAAAAAGAAAACAGACCCTAAAAAGGTCTGCTTTTACCCCGTTAGAAAACCCGCCTTTATGTGGTGGGAATGATGATGAATGAAATCCTCTTTCTAACGGGGTTTACCAATTTTTATGAGCAAAAATATCTTTATTACTTTTGAAGGTGTGGATGGAAGCGGGAAGTCAACCCATTCAAAACTTTTAGCTAAATATTTAAGAAAAAGGGGTTACCAAGTAGTGCATACCCGTGAGCCGGGTGGTGTTTCTATTGCTGAATCTTTAAGAGAAATTCTTCTTCATCCCGCTCTTGCATGCAAGAGCGGGGTTCATCCGAAAATTAAAATTGCACCTTTAACTGAACTTTTCCTTTATCTGGCAGCAAGAGCACAACATGTTGAAGAGTTAATCCGTTCCGCTTTAGAAAGGAAAACAAATAAACCAGTAATTGTTATCTGTGAGCGATTCAGTGATGCCACTTTTGCTTACCAGGGTTACGGTCGAGGGCTTGACTTTAAATTATTGAAAAAACTGGATATTCTCGCCCGGCAAGGAATAAAACCCGCTTTAACCATTCTTCTTGATTTGCCGGTAAACAAACGGAGAATGGAAAATGAAAAAACTGACCGTTTGGAGAATGAACCTTTATCTTTTCACCAGCGTGTTCGTCGCGGATACTTAAAATTAGCAAAAGAAGAACCAAGACGGTTTCGGATAGTCAAAGTTAGAGGTGATCACCTCAAAAGTTCAATTAGAGAAACACAAAAAGAAATAAGGAGAGTAGTTGATGAGTTTCTCACGCATTCTCGGGCAAGAAAGAGTAATTGAAATCTTAAAGAGACTCTTTGTAAGTAAGCGTTTCCCTCAAGGATTACTGTTTTACGGTCCTTCCGGAATTGGTAAAAGTGCCGTTGCTCTTGAGTTAGCCAAAATACTTAATTGCCAAAAATCAATGGCAATCAGCGTGTGGGATTGTTGTGATCAATGTCTTTCCTGTCGGAAAATTGATAAAGGTATCCATCCAGATGTGAAAATGATTTCTCTGGAGAAGGATGCATCCCGTAAAGATTTTCATCTACGGGATACACTTGGTATTGACCAAATTCGTGAATTAAACCGGGAGGTCCAATGGAGACCATTTGAAGGTAAGTGCAAAGTTTATATCCTTGAAAAGGCCGAAAAATTGACTGCCGAAGCAGCGAATTCATTTTTGAAAACTTTAGAAGAACCACCTGCAGATGTTCTTTTTATTCTCCTTAGTGAAAACAAGGATACCCTTCTTCCGACAATTCTTTCCCGTTGTTGGGTGTTACCCTTCTCGGGTCTCTCAGAGAAAGCGATTAATGAAATTTTGAATCGTTCTCTTTTGTCTGATTTACGTGAAGTTCTTCCTCAAGAAATTTTTTTTGCTGGACAAATCCAAGAAGTAATTTTTGATGAATTTTTTTCATCTCTTTACCAAAAAATTGAAAAAATTTGGCAAAATATATCTTCTTTGAGAGAAACAGAAATGTTTAACTTAAGCGAAGAATATAGTAGAGATAAAGAAAAAACCGAGAAATTCTTAACCTTGCTTTTACTTTCGGCAAGAAGTAAAGGATACTGGCAAGCAGTTGAGTTGATCAATCAGACAAAAAATTATCTCCAGCGTAATCTTAATCGTCAATTAGCACTGGACTGTTTACTCTTAAAGTTAAAATCTATATGCCAATAGTTATTGGGGTTACCTTAAGACGGACTAAAGATAAAATTTATTGCGATACTGGTGATTTGGACTTGCAACTTGGTGAGCGAGTAGTTCTGCAAACTGAGAATGGTCTGGAGGTAGGGGTGGTCTCGGAGCCAGAAAAATTTTTTGAAAAAGGTGATAAAAATTTAACTACCACTGGGAAGATTATTCGTCAGATGACCATTGCTGATGAAGAGCGGCTCAAAGAAAATGAAATTAAAGTACGGGAGGTCTGGAAAACTGTCGCTCAGAAAATTGAAGATTATGAATTGAAAATGAAACTTACTGCTTTAGATTATACTTTTGACCGTTCCAAACTCTTTATTTATTACACGGCAGAAGAAAGGATTGATTTTCGCGAATTAATTAAAGATCTGGGACATCTCTTGAAAACACGGATTCAGATGGTACAAATTGGTCTCCGTGAGGAGACACGGATGTTAGGTGGACTTGGTCCCTGTGGCCGGACAGCTTGTTGTTGTGTTTTTTTAAAAGATTTTCAGCCAGTAACTGTAGAATTTGCTAAAGAACAAAATTTACCTTTAAATATTGCTAAACTTACTGGGTTATGTGGGAAGTTAGTTTGTTGTCTTGCTTACGAACATCCATTTTACCGGGAAATAAAAAAGAACTTCCCACAGGTTGAAACAATGATTAAAACTGAAGAAGGAGAAGCAAAAGTGAAAGAAGTAAATTATCTTACTGGTTTAATCACGGTTGAATTTTCTGATGGAAGAACAAAGAAAATGTTGGTTGAAGAACTTAAAAAGAGGTAATCACTCCAAATGAAGAAGATATTCTATATTACTACACCTCTTTATTATGTAAATGATAAACCACATCTGGGACACGCCTATACAACAATTGCCGCTGACTGTTTAGCCCGCTGGTCTCGGATAAACGGAGGAAAAATATTTTTTTTGACCGGGACTGACGAACATGGTGAAAAGATTGCGGAAGCGGCAGCCAAACATAATAAGAAACCTAAAGAGTGGGCGGACTATATTGTTCAAGAATTCAAAAATCTTTGGCAACTTCTGAATATTTCCTATGATTATTTTATTCGCACAACTCAAGAAAGTCACGAAAATGTTGTCCGGAAAGTTTTTCTTAAACTCTTAGATAAAGGTGATATTTATAAAGGGACTTATACTGGCTGGTACTGTGTTCCTTGTGAAAGTTACTGGACTGAGACACAAATTATCCACGACCCAGCTGGTGAACCCCAATGTCCAGAGTGTCGACGGGAATTACAAAAAATATCCGAAGAAAGTTATTTTTTAAAACTTTCTCAATATAAAGATGACTTACTTAAATACTATGAAGAACATCCTGAATTCTTACAACCGAAATTTCGGGCTCAGGAAATTATCAATTTTGTCAAGGAAGGTCTTTATGACCTTTCCGTCTCCCGGACAAAGGTTTCCTGGGGTATACCGGCACCTATTGATGAAAAACATACAATCTATGTTTGGTTTGATGCTTTGTTAAACTATATAAGTGCTGCGGGCTATCTTCTTGACGAGGAACGGTTTAATTCCCTTTGGCCAGCAGACTGGCATTTTGTCGGGAAAGAAATTTTTCGTTTCCATACGGTAATCTGGCCAGCGATACTTTTTGCTTTAGGATTACCCTTACCGAAAAGAGTTTTTGCTCATGGTTGGTGGACGGCAGAAGGGGAAAAAATGTCTAAATCTAAAGGTAATATCGTGGAACCGGAGAAAATTGTTGAAGAATATAGTGTTGATGCTTTCCGTTATTTTGTTTTAAGAGAAATACCTTTTGGTAATGACGGTGATTTTTCAGTTGATAATTTTCGGATACGCTATAATTCTGACTTAGTTAACGATTTTGGTAATCTCTTAACTCGTGTCTTCACAATGGTTGAAAAGTATTCTGGGGGGAGAATTCCTGCACCTTTAACCGAAGAAGAAAAGATAAAAAATTTTTTTTCCCCGGAGTTAAAAAAGAAAATTGATGAACACTATACAAATTTGGAATTTCAACAAATATTGATTCTTCTTTGGGAAATTACTGCCCAACTTAACCGTTACATTGATTTTGAGGCACCGTGGGATTTGGCTAAGAAAAAAAATGAGCGATTTAAAAGTATACTTTACGGCTTGACCGAATCCATTAGGCTTCTGGCAGGATATCTATCTCCCTTTTTGCCGCAAACAAGTGAAAAAATTTTTTATGCTTTACGAACTGACTTAAAAAAGAAAAATCTTTTCAGTTGGGGTGGATTAAAACCGGGTGTAGCAATTGCAAAAGTCCTAATAGGAGGCACTGGAAAGCAAAGGGGTCTACCTCCATGGCACTTTTTCCCGCGGAAAGGTTAAATAAAAGAGGTAATTCCTCAAAATGAAAAATTCGATTGTTTATCCTTATCAGGATAACCTTTATATTAACCTTACTAATCATTGTCCAGCAAGATGTACTTTCTGTATAAAATACAAATGGCGTTATCGTTTTCGTGGGTGCAACTTAAAACTATCTTCTGTACCCTCGGCTGAGGAAGTTATTCAAGCATTAAAAGAAAAAGCTCCCTTGAAAAAATATAAGGAGATAGTCTTCTGTGGTTATGGTGAACCATTTATGCGCTTGGAGACACTAAAAACGGTTGCTCGCTGGTTAAAAAAAAATAGAGCCACTGTTCGTGTGGATACAATTGGCTATGCTAACCTTATTTACCGACGGAATATTTTACCGGAAATAAAAGGTTTACTTGATGCAATTTCCGTCAGTTTAAATGCGGAAAATGAAGAAAAATATCTTCTCCTCTGTCGGCCTAAATATGGTAGAGGAACCTATCAAGCGGTCTTAGATTTTGCTAATCAATGTAAGAAATATATCCCGCAAGTTACTCTTACGGCGGTAGCAATGCCGAGGATTAATTTAGATAAATGTAGAGAAATTGCTGAAAACTTAGGAGTAGGTTTTCGGATTCGTCCTTATTTAGAGAAATATGAAGATAAGTAAAAAATATTCTCATTTTTTCTGGGGAATAATTTTTTTCTCAATTCTTTTCCTCACTTTTCCCCTGGAGGCAAGAAATGACCTCTTAATTTTTTGGTTAGCAGATAAAAAAGAAGGAGAAAAAATTGAGACCTACCGTTATCTTTTTAATCTACTGGAAAAATATCCACAATTATGTTTAAATTTTAGTCTTTCTCCGCCAGTTTTACAAACTTGGTCTACCGCTGCACCGGATTTGGTAGAAAAATTGAAAAGTTTACAACGCAAGAAACAAATTAGTATTGTTTTTCCTCCTTTTTATGAACCAATTCTTCCTTTAATTTATGGTGACAATCCAGTAGTCAGTTTTTCTTATCCAATAGATCTCCGTGAACAAATTGCCTCCTCTTGGGAACTTTACCAGCAGATTTTTGACATCTTACCGAGTGGTATGGTTCCTCCGGGTGGAGCAATATCGCCGGCTGCACTTGACCTTTTGAGTGAATTTGAAATAAAATGGATTTTAACTGGTAGGGAGCAAATTCAGGAAGAAGGGTATTTACCTTTTGTTCAATATTTAACCAAAGAAAGTAAGGAAATTTATCTCTTTTTTCGAGAGAATAACTTTTCCGAATATTGGGAGAAGCTTTCATTTCCTGAAAAATATTCACTGAAAATTGCCCCCGGGAAAGAAAAAATTGAAGAATGGATTGCCCAAATCGGAGAGAAAAATTATCCTTTGACCGTGGTCACTTTCGAGGGATTAACTGAGTTTTTTTCTCTTCAAGAGAAAGGATATGAAATTTTAGAGCAACTTTTTGACCAGATTGTGCATGGAGATTTTGTTACTTATACCGCCGAGAAATATATTCTAAAAAATCGCTCAGCAAAGAAAATTGAGCCGTTTAAATTGCTCACTTGGAGAAGAGATGGTTTTTCTGCCTGGACGGAAAAGAGAGAAAAAAGGGCCGCTTGGGAATTGTTAGCCGAGGCACGGGAGGCAATAGAAAAATATAAGAATAGTGGACAAGCAGAAATTAAAACTTTAGATACTATTTTTGAAGAGATTTATATTTGTGAATCCGGTGATAATTTTCTTTGTTTCGGTGAATATGCTGATGAAGAGAGCGAAAAAAATGAACTTCTTTTTCGTTTACGGTTAATTAATATTTACCGCCTTATTGGGCAACCGATACCTGGGGAATTATTTCATCCTTTAGCCAGTTATTCTTTTCTTGGTAGTTTACTTTCGGAAGAGGAAACCGAGATTGAAATTGACAAAAATGAGAGACTATTTTCTATAGTTGAGCCAGCTGATGATAGTCTTGATGAGCGCTTTGACTTAAAAAATTTTAGTTGTCAAGAGAGAGTTACTGAAGTGATTACCTCCTTAGGTAAAGAAGAAATAATTTTTTCTTTTACCTTTTCTAAGGTGATTATCTCAACTGAGGTGGTAACTTCTACTGAAGTGATTACCTCTCCAGAGATAACTTTCTTTCCCGAGACGATTATCTCCGGGAATACAGTTTCGTATACAATTAAACCCAGTAGTCCGGACGAAAAGTCCCGTTGGGACCTCGTCCCTTTACGGGAGGTGATTACCTCTACAGGGGTAGTTGTCTATAGACGAGAAAGTAGAAAAGAACGGATATTTCTTGACCTCTACATTGATTTGAATAATCGGGTTGGTGCTGGCTCAGTGACACTTTTACCCGGACGCAAAGCATTAACTGTTCCTGAAGATGCTTGGGAATACTGTTTAACTATGGAAATAAATACTCCAGAGGTAAAAGAGGCAAAATTATACCGAGCAAAAGAAAATAGTCCGGCAGAAGAAGTAGGAAAATTTCCTTTAGTGTCAACTGACCCTTATACATTATCAGTAGCTATTCCCAAAGAGATATTGTATGGTACACCGATGAACTGGGGTTATCTTGTGAGTGTTTTTAAGGAGGTGCCCGTCTCGCCGACAACAAATTCTGAAGGAATGAAAGTTATTGATTTACTTGTCCCGCTTGGGAAAACACAAAAACAGGTCTTAAGTGAAAGCATACTCACTCCCCATTTGTCAGCAATAAGAATAAGATAAAAAAGGAGATAAGAAAAATGGTAAAAAAGGAAAAAGGTTCAACACATTATTGGTTTTTAATTTTAATTTTGTTTTTTGTTCTTTTTTTCTGGTGGGGTAAAAAAGAAAATAAAATAGTTTTCTTTTCGTGGAATAAAGGGAAAACCACCCCCCTCACTACTGTCGCGGAGGTAGTTTCTCCTTCAGAAGTGGTTAATCTGCAAGAGGCATTTGCCCAAATTGCTGCCTTAGTTAAACCTGCAGTAGTAAACATTTCTACTGTCCAGTTGATTGAAGAAAGACATCCCCCAATTGAGTTTTATTTTGGTGACCCATTTGAAGAGTTTTTTGAAGAGTTTTTTGGTTTTCCGAGACAAGAAAAAAGAACACCAGCTCCAAGGAAATATCGGCGTCGTTTAGAAGGTACTGGGAGCGGTGTAATCATTGACCCGGAAGGTTATATTTTAACCAACGAACATGTTGTCCGGGGAGCAACCGAAATTCGGGTAACTGTTCCGGGAGAAAATGGAAAATATACTGGTAAAGTTGTTGGTAAAGATGAACGTACCGATTTAGCGATAGTAAAAATTAAACCGAAAAATAAATTGCCGGCGATAAAACTTGGTGATTCGGATAAAGTAAGAGTTGGTGATTGGGCGGTAGCAATTGGCTCACCTTTTGGTTTAGAACAGACGGTTACTGCGGGTATAATTTCGGCAGTGCGTCAACGGTTAATTATTGAAGGACGAGAATACCGTGATTTAATCCAGACCGATGCGGCAATTAACCGTGGTAATTCGGGTGGTCCTTTAGTGAATATTCATGGTGAAGTTATTGGAGTAAATACAGCAATTTATGCCCCAACTGGTGTCTTTGCCGGGATTGGTTTTGCTATCCCGATAAATCAAGCAAAAGAAATCCTTGAGGATTTAATCCACAAAGGTAAAGTTGTGCGTGGCTGGCTTGGTGTAGAGATTAAAGAGATTGATGAGGCAATCCAGAAACAATTTGGTTTACTGGATAAAGAAGGAGCATTAGTGAATAATGTTTTGAAAGATTCGCCGGCAGAGAAAGCAGGTTTAACCCGTGGTGATGTAATTGTGAAATTTGATGAGAAGAAGATAATCACGCCCTACGAATTACAGAAAATAGTTAGCCAGATACCACCGAATAAAAAAGTTAAAGTTGAGATTATCCGGGATAAAAGCAGGAAGACTCTTGAGTTAATTGTCGGGGAGACGCCGGCAAAAATTGAAGAAGTAGCGGTTGCACCTACTCCAGCTGAAGAGGAATGGTTAGGGATGAAAGTGACCGATTTTAGTTCAGAATTTGCTGAAAAATATAACTTACCGAAAGAAGAAAAAGGAGTAGTCATAATTAGAATTGAGCCGGATTCAAAAGCGGAAGAAATCGGTTTAGAAGAGGGTGACCTGATTAAATCAATTAACCGTAAACCAGTAAGCGGGGTTAAAGATTTTAATGAGATTAGGAAAAAAGTAAAACTTTCTGAAGGGGTAGTTTTTGACCTTAACCGTCGGGGGAGATTACTTTACTTAAGTTATCTGGGAGGGGAATAACTTATTTTAGAATAATAATTAAGACACAAACAATTATTGATAAAGAAACAAGACCTAACGAGATAACTGCTGGCGTGAAAGTAAATTTTTTCGGCAGTAGTTTGTTTCCCCGGCGTATTTTTTCCTCCGGGGTAACTTTTTCAATGGTGCGGGTAAGTGTATTTTTGTTTCCTGCCGGGTCAATCGCAGTAAGAGTTATTCTGTATTTTCCTGGTGGGTAAAGTAGACTTTGTTCAAAAATTCCTTCCTCATCTACAGGAATTATTTTTTCTTTGAGTAAAAGTTTTGCTTCTTTTTCTGTTTTTCCCTTGAGATAGACAAATTCACCAGCAATTACTTCATTTTCTTCGGGATAAAAAAGTTCTAAAGTTGGTGCTTTTGTGTCAAGAGTAAAATTTTGTGGCTCAGAAAATTTACTCTCCAGTCCACGCGGATCAAACCAGGCAATTCGCCAAAAGTAAGTTCCATCCGGGAGGTCATGTTTTAAATCAATTTTTTCACTTATTTCGCTAGTTTCGTCAATAAGCAAATTTTTAAATTCTTTATCTTGGGCAATTTGGAGATGGTACTGGTAAAATTGAAATGGTCTTTCCTCCGGGACAATCTTTTCTTTTGGGGAAATCAATTCTAAACTAAATTTTTGTATCGCTGGGGAGAGGGATGGTATTTCCTCTTTGCCTATAGTTGTCGGTAATTGTGTAACTGTCGTAGGGGGAGCGGTTTTTATTTGTGGTTCTACTTCTAAAGAAGGTAAAGGTATTGGTAACGAAGGAGCAGTTTGCACTTTTATTTCTGAACCAAATCCAGCGGGGACAGTTACTGTTTTGCCTTGGGCAGTAACCTCAACCTCACCTTTATAAACCGCAACTAAGGTTGTTTTATCTTCTTTAATTTTTGTCCGGAACTCCGGATTTATTCCTAAAGGTGAGATTTTTGGTTCAACAATGGCGCTTAGAGTGATTACTTTTGCTCGTGAGGCACGGAGTTCACCAGCAAAAAGGTTCACTTCTTCTCTCTTTTCTTCTGGACGGACAATCGCTAACGAATTTTCGTGTAAACGTAAAAGTTCACCGGTAGGAAATTTTATTTCTGCAGTAGAAGCTTTCAAAGTCCTTATCCCGTCACCTTGGTAGAGTTCTATATTGGTGAGTGCTTTTTTCCAAAGGGTTTCCTCCTTTCTTCGGTAATCAACACGGTTCACCAGATGGACTAAATAGGCGGCACGTAAATGTTCTTTGATTAACAGAACCGGCACTTTCAATTTCATCCCCGGTAGAACTGCCTGTGGGTCAGAGACGGGGAGACGGTTATATTTAAGGATTTCTGGCCAGCGCTGGGGATCGCGCAGATATTCGTTTGCTACCATCCAGAGAGTTTGTCCATCTTTGACGATAATTTCTTGGAAAATTATCTCTTCACTAAAACAAACTACACTCAGAAATAGAGGTAAAGTATAGAAAAATAGGAAATAAAAAATTATGCGTTTTCTCCACATACGATTTGTCCTTTTTCATCTTTGGTTAAGTTTCTCGGGATTAAGAAGTTGAATTTTGACCCTTCACCAAGTTTTGATTCAACCCAAATTTTGCCACAATGTGCCTCAACAATATATCTACAGATGGTTAATCCCAATCCAGTCCCACCTCTCGTCCTTTGTAACTGTTGAAATTTGTCAAATATTTTTTCTAAATATTCTTCCGGTATCCCCGGTCCGGTATCCGCAATTTCTACCTTTACTTGCTTTGGTAAATCTTCAATGGTGATTTTGATTTTACCATTTTCGGGGGTGAATTTAAGTGCATTACCAAGAAGATTAGCTAAGAGACGTTCTAAAAGTTGTGGGTCAGCGTTTAATTCTAACTCTTGGGAAGCAGAAAATTCAACAAGAAGATTTTTTCTTTTCAGTAATGGCTCCTGAATGGTTAATACTTTTTCCACAATGTCGCTCAGGTTTACTCTGACTAATTCAAGAGGCATTCTTCCGGCTTCCATTTTGGCAACATCAAGGAAATTATTGATTAAAGTAAGCAATTGGTAAGAAGCAACTTCCATTGTTTTTAACATCTTTTTTTGTTTTTCGCTTAAAGGACCACTTGTTCCTTCACTTAAAAATTTTATCAAAGTGCGGATTGAAGTTAAAGGATTACGTAAATCATGAGTAATGGAATTAACAAAATCTTCTTTCAGTTGGTCAATTTCTTTTTCTAAAGTAATATTATGAAAAACTGTCAGTAATCCGAACTCTTCACCCTTCGGGGTATGAATTAAAGTTCCTCTCACCTCATAATATTTTTTTTGTTCTTCAGTCAAAGGGATAGCAACTTCTTTAAGGAAACTTTTTTCCGGATGGCAAATTAAGTCAAGTATTTCTTCCCCAAGGACTGGAGGAAGATAATCCCAGACCATTTTTTCTTCCCATTTATCTTGTGGAAGATGAAAAATTTTTTCCGCTTCTGGATTGACCAAAAGAATTTTTCCCTGTTGGTCAGTAAGAATAATCCCATCAGCAATAGAAAAAACAATTGTTTCAGTTTTTGTTTTTTCCAGCAATATTTTATCTAACTGGATTTCGGTATATTCTTTCAATTTAGCGGTCATAAAATTGAAAGTATCGGCTAACTGGCGTAATTCATCACGAGTGGATACTTTAACCTTAGTTTCAAAATTGCCGCCAGCAACTTTTTCTGCCGCCTTAATTAAAACAATTATTGGACGAGTGAGATTACTGGCTAAAAGGAAAGCTACTAACATGGCCACAAGCGCGGAAATAAGAATCCAGAAGCGTGCTTGCCTTTGCATTTGGGAAACTGAAGCGTAGGCCTCCTTTTTTTTCTGTTGAATAATTACACCCCAGGTAAGATTTTTTACCGGTGAATAAGCACCAATAATCTCTTCACCGGTTTCATCTTTGAATTCACGACTACCAAGAACCTGCCAACTGACCACTTCCTTAACCAGAGGGATATTTCTTGCTGAAAGAAAAAGTTTTTCTTTTTCGGGATGGATAATTATATTTCCTTCTTTATCTACTAAATAAGCGTATCCAGTTTTCCCAATGCGTGTGGTTAAAATTTTTTGTCTCAGTTTTTCCAGAGAAAAATTAGCCAGAAGAAAATATTCTTTGCTTAGTGGATAAATGACTTTTAGCCGAGGTATATTTCCTTCATAGAAAAGAGAACTTATTTGTGTTTTTCTTTCTTCTTTCACTTTTTGGAATAAGGGTTTCCCCCGGTGACTCATTAGTTCTGCCTCTTTTTCTAAATCGGGGTTATATGCTTTGAGTATTTCATTTCCTTCTTGGTCAACAAATGAAATATTGATAATCTCCGGGTTTGCGTCTAAGACTGATTGTAAGATGGTTTGTCTTTCGGTCCAACTTAAGCGCATTTCTAAAGAACTAATCACTTGGATAAGTGTACGGTTAAGATTGGCGATACCATCATCAATCTTTTCCGCTAATGAAGAGACTAAATTTGTCTGTAACTCAAGGATTGCTCCTTCCAAACTAATCCGGTTGAGTTCAATCATCCGTAGCCCAATTAGCGCTAAGGGAACAACCGCGATGAAAATCATCACGCTAACAAATTTGGGGAAAATTTTTATCCGCATTGTTTTACCTTCATTATCAATTATATGTCGGGTTTACCCCACCCCTCGTAATGTTTCATTCTTCATTACCAATTATATGTCAGGTTCGTATTGCTGTCAACATTTTCTCTCAATAATATCTTGCTTCAGGGGCAAGGTGCGGGGTTTACCCACGCCCTTCATAGAAGTGCGGGGTTTACCCACGCCCTTCATAGAAGTGCGGGGTTTACCCACGCCCTTCATAGAAGAGCGGGGTTTACCCACGCCCTTCATAGAAGAGCGGGGTTTACTTTACGGTCAAGATTTTCTATAATTATGATTGTTGAAAAATCTAACAATTTGTGATTTCACCGATTAAAGACAAGATTACACAGATTAAATTCTTAGGGTGTATCTGTGTAATCAAGGTCGTGTATAAATGGCTGAGAAAGTGGCAACACCAAAGAAACTACTTATTAAAGATTTAAATCAACACCAACGTGAAGCGGTGGAATATCTTGAAGGTCCTTTACTTGTTTTTGCTGGTGCCGGCACCGGTAAAACACGAGTAATCACTTATCGGATTGTGCATCTTTTGGAAAACGGTGTACGTCCGGAAAATATTCTGGCGGTGACTTTTACCAATAAAGCAGCTGAAGAAATGCGTAACCGTGTAGAAAATTTAGTTCCCGGTAAAGGTAAACGGGTCTGGATTTCTACATTTCATTCTTTCTGTGCACGAATTTTGCGTTTGGAAGCAAGGTCAAAGGAAAGAAAATACAGTAAACAAACAATTAATCTTGGCATAAATCCTGATTTTGTTATCTACGATGAAACTGACCAGAAAGATTTAGTTAAAGAATGTCTTCTTGAACTAAATTTAGAAGAGAAAAAATATCGTCCGGGGATATTTGTTGACTTTATTTCCCGGGCGAAAGATGACCTGATTGACCCGGATTCTTACGCAATTCTTTCTTTAGCCAATAATGACCAATTCCGCCAAATTGTTGCTTTAGTTTATCAGAAATATCAAAAGAAATTATCCCAGGCAAATGCTTTAGATTTTGGTGATTTGATTATGAAAATGGTGTTTATTTTGCGGGATAATCTTATTCTTTTGGAAAAATATCAGAATCTTTTTCAGTATCTTTTGATTGACGAGTATCAGGATACTAATCGGGCACAGTATCTTTTAGCCAAATATTTAGCCGGCAAACATAAAAATATTTGTGTTGTTGGTGATGATGACCAGGCAATCTATTCCTGGCGTGGGGCAACTTTAGAGAATTTATTTCAATTTGAACGGGACTATCCGGAAGCAAAAGTGGTTAAGTTAGAGAGGAACTACCGTTCTACACCACAAATACTTGATGTTGCCTGGCAGGTAGTCAAAAATAACCAATACCGTAAAGAGAAAAAACTCTGGACAAGACGACCATCCGGTGCCGAGGTAGTTTATCAAGAACTGAACGACGAAATTGAGGAAGCAAAATATGTTGTCAACGAAATTAAGTGTTTGAATGATACGCCCGGGAGTGCTTACTCTCCGCCCGGGAGTGCTTACTCCCTGCCCGGGAATGCATATTCCCATTTTGCTATTTTTTATCGGACCAATGCCCAGTCGCGTATTTTTGAAGATATTTTACGCAAAGAAAAAATACCTTATCGTATTGTTGGTACGGTCAAGTTTTACGAACGGGCAGAAATTAAAGATATTCTTGCCTATCTCAAACTAATCTATAACCCACTGGATAATTTAAGTTTTAAAAGAATCATTAACCGTCCGAGACGAAATATTGGTAAAATTACGCTGGCAAAAATTGAAAAATATGCACAGGAAAAAGATATTTCCCTCTGGCAAGCCTTAGAAAAAATTGAGGGGGTAACCACCCCCGGGGGGACTTCTTTACCTTTAAAAACAGTTAACAAAATTAAAGAATTTTTAGCTCTAATTCAGATGCTTATTCAAGAGAAAAATAAAATCACGGTTAAAGAACTAACCAAAACAGTTTTAGAAAAAAGCGGTTATCTGGAAGAATTAGAACTGGAAGATACTTATGAGGCACATTTACGCATTGAAAATTTAAAAGAATTAATCTCAGCAATTAGTGAATTTGAAGAATCCGCCACGGGTGGAGAAGATAAATCACTTTCTGCTTATTTGGAACAAATTTCTTTAATTACTGCCAGTGAGACATTAGAAAGACCAGACGAGGTGGTAAGCACCACCGGGCAGAAAGATGCGGTTACTTTGATGACTCTCCATCTGGCGAAAGGGTTAGAATTTCCGGTAGTTTTTGTTACTGGTTTAGAAGAAGGGCTTTTCCCACTTGGTGAGTCAATTTTTGCCCAGGAAGAATTAGAAGAAGAGCGACGGCTCTGTTATGTCGGAATGACCCGAGCAAAAGATTTACTTTATCTAACCAGTACGAAGATGCGGAAAATTTATGGTTACCCAAGAGAAAATATTCCTTCCCGTTTTCTTGATGAAGCAGGGATGAGCGCAGAGGGGGCTGAACTATCACGGAGAGCGCAAAAAGAATCTTTCAGCGTTCTCGGCGACTCTTCTGTGGTCTCAGCGAGATATAAGGTTGGGCAACGGGTTAAACATCCAGAATTTGGTGAAGGTAAAATTCTACAAAAAGAAGGTTCCGGAGAAAATTCTAAAATTAAGGTAAGTTTTTCTAACGGACAAATAAAAAAACTTTTAGTCAAATACGCAAATTTACAAAAACTGTAGTAAGGCTGCTACTTTTGCATTTTGCTTTCGCTCACTACGCTTCGGCAGATACGCAGTTCTAATTCGTCGCTCCTGGGAGCCCACCCTGTCCAGGTCTAATTGGCAGGGTTACCCAGTCGCTCACTCATAAGAACTGGATAATCTGCCTCCGCTTAGGTTCGCTTGAAGCAAAATGCAAAATGTTCACGAAAAAACTGTTGGTCAAATATGCAAATTTAGAGAGAATATAAAAGTAATAGTTACTTAACATTACTTAAAACGAAGGAAGAAAAATAAAATGAGCAGGGATTTTAAAATTTTTTTGTTTATCATATTTATTACTTTAGTAATTGTTTTCTTTATATATCCAATGATACGTTACGAAAAAGCATCTTTAGGAATATTTGATATTAAGTATGACAGATTTAAAGGTGAGGTATATGTCCGAAACGTGTTACTTCCTGACCCTAAATGGGAGAAAACGATTTTCAAAAATATGAGAGAGGCAAAATTCTTTCTTAAAGGGTTGGAGAGAGATCTTGGTCGGTAAATACCGGGATATAGTGTCAGGTTTGGTCCCGCACTTTTACAAAAGTACGGGATAAATATTTGGCATTTGAGGAAATTTTGAAGAGAAAAACGGGTGTAGGGTCGGGGCTTGAAATTTGACAATGGAATTGAAGAATTAGTAAAGAGGACGGGCAGGATATGAAGTTGGAAGTAGAAAAAATTTATCTTGAAAGATTAAGGAAACTGAAAGGAGAAGAAAGAGTCAAAATTGCTTCGGACTTATTTGAAACAGTTAAAGAAATAGCAAAAGCAGGAATACTTTCTCAATATCCCGGGATAGGAAAAGAAGAACTAAAACGAGAACTTAAAAGGAGACTTTATAAATGACTCAGTTAGATGTTTTACTTGAGGTCGGTGAAACTCTGAATCAACTCGGGATAGATTACATGCTCACTGGGGCTTACGCAGTAAGTTTTTATGGACGTCCACGCACTACACAGGATATTGATTTAGTTGTAACCATCTCCGGGGAGGAGGTTAAGAACCTATACAGTAAGTTTAAAGATTTATTCTATATTGATGAAGAAAGTGTTAAAGAAGCAATTAGAGAAAAATCAATGTTTAATATTATTCATAATGAAACATTGGATAAGGTTGATTTCTGGCTCCTTAAAGATAATCAATTTGACAAGGTAAGATTCTCTCGCAGAAGAAAGGAAGAAATAAAAGGAAAAACGGTCTTTATCTCCAGTCCCGAAGATGTGATTCTTACGAAATTAGACTGGTATAAAAAGTCTGACCTCCAGAAACATTATAATGATGTTTTAGGAATATTTGAAGTGCAAATCGGGAAACTTGATCTGGATTACATAAGGAAATGGGCAGAAATTCTCTCTTTGATAGAGATTGTTGAGGAAATAATTAAAAGATGAAGACAAAAATTACTTTAGTGAAAGGGGATATTACTAAGTTAAAAGTTGAGGCAATCGTAAATGCGGCGAACAGGACACTTTTAGGTGGTGGCGGGGTTGACGGGGCAATACATCGTGCGGCAGGACAGCAACTTTTGGAGGAATGCAAGAAACTTGGTGGTTGTGAAACTGGTGAAGCAAAAATTACTAAAGGTTATAATCTTCCGGCAAAATATGTAATTCATACTGTCGGTCCAATCTGGCACGGCGGGAGTCATAACGAAGAAAAATTACTTGCTTCCTGCTACCGGAATTCTTTGCAGTTAGCAGTAGAAAATAAGATTAAGACAATTGCTTTTCCCTCAATTTCAACCGGTGCTTATGGTTATCCGATTGAACTTGCCTCTGTGGTTGCGCTTAATGAGACAAAAAAATTTATTGAGTCTGTGCCTGCCGAAGACCTTGATGAGATAACCTTTGTCCTTTTTTCGGACTATGATTTTGGGGTTTACAAGGAAAATTACAAAAAAATTTTTGGTTCAGAATAAAAGGTGAAAATTTTTACTGAAAAAATTGCCAAAGAAGAAGTAAAAAAACTTGCTGATGAATATTTTGGTGATATGGTTAAAGTTGTAGTTGATATTGAAAAAGAAATTCTTGCCGCGGGCGGAGAATTTCATTCGGATAGCGAATCTTTGCTTCTTGAGAATGGTTCTAAACAAGAAAATCTATGGGGAATAAATTATTTTCCCGGTCGGCAAGGAGATGCAAGGATAGAATATTCAGCACTTATTAACATCAGACCAAGAAACAAAAATTATTCGTTTGAAATTAAAGATAGTGCAATTTGTGAAAAAATTAAAAAGATAGTTGATAAAATTCTACCATGAACAAAATAGCAAAGGAAGAAAAATGGAGTAGTATGACCACAGAAAAATTACTTCTTTCGGCAGGAGCAGAATTTTCTCGGCTTACAAATATGGCAAAAAGAGAGGAAAAAGAATATTCTTTGAATTGTCTTAACCGGGCAATGGAGTTTTTGGATTTTATTTTAGGAAAATACGAGGGTGAAAAAATAGAAGAAATAAAATATCTCTATCGTGAAGTGCAGGTATTAAGAGAGGTTATTGAAAAAAAATTTGCTGAAAACAAAAATAGTATTATAAGAAATTCCGATTTGATTTGTAGAACTTTAATGTATTTGGGCGGGCACACTTTTGCTTTAGAATAATTCGGAATTTGAAAAAAGATGAAAATTACTAAGCGAGATGTTGAGTATGTAGCGAAGTTGGCAAGATTAGCGTTAACTGAAGAAGAGAAAGAGAAGTTTTGTAGCCAGTTGAACCAAATTCTTCTTTATATGTTGGAAAAACAGGGGTCTCAGGATTGAAATTTACAAAATTACCTCCGTCCACATTCCCATTCCTCTGCATTCCTCATAAGAATAAAATAAATAGAACTTTTGATGTCCTGACAAACACCTTTCAAGGTGAACCTTAGATAAATTACGAATCTATCAGTAAAAGTAAGGTCGGGGAATTTGACAATGGGGAAGAGGTTCGCCTTCGCGAACTTTGGTGAAGCGAGGTAAAAGGAGAAAAGATTATGGGAAAATCTTTTATGGTAGCATTGACAATTTTACACTTATTGTGTTTTGGGTGTGCGACTACTAAAGTGGGTATAAACATGTCATACGAAATAGACAAAGTCAAACGGGTTGCAGTTCTGCCATTGGTTGGATTAAAAGATTATCCTGAAATTGGCAATACTATCTCAAATGAAATAGTTAATTCTCTTGTGAAATATCAATTCCGGGTAGTTGAAAGAATGTTACTTGGACAGATTATATCTGAACAAAAATTAGGACAAAGCGGTGTGATATATTTTGATGAGATGAAAAAGTTAGGAGAGATATTGGCTGTAGACGCTGTAGTAATAGGTGCGGTAGAAAGATTCAAACCAGAAAAAAGCGATAAAGTTGCATACGTGCCGGAAGAAATGAAAGCTAAGGCTTTAGAAAGAGGAGTTGCATTGGCACCCGCACCTTCGTATACCTATGTTTCGCCTCACGCAGAGTACAATTTTGGAAGTGTTGCTGTGAGTTTTCGCCTTGTGGACGTTCAAACAGGGGAAATTATTGCTTCGGGGTCAGATAGCGATTTTGATGAAACTGCGGCGATAGCCATCCAAAAGTTAACCGATAGATTTGCCAAACAATTGAGAAAAGAATTTACAAAGTGGAAAGAAAGAAAAAACAATAAAAGGTAAGAAAATGAAAATTGCTATTTCAGGGAAAGGCGGGGTAGGGAAGACGACAATTGCTTGTGGGCTGGGTTTGAGTTTTAAGGAAGAAAGAAAGAAAGTAATCCTCGTTGATGCTGACCCGGATATGAATTTAGCCGCAACTCTTGGCTATCCTGAGCCGGGGAAAATTGTCCCTTTAATTGAGATGAAGAAACTTATTGCTGAACGGACCGGGGTTGAGGATTTAGATACCGCCCCTTCTGGTTATTTCAAACTTAATCCTAAGGTTGACGATATTCCCGAAAAATTTGCTCTTGAATATCAAGGGATAAAAATATTGGTAATGGGCACAGTGAAAAAAGCCGGTGCAGGTTGTGTCTGTCCGGAAAATGCTTTCTTGCGTGCTTTACTTGGACATCTTATCTTATCCCGCGAGGAGGTAGTAATTGTTGATTTAGTTGCTGGGATTGAACCTTTCGGACGAGGGACGGCTGGGAATGTTGATGCTTTAATTATTATAGTTGAACCCAATTTACGTGCTTTAGAAACTGCGGGAAAAATAAGAAATTTAGCACAAACATTGAAAATAAAAAATATTTTCCTTCTTGGGAACAAAATCCAATCTGAGGAAGATAAAAAATTTATCCAAAATAACTCTTTTTCTCTTGACATTCTTGGGTACATAAGTTATAATCACAAATTCCTTCAGGAACATAAAAGTTTGGTAAATGAAGAAAAGTTCCGTCAAGAAATTGAAATTTGTAAAAATAAACTGACACTGTTGTTGAAGTGAATAGTGTCACCCTGAGCCTGAGTGGAACGAAGGAGAAGGGTCTCAAGATGAGATTCTTCATCCGCCTAAGGTGGATTCAGAATGACACTTCGTGTCAGTTTGTTATGAACATAAAGTAAAAATTCGTGAATATCGGAGACCCCGTTGAGGCGGTGGTTTGTGGATGAAAAATTCGTGTTAAAGGGGACTACAAAAATGCCGGTAGAAAAAAGAACAATTGAAGAGAAAACAGTAGATAAAGCAGCGCAGGCGCTTCTTGAACGTGCGGAGAAAGAAAAAATTGGCACGATTTGGGACCGTTGGGAAGCGATGCAACCTTTCTGTAAATATGGGAAAACGGGTATCTGCTGCACAATTTGTAATATGGGACCTTGTCAGATTCGTCGTGATGGAATGACTGGTGTTTGTGGAGCGACAGCGGAAGTGATTGTAGCAAGGAATTTGGTAAGAAAAATTGCTGCTGGTTGTGCAGCACATTCTGACCATGCACGAGGTATTGCCGAAACTTTACTTTTGACTGCTTTAGGTAAAACTCAAGGATATAAAATTACTGATGAAAATAAACTGCGTAGACTTGCTCTTGAATACGGAATAAAATTAGAAAATAGAGGTGAGCACCTCAAAAGTATAGAAAAGATTGCCGAAGAAGTAGCAAAGATTACTTTAGATGAGTTTGGTAAATTGGAAGGTGAATTAGTTTTCTTAAAAAGGGCGCCGGAAAAACAACAGGATACCTGGCATAAGTTAAATATTGCTCCGCGAGCAATTGACCGGGAAATTGTGGAAGCGCTCCATCGGACAAATATGGGTGTAGATAACGATTATCAAAGTTTACTTCTCCATGGATTAAGGGTAGCACTTGCTGATGGTTGGGGTGGGTCAATGATTGCTACTGACATTTCAGATATTCTTTTCCGTTCACCGAGGGCAATCCGTGCTCAGGTTAATTTAGGAATTTTGAAAGAAAACGAGGTAAATATAATTGTTCACGGGCACGAACCTTTATTAGCCGAATTAATTGTTCAAGCAGCAGATGATCCAGAATTAGTTACTTTAGCAAAAAAAGAAGGTGCGGAAGGAATCAATTTAGCTGGTATGTGTTGCACCGCAAATGAAATCTTAATGCGGCATGGTATCCCAGCAGCCGGTAATTTCTTACATCAGGAATTAGCACTGATTACCGGTGCGGTGGAAGTAATGGTTGTAGATGTACAATGTATTCTTCCGACTTTGCCGAGTATTGCCCAGTGTTTTCATACAAAAATATTTTCTACTTCAGAGAAAGCAAAATTTATGGGTGCAGAACATATTCAGTTTAAAGAAGAGAAAGCATATGAGGTAGCGAAAGAGATTATCCGCCGAGCAATTGAAAATTATAAAAATCGTGATAAAACCAGAGTTTATATTCCGACTAAAGAAAGTGCGCAGTTTATCGCTGGTTTTACTACTGAATATATTTTTGATATGCTTGGTGGTAAATACCGGGCAACCTATCGTCCTTTAAATAACGGAATTATGGATGGTAGACTGCGTGGTGTAGTGGGTGTAGTTGGTTGCAATTATCCCGGGATAACCCAAGATTGGGCGCATTTAACCTTAGTTAAGGAACTATTAAAAAAAGATGTTTTGATTGTAGAGACCGGTTGTGCGGCACTTGCCTGTGCGAAAGGTGGATTGATGACGCCAGAGGCAGCATTTGAATATGCGGGTAAAGGTTTACAAGAAATCTGTAAAGCGGTAGGTATACCTCCGGTATTACATTTAGGTGCCTGTGTGGATAATTCACGAATCCTTACTGCTTGTTGTGAGATGGTGAAAGAGGGAGGAATAGGTAAGAGTATTGATGAATTACCGGTAGCCGGTGCAGCACTGGAATGGATGAGTGAGAAAGCAATAACGATTGGTTTTTATGCGGTCGCTTCAGGGATATTTACTGTTTTTGGTTTACCTCAACCGGTGACGGGCAGTGATAAAGTTTATAAATTCATTACTGAAGAATTAGAGAATCTTGTAGGCGGGAAATATGCTTTTGAACCGGACCCATTTAAAGCAGCGAAATTGATTATTGAGCATTTAGATAAAAAAAGGAAAGCATTAAATTTGCGAGCGATGCTGTACGAGTAAAGACGATGCAGACAGATGAGAAAGACGATGCAAACAGATAAAAGACTGATGCAGACAGATAGAATCTGTTTGAATCTTGGTCGTTATCTTGTTTGAATCAAGAGGTATACGATGTCAAAAATTATTGCTACAAAAGCGATAAAAGGGGCACATCAGATTGTTACTCGGGCAGAATTGATGGTAGAAAAAGTGTTAAAAGAGCATGGGAAAGAATTGCCACTTGCTTTTCCGGATACTGCATATTATTTACCTTTTATTTATGCAATGACTGGTGTGAAGGTGCAGAAATTGGGTGACCTTTTACCAATCTTAGAATATGTATGTAGTCTTTTACCCGAAGTGCCGGCAGAAGAATTATGGTTACCTTATTTAGGTGATACTCTTGATGCCGGCATGGCGACACTTTTTGCTGAAGAAATTATTGAAGCATTAAAGTATGCAACCGAAAATCCTACACCGACACATGATTTTTGGGTTGCTTTCACTTCCGATGCGATTCTCCGCGAACAAGGGATAAAACTGGTTGACGGACGAATGCCAGGTTTTGCCGCAATTGTTGGTTGTGCCCCGACAAATGAGGAAGCAAAAAGAATTGTTACTGAATTACAGGAAAAAAATATTCTTGTTTTTATGTCCGCAGTATCAACTCGTGCGGATGGAAAAAAGATATGTATCGCTGAACAGTTAGCTGAAGAGCACGTACAGATGGGTTGGGATGTCTTCCTTGTCCCACACGGAACGGATATTACAGCAACTATCTATGCCTTGAATTTTGCTGCCCGGGCAGCAATGAGTTTTGGGGGAGTAACTCCCGGGGATATGAAAAAAGCAAAAGATATTCTTCTTTATAACCGGGAAAGAGTGTATGCTTTCGTTCTTGCTTTAGGTGAGGTTGATGAAGAAAAACATGCTAATGCTGCCGGAGCAATCAATTTTGGTTTCCCAGCAGTTGCGGATACGGATATTGACCAGATTTTGCCAACTGGAATTTGTAAATATGAACATGTAATTTCACCAGTAGCACGGGAACAGATGGTTTCCAAGGCAATTGAAATCCGCGGATTGAAAATTAAAGTTTCCAAAGTCCCGATTCCTGTGCCTTTTGGTGCTGGTTTTGAAGGTGAACGTGTCCGGCGGGAAGATATGCAGGTAGAATTTGGTGGGAAATATTCTAACGCTTTTGAATTTTTAGGAATGAAAAGTATGGAAGAAGTTGAAGATGGGAAAGTGGAAATTATTGGTGCGGATATCGAAAATATTTCAGAAGGTGTTTCCTTACCTTTAGGGATTGTAGTTGAAGTTGCCGGTAGAAAAATGTCTAAAGATTTTGAAACGATTTTAGAAAGACAAATTCATACTTTTCTTAATCATGCCAAAGGTATCTTCCATATGGGTTCAAGGACAACTACCTGGATCAGAATAAGTAAAGAAGCATATCAGGCAGGGTTCAGGCTTAAACATTTTGGGACGATTCTGCATGCAAAATTGCTGGAAGACTATCCAGCAATTGTAGATAAAGCACAGGTAAAAATTTATACTGACCCGAAAGAAATGGAAAAAGTTCTACCGCAAATTGAGCAAGTATTTGCGGAACGTGATGCACGGATTGCCGGGATGACTGATGAAACTGTTGACACATTCTACTCCTGTACACTTTGTCAGACCTACGCACCGAACCATGTCTGTATAATTTCACCGGAAAGGTTAGGTTTATGTGGTGCTTATAACTGGTTTGATGGGAAAGCGGGATATGAGATTAATCCGCGTGGTTGTAATCAGCCGGTAAAAAAAGGTGAAACGATTGACCTGATTAAAGGGCAATGGAAAGGAATAAATGAATTTGTTTACCAGGCGTCACATAATACAATTGAAAAGTTTTCTGCTTATTCAATAATGGATACACCAATGACCTCCTGCGGCTGTTTTGAATGTATTTTAGTAGTGATTCCCGAAGCAAATGGGGTGATGGTAGTAAATCGTGGATTTCGTGGGATGACGCCTTGTGGGATGACTTTCACTACTTTAGCGGGGACAGTTGGTGGTGGGGCACAAATGCCTGGTTTCCTTGGTGTTGGTAAACTTTATTTGGTAAGCAAAAAATTTCTTCTTGCCGAAGGTGGATTAGCGCGGCTGGTTTGGATGCCAAAAGAGTTAAAAGAAATGTTAGGTGAATGGTTGAAAAAAAGAGTAGAAGAAATTGGGATGCCGGATTTAATTGATAAAATTGCTGATGAAACGGTTGCCACTACACCGGAACAACTTTTAGAATTTTTGCAGAAAGTTAACCACCCAGCACTTTCTCTACCACCGCTTATGTAAAAGAAACGTTGACCGTAAACCGCTTACCGTGAACCGGAAGGCAAAATGTTTGACTTCGAAAAATTAGAAGTTTATCAATTGGGAATTGAGTTTGTGGACAAAATTTTTGAAATAACTGAGAGTTTTCCTTCTTATTTGCAGTATTCTTTAGGAGACCAACTAAGAAGAGCATCTCTATCAATTCTGAATAATCTCGCTGAAGGTAGCGGTAAGAAGTCGCCAAGAGAAAAAAATCGGTATTATGAGATATCTTTAGATTCGGCGCGAGAATGTATTCCGATGCTTACAATTGCTTTAAGACGCAAATTGATTAAGGAAGAGACACATAGTTTGTTAAGAGATAGTTGTTCACGAATTTGTAGTATGCTCTTTCGATTGAAAAGTACAGTTATTGGTAAAAGGTAAACGAATATACGGTAAACGGTTAACGGATAACGGTAAAACGGGGACTAAGAATAGCTTTGACTGGTTTAGATATTTACAAATTACTTCCGAAAACAAATTGTGGCAAATGTGGTAGTCCAACCTGTCTTGCTTTTGCCATGCGTTTAGCCCAAAAGAAAGCATCACTTGAAGAATGTCCTTATGTCTCGGAAGAGGCAAAAGCAATCCTCGCTCAGGCAAGTGAACCACCAATAAGGACAATTGTTCTCGGTAGTGATGAAAACAAAATTGAACTTGGTGGGGAGACAGTTCTTTTCCGTCATGAGAAGACATTTTATCATCCCTGTGGGTTCGGGGTAATCTTCAGTGACAATTTATCTCCGGAGCAGTTGAAACAAGAAATTGATAAATTTAATTATTTAGAAATGGAACGTGTCGGGCAGAAAGTAAAATTAGAATTTATTTATCTGCGTAACGAATCCGGGAATGAGGTAATCACCTCTAAGGATAAATTTGTTTCCACAATTGAAGAAATACAAAAACAGACAAAAGCAGTTTTAATCTTAGAAAGCAAAAATTTAGAAATCCTTGAAGAAGGATTGAAAGTACTTAAAGATAATCGTGCTTTGATTTCCGAAGCAAACGAAAACAACTACGAAAAAATAGCTGAATTAGCGAAAAAATATAATACCGGTTTAATTGTTGAATCTTCCGATTTGGAGAAAGCAAGCCATCTCACGAGTAAAATTGTTACTCTGGGAGTAAGAGATTTAGTTTTAAGATTAGGGAATATAAATTTAGCACAAAGTTTAAGTGAACTTACCCAGATACGGCGGCTCGCCTTGAAAAAGAATTTCCGTCCACTTGGTTATCCGGTTTTAGTCTTTGCCCCGTTAGAAAGCCCCGCCACTAAAGCCCCGCCCTTTCTAACGGGGTTTGCTGACGGCGGGTTTGAAATGGTTCTCCAGGCGGGAACTTATATCACAAAATATGCAAGCATAATCATTTTCCTGAAAATTGAACCCTGGCAGTTTCTGCCTCTTTCTGCTCTCCGACAGAATATTTATACTGACCCACAAAAACCCGTAGCCGTAGAAGCAAAACTTTATTCAATTGGCGGTGAAACAAATAGTAAATCTCCCCTTTTAGTGACTACTAATTTCTCATTGACTTACTTTTCCGTTGAGCCAGAAATTGTTAATTCCAAAGTACCCTCTTGGCTCTTAGTAGTTGATTCAGAAGGACTTTCAGTAATGACCGCTTGGGCAGCAGAAAAATTTACCCCCGAAAAAATTGTTGACTCAATGAAAAAACATAATCTGGAAACAATTATCTCCCACCGTAAAATCATTATCCCCGGCTATGTGGCAGTAATTTCCGGTAAACTTGCTGACCTTTCCGGTTGGGAAGTTTTAGTCGGTCCCCGCGAAGCAGCTGGCATCCCCAAATACCTCAAAACCACCTGGTCAGTTTAGAAAAAAAACTCCCCCTTGACAAAAACAGCAAAAACAGTATAATCATATTAAGCCGTAAAAACTTTAAAAACGGTAATAAGATGGTTGAGAAAACATACAGCACTTTTGACATCAGCGAAATTTGTGGTGTCTATCCTACCACCGTTGCCGATTGGATTGATGCCGGTAAACTGAAAGCTTTTCATACACCTGGGGGACATCGCCGGGTTAGAAAGAGTGATTTACTTGAGTTTCTTAGAAAGTATAATATGCCTATCCCAAAAGAACTAACCAAAGACGGTAGAAAAAAAATTTTAATTGTTGATGATGACCAAGCAGTTATTAACTTCATAACTCGTTTCTTAAGGAAATTTCCAGAAAAGTATCAGTTTACTTCAGCTACCGGTGGCTTCCAAGCCGGGCAAGCACTTGCCGAATTTGAACCGGATTTAATAGTACTTGACCTATTGCTTCCCGGAATTGATGGTTTCCAGGTTTGCCGGAATATCCGCAGTAATGAGAAAACTAAAAGAATCAAAATTTTAGCAATTACCGGCTACGATACACCCGAGAATAGAAAAAAGATATTTGCTTGCGGTGCTGATGATTATCTGCCTAAACCATTTGATACCGAAGAGTTAAACAAGAGAATGAACAAACTGCTGGAGGAATAAAAGATGAAAAGAGAACAACAAATGAGTCAACAATCTTCAAAGAAAAAGGGTTATCTTCTTTTAAACAGTCTGAAGACAAAATTTTTTCTTTTTTCATCAGTTCTAACTATATTGATTGGATTAACCTTAAGCATTTTTTTTCTTCTTCAAACAAGAAATGTTTTATTTAAAGGAATGATAGAACAAGTGAAACAACTGACCGAAATATTAGGTTCATCAAGCGCTATAGACCTATATCTTAGGAATATTGAGAGATTGAACCCTTTAGTTGAATCTTTTGCTCTTCAACCGGATGTGAAGGAGATAGCGATTTTGGATGATGCCGGTAAGGTTTTGGTCCACACTGACCCAAAAGAAGTTGGCAAAGTTTATGAGGATAAATATAAACAAAAAGCTTTTGCTTCCGGGGAACCAACAGTTCATTACCACGAATTTACCACAAAAGGAGAAAAATTCATTGAGGTTTCTACTCTGATAATTCCCCCTCCGGGGAGTATAGTAGAAGAAGCAATTAAACTTGAGAAAGAAGAGAATAAAATAGCGAGTTTAGGAAGGACAAAAATTAGTTTCTCCCTGAACCGGCTTGATAGACAAAGGAACTACATTATTCTTTTGAGTGTAGTTATTGTTCTCGTGCTTTTAGTTATTGCTGCAGTCATTTCCTTCCTTTTTTCTTCAGGGATAACTCGTCCTCTTGAGCAGTTAGTCACTGTTACTGAAGTAATCGCCGGAGGTAATCTTGCGGTACGAGCAAGAATAGAGTCAAAAGATGAAATCGGTCAACTTGCCCACTCATTTGACACAATGGTAGAAAATCTGCAGATAACTACTGAAGAATTGAAAGCGGCTAATCTTTTCTTAGAAGAAAGGGTTAGAGAACGGACAAAAGAATTAGAAGAATCAAGAGATGAATTGAAAAAAGAATTTGATGAACTACAACGCTGGAAAAAGACAGTTGTCGGACGGGAACTAAAAATGATTGAACTGAAAAAGGAAATTAGCGAACTTAAAGTAAAAAATAAATAAGGAGAAGAGGTAATCATCTCAAACTACAGAAATGGACAAAAAAATAAATGTTTTAATTATTGGTGCAGGAAAGGGTGGAAATGCTTTGATTGAGTTATTTTGCAAAGAGCCAGAGGTAAACATCTGTGGTGTTGTAGATATTAACGATGATGCACCAGGAATAAAGTTAGCAAGACAATTGGGATTGCCAACTGGGAAAGATTATCGTCAATTCCTGAAAATTGATGGTCTCAATACAGTCATTGATGTAACTGGCAACCCAAAAGTTGGAGAATTGCTAAATGAACTTCTACCTTCTGGTGTAGAACTTTTAAGAGGTCTCTCAGCGGAACTGATGTGGCTTTTGGTAGAAAAGAAAGAAAAAGAAATTATTGAAGATAAGGAAACTATTGAGCGTTTGGAGGAACTTAACCGGCATTTTAACGAAAGTGTTGAAACGATTCTCAATTTTCTAAGTATGGCAAGTGTTGAAGAAAAAAGTGAAATAGAATACGAAAATCCTCATCTGGTAAGATGCTGGGAGGTCAAAAATTGTCAGAATACTCAGTGCCCTGCCTATAAGTCAGAAAATCTAAGATGCTGGTTAATTCAACAAACTCAATGCGGAGATAAAAGTAGAGAGGAATTAATGGCAAAAATGGATGAATGTAAGAAATGCACAGTTTTTAAGTCCGCTCGTCCAGACAATATTAGCGAAATTGGAGAAAGTCTCTATTTTATCTTGACTTTTCTCCACCGACAGATTAAAGAATTATCTGATGACCGAAGAGCGATACTGAACATTTTAGAAGATGTGGAGGAAGCAAACCGACAATTAAAGGAAACTCAAATGAAACTTATTCAATCAGACAAAATGGCGGCAATCGGTCAGTTAGCCGGAGGTATCTCCCATGAAATAAACAATCCGATGGGTGTAATCCTCGGTTTTGCCCAGAGTATTATGAAACGAATTGACCAGAATAATCCTCTTTATCTGCCTTTATCTTCAATTGAAAGGGAAGCAATCCGCTGTAAGAATTTGGTCCACAGTCTTTTAATTTTTTCGCGCACCAGTGGAACTGCAAAAACATCAATGGAAATAAACCAAGCAATTGAAGAAACTTTAGTCCTTGTTGAGCATCAAGCTAAAGTACGAAATATTGAGATAATTAAGAAATACGCACCGGATTTGCCGACAATTATTGCCAACCGTAACCAAATTCAACAGGTGATTATGAATTTGTCAAACAATGCTTTTGATGCGATGCCGCAAGGTGGCAAATTGGAGATAAGCACAAAACTGGTCAAAAGAGAAAATGGTAAACCGGAAATTGAAATAAAGCTCTCCGATACTGGTGTAGGTATTCCAGAAGAAATTAAACATAGAATTTTTGAACCATTTTTTACTACTAAAGAACCAGGCAAAGGAACTGGTTTAGGTTTGAGTTTATGTTATGAAATAGTGCAAAAGCATAATGGAATGATTGATTTTGAGAGCGAAAAAGATAAAGGAACAACATTCATCATACGACTGCCTATTGAAGAAGAATTTGCGGAAAAGGAAAAGAAAAAAATACTTATCGTTGATGATGACCAAGCAGTTATTGACTTGATAACTCGTTTTTTGAAACAATTCCCAGAAGAGTATCAGTTTACTTCTGTTACTGATGGTTTCCGTGCCGGGCAGGCGCTTCTTGAATTTAATCCTGAACTGGTAATCCTTGACCTGATGCTTCCAGGAATTGATGGTTTCCAAGTTTGTCGTAGTATCCGAGGAAGTGAAAAAACAAAACAGACCAGAATCCTGGCAATTACCGGTTACGATTCACCAGAAAATAGAGAAAAGATATTCACTGCTGGTGCTGACGGTTATCTGGCTAAACCATTTGAGATTGAAGAATTAGGCAAGAGAATCAGTAAACTCTTAGCGGAGTAATGCTTGGAATCAACTTTTCACGACCAAGGAAGTAGGAAGAAATACTGGATTAAGTTTATGTTACGAAATTATTCAAAAACATAGTGGAACGATTGAAGTTGAGAGTGAAGTTGGTAAAGGAACAACTTTTACGATAAGACTGCCAATTTAGTGATTGATGATTGTTGATTGACCTGAAAAACGGCTAACTTAATGGTCTCTCAGACGAGCATAGTGATAAAAATCATTGCAAAAGTGTCAAAAAATACATGGTAGATGTTTGTATTCTATCGTCGTATTGTAGTGATTTTCTTAAAGACAAATTTGCAAATTTGGTCAATTTTAAGTGGTTCTGCGACGATGAGCATGTTGTCACAAACATACCATTTTGGCAGGATTGTGCAAAGCCCCTTTTATCGTGCATAAATTTAGTTATCATAGCCGTTTTTCAGGTTGACGATTAAAAAATTAAAAATCAATAAATCATAAATCGTAAATGAAAAAGATATTAATTGCTGATGACGAAAAAGGTATACGAGATTTATTTCGTTTCTTGTTAGAACCTCAAGGGTTCCAAGTATTTACGGCTAATGATGGGATAGAAGCAATAGAAATGGTGAAAAAAGACAATTTTGATATCGTTTTTCTTGATGTACATATGCCAAGAATGAGAGGTCCGGAAGCACTTAAGATTATCAAACAGATAAAACCAAACCAAATTGTAGTCGTCTTCAGTAGTAGTTCAGACCCTAATTTTGTTTTTGAAGAAAAAGCATTACAACTTGGTGCCTATGCCTGTCTTTATAAACCGGTCAATGTTGATGAAATATTAAATGTTATAAAAAGTGCGTATAATAAAGCCGGAGAAAATAAAGAAGGAGATTTCGCTTATGGAAACTAAAGCAAAAATCTTAGTGATTGATGATGAGCAAGGAATAAGGGATTTGCTTACTTTTGAATTGGGCTCTTGCGGCTATCATGTTGTTACCGCTAATGATGGTATTGAAGGGATAGAAAAAGTTAAAAAAGAAAAGTTTGACCTGGTTATTCTTGATTTAAAAATGCCTAAGTTAAGTGGCACGGAAACATTAAAGGGAATAAAAAAAATAGACCCTCCAATAGAAGCAATTGTTGCTACTGGTTATGGCACAGTGGAAACCGCAGTAGAATGTATGAAAATGGGTACCTATGATTACATTGCCAAACCGTTCAATATTAATGAATTGACTACTCTTATTGAAAAAGTTTTGGAAAAAAAGGAATTAAAATTTACTCTTGCACTTTACGAAGCAAGTAGAGCCATCTTTTCTTCGCTAAAGTTAGATGACTTGCTAAAAATAATTGTAGATTTAAGTTCTAAAACTTTTCGTGCTGATGAAGTGTCAATTATGCTTTATGACGAGCAAGGAAAACTTTATCTTGTTGCTTCCCATGGATTTGATGGAGAAATTGAGAAGGAAAAAAGGTTAACTCTCGGTCAGGTTATGGCTAAGAAAATAAAAGAGACGAGAATGCCTTTACTTTTGGGAGAAGAATTCAGTAGCGAGCCGGAATTTGCCGAGTTCAGAAAATCTAATGGCACAAATTCAGCGATTATCTTTCCAATAATTAGCAAGGGTAATCTCCTTGGGTTAATCAACCTGGTGAGAACTCAAACCAAAGAAAATTTTAGTCAAAATGACCTTAATATGGTTTCAGTCTTTGTTGCCCAAATCAGTCAGGCAATAGAAAATGCACATCTTTACAAGAAATTAGAAGAAAAAATTGCCGAATTGAAACAAGCATATCATAATCTTGAACTCTCACAAGCACAACTTATCCAATCGGAAAAAATGGCTGCTCTTGGACAGTTAGCCGGAGGAGCCGCTCATGAATTAAATAATCCATTAAGTGCAGTATTAGGTTTCGCCCAAATACTTATGACCGAAATACCTGAAGATAGTCCTTGGAGAGATGACCTAAAAACGATTGAGGAATCTGCTCAACGATGTAAAAAAATTGTTACCAGTTTGTTAAGTTTTTCTCGGCAATATCAGTTTGATTTTCAACCGGTTAATGTTAGTGAAGTAGTTGAAGAGACAGTGAGGTTATGCGAACATCAAATTTCCCTTACCAATGTGAAAATAGTGAAGAATTATGCTAAAAATTTACCTTTGATAAATGCAAGTCTACCCCATCTTCAACAAGTATTTTTCAACATAATTTTAAATGCGCAACAAGCGATGCCCGAAGGAGGCACCTTAACGATTGCTACAGATTATCAAGAGCCGGGTTCAATAGAAATTTCTTTTATTGACACTGGTGTGGGTATTGAGAAAGAGAATTTGAACCGTATATTTGAACCATTTTTTACCACTAAAGAAGTAGGTAAAGGGACTGGTTTAGGACTTTCGGTAAGTCAGGGTATTGTCCAGAAACATAATGGCAGTATTAGAGTAGAAAGTGAAGGTAAGGGTAAAGGTGCAAAATTTGTGGTTACCTTACCAATCTTGAAAGGTTGATTGGTTCGGAAATCAGTTATAATGGGTACCCGAGTATTATTATTGTTAGTCATTGATGATGATGAATTAATTCACGCTGTATTATCCCGTTTTCTTAGCCGTTATGGGTATAAATATGATATGGCAGCAAACGGATTGGAGGGTGTTGAAAAAATAAAAAAAGAAACCTATGACCTTGTCTTTCTTGATACGGTGATGCCCAAGATAAATGGAGCAGAAACTTTGAAGATGGTTAAGGAAATTAAGCCCACTTTGCCAGTAGTAATTATGTCCAGTAGTGCACAGTTATTGTTAGAAGAAGAAATAAAAAAATTAAATCCTTATCGGTTTATACATAAACCATTTGAAATCAAGGAGTTAGCCGAAATTATAGAGGGAATTGCTAAAGCAAAAATTTTCCACCCCTGAATGAATACTTAAAGAAGGAAAAATTTAATGGTTACGAAGGAAAGGGGACTTAAAGTTTTAGTTGTGGATGATGAGAAAATTATTCGTATTTTTTTTCGTCGTCTTTTAGTCGCACAAGGGTTTGAAGTAACTGAGGCAGAGGATGGTTATCGTGCTCTGGAATTAATGAAGGAGAATACTTTTGATATTTGTTTTTTAGATGTAAAAATGCCCGGTATGGACGGTTTAGAGACATACCGGGGAATAAGGAAAATCGATAAAGAAATCTCGGTAGTGATGATGACTGGTTATGCGGTAGAAGAGACACTTAAACAAGCAAAAAGGGAAGGGGCGCATAATACAATCTATAAACCTTTTAATGTTAGCCAAGTCAACGAGATAATCAGTGATGTCCAGAGGAGCAAATTTAGAGTTAAACCACACATCTTAGTAGTAGACGATGATGAAAATATGCTTCTTTTCTTTTCCGATTTGTTAAGAGAAGAGGGATATTCTTTTGAGATGGCAAAGAATAGTAAAGAGGCAGTGGAGTTAGTCAAAGAAAAAGAATTTGACCTTGTCTTTTTGGATGTTGTGCTCAAAGATACAAATGGTATGAAATTGTATCAAGAGTTGAAAGAATTAAATCCTCAACTACAAATTGTTTTTATGACTGGTTACCCAGAAAAAGGTGAGGAAGCAAAACAATTATCCGGTATTCAGACTTGTCTTTATAAACCTTTAGAGGTTGAAAAAATACTTAATTTCCTTAAGGATTTGGGGAGAACACAATAGTCCCACCACAACTTCGCTTCTGTGGTGGGATAGAGTAATGTTCACATTGAAATGTTTTCTTTATAGAAGAGTTTAAGAGTGGTAATTACCACTGATAAGGGGAATTTAAAGAATTGAGGTAATTGTCCCACCCAGCCCCTACGCGTAGGGGCTGGGTGGGATTGGTCCCCTGCGGGACTTTTCGTCTGTTTTTAACATTTAAGTTAACTTCCTTTTCCTTTTAGATTAAAAGGAGGTAATCCTTCAGGATGTATCTCCCTGGATGTTTAATGAAAGTAATTTTACGAATATAAAACCATTTATTAAAGTCTAAAAAACTTAATATAATTTCTACTTAAGGGAGGAGATATTTATGGCCATAAAAATACTTATTATAGATGATGACCTTGATGTCCAAAAAGTATTGAAACGTGTTCTGACCAAAGAAGGGTATGAAGTAATCCCTGCTTCTAATGGTAAAGAAGGAGTAAAATTAGCCGAGAAAATCATTCCCAACTTAATTATGTGTGATATAAAAATGCCTGAAATTGATGGTTTTGAAGTAGAACGTCTAATCAAAATTAATGAAAAAACACAAAAAATACCAATAATTATGATTACCGCGGTAGATAGTTTAGCTGCGATACGGGAAAGTTTCAAAGAGGGAGCAATAGGTTATATTACCAAACCTTTTGATTTTGAAAAAGTAAAGAAGAAAATTAACTTAGTATTACGTGTAAGTGGACAATTATTAACCGAAAGTAGATGGACTGGAAGTGCTCCGCCAGATAAAAAGTGATTCTTTACTTAAGGTAATACCGGTAATTATTCTTGCTACCTCCAGCCAAGAAGAAAATATCGCTAAAGCCTATCAGAATAGCGTAAACAGTTATGTAATGGTATCACAGTAGCAGTTGTCCCACCACAATGGTATCACAGTAGCAGTTGTGATACTACAACTTCGCCACTGTGGTGGGATTGTGATACCATAACTGAGCCAGTCAATTTTAACCAGTTGATAGAAAAGATAAAAGAGATGAAACTTAAAAGTTCTTAACTAATAGCTTGTCTTCGCTGTGACTACACTTCTCATTATTTTCTGCCTTCTTGCTACTGCACTTAAAGATTTTATTTCCAGACTTTGCCTTGTTGATTTTTGAGTATATTTTATCTATATTGATATTTAAAAACCACTTGGACAGTTTAGTTAAGCAAAAATGTTCAGCAAAACTAACGGAAAGAAAAAAATTATCCTTTTAGTGCTATTCAGCGGGTTTATGGTGATAACTTCTCCCTCAAGAGGAGAAGAACTTTATCTCTTTGAAACAAAATGGGGAACGGCTGGCTCTGGAGATGGACAGTTTAGTTCCCCTCAAGGTGTAGCGGTAGATAGTTTAGGTAATATTTATGTTGTGGATACCGAAAATCACCGGATACAAGTTTTTTCTTCAACTGGTACTTTTCTTACCAAATGGGGAGATAAAGGTTCTGGAGATGGACAGTTTAATTCTTCTTATGGTATAGCGATAGATTCTTCGGGTAATGTCTATGTTGCTGATTGGAATAACTACCGGATTCAGAAGTTTACTTCTGGGGGTATATTCCTTACCAAATGGGGAGATAAAGGTTCTGGAGATGGACAGTTCAACTGGCCCCGTGGTGTAGCGGTAGATAGTTCGGGCAATATTTATCTTGCAGATAGGAATAACTACCGGATTCAGAAGTTTACTTCTGAAGGTATATTCCTTACCAAATGGGGAGATAAAGGTTTTGATGATGGACAGTTTATTTGTCCTACAGGTGTAGCGGTAGATAGTTCGGGCAATGTTTATGTTGCTGATTTCTATAACCATCGGATTCAGAAGTTTACTTCTGAAGGTATATTCCTTACCAAATGGGGAGGTAAAGGTTCTGGAGATGGACAGTTCAAATATCCTTATGGTGTAGCGGTAGATTCTTCGGATGATATCTACGTTGCTGACACTGATAACCATCGGATTCAGAAATTTACTTCTGGGGGCGTATTCCTTACCAAATGGGGAGGTAAAGGTTCTGGTGATGGACAGTTTTATTCTCCTCACGCTGTAGCGGTAGATAGTTCCAGTAATGTTTATGTTGCGGATACTAATAACCACCGGATTCAGAAGTTTAAAAGTTATCCCATAGTCTCAATTTCAGCGACTGTTGTTCCTCCAGTGTCACTGCCGATTCCGCTGGTTCCACCGAAACCAGTGGAAATTCCAGTTGAACAACCCTCAGTTGAGAAACCAGTCGTTCCACCAGCAGAGGTTCCCCAACCATCGGCAGTAGTTCCCCAACCATCGGCAGTGGTTCCCCAACCACCAGCAGAGGTTCCCCAACCATCGGCAGAAAAAGTAACCATCGCGATAATGGACTTGAAGGGGCGGGAGCTCTCCACCTACGAGGCGATAGTTATTTCTGATTTATTAAGAAATGCGGTAATAAATACGAATGCTTTCCGAGTAGTAGAAAGAGGAAAGGTTGACCAAGTAACGGCTGAACTGGGTTATCAGCAGACTGGTTGCACTTACCCGGAATGTGCTTTAAAGATTGGTAAACTGCTTAATGCACAGAAAGCTATAATTGGCACAATTGGTAAATTGGAATCTACTTATCTTATTACTCTGTGGGTAGTAAATGTGGAGAAAGGTGAAGTTGAGTATTTAGATAAAGAAAGAAGTCCCACATTAAAAGATGCCGAGACTGCGGTAGAGATATTAGCCCACCGCTTAGTTGAAAACCTAAAAAGATAATATTCAGGGTATTCACTTACTCTGAAATTTTAACTTCCTCTTCCTTTCAATTTGTTTATTTTTTGTTGATTTTTGCTAATTTTTTAAGTATACTTTTTGAAGTGATTACCTCTCACCGAAAGATGTATAAAATTTTTTTTTCTCCGGAAAATAAAGAAATTGAAATTGATAGCGAAACCGACCTTTATCATGCGGCAATCAATGCTGGGATTTATCTTACCAGTGGTTGTGGTGGAGAAGGCAACTGTGGGCGCTGTGAAGTAATCATCAAAAAAGGTAAATTCCGAACTCATCCTTCAAGGTTTATTAGCGAAAAAGAAAAAAAAGAAGGTTATGTTTTAGCCTGCCAGACTTATGCGGAAACTAATTTAGAAGTTTTCGTCCCACCAGAAAGTGGTATTAAGAAATGGAAATTAATCAAAGATGGTATTTATACTCCTGAAGAGCCGCTCCGGGACTGGTTATTTTCTCCTTTAGTAAGAAAGATATATTTAGAATTACCTCTGCCGACCTTAGTTGATCATCTTCCCGATTGGGAAAGAATAGTTCGCGAACTGAGAAATAAAGGTGAAAATTTTTTGGAGAGAGGTGATTACCTCAAAATTACTCTTCCGCAATTACAAAAACTTGCTCAGTTTTTAAGAAGTAACCACTGGAAGTTGACCTTATCTCTTACGGAAAGTGGAGAAATAATTAACTACCAAGCCGGGAATACTACTGATAAATTCTATGGACTGGCTTTAGATATTGGCACGACGACGGTTGCACTCACTTTAATTGACCTGAAGAAAAACGAAGTTTTAGAAGCAAAAGCAACCTATAACCAGCAGATGGCATTCGGTGATGATGTAATCTCACGGATTATTTATTCGGAAAATGACCCCCAAGGGTTAGAAAATCTTACCCGTGCAGTGAGAGAGACAGTGAACCAGTTAATTAGTGAGTTAGTTAAAGAAAAGGGAATTGAAAGTAAAGATATTCTTACTTTAGTAGTTGCTGGGAATACGACAATGAATCATCTTTTTTTATCACTTCCGGTGAGCTATATTCGTAAAGAGCCTTATTTACCGACGGCGAACTTCTTACCGAACTTAACTGCTAAGGAATTGGGATTGAAAATTCATCCACGAGCAATTGTATCTTTTTGCCCGAATGTAAGTTCTTATGTGGGTGGGGATATAACTGCGGGTATTTTAGCCAGCGGTATGAATGAAAAAGAGGAACTTTCTTTACTGATTGATTTAGGGACAAACGGGGAGATTGTTCTCGGGAATAAAGATTTTCTCGTTTCCAGTGCTTGTTCCGCAGGACCGGCATTTGAAGGGGTAGGAATAAAATCTGGTATCCGTGCAACCGAGGGAGCAATTGAAAATATTCAAGTTTCTTCCGATGGTAAAAAAGTAAAATATGTGACAATTGGGAATAAACCACCGACAGGTATTTGTGGCTCCGGGTTAGTAACTGCAATTGCTGAATTGTTTAAAGATGGTTATCTTAATCGGGAAGGTAAATTTGTTTCTGAAAGTTTACCCTTAAGAGGTGATTACCTCAGAGGTAATTACCTCATTCGGGAAAGTGAGGAAGGGAAAGAATTTCTACTTGTTCCCGCGGAAGAAACTATACAAAAGAAAGATATCGTTCTTACCGAAGGGGATATTTCTACTTTAATCCGTTCTAAAGGAGCAATTTATCTCGGGGCAAGTGTTCTTCTTGAAGAGATGGGTTATAAATTCAGTGACCTAAAGAAAATATATCTTGCCGGTATGTTCGGTACTTATCTGGATATTGAGAAAGCAATCATGATTGGACTTCTGCCGGATTTGGAAAAGGAAAAATTTGTCTTTCTTGGCAATTCAGCGATTACAGGTGCAAGAATGTGTTTGCTTTACGAAGAAGCAAGAGAAAAAATTAAAGAAATTGCTAAAAAAACAACTTATTTAGAACTTTCGGTTAATCCAAAATTTATGAATGAATATTCAGCAACCTTATTTTTACCACATACGAATATTGACTTGTTCCCAAGTGTAAAGAAACTACCGAACATATGAGTATAAGGATTGCAGTTGCGGGTAAAGGTGGCACGGGTAAAAGTACATTTGTCGCTTTACTTATTCACCATTTGCTTGAAGAGAAGAAAACACCAATCTTAGCCATTGATGCTGACCCGAATTCCAATTTGAATGAACTTTTGGGGTTAGAGTATAAAGAAACCGTTGCTGATATCCGGGAAGAAATCCGTGAGGAAAAAATCTCCCCCAGAATGTCCAAACCCGAATATTTAGATTACTGTCTTGAGCAGATTAAGGTGGAAAGTAAAGAGTTGGATTTATTAGTAATGGGTCGTCCGGAAGGACCAGGTTGTTATTGTTTTGTGAACGAACTTTTAAGAAATTATTTAAGTCGTCTAAGCAAAAATTACTATGCGGTAGTAATGGACAATGAAGCCGGGATGGAACATTTATCCCGACGGACTACGGATAATTTGGATTACCTTTTTATTTTAAGCGAACCAACTTTAGTAAGTGTACATTCAGCAATAAGAATTTATCAGACCGCAAAACAGTTGAAGTTGAAAATTGAGAATTTTTTTTTTATACTTAACTTCACAAAAGAAGAAAAAATACAAAATTCAATCATTGAAGAGATGAAAAAAAAGAATTTATTTTTTTCTTTTTATCTACCGGAAGATGAAGAAATTCGTCAACTTACTGAACAAGGGAAAAGTTTATTTGCTTTATCAACGGATAGCTCAGTTAGTCAAGTAGTAGCAGAAATAACAAAAACTATAGGAGGTGTTTAATATTTGTCTGCGGTAATCCGTACTTATAATCTGCGGGCATCCGCATTTGAAGAAAAATGGAAAAAATTTTAGAAAAATGGACAAACAAAATTAACGAAGTAGTAATTGGTGCAACTAAAGGAGAGGTCGGAGATCCCGCTAAAGCGGTGAGAGGAACACGGACGAAAATCGTCAAAGTTGGCGGAGAGACAACTTTACCATTTCTTCATTTTGAAGGAGAAATTCCTAACTTGCCCGCGGTTGCTTTAGAAGTTTGGGATATTCCACCTGAAGAATGGACTTTTATTTTAGATGACTTGAAAGATATAGTTAATGACCCTTTTCTCTGGGCGAAAAAAGTTGAAGAATGGGGTGCGGACTTAATTTGTTTCCGTCTTGCTTCCGCGCATCCAGAGAAAGGTAACACAGCACCTCAAGAATGTGCCGAAAAGGTAAAAAAGGTGTTGGAGACTGTAGGTTTACCTTTAATTATTCTTGGTTGCGGACAACCGGATAAAGATGGTGAAATTTTGCTGAAAGTAAGTGAAATGGCGAAAGGCGAAAATTGTCTTCTTGGTATGGCAACGAAAGATAATTATAAAACGGTTGTTGCGGCAGCAACCTATGGTGGACATTCAATCATTGCCGAGACACCGTTAGATATAAATTTAGAAAAACAGCTGAACATCTTAATTTCTGACTTAGGTTTCCCTGCGGAACGAATCGTTGCCCATCCGACAACCGGTGGACTTGGTTACGGATTTGAGTATTGTTATTCAATAATGGAACGGACAAGAATTGCTGGACTGCAAGGGGATAAAATGATGGCAGTACCGATAATTAATCTTGTTGCTCAGGAAACCTGGAAACATAAAGAAGCGAAAGTGAGTGAGAATGACGAACCGCAATGGGGAGTATTAGATAAACGGGCGATTGCCTGGGAGACAACTTGTGCGGTGGGTTATTTACAAAGTGGTGCGGATATTTTGGTTTTAGGACATCCGCAGTCGTTAAAAAATGTGAAAAAAGCAATAACTGAACTGATGGTTAAATACGCAGATGTCCACGGATAAGTAAACGCAGATTGCCGCCCACCTCAACGGTGAGTCACCGAAGAGGTGACAGATAAAAAAATACACTGATTACCGCTGATTAAGAAAACGCAGATGTCCACGGATTAAAATCTGTGGTAATCAGTGTTCTCTGAAGGGGGAGGAAAAGAGATGGCGAAGAAGCCAAAAATTGATGAAGATTTATGTACCGGTTGTGGTGTTTGTGTAGAAGAATGTCCGAACAAAGCGTTAGAATTAGTTGAGGAGAAAGCGAAACTTACCCATGCTGACCTTTGTGATGGTAAAGGTGAATGTGTGGAAGTTTGTCCAGTGGAATGTATCACGATGGTTGAAGAGTAAGAATTACAGATGACGGCGATAAAAAAATCCGATTTCAACGATAAAAATCATATACACAAGGGAGAAAAAAATGTTTATTATTGGTGAACGAATTAATGGGATGTTCAAATCAGTAGGAGAGGCAATACAAAAAAAGGATAAATTAGTAATCCAGGATTTGGTGCTGAAACAAGTAAATGCTGGGGCTAATGCTTTAGATTTGAATGTTGGTCCTGCGGCTGAAGACCCAGTAGAAGCGATGGTTTGGTTAGTGGAGACCGTGCAGGAAGTAACTAATGTGCCTTTATCTATTGATACGACTAAATCCGAAGTGATGGAAGCCGGATTTAGAAGTTGTCGAAATCGGACCGTGCTCAATTCCATCTCGGCAGTGAAAGAAAAAATGGTCACTCTTTTACCTTTAGCAAAAAAATATAATTCTTTAATTATTGGTTTAACCTTGGATGAGAAAGGTGTACCGCAAACGGTTGAAGGAAGAACCGAACTTGCCTGCGCAATTCTTACGCGGATAATTGAAGAAGAAATAAGTCCAGAAAATCTTTATCTTGACCCTTTAATTTTACCGGTGAATGTTGCGCAAGACCAGTGTCCTTTAGTTTTAGAAACAATTAGACAAATTAAACTCCTTTCGGACCCACCACCAAAGACACTTCTTGGACTAAGTAATGTTTCGCAGAAGACAATTGACCGTTCTTTAGTCAACCGCACTTATGCAGTGATGGCACTTGCTTACGGTTTAGACGGAGCAATCCTTGACCCTTTAGATAAAGACCTGATGGAAGCAGTAATTACTGCCGAATTGCTTCTTAATAAATTTATTTATTGTGATTCTTATTTGGAAGCGTATCATAAAAAATAGTAATTACCGACGGACTAAATGTTATCGACAATTCAGTTTGATTACCAAAATTGTCTTAATGAAAAAATTGGCAAAGAAGGAATTGAAACTAAAGAATTAAAAAATCTGGAGAAGAAATTTATCCGATTAAAAAAAAAATTATCGCAAAAAAAAGAATATCTCGCCTTTGCTACACTTCCCAGTAATCTCGCCCAAGCAAAAGAAATAAAAAAATTTGCCCAAAAAATAAAAAAAAGTTCTCGTTTTGATAATTTTGTAGTTATTGGTATTGGTGGCAGTGCTCTTGGTAACCGTGCCCTGCAGGAGAGTTTGAATCATCCTTACTGGAATTTTCTTCCTCAAGAAAAACGGCGAGGCTGGCTGAAGCTTTTTGTTTTAGATAATATTGACCCGGACCAAGTTCTTAGTTTAACCAAAATTATTGACCTGAAAAAGACAATTTTTAATATCATTTCTAAATCTGGGGAGACAACCGAATGTTTAGCCAATTTTATTTTTTTTCGCAATTTGTTAGAAAAAGAAGTAAAGAACAAGTGGCAAGAACACATAACGATTACTACTGATGAAAAAAGAGGTAATCATCTCAAAAGTTATCTGCGCAAAGTTGCTCAGGAAGAAAAAATTTTTTCTTATTCAATACCAGAAAATTTGGTCGGGAGATATTCAGTTCTTTCACCAGTGGGTTTAGTTTCGGCTGCTTTTACTGGTATTAATATAGAAGAACTTCTCTGTGGTGCACAGGAAATGGCAAAAATTTGTGCCACGGATGGACTTTTTGACAATCCTGCAGGAATATATGCAGCAGTTCAGTATTTACTTTATCAGAGAGGTAAAAATATCTCGGTAATGCTTGCTTACAGTAATCGTCTTTATAGTATTGCTGACTGGTATCGTCAACTTTGGGCCGAAAGTCTTGGGAAAAGGACAGAACGAGGCGATCGCTTCGTTGGTCCAACGCCGATTAAAGCCTTAGGTGTAACTGACCAGCATTCACAATTACAACTCTATTTAGATGGTCCGAAAGATAAAGTGATAACTTTTCTTTCGATAAAAAATTTTGGCAAAAAAATTTTTCTTCCTGATTTTGATTATCCCCTTCTTTCCGGTAAAAGTTTAAATCAAATTTTCCGTGCTGAAGAGGAAGCAACCCGTCATGCTTTAACGGAGAGAGGGTGTCCAAACTGTACTCTTCTTTTACCGGAAATAAATCCAAGAATAATTGGACAAGTTCTTTATTTTTTTGAACTAGCCACTGCTTATGCCGGTGAATTTTTTGGCGTTAATCCCTTTGACCAGCCAGCAGTAGAATTAATCAAAAAATATACAAAAGAATTTTTATCAATCAAAGAGGTAATCACTGCAAATGAAATTAAAAGACCTTTATAAAGTAGAAAGACCAAGAGAAAAATTAGAGAAAAAAGGTCCCGCTGCTTTAACTGAAACAGAACTTTTAGCCATCATCTTGCGTACCGGATACAAAGGGAAAAATGTTCTGGAGATAGCCAAAGAGGTTTTAAAAAAATATCCAATGGGAAAGTTATCTACTCTTCCTTTTGCTGAACTGAAAAAGATTAAAGGTATTGGTTTGACCCGTGCTGCGGGGTTAGTTGCTGGTTTTGAATTAAGTAGAAGAATTTTTGGGAAGACCGAATCAGCAATACCAAAAATTGAAAAACCAGAAGATGCGGTTGCCCAAGCAGCTTATCTTTTGGGAAGAAAAAAAGAATATTTTATTGCTCTTTATTTAAATGCCCGGAATCAACTTGTCCACCGGGAAACTGTTTCCATTGGTACTTTAAATGCTTCCTTAGTTCACCCCCGCGAAGTTTTTCAACCAGCAGTTGTTCATTGTGCTGCTGGAATTATTCTCATTCATAACCATCCTTCCGGAGAGACAAAACCAAGTGAAGATGATTTAGAATTAACTAAGAAATTGATTCAAGCTGGTGAAATCCTCGGAATTGAAGTTCTTGACCATATTGTCATAAGCGAGACCGGCTTTTTAAGTTTTAAACAGACGGCTCTTTTATAGATTCTTTTTAGAGGACTAATAGTATTTTTTTAATTGACTGCCTATTAGTAAATATTCTATAATCAAAATCTGGGAGACAGTTGTAATAAAAATCACAAATTTTTTTGGGAACAATTAGGTTATAGTTCTTTAACTAATCAAAAATGGCACTCTTTGGGCGTAAAAAAGAAGATAAACACAAAATTGGTAGTGAACTAATTAAACAAGGTAAACTTGAAGAGGCAGAAAAACTTTTCCTTACTGCTTTGGAAGAAGAACCAGAAAATAATCACTACCGGACTGAATTAGCCCGCATTTATTTCAATAGTAATGACCTAACGAAAACAAAACAAATTCTTTCGGAAATATTAGTGTATAAGCCCACTTCCACGGACATTGAGCATATTTTAGAGTTGACCAATTATAAAAAAATATGTAGTGAGATGTATTTTAATGCTCATCCTTCCATTTCCCCGGATGGAGAAAAGGTTGTTTTTGTTTCGGCACGGAAAGATACAAATGAAGATGGAAGAATTGATAATTTAGACTGTGGTGGTATTTATTTAACCAACTTTAAAACCGGTGAAGAAAAACTCCTGGTAAGTGATGATTATTACAATTCTTTCCCTTGTTTTTCTCCTGATGGTGAAAAAATTATTTATCTTTCAGCAAAAAGGGACACTAATGGTGATGGACGAATTGATTCTTTTGATAATTCGGGAATTTATACCTTGGATTTAAATACTGGTGAAGAGAAACAAATTATTCCGGATACTTATCGAACAAAATATCCTTCCATTTCACCAATTGGGAAAATGATTCTTTTTCTTGCTTGGCGACCGGGTGCTGTACATGGAGGTATATTTCTTCTTGATTTGACCACGGAACGAGAAAAAGTAATCGGTCCGGATGTATATGACCATGGTTGTCCGGTATTTTCTCCGGAGGGGACAAAAATTGTTTATACTTCCTGGCGTAGTGATACTAATAATGATGGGGTGGTCAATTTCCGTGATAACACCGGTATTTACCTTTACGATTTGGAGAAAGATCGCGAATTTTGTCTTGTTTCTGACCGCTATAATAATATGTTTCCCATTTTTTCTCCGAATGGTAAAAGTATTGCTTATTTATCTTTTCGCCGGGATACTAACCGTGACGGAATAATTGACACACTGGACAATCCCGGTATTTATGTATACAATTTGGAAAGCCGGAAAGAGAAAATGGTTGTCAGTGATGAGTTTTATAACAAATTTCCAAATTATAGTTACGACGGGAAGAAAATAGTTTATATTGGCTCTTGGCGAGGAAGAAAAGAAGAAGAAAGAGCATTTTTTGAACGGAAAGGGATATATTTATTTGACTTAACTACTAAAACTGAACGACAGGTAGTTTCCGACCGCTTCTATGGTTGTCGGGAAGTGGTCACTTCACCGGCAACTTCGCAAATTGTTTATACTTCCTGGAAAAAAGGAACAAACCGTGGTTTATATCTTGCCGATTTTGAAACCTTGCCAAAAATTTCTGAACTTCAACAAATAATTGAGCATAATTTACGGGATTGACCCCCGCACCTTAAAACTGAACTCAAAATGTAAAACGCAAAACTCAAAACTATATTTGAATTTTGAATTGTTCTTCAGTTCTTGGGGTAGAAGAATTGAACTATAATTTTTAACTTTGCACTTTGATTTTTGCACTTTTACTAACGTAAAAGGTGCGGGTTGATTTTTCTTCTTTCATTTTGTATTATTTATTTTTTGGGAGATAGAAAGATGGAACGGATTTGTTCTTTTGAGAAAAATTGTAAGAATTGTACTTGTACTTACGAACCGTGTAGCCGGAAAGGGTATTGTTGTGAATGTCTCAGTTACCATTGGCGGAATAAAGAATTACCAGCTTGTTTTTTTCCAAAAGATTTAGAGCGCACCTACAACCGTTCTTTAGATGCATTTATTGAATATTATAGGAACAAGATTTAGGCAGGTTAAAAAACGGATTTATGAAGCGTTTAATTAAGTATTGGGTACCAGTATTTGTATGGTGTAGTGTAATTTTTTATTTTTCCAGTATCCCTCATCTCTCCACTGGTTTAGGTTTTTGGGATTTACTTTTGCGTAAAAGTGCCCATTTTATTGAGTATGGTATTCTTACCTTTTTATTGATGCGTGCATTTCGGAAGACAAGCAATTTATCTTTGACTAATCTTTCGGCATGGTCTATAAGGTTGAGTGTTTTTTATGCATTCACCGATGAATTCCATCAGGGTTTTATCTCCGGGAGAGAAAGTTCAGTTTATGATATTTTTATTGACAGTTTAGGGGCAGTTTTTATGATTCTACTCTTTAGTTGGAAAGAGAGCAAATGAAAAAAATAAAAGTTCGTCGTTTTTGGAAAATCAATCCGCAGACAAGAATCAAAGAAAGTAAAAAAATATACTCTCGTGCTCGAGAGAGAAAGGGAATTCGTCAACACTTAAAAGAGGTGATTACCTCAAGATGAAGAAATACCTCTTAATCCGGATTTTAATCCCTTTTAGTGTTTTAGTTTTAGTATTAATTTTTTTTCTTTTTTTTGCTGCCGATTTTCTTTATCTCCAAGGGGAGCGGTATAGTAAAAGAGGTGATTATCAAAAAGCATTACGGTATTATCAAATTTGTGTAGAGCGCTATTCAAATTATAAAAATACACCGGAGATACTTCTCCGGATAGCGGAGATTTATCATCATAAATTGAATGATTCTCGGGAAGCAAAAAGGGCATATCAAAAAATTATTAAGAATTTTCCTGATAGTGAATGGGAAAAATTAGCCGGTGAAAAAATTAAAGCAGTTTATGATTATTTTCCTTTAGAGAAAGGTAACTTCTGGCTGGAGGGTGATTCGGAAACGGGGGGTAAAAATTATTTAGCCGAAATTGCCTGTATTGAACCTTACAAAGTAGTAAAAAAAATTTATGCCGGGAAAAAATTGGTTAGTGCTTTGAATCTAACTTATCAAAAAACGGAGAGAGAACTGTATGAATATGAGGAAGGAATTGGGAAAGAAGGGCAAGTCATCTTTTCTTATCCTTTGGAGATAGGAAATACTTGGTCTACGGGGAGAAATTTAGAAGAAATAATTTACACCGTGATAAGCAAAGAGGAAGAAATAAAAACTAAAAGTGGTAAGTTCAGTGATTGTTTAAAAATAAGGCGGGAAAAGAGAACAACTCCAGGTTCTTTCCGGTATGATTATTATGCCCCGGAAGTGGGGAGAGTTTTAGTCACTCAGGCGAGTCTCCGTAATCCTAAAGAAGTACGGATATCCGAATTACTTTCCTACAAAATTGTTGAAGAATAAAAATAACTACAAACGATTACAGCGATGGGAAAATTACGATTACGGTGATTAAATTTTATCGTTGTCATCGTCGGAATTATCGCTGTAATCAGATTAAGTGAGGTGGATAAAAAATGCTTATTGAACGATTAGAAAATTATGCCGAAAAGGAACTTGCACGTCCAAAAAGACTAAAAGAAAAACATTGGCCTTCCGATGCCGGTGTATGTATTCGGGCTTTGGTTTATCGTTGGCGGGGAGTGGAAGGAATAAAACGGGAAGCGCGTACTTTTTTTGTCCTTGATGATGGTAATCTTCATCACCGGTCAATTCGGACATTGCTGCGGCAAGCTGGAATAGAATTTGTAATGGAAGAAACACCAATTAATGATCCCAAAATGCGTCTTGCTGGGAAGTTGGATGCGGTAATTCGTCTGGATGGGAAATATTATGTCTTAGAGATAAAATCGGCAAACCGTTTTACTTTTGATGAAATTATTCATCAAGGTCCAAAAGAAGAACATCTTCTCCAGTTGCAACTTTATCTTTATTATGTGCAAAATCTTTTCCGTATCCCAACTAATATTGGTATTTTGCTTTATAAATGTAAAGATACAAGTCGTTTTTGGGAATTCCCGGTTTCTTTTGATGAAAAAGAGGTAAACACTTTTTTCCTTCTTATGCGCAATGTGGAAGATTACTTAAGCAAAAATATTCTTCCCGAGCGTCCTTACAAGATTACTGACTGGCGATGTCAGTATTGTGAATATCAGCAAGTTTGCTGGGAAGGGTATACCGCTGAAAGAAAGAATGAATTCGCTGAAATTAAAGATGAAGATTTAGCCAATCTTATTGGTGAATTACTCTGGATTAGAGAACAGATAAAGGAACTTAGCGAAAAAGAAGAAAACTTAAACACAAAAATAAAAGAGATTATGTCAGCAAAAAAGATAGAAACCGGTAGAATCGGTAATTATTTTGTTGAACTGAAAGAACAAATCCGTCAAGTTCTTGACCAAGAACTGCTTAAAGAAAAAATTGGCAATTTAGAATCTTTTTACAAAAGTTCTACCTATAAAGTTTTAAAAATTAGAGAAATTTAGTATACTTTATTTAGGGCTTTGCAAAACTTCGCCCTTGATTACACTGATTAAAAAATACCGATTACGCAGATTAAAACCCCGACGACAAAATCTGTGTAATCATTAGCCGGGAGTGACTTTTGCGATAGGCTATACTTTATTATAAGGAGAAGAAAACAAATGGAATGGATTTCCGGGATAATTGTTCTTTTAGTGCTTCTTTTATTAATTATCTGGAATATTTCCCAGTTCCAGCGTTTGAAACAAGAACAAGCAAAGGCTTTACTTAGTTTACTCCAACAAGAGGTGAACAATTTACGCACACAGTTGAGTGAAAATTTTAATTGGTTTACTCAACAGTTAAATGAGCGCTTAAAAGAAAATGTACAGGTTATCCAATCAACAAATCTGAATATTGGTCAACGCCTGGACTCGGCAACCCGTACATTTGGTGAAGTGGAACGCCATTTAGGTGAACTTAAAGAGGCAAATCGGCAAATTTATGAAATTACTAAGGAGATTGTCAGTTTAGAGAATCTCTTTCGTGCACCAAGAGCACGGGGTGGTTTTGGTGAACTTTTTTTAAGTGAACTTTTACGCCAGATTCTCCCGCAAGATTTTTATTTCCTTCAATATCGGTTTAGTTCTGGTGAAGTAGTTGACGCAGTAATTAGGTTAGCTGGAGGACTTGTTCCGGTGGATGCAAAATTCCCTTTAGAAAATTTTAGAAAGGTTGTAGAGAGTAAAACTGAAGAAGAAAGAAAAACCCAACGAGAAAAGTTTCTTGCGGATGTAAAAGAACATATTGACCAGATTGCGGGAAAATATATTCTTCCTGATGAAGGGACATTCAATTTTGCTTTGATGTATATACCGGCAGAAAATATTTATTATGAGACCGTAATCAGGGATGAATCCGCAGAAAGCGAAAAAGATATTCCTACTTATGCTTTAAGTAAAAAAGTTATTCTTGTTTCCCCGAACAGTTTGTATGCCTATTTGCAGGCAATTGTGCTTGGTTTGAAAGGTTTCCAGATTGAAAAAAATGCCCGGCAGATAATTGACTATCTTACTCGTTTGGAAAATGATTTTCTACATTTTAAGGAAGAATTTCTTCTTTTAGGCAAACATCTTCTCAATGCAAAAAATAAATTTGAAGAAGCAGAAAAAAAACTGGTCCGTTTTCAAGATAAACTTACTTCGGTGGGAGAAGTTAAACCTTTACCTACTTCTCCCGGTGAAATACCTTCTCTTTTAGAAGAAGGATAATTTCCTATCTGAGAAAACTAATCTTCTTTGCTGGTGGTATCGTCTTAGGAGGTTCTCTGCACCAATTTGCCACCATCGTGAGGGATTCCCCATAAATGAAGAGGCCCCATCGTCTAGTGGCCAAGGACGGTACTCTCTCAAGGTACAAACACGGGTTCGATTCCCGTTGGGGCCACAAAAGCGATTTAATGCGGGGCAAGGGGCGGGGTCACGGGTTCAAATCCCGTTACCGCTATCTGAGGAAAGTCGGGGGGAGAGATTTTCCCTGCCCACTGTACATTGGGTGAACATCAGCGAGTAAGAAAGAAAAATTTAAATTGAGTTCTTAAAAAAGTTAAAGTTTAAAGTAAAAATTGGAACTGAAGACTATTTGGATAAGCCTTTTAAGATGTTGATTTAATAAAGGGAAGAAAAAAATTTACTTGGTGACTTGGAAAAATAATTCTCTCCTCCCAGAAAATATCTACCAAAAAGATTATTTTCGCCTTTACTCTTGACAATTTTTCTTTTCTTTTTCTATAATTAAAATAACAAAATGAGTGATGTCTTAGTTTTGAACCGTAATTTTTGTGCAATTCAGGTTACTGATTGGAGAAGAGCGATCACGCTTGTTTATTTAGAGCGTGCCCAGGTTGTTGATGAAGAATATCGTACTTACGATTTTGAAGATTGGCGTGAACTTTCCCAATATATTAAAGAACATCCTAATGGTTTTATTCATACACCAACATTTCGGATTGCTATTCCCGAAGTTATCGCGTTAAGATTTTATGATAAATTGCCGGATGACGAAGTAAAATTTACCCGGAAAAATATTTATGAACATTATGGTTATCGTTGTTGTTACTGCGGTAAAAAATTTCCTTCCAGTGAACTCAATCTTGACCATATTGTTCCGCGGAGTCGTGGCGGGAAAACTGACTGGTTGAATGTGGTTACGGCATGTATTTCTTGCAACCTAAAAAAGGGTAATTCCCTGCCTGAAGAAACAGGAATGAAACTCCTCATTAAACCTTTTAAACCCAAATGGTGGGGTTCTTGTTCTCTTGTTTTGCGTCTGGCGATTAAGAAAAGGACTTCTTGGCAAAAATTCATTGACCAGGCCTATTGGAATATAGAGTTAGAAGAAGAGTAATTTTTTCCCTCCTTAACAATTCAAAAAACTAAGACTTTATTTTTTTGCGAAAAAAAATTATAATTGAGTTTCCAAAATGGGAAAGGTTAAACCAGTGCTTGTTTTAGGAATTGGGAATCTTTTACTTAAAGATGAGGGGATAGGCGTGCATACTGTCCGAAAGATGATGAAAATGCCTCTCCCAGATAGTGTAGAAATAATTGACGGGGGGACAGCAAGTTTGGACCTGATTTCTTATCTTGAAGGAAGAAAAAAAGTTATTGTCATTGATTGTGTGCGTGGTGGAGATAAACCGGGAACAATTTATCGACTTACTCCGAAAGAGATTGAAAAAGATGAAAGGAAAATTCTTTCTTTACATCAGGTTGATTTCCAACAAACCTTACATTTAGCAGACAAGTTAGGTAAGAACCCGCCGGAGGTGGTTATTTATGGTATTGAACCGCAAAATTATTCTTCATGGGGAATGGAATTATCTTTGGTAATAAAAAAGCGCATACCCAAAATAATTGAATTAGTAAAAAAAGAAATTAGTAAGAGACACTGATTACACAGATTAGAATATTCAGTATTAAATTGGTGTGATTAAATTTTTACTATGGATGAATTAAAAGTTAACTTAAGAAGAATTGCACTCAATCTTATTTTTGCGCTCCTTTTAAGTTTTTTTGCTTTTTTCTTAATTGCTTGGTTATTTCATCGTGGGTCATTTATTCTTCTTTTCCGGGCGATTCGTCCAATCTATTTATTTCTTGCTTTAGGTTTGATTATTTTAGAATGGCTTTTGGAGGCATTACGAATACAAAAAATTGTTCATGCCCTCGGTAGTAGTGTCACTTATAGAAAGATTCTAAAAATAAGTCTCATTGGTTCATTTTTTTCTAAAATTACCCCTTTTGATACTGGTGGTGAACCGTTTCAAATTTATCTTTTACATAAAGACCGCGGACTAACTCTCGGTGAATCAACCGCAGTAATTATGATTAAAACCTTACTTGGGCACTTTTCCCGTTTATTTTTAGGTATGCTCTTACCATTTTTAGTTATTTTTTTCTGGAAACAGTGGCTCTTTACTACTAAGACAGCAAGGACTCTTGTCAATATTGGGATATTTATCTATTTAGGATTCATTTCTTTTCTTCTCTTTATTACTTTAAAACCACAAACTGTAAAAAGAATTATTTTTTATTTATTGCATCGGCAGATATTTTTGCGTTTCAGTCCATCTAAAGCTAAGGAATGGTTGACCAAACTTAGCCGGACAATTGATGATTTTAAACAAGCAAAACAAAAAATATTAACTACCCACCCTGCTGACCTGGTGATGATTGGTTTTTTGAGTTTACTTTGTTGGACACTGATTATTCTCTTACCCGTAATCTTGCTTTATGGAATGGGGGTGCATTCACCGATTATGCAAACTTTAGCCATTGCCATTATTTTTTATCTGGCTACTGCTTACGCACCAACGCCAGGTTCAAGTGGTGCTGCCGAATTAGGTTTTGCTGCACTTTTTTCGGTTTTAGTCCCGAAACCGCTCTTGGGTATTTTTGTACTTATCTGGCGTGTATTTAGTTATTATGCTGGTCTTTTGGTTGGAGGATTTCTCACTTTAAGAGAAATTATTTATAAAAAATTAAAGTATGAAAAATGAAACAAAGTGGAATGCTCAGCCAGGTAACCTTTACTTATTTGGATGTGGAGACGACGGGTTTAAACCCATATTTTGGTGACCGGATCTGTGAAATTGGACTGCTAAAATGTCAGGGAAATAAAGAAATTGATTCTTTCCAAAGTTTAATTAACCCGGCACGTCCACTCTCGCCTGGAGCCAGTGCAATTAATAGAATAACTGAAGAAATGGTTAAAAATGCACCTTACTTTAAAGGTATTGTTCACCAGGTGTTAGATTTTCTTGATGATACCGTGATTGTCTGTCACAATGCGCGGTTTGATTTAAGTTTTTTGGCGCATCAGTTATCCGGATTAGGTTTAGCGAGTTTAAAAAATTTTGTTATTGACACTTTAATTCTTGCCCGTCGGTATTACTGTTTCCCAAGTAATTCTTTAGGTAATATTGCTCGGAGTATCGGTTTATCTGTAGAGTGTGAACATCGTGCTTTAGCCGATGTTTACTTAACTAAAAGGATACTTACTTTTTTTCTTGATGATTTAAAAAAGAAAAATATTATTACTTTAACCGACTTACTTAACTTGCAGGGAGAAATGACCAGTTTCCCGGAAGTAAAAGAAATAAGTTTACCACCGGCAATTGAAGAAGCAATAGGTAGTGGGAAAAAATTAAAAATAAGGTATGTTGCTTCCAATGGGGAAGAGACATTGCGCACAATTGAACCAATTGAAGTGAGTGCATCTGAGGATTATCTTTATTTACGGGCTTGGTGTGATTTACGGCAAGAACAACGGAGTTTCCGTTTTGACCGAATTATTGAGATGAAATTAAGTGAGGAAATTTGATTTAAAAAACAAAAATTGTATATAATGAAAGTATTAAAAAATGGAAGGAGAAATAAAAAATGGCTATTGCTTTAAGAGAACGTCTTGGTAGAGGAAAGAAAAAAACTAAGGAATTGATGCAAAAAATTTTTAACCAAAGGTTCGTTCGGAAAACAAGTGTAATAAAAAAAGAAACACTGCAGAAGAAACCGACCGGTAATTTATTTGATAAATGCAACAAATTTACTATTGCTAAAGAAACACAGAATTTAGGTTTCTATCCTTATTTTCGTGCTTTACAAACTGGTCAAAGCAACGAAGTTTATGTACACGGGAAAAAAATGCTTATGCTTGGGTCAAACAGTTATCTTGGTTTAACCGATGACCCGCGCGTGAAAAAAGTAGCAATAGAAGCAATAGAAAAATATGGAAGTGGTTGTGCCGGGTCAAGGTTTTTGAATGGTAATTTGGAATTACATCAGGAGTTAGAAAAAAAGATTGCTGAGTTTCTCCATAAAGAAGCAGCGTTAGTTTTCAGTACTGGATTTCAGACAAATTTAGGGATAATTCAGGCCTTAATCGGAAGAAGAGATATTGTGGTTACTGATAAACTTGACCATGCGAGTATCATTGATGGATGTCGTTTATCTTTTGGGAAAATGGAAAAATTTGAACATAATAATATGGAAGATTTAGAAAAAGTGTTGAAAAGAGTTGAAGGTGCGGAAGGAATACTGATTGTCGTTGATGGTATTTTCAGTATGGAAGGGGACATTGCTAAACTATCGGAAATTGTTGATTTAGTAAAAAAATATAAAGCAAGAATACTGATTGATGATGCGCATGCAATTGGTGTCTTAGGTGAGAATGGGCGAGGTACTGGTGAACACTTCCATCTTGAAGAAGAGATTGATTTAATTATGGGTACGTTCAGTAAATCCTTAGCCTCCTTAGGTGGATTTGTTGCCGGTGAAGAAAAGGTTATTCATTATATTAAACATTTTGCTCGGAGTTTGATTTTCAGTGCCAGTATCCCCCCAGCGAATGCGGCTTCGGCTTTAAAAGCGTTAGAAATTCTGGAAAGTGAACCTTGGAGAAGAAAAAAACTTTGGGAAAATACAAAGAAGATGAAACAAGGGTTAACTCGGTTAGGTTATGATACCGGTAATAGCGAAACACCGATTATCCCGATATTGATAGAGGATAATCCTCGGGTTATGGAAAAATTACGCCATCTGCCTGGAGGTGAATATTTTACGCAACTTAATTTCCTGCCGGCGGATATGATTGGTTTAGCGATGTGGAAAGCATTACACGATGCCGGTTTATTTGTCAATATTATTTTTCCACCAGCAGTGCCACCGGGACGGACTCTTCTTCGGACAAGTTATACCGCAACTCATACCTCGGAACAACTTGATTTTGCATTGAATGTTTTTGAAAAAGTGGGTAAAGATTTAGGAGTAATTTCTTAAATGGATATTCTTCCGGTAGAAAGTAAGCGCGAACTGGAAGAATTTATAAAACTTCCTTGGCAAATTTATCAGAATGATCCTCATTGGGTTCCTCCTTTAATCTCCGAAATAAAATTTCTTCTCAGCGAAGAAAATCCTTTCTGGAAACATAGCGAAAAGAAACTTTTCCTTGCTAAAGAAAATGGTCGTCTTCTCGGACGAATTGCTGGAATTGTTGACCATCCTCATATAAATTTTCACCAGGAAAAGTGTGGTTTTTTTGGTTTTTTTGAAACAGTAAATGATTATTTGGTAGCGGAAAAATTGCTTAACACAGTGCGCGAATATTTGAAAGAAAAAAAGATGAAACTGATGCGCGGACCAATGAATCCTTCTATAAATGAGGAATGCAGTTTTTTAATTGAAGGTTTTGACTCCGCACCAACAATAATGATGACTTATAATCCACGGTATTATCTTGAATTTATGGAAAGGTATGGACTAAAAAAAGCGAAAGATTTTTATGCATATCTTGCCCCGATTACCGGGGAACAAATTGAACATCTTTCTCAGGTGGCAGAAATGGTAAGAAAACGCGAACCAGACCTTGTTGTCCGTCCAATAAATTTGAAAAAACTTGCTGAAGAATTGAGTAAAATTAAACAAATATATAATTCTGCTTGGAGTGAGAATTGGGGGTTTTTACCGATGACTGATGAAGAAGTTGAATCAATGGCAAAAAGATTAAGACCCTTAGTTGTGCCCGAAATTCTCCAAATTGCTGAATTCAATGGTAAACCTGCCGGTTTCTTGATGGCAGTTCCTGATTATAATCAAGTCTTAAAAAAAATTAATGGTAGATTGAATTTGAGCGGGATAATCATTTTTTTTTGGTATAAAAATAAAATTGATACTTTACGTTTGATAACCCTCGGTGTCTGCCCGGAATATCGAAAAAGAGGTATTGATGCTTTACTTTATCTTGAATCGTTAAAAGGGGCAATGAAAAATGGATACAAACTTTGTGAATATTCTTGGATTTTAGAAGAAAACATTCTTACTCAACGGGCGGCCGAAATGATGGGCGGTAAACTCTACAAAAAATACCGTATCTACGAAACACAAATATAACAAGATTGATTTTTTTGGCAAGTTACTGGATTAAAGTCCTATGCATTTCAGTTCTTGTGCACACTTTTTAAACACCGAAAAGTAATCAAAAAAATTAACTACCCAAACTTTTGACAAGTTTTTGGCAATTTTGTAACATCTAAACTGTTAATATTTTTGATTTATTCATTGTGAAAAGGGGCCGTAGTTGCGGGAAGGGTAGCCGCAATAAAACATAGCAGCAGGTGACGGTGTGACGGTGTCGCGTGACGGTGCGTGACGGTGTCGGACTTGAAATTTTCAAATTACCAATTTGACTACTCTTTCCTCCCCTACGCTGACCTCGGTAATACCCACCGAGTAAGTTTTATTGCTAAATTTTAAGAAAATGAGAAAATCGTTTACACTAAGCGGGTGAATAGTTTACCGAGGAAAGTTTGTTTTAATTCTATTGCTCCTTCTGGACAGTTTTCACTACAGCACCAGCAACGGATACAATTCTTTTCGTTTATCCAAGCTTTACCATTTATTAGTTCAATTGTCTGTTGTGGACATCCTTGGATACAGATTTTACAACCGATGCATATTTCCGGGATAACTTCTGGTTGAGAAAGTAAATGGTAGCCGAAACGGTCACGCAAAAATTTTGGTACCCAACGAATTGCAATCAGTCCGTCTTTAACTGTAGTTGGTGGCGGGGAATGAAAATCGGGAATGGTTACTTCTTTAATCTCAGCACCAACAATTTCCGGTGGTGAAACTTTCTCTAAATAAAGAATTGGGACAGTTTGCGGATTAATTCCGACAATTTGGCAAGCAACCCAATCCGCGGATAAAGCATCTTCACTGGCAATAATGGCGCCTACTTTTTTTGGTTTACCCCAGGCAGGACCGTTACCTTCCATACCGATAATTCCGTCAATAATAGAAAGTTTGGGTTTTAAGTAATTATAAAGGTCAAGGAGAAGTTGGGAAAATTTATCCGTGTCTTGAAATTTTGAATGATAAGCGACTTTCATTACCCCGGGTATCGTGCCGTAAAGATTTTTAGTCGCGCCAGTGAAACGGGTATAAAGATGGGTTTTCAGTTTCGCTACACTGACTAAGATATCGACATCCAGTATCGGTTTAAAAATTGTTAAATGTTTAATTTGTTTTCCTTGGGGATAAAAAATTTCTTTTGCTTCGGTTTCGTAAATCAGTTCACTACCCGTTTCTTGAGCAATTTCTTCCATACCGGTTTTTTTATAAACCAATTTTAAGTAACTGGGATTATGCACACCAGTAGGGCTATCCGCAATGAACACTTTTGCTCCTTGTGCTTTAAAAATTTTTGCTAAAGATTTGACTAATGACGGATGGGTGGTAACTGCTTTTTCCGGTGAATATGGACCAGCAAGATTAGGTTTGAGAAGAACTTTCTTTCCAGAAGAAATAAATTTCTCCACTCCGCCGAGAAGTTCCAGAGCATTCTTCATTGCTGAATCAATTTTTTCTTCTTCATAATGGTTACACTTAACAATTGCTACCTTGTGCATAGGAAATATTTTATTTGTTTTTCTTTCTTCAGTCAACCCCGTAGACCCCGTAGAATGAAATTTTTACGGGGTAGATAAAAATCTTTACGGGGTCAAGAGCGGAGGATGATTTTATCTTCTCTTGAAAAAAAAATAATTTTGAGATAAAATATACTGTGTTCATTTGCAAAGTTACAGTTTTTATTCTTTTGCTATTTTTTTACTGCTTGTAAACAGAAAGTAGAAAATAAGAAAGTGTTTTTTCTTTACTTACAGCCAATCGGTAAGATAGAAGAAAAAATTCTTTTCAATTTGAGAAGTGAACTGGAAAAACAATTCAAAACGAAATGTAAAATTGTCCCGGAATTAGTATCGCCTCAAATATGTTTATGACTCTTTGCGAAAGCAATATTATTCTACCTGTATTCTTCAGAGAATGAGGGAACATATTCCTCAGGATGCACTGCGCGTCTTAGGGATTATTGATGTTGACCTTTCAAGGTGAACCTTTATGTTCCCGGATTAAATTTTATTTTTGGTGAAGGAAGAGGTAATCTTTGTCTTATTTCTTTAACTCGTTTACACAAAGAGTATTATGGTTTATTGAAAAATGAAGAAAAGTTTAATCAGCAGGCAGTAGGTTTTGAAAGAAGTGGTTCATGAACTTGGGCATACTTTTGGTTTAGTTCATTGTATTAATCCTAAATGTGTAATGTTTTTTTCCAACTCTTTAGCCGATACTGATAATAAAAATACCAAATTTTGTAAAAAGTGCATAAAACTGTTTGAATAAGGAGGTAAAAATGACGAAACGAAATTATTTAGGGATTTTTTTATTGATGGTTTTTCTTTGTGGTGCAGTTTTTCTCTTTGACTTACCCAAGCGAGTAGCGCAAGCAACCGAAGAAACTTATGAGAAAATTAAACTCTTGGTAGATGTTCTTAGTCTTATCCAGGAACATTATGTTGAGCCAGTGGAGACAAAAAAAATAATTTATGCGGGAGCAGGTGGTATGACGAAAGCATTAGACCCATTTTCCCAGTTTATGGAACCAGAATTTCATCGGGAAATGAAGACGGAAACGGAAGGACAATTTGGTGGTTTAGGAATAAGAATTTCAATTAAAGATGGGATACTTACTGTAGTTACCCCTCTTCCCGGTACACCGGCATATCGTCTGGGAATACTACCGGGAGATAAAATTATTAAGATTGAAGGTGAATCCACTGAAGGTATAACTACTGAGCAGGCAATAAAAAAATTGCGTGGTACACCGGGAACAGCGGTGACCATTACTATTATGCGTGAAGGTTTCAAAGAGCCGGTTGATTACACAATTACCCGGGAATGGATAAAATTAGAAAGTGTGCGGAGCAAAATGGTGGATAAAGATATCGGCTATGTCCGCTTAATTGAATTTTCCGCACCAACAAATAAAGATTTAGACAATGCTTTAAAAGAACTTACTGAAAAGGGAATGCAGTCACTAATTCTTGACTTGCGAAATAATCCGGGTGGGCTTCTTACCAGTGCTTGCGAAGTTACAAAGAGGTTTCTTGACAATGAAAAAATGATTGTTTATACACAGGGACGTAAACCTGAACAGAGACAGGAATTTCATGCCAATAAAGAAGTAATTTATCCGAATTTATCCTTAGTAGTTTTGGTGAATAAAGGTTCAGCATCGGGTAGCGAAATTGTTGCTGGTGCCTTGCAAGACCATAAACGAGCAGTAATTATTGGCTCGCAAACTTTTGGTAAAGGATCAGTGCAAAGTGTTTTTCCCTTATCTGATGGGTCAGGTTTACGGATTACGACGGCTAAATATTATACGCCTGCGGGTCGGGTTATCCAGGATAAAGGGATTACTCCGGATATTGTGATTGAAGTATCCAAAGAGACCGAAGCAAAGTTGATGGCTCAAGAAGAGATGCTTTACGCTAAGGATAAAGAGCCCGAGCCAGTAATTAAAAAAGACCTTGTAGAAGATATTATTCTTGAACGGGCAATTGAATTACTTAAAGCAAAAGAAATACTTAGTGGAATTGAGAAAGGATAAATGGAAAAAAGAGAAAATAAACAGAAATTCAGAATCTGGTTACTTCCAATTTTATTAGTTTTATGCGGGGGAATAATTTTTTTAGGTTTAAGAAGGTTCCTTTTGCCCCCCGTTGACTATGTTCTTCTTTCGCAAACAATTGACCAGACAGTTGACAATTATCTTTTAAGCCGAGGTTTAAAAGAAAGAGATATTCAGCGAATTTATCGTGAAGAAAAAAGAATCGGTAAAGATATAATTATTGAAGTAAGGAAAGAGATACAGTTACCCGGTAAGGCTACTTTAAAAGAATACCGAAGAGGGCTAACGAAAATATTGAAAAAGATAGGGACAAAAATTTATCGTGCTCAAATTAAAGAAAATAAACTTTATCTTGATAGTGGCTACCGAAAAAAAATACTTTCTCGTCTTATTTTAACTCTCAAACCAATAATAAGAATTGCGATTGTAATTGATGACCTTGGTTATAATCGGAAACAGTTAGACCGTTTTCTTGAGTTAAATATACCTCTCACTTATGCCATTTTGCCCGGGGAAAAATATTCTAAAACTTTAGTTGAAGAACTTTTGGCTAAAAATAAGGAAGTAATTCTTCATCTCCCTTTGGAATCAAAGAGTCGGAAAGAGAATCCTGGTAAATACGCACTTTGGACATGGATGAAGAAGCGGGAAATTATAGAGAAATTTAACCAGAACCTTAGTACTGTCCCCGGAGTTATTGGTGTAAATAACCATATGGGTTCAAAATTTACTGAAGATGAAAAGAAAATGTATATTTTACTAAAGGAAATAAAAAGAAAAAAACTTTTCTTTTTTGATTCCTATACGAGCAAAAAGTCAAAAGGGGAAGAGATTGCAAAAAAGATTAATTTGTCCTATTCGCGAAATCAGGTTTTTTTAGATGTTAAAACTGACCCAATAAGTATTGAAAAAAAATTTGAAGAACTTCTTTCTTTGGCAAAAAAGAATGGTTATGCAATTGGTCTTGGTCATATTCATTCAAAAAAAACAGCACAAGTTTTAGCTTCAATTTTACCTCGTTTCCAAAATGAGGAAGAAGTAGAATTTGTTACTCTTTCCCAGTTAATGAAACGATGAGTTTAAAGCATCGGAATTTTAATAATTCCGATGTGGATTAAGGAGTTTGAGGGAAACAATCTGGTTTCCCTCAAGGGGTGACCGTGGAAGAATGCGACGAAAAGGAGCATTTTGAAACGCCAGAGGGGCGAAGCCCCTATGGAAGTAACCCCGAAGGGGTTATCTTGATTTTAGGTATTGAGACATCCTGTGATGAGACAGCAGTTGCGGTTCTTGAAAAAAGAAGAATCCTTTCCAATTTGGTTATCTCACAAATTGCGATTCATAAAAAATATCAGGGGGTAGTTCCGGAACTTGCTTGTCGGAAACATTTGGAAAATATAAATTTTCTTCTTTCCTTAGCCCTTAAAGAAGCAAAAATAAATTTTTCTGACCTTTCGGCAGTGGCGGTAACTAATGGTCCGGGTTTAGTCGGTGCATTACTTATCGGGGTAATGGTGGCAAGAACGATTGCTTATGTTCAGCATATACCTTTGCTCCCCGTGAACCATTTGGAAGGACATTTTTTTGCTAATTTTTTGCAACCACCGATTACACAGATTAAAAACACGGATTACCCACCTACACCAAGGCTTCGGTGGGCAGGCACAGATAAAAGTCCTAAGCCGCCATTTTTAGCACTGATTATCTCTGGTGGGCATACCGATTTACTTTTAGTTAAAGATTTTGGCAAGTATCAGATTTTGGGTCGCACTCGTGACGATGCAGTTGGTGAAGCGTATGATAAGGTAGCAAAATTGCTTAATCTTGGTTATCCAGGAGGACCGATTATAGACCAATTGGCGAAAAAAGGTAATCCTCAAGCAATAAATTTTCCCCGCCCTTATCTGTGGGATAGTTGGGATTTTTCTTTTTCTGGTTTAAAAACGGCAGTGGTTAATTATGTGCGTGGTCATTCGTTGTCGGTTATCTCTAAGCAAGTAAGTGATATTGTTGCTTCTTTCCAAGCAGCAGTAGTAGAAACTTTAGTGAGGAAAACTTTAAAAGCGGCAGAAAAATTTAAAATGAAAAAAATTGTCCTTGGTGGTGGTGTAGCGGCAAATACAGCCCTACGTAATGCTTTTGCTGAAGAAAGAAAAAGAGGCAATTACCTCAAAGGATGGGAAATTTATTATCCAGACCCAGAATTCTGTACCGATAATGCGGCAATGATTGCCTGTGCGGCATATTACAAGGTTCAAAGTTCAAAGTTCCCTTCGGTCCGAGCTCAGGGCGAGGGCAAAGTTCAAAATTTAGAAGTCAAAGTAGACCCGAATCTACCCTTATCTAACTGGCAATGAAAAAAATTTGTGTAAATTCGTATACGAGGAATTCACATAAATTCGTGTTTGAAGATTTAGAATTTGCCAAACTTGACTTTTCTCGGGAGAAAAGGCAAAACTTTCCTGAGGCGGTTTACTGTCCGGGCAAAAGTGTTGAGCAAATTATAAAAATTGTTACTGGATTGAAAAAAGAAAATCAGGTGGTCATCTTAACTCGTGCTGAACCTCAAGTTTATCAGGCAGTAAAGAAAAAATTTCCTCAAACGGAATATCATAAATTAGCCCGAATGATTGTCATTAAAAAGAGTTCAAAGTCCAAAGTTCCCTTTGTCCCGAGCTCAGGGCGAGGGCAAAGTTCAACGAATAATTTCATAGCCGTGATTACTGCGGGGACTTCGGATATACCGGTTGCTGAAGAAGCGGCAGTCACTGCCGAAACTCTTGGTAATAAAATTGTGAGAATTTATGATATTGGTGTTGCGGGGATACACCGTCTTTTTGCTCATAAAGAAAAAATTCTTAATGCTTCGGTAGTGATTGTCTGTGCCGGTATGGAAGGTGCGTTAGCGAGTATAATTGGAGGGTTAGTCTCCTGTCCAGTGGTCGGTGTACCGACATCGGTTGGTTATGGTGGAAATTTTCAAGGTTTGAGCGCATTACTTACTATGCTTAACTCCTGTGCGGCAAATGTCTGTTGTGTAAATATTGATGACGGTTTCGGAGCTGGGGTCGTTGCTCATCTGATCAATAAAAGGGCAAATCGCACCGATAACAATTGTAGTTAATTAGGCATTATAAATATGATTTTGAGAGAATATTTAAAAGAACCAAAGAAGATCGGAACCATTACTCCTGATTCATGTTGGTGTGTTAAGAAGCTTCTCAAAAAGATAGATTTTTCTACAGCAAAAGTTATTGTGGAATGGGGAGGAGGTTCAGGTGCCGTAACTTCAGAAATAGTAAAAAAGAAAAAAGAAAAAACTCTTTTTATCTGTTTTGAAAGTAATCCCAATCTCTTTCGCTCGCTTTCTAAAAAATTTTCTGGGAATCATAATGTTATTATCCTTTATGAGGATATTTTTCTTTCGGAGAAAATTTTATCTGTGCTGGGCATTCGCAAAGTTGATTTTATTGTTTCCACGCTTCCCTTTTCGAACCTTGCCACAAATGAATTTTTGCACCTGGCCAGTTCTCTCACGGACAAGATTTTTACCCAATATCTTCACTCCCTATCTTTATTTAAATTTTTCTTTCCGGAGAATAAACTCAAAAAATATTTTTCGAAAATTGAGAAGGAGTTTGTTTTGTTGAATCTGCCCCCAGCATTTGTTTACTACTGTCAGCGTTAGAAGAAAGAGAATGATTGGTAAAAAATAATAAATAGTTTGGACGGGTTAAATTTGAATAATTGGTTTTATGAAAATTGCTTATTTTGATTGTTCTTCCGGTATTTCCGGGGATATGCTTCTTGGTGCATTCATTGATGCTGGTTTATCGGTTTTCTCTTTAGAAAAGGAACTAAGAAAATTAAAAATTAAAAATTGGAAATTTGAAGTTAAAAATGTAGAAAGAAAAAATTTACCAGCAAAACAGGTAATTATTAAGGGAGAAAAAAAGTTTTCTTCCCCTCAAGAAATGGGGAATATTATTAAACAAAGTAGGTTAGCGAAAAAAACTAAAGAGCGGGCATTCCATATTTTTTCTTCTTTACTTAGGGCGGAAAGAAAGGTGCATAAAAGAGACACTCACCTCAAGGGTAGAAATTCTGCTTTTCATTTAAATGAACTTGCTCATCTTGATACTTTAGTTGACATTGTTGGTAGTTGTGTGGCGATAGAAAATTTTAAATTAGATAAAGTTTATGCTTCAGCGATAAATGTCGGTTCAGCTGCACCTGTAACCCTTGAATTGCTTCAGGGATTGCTAATTTATACTGAAAAGACAGGCGAAGAATTAACTACACCTACCGGGGCAGCGATTATTTCGCAAATAGTAAGAGATTTTGGTCCCATGCCTTTAATGAAAATAAAAAATTATGGTTTTGGTGCCGGGTCAAAAGATTTGCTTAACCAGGCTAACCTTTTACGATTAATTATCGGAGAGTCAACTTTTCTGACCGGTTCTTCCTATGAAGATGACCAAGTCATACTTTTGGAGACCAATATTGATGATATGAATCCGCAAATCTACCCTTATGTAATGGAGAAATTATTCAAAAAAGGTGTGCTTGATGTTTGGTTAACTGCGGTGCAAATGAAGAAAGGGCGTCCAGGGATAGTGCTCAGTTGTTTAGTCAATCCGGAGAAAAGAGAAGAAGTTATTGATTTACTTTTTCGGGAGACGACAACTTTAGGAATACGTATGCTTCCCTGGGAAAGGGTAAAATTAAACCGAAAGATTAAAAAAAATTCCTCCCGTAAAGGGATGAGGTCCCAACAGGACTTTTCGTCCGGTCTGGTCTATAAAGTTGCACAAGGAAAAAATTTGAGAAAAGAAAAAGTTGAATATAACAAAGCAGTAAGGTTTGCGCAAAAGTTAGCAGTTCCACTCAAAGATATTTTGAGGTGATTACCCTTCGGGGCTGAGACTCTCAGGGCGAAGCCTTTTGCCTGCACCTGTGACGCCTGCACAGGTGTCGCAGGCACAGGTGAGATGATTACCTCTTAATGGTTCGGTATTCTCACCATCCTGAGTTAACCGAAGGAAGGAGGAAAAAAAAATTATGGCTAATCTTATAGAAGTTAACGATAAAAATTTCACCGAGGAAGTTTTAAACTCAATGCTTCCAGTATTAGTAGACTTTTGGGCACCTTGGTGTGGACCTTGCCGGATACTTTCCCCAGTAGTTGAAGAGTTAGCCAAGGAATATACGGGGAAAATTAAGATTGTGAAAATGAATACTGATGAAAATCCTTCTACACCAAGTAAATATATGATTTTCTCTATTCCCACCTTAATTTTTTTTAAGAACGGTAAACCGATTGACCAACTGGTTGGTATTCATTCAAAGGGTGAAATTAAAAAACATTTGGATCGACTCTTTTAGAAAATCAACATTTAAATTTCAATGAAAAAAATTTTTTTGGTTGATGGCAATGCATATATTCATCGCGCCTACCACGCTTTACCACCATTGACTAATTCTAAAGGTGAAGAAGTGGGCGCAGTTTATGGTTTTACTCGGATGTTAAATAAAATTATCCAGCAAAGACCCGAGTATCTCGTAGTTTGTTTTGACTATCCGGCGCCGACATTCCGGCATCAGGAATTTGAAGAATATAAAGCAACCCGTAAAGAAATTGAACCTGCTTTAGCCGGACAGATACCTTTAGCCAAAGAAATTGTTGATGCTTTAAACATAACTTTAATAGAAAAAGAAGGATATGAAGCCGATGATCTGATTGCAACATTAGGAGAAAAATTTTCTTCTTTAGGAGAAGTAATTATTGTTACTGGAGATAAAGATGCTTTACAGTTAGTAAATGATAATGTTTTTGTTTTAAATGAGCCAAAAAATATACTTTACACGAAAGAAAAAGTTAAAGAAAAATATGGTGTTGGGCCAGAAAAACTAACCGATATTTTTGGTTTAAGTGGTGACCCGATTGATAATATCCCTGGTGTACTGGGTATTGGTGAAAAAACAGCATTGAAGCTTGTCCAACAATTTGGTAGTATAGAAAACTTATATAATAACTTAGATAAATTATCTGAGCGATTAAAAGAAAACTTAGAAAAAAGTAAAGAGAACGCTTTTTTAAGCAAAAAGTTAGTAACTCTGAATAAAGATGTTCCTTTAGACCCAAATTTTTGGCTTGAAGATTGTTGCCTTCGGCAAGAAGTAAAAAGAGAAAAACTAATTACTCTTCTCAAGCGTTTAGAATTTGTTAGTCTTATCTCGGAATTCCTACCAGCAAAAACAGAGAGAAGAGTTGAATATCAAACTATTTTGGAGAAAAAGAAATTTGAGGAATTTATTTTGAATATGATGCAGTATTCTGCTTTTTCTTTTGACATAGAAACAACTCATCTTAATCCTTTTTTCGCCGAGATTGTGGGTATATCTTTTTCTTTTAAACCCGAAGAGGCATTCTATATTCCCCTCGGACATAGTTATCTTGGTTGTCCGAAACAATTAGATAAAGATGAAGTTTTAAAAGAACTTAAACCAATCTTAGAAAATGAGCAGATTGCTAAATATGGACAGAATGTTAAATATGATTATTTGGTATTGTTGAAAGAAAATATAGAAGTAAAAAATATCGTTTTTGATACAATGATTGCTTCTTATTTACTTAATCCAGGAAAACAAAATCATAATTTAACCGAGCTTGTTTTAGAATATGTAGGTGAGAAAAGGACAGCGATTGAAGAACTTATCGGGAAAGGAAAAAAACAAATCACTATAGATAAAGTGGAAATTGAAGAAGTGAAAAATTATAGTTGTGCTGATGCGGATTATGTATTTCGTTTAGTAGGAATTCTTAAACCTTTATTGAAAGAGAAAAAACTTGATTCTCTTTTTTATAATGTAGAAATACCGCTTTTATATGTTTTAGCCGGGATGGAAAAAAATGGTATCCGTATTGAGATAAACTACTTTAAGAAACTTTCCGAAGAATTTAGCCAAGAAATAAAAAATTTAGAAAAAAAAATTTATCAAATTGCCGGATTGGAATTTAACCTCAATTCACCAAAACAACTTTCCTTTATTTTGTTTGAAAAATTGAAGTTACCAGTTGTTCGGCGAACAAAGACGGGTATTTCCACTGATGAGGAAGTCTTGAAAACTTTATCTAAAACTCATGATTTACCGCGGCTTTTACTCGAATATCGCGAATTACAAAAACTTAAATCTACTTATGTTGATGGCTTAATTGAATCAGTTAACCCACGAACTGGACGCATCCATACCTCATTTAATCAAACGGTCACGGCGACAGGTAGACTTTCTTCTACAGAACCAAATTTACAAAATATACCTATCCGTACCGAATTAGGAAGAAAAATACGATGTGGTTTTATTCCTGAAGAAGGTTGGCTATTCTTATCCGCAGACTATTCGCAGATTGATTTACGCGTTTTAGCCCATATCTCTGAAGATAAAGTTCTCCGGGAGGCATTCCAAAAAGGTGAAGACATCCATAATGCTACCGCGTGCGAAATTTTTGCTCTGTCAAAAGAAAAGATTACACCCGAATTACGCCGGGTTGCAAAAACAATAAATTTTGGTATCATATATGGTATGTCCGCTTACGGACTTTCTCAACAGTTAAATATTCCCGAAAAAGAAGCAGAAAAATATATCAAAAATTATTTCACTAAATATTCCGGTGTAAAAACTTGGATTGAAAAAACATTAAAAGAAGCGAGAGAAAAAAGCTATGTTTCCACTATACTTAACCGTATTCGTTACCTTCCGGAAATAAATTCAAAAAATGAACAAATCCGTTCCTTTGCTGAACGGGTAGCAATGAATACACCAATCCAAGGGAGTGCTGCGGATATTATTAAAGTAGCAATGATTAATATCAGTAAAAGACTGAAAATAGAAAACCTAAAAACAAAAATGTTAGTGCAAGTGCACGATGAACTCCTTTTTGAATGTCCAGAGGAAGAAATTGGAAGAATAAAAAAATTAGTTAAAAACGAAATGGAGAAGGCAATAGAACTTGATATTCCGCTTATTGCGGAGATTAAAACTGGTCCCAACTGGCGGGATTTGGAATAAGAATTGTGAGGTGAATGAGAAAATGGAAAAAAGTATTGGACAGATTTTGAAAGAAACAAGAGAAAAACAAAAAATTAAATTGGAGGATGTGCGGAAAAAGACAAAGATAATTATGAAATATCTTTTAGCCTTGGAAGAAGACCGTCCTGGTGATTTTCCCGGTGAAGCATATTTTCTTAGTTTTTTGCGCAGTTATGCTAAATTTCTTGGATTAGATGGTGAAGAATTAGTCCAAAAATATCGGCAAATCCATCCGGTGTCGGGAGAGCCGGTTGAGTTCGTAGGAAAATCTATCCGTTTCCAGCAGTCCCCGCAGTATCGTCTTGCTTTACTTTCAGTTTTGTTTATAGTAATTTTGATTTATTTTCTTTTCTCCAAATTGCATTTTAAGAAAAAGGAAGAAATTCTACCTTTGTCTCAATCGGTGGTTACTCCTGAGGAAGAGAAAATTGTCCTTGAAGCAAAAGCAACCGCTGATACTTGGTTGAGGGTAATTGCTGATGGGAGTTTAGTTTATGAAAGGATACTTTTTTCTGGGATGGAAAAAAGATGGGAAGCAAAAGAAAAGTTTCATCTGCGTGTCGGCTATGTTCCTGGTTTAGAAGTGAAACTTAACGGTCAACCGGTAGATTTAATTACGGGGAGCAGAGGATATGTAAAAGAACTTGATTTACGCCGTTAGAAATTCTGAGAAATTTCCGAGGAGCAAGTGTAAACCAAAAAAATATCAGGGAGAAGTTTTGCAATTCTTGACATATTTCTGAAATTTCTAACGAGGTTTACCATAAAAAAGGGGTTAGAAAATGCCTGAATTGCCCGAAGTAGAAACTATAAAAAAAGATTTAGAAAAAATAATTCTAAAGAAAAAAATTGTCAAGGTGGAACTATTAGATAAGAAATTGATTAAAGGGATAAAACCAGAATTATTTATGAAAGAGGTAGAGAAAAGTACCATTAACCAGATTTTGCGTCGGGGGAAATATTTAATTTTCGTCCTTTCCAAGAATAAATTCTTGGTTTTTCATTTGAAACTAACCGGACAGTTGATTTATGGTACACCAGATAAAAAAAGTCGGATAATTTTTTATTTTGGAGGTAATTACCTCACAGGAAGAGGTAATTACCTCAAATGTTTAAATTTTCTAGATATGCGTAGATTTGCTGAATTGCGTTTAACTGATGATTGGAGTAAAGAGAAAGGTATCCGGGAGATGGGTCCAGAACCTTTTGATGAAGATTTTACTGTAGAAAAATTTCAAGAAATGTTAGTCAGAAAAAAAACAAAAATTAAGCCACTTTTAATGGACCAAAGTTTTCTTGCTGGTGTAGGTAATATTTATGCTCAGGAGGCAGTTTTCCGTGTAGGTATCCATCCAGAAAGACCAGCAAATAAATTAAAACCGGAGGAAGTGAAAAATTTACATTCCGCAATAAAGGATGTTCTTTACGAAGCGATTAAATACCGTGGTTCTTCAGTTGATGCCTATGTGGATATTGAAGGTGAAAAAGGAGAAATGGAACAAAGATTGCAGGTTTATGGAAGAGGAGGACAGTCTTGCCTGAATTGTGGGACATTGCTTAAAGAAATAAAACTTGCTGGTCGGGGAACAACATTTTGTCCTAAATGTCAAAAATAAGACCGCAGATTGACGCGGATAGAAGATACGGATTACGCAGATGAAACCAGGAAGTTCTGAAACCAAGACCCAATTACCTAATCACTTGGTTACCCGTTCACCAGTTATAGTAGGTTTAACTGGTAGTATTGCTTCCGGGAAGAGTGTAGTAATGAACGAATTTAAAAAATTAGGAGCAAAAATTATTGATGCGGATAAAATTGGACATTTGCTTTTAAATCAAGAAGGAATAAAAAATAAAATCTTAAAAAATTTTGGTAAAGATATTCTTAAGAATGACGGGACAATTGACCGCAAAAAATTAGGGAAAATAGTTTTCGCCGATAAAAAAAAAATAAGCCTATTGAACCAAATTATGCATCCACCAATTATTGTTGAAGTAAAGAAAAAGTTGCATATTTTTAACCAGTTACCAGTTACCAGTCATCAGTCACCAGTTATTATTCTTGACGCACCTTTACTTTTTGAAGCAAAAATAAATCATCTGGTAGATAAAATTGTTCTTGTTTATGTATCTCGGGAAGTTCAATTGCAACGTTTGCAGGAAAGAAATAAATTAACCCGCAAAGAAGCCGAACAAAGAATTTCCTGCCAGTGGGATATAAAAAAGAAAATAAAATTTGCTGACTTTGTAATTGATAATAGCAAGAATTTTCTCTCTTTACAAAGACAAATTAAACAAATCTGGAATAAACTCAAAGAGTAAGAAATTTTTTTTTCCAATACCTCTTGACAAGAAAAAAAAATTATTATAACATTTACTAACCAATATAACTCCAATGCATCTATTCTAAATAAGTTCTTCCCAAAATAGATAATCAAAGAAATAAATGGGCGAAGATTCATCATTTTTTCTTTCCTGCTTTTTAACCCAAAGTGAACCACTTAAACTGTAGTTGTCTAATTTATCAAGCTCAATAAATTGAGCAACTGCAATATTTTTCTAATGCTACTAAATCTACCAAGATAAACTATCTGATGAAATAACAACTAACCAGCGCAAAAATATTATGGTATCACAGTAGCATTTGTGATACCATTAAGGGAAAGAATAACTCTTAAGAGGGAATAAGGGAGACATCTCTATTCCTCTGGGGAAGAGATGAGCGCGATTCCAATTAAGATTAGGGGAGGAGCGCAATCAGGGTTTTGACAAGTTCAGCCCTGAGTAACACCGAAGGGAGAACCGTTAACCCTGCACCGGTATCGGTGCAAGACCATTGAGAATAAAAGGAGGATTTACTAATGACTACACCAATGGATGCGACGATGTTAAACAAAATGACTATCCCGGAATTGGCTAAGATGGCTAAAGAACTGAAAATCGAATCGGTGAGCGGCTTAAGAAAACAGGACATCATTGCCAAAATTATTGAAGCACAAGCCGCTCAAGCTGGTAATGCCGGGATTATCTACGATGAAGGAGTATTAGAAATACTTCCTGATGGGTTTGGTTTTTTGCGTTCACCAAACTACAATTATTTACCCGGTCCTGATGATATTTATATTTCTCCTTCCCAGATTAAAAAATTTGCTTTGCGTAAAGGTGACATGGTTGCTGGTTATATTCGCCCACCGAAAGAAGGTGAACGCTTTTTTGCTCTTTTGCAAATAGAATCAGTAAATAAAGAAAAACCGGAAACAATCCGTGAACGGATGCTCTTTGATAATCTTACTCCCCTATATCCTGAACAGCGAATTGTTCTGGAAACAAAAAAAGATGAATTAACTACCCGCGTGATTGATTTAGTTGCTCCTTTAGGTAAAGGGCAAAGAGGACTGATTGTTGCTGCACCGCGTACTGGGAAAACAATTATCTTACAAAAAATTGCTAATGCGATTACTGCTAATCATCCGGAAATTTCTTTGATTGTTCTTTTAATTGATGAACGACCGGAAGAAGTTACCGATATGCAACGCTCAGTGAAAGGTGAAGTCATTTCTTCTACTTTTGATGAACCTGCTGACCGTCATGTGCAGGTTGCCGAAATGGTTATGGAGAAGGCGAAACGGATGGTGGAACATAAAAATGATGTAGTGATTCTCCTTGATTCCATAACCCGTTTAGCCCGGGCCTACAATGCGATTACACCCTCAAGTGGACGGGTTCTTTCCGGTGGTATTGATGCTAATGCTTTACAGCGACCGAAACGTTTCTTTGGTGCGGCAAGAAATATTGAAGAGGGTGGTAGTTTGACCATTATTGCTACCGCCTTAGTAGAAACCGGTAGCCGGATGGATGAAGTAATCTTTGAAGAGTTTAAAGGCACAGGAAATATGGAACTTGTCCTTGACCGTAATCTTTCTAATAAACGTATTTTCCCGGCAATTGATATCAATAAATCCGGCACACGGAAAGAAGAACTTCTCCTCAGTGAAGATGAATTAAATAAGGTTTGGATTTTACGGAAAGTATTAAGTACACTTACTCCAGTAGAAGCGATGGAGTTACTCGTAGAAAAATTGCAAGCAACAAAATCAAATAAGGATTTCTTGCGGTCAATGGAAATTTCCAGTATGGAGAAAGTAAACAGTTACGTTTAAGAACTTATCATATTTTCAGTTACATTGATTATAGTGATTTATTTCTTGTCACCGCTTTTAGCGGGATCTCCGAGTAGATTTAATCACTGTAATCGCCTTTCATAATCGCTGTAATCAAGTTTCACTTCTGTGAAACTACTTAACCCCACTTAAATTTCCCACGCAATAGAGAAAAATAATTTTCTTTTCTACCTTTCGGTAAGATAAATTTTACACTTTTTTCCGCCTTTCTCACTTTTATCTCGTCACCAATTTTTAGGTTAGTTTCTTCCTGTCCATCAAGGCTGAGAAGCACGGGCGCATCATTGCTGAGAATACGAATACTTATTTCACTTTCTTCCGGAATAAGTAAAGGTCTTAAGGTTAAACTATGCGGACAAATTGGAGTAATAATAAAAACTGGTAATTCCGGTGAGACCAAAGGTCCACCAGCAGCAAGATTATAAGCGGTGGAACCAGTAGCGGTGGAAAGAATTAAACCGTCACCAAGATAACGGGTGACAAGTTGTCCATCAATTTTTAGTTCTAAATTTATTGTCCGTGCCGAATGCGGATTACGAAAAACGCAATCATTTAAAGCAAGAAATTGTTCAATTCTCTTTTTACTCCGACGAACTTCAATTGCGAGCATAAGTCGTTCTTCAAGAGTATATTTTCCTTTGAGCACATTTTCCAAAATCGGATACAAATTTTTTTTCTCACCGGCAGCAAGAAAACCTAAACTACCGAGATTGACACCGAGTAAAGATAAATTATTTGGTTGTGCGTAGCGTGCCGCTTTGAGTATAGTTCCGTCACCACCTAAAGCAAGAAGAAAAGCAAACTTACCTAAGTTTTTTCCCGCCAGAACTTTTTCTAATTTCCAACCCTTTTTGGAACAAAAACTTACCAATTTCGGAACAATTGTCCTCACTTCTTTCTTTTCAAAATTTGCCACCAAACCAATTGTCTTTTTAGTAAAAACCATAACCTTGCCCCCTTCTAAAGTTAATCCACTCTACACATACCTTCGTCATAGTGTTTTTCTATAGCTTTTTGTAAACCATTGTAAAATTTTATCAATTTCCCTTTACATTCTTTACAGTTTTTAGGAATAACTAGCAAAATATCGCACCACCCATTCCCTGTATCCCAATAAATTGCATCAATTTCTTTCCCTTCTGCTATCCATGCCCTTTCTCCAAACCCTGAGACTCTTTTATGGTGACTTTTACATCCTAAAACCTCTGATAAAATATCATCTTCAATTTCTACCATAGATACACCTCCTCAAGTTTTTTTCTTATTTGTTTTTTTGTCAGCAACACCAGTGACCATACTTTTTCCTTTTAATTCAAACAAATTGGGAGCATTAAAATCTAAAGAAAATTCTCTAAGCCGTCTTTCTGCTAATTTTACATATTCTTCGTTTGTATCATATCCAACATAGTGGCGTTTTGTTTTTATCGCCGCAATTGCTGCCTGTCCGCTTCCGATAAATGGGTCTAAAACAACCTCATCTTCAAAGGTATAAAGTTGAATTAACCTGTAAGGCAACTCTACTGGAAAAGGAGCAGGATGCCCCACTTTTGTTGCCGGTTCTGCGGAGAATGTCCAGACACTTTTAGTAAATTCAAGAAATTCCTCTTTAGAGATTGTGCTTTTTCTTCGTAGACTTTCTCTTGCGAACATCCCTTTAGAAAACACTAAAATATATTCGTGAATATCTCTCAGAGTTGGATTCTTAGCTGAAAGCCACGAACCCCAGGCAGTAGAGGGGCTTCCGCTTGAAGCCTTATTCCAGATGATTTCACCTCGCATTAAAAATCCCAAGTCAAGCATATCCTTAACGATGAAAGTATGAAGGGGGATATACGGTTTTCTTCCAAGGTTGGCAATATTAATGCATACCCTACCCCCGCGAACAAGTACTCTTTTAACCTCACTCCATACTCTTCTCAAAAATTCTCTGTACTCATTTAGAGTAAGATTCTCATCATATTCCTTTCCTACATTGTAAGGGGGCGAAGTAACCATCAAATGAACGCTATTGTCCGGTAATTCTTCCATTTTTTCACTTGATTTGCAAAAGATTTTATCCAGAAATTCAGACGGAATAGAATTTTCTATATACTTTGCTATTTCTTCTTTCGGTAACCCCTCATATAACCTACTTGTATAAAAAGGAGTGGAGTCGTGATTAATTCTTCCCGGAGAACCAAAAGCACTTGTTCTTGTTCCCCTCTTTCTTTGGTTAAATCTCATTTTAGTCCTCTCTCCAGAGGTCAACCCATCTTTTGTAAGAATTAAATTCTATTTTTGTTCTTTGCCAATTTATCTCAATTCTCTTCGTTTCATTATCTGTAACTAAAGACAATAAAGCTTCTTTCGTAATCTCTACACCTCTCGGGTTTGTTCCCGGTTTAGGAAGTTTGATATAGTTTTGCCTACCTATTTTATCAAAAAGTCTTTTCTGAACTTCCACTGGGATATAATAAAATCCACCAACATCATCCCAGTTGATTTGAACAAGTAAAACATCGCAATGAGGATAATAGTTTTCACGAAATTCTTTTGCCTTTTGAGCATCAACCGTCCATATCAGTTTAACACCACTGAAACTTTTACCAGTAATTGTTTTGATGGATACGGGTTCTCCAAATAGTTCCACATCTATTTCTGGCTCAGTAATAGGAATTTTGGTCTCTACATTTGCTTCGCCAAACTTGTAAATGAGTAAAGCGACAATTATCCTTTCCCTAACCGAACCTACTTCCATTCCTGGTTTGCCCGCTCTTGAACTTTCTAATTCAGCAAGTTGAAACAAATAAGGCAAACGTCTTTTGATTTTCTCTACTAGTTTCTCATCTTCAAAAATTTCTCTCAAGCGACTGGACATTTTTTATTCTTCCGCTCCTTTTTGTTGTAGTGTTTGGTTTTCTGATTTTGGTAACCCCAATAATTCCCTAATTTCGTCGGCTATTGCACTATTTTTTACTGCCGTGTTATCTATGTCTTTGTTGGGCGGTACATAAAGTGAATTGGAAAGCGCTATAAGCTTTTTTGATGCTTGCTCAATTGTAGATAGACTTCTAACTATTTTTATTTCTGCAAAAAATTTATATGCCGGAATTGTGTAAGTTTTGGATTGTAACAAAGTTGCCAATTGACGTAGTTTGTCCGATGCTTTATCCATCATATCTTTTGGGAGGAGCCCTAAATTACAATATACATTAGCATAGAAAATCAAAGAGTCAGATATTTCACCAATAACCTTGTGTTGCTCATGAATAGGTTCGATAAAGAACTTAGAAATTACTTGACCAAATACATAGACAAAAATTCCACCAAAAATTGTTAGTGATGACGTAAGAATAATTTTGAATAATTCTGACATATTAATTTCCTCGCTATCATTCTTCTATTTCAAAATTGTCCAAATAGTTACTTGGAGTGAACTCCTGTATCCAGCTATAATCTGGTATTACTATTTTCTGGATGTATATCACCGCTTTAGCGGGATCTCCGACATACATTTTGTGCCAGACTTGAAATTTTCAATGTTTTATTAAAAATTTTAAGTCCGACACGTTTCCGTAAGTTCTCTGTCCCCGAATTTCCGAATAAATAAAAGCGTCCCCTTTTTCCCCTTTTTCTCTCAGAAAAATTCCCTCCGTCCCCATTTTCTCCCCCCCTTCACTATGAAAAATTATCAAAAATTAGAAGCGTTGTACTAGCTCAATAATTCGGTAACTTTTTGGAGTTTGTCAAAAGGGGTTAAGTAATTTAATCCTCCGTGCATTCTCAAGTGATTGTATTCAAACAAAAAGTTTCCTAAGTTCAAGATAAGGTC
>Ga0315314_1000044_pt1 | contig 174648 bp, 168 predicted proteins | sample TDP9_MG_FD_203631 | JGI IMG/M metagenome (GOLD analysis project Ga0315314, IMG submission 203631) | Freshwater sediment microbial communities from Lake Towuti, South Sulawesi, Indonesia - TDP9 | ecosystem: Environmental > Aquatic > Freshwater > Lake > Sediment | place: Indonesia: South... | reverse complement strand
TGAAGACTCCCTCCAGCCGAGGCAGAAAGTTCTCAACAATGCAGGGATGACATGTAATAGGCAACATAATTAACACCTAAAGATGGTAAGGTCAGAGAAAAAATTAAAATTTGCCAAAGTTTAGTTAATTATTTTATAATAGGGCTTATTAACACTAATTTTATTCGGAAAATACAAGGGTGGGCTCGATGATTTACGGTCTTTGGTTATTTAAAAAAACAGGGGAGTGTTTAATCCATAGAGTTTACAGGGATTCAAAATTAACAAGAAAAGACTCGACCCTTTTAGGGAGCATTTTCGCCGCTATTGATCAGACAGCAAAAATACATACTGGAAAAGAATTATCCAAGATTGACACCAAAGATACCAAATTGAGCTACATCAATTTCGATGACTTTGCTGTAGTGGTTGCAACTGACAATGAGCTAGAAGGAGAAAGAATAGGAAAAGAAATTGGAGAACAGTTCAACAGAGCCTATGGGGACAAGCTCCCTATCTGGAATGGGAACACTGCGATATTTGAAAAGTTTAAAGAAAAAATCGATGAGATTGTTAAATTTCACGAAACGGGATTGGAAGATGAATTTAATGAACTTTTAGACACACTCTCACTATGCTCAGAAAACGGAAAAACTAACAAAGAATAAAAAATTATTTTATTATGTCTAAAAAAGCATATGAAATCAATATAAAGGGAAGGAAAAAAGTTCCCAATATCTTATTTGTCAGGAAACGGGTTCCAAGAAAGTTATTTCATTCTTCCAAGAAGCGTTACAAATTTTTTTAAAAAAATTCGAACTTAAATTTTGGTTATTTAGTAAATCCTGCTTACTACGAAATCCGCCAGATTTAGGAAAAATTGCTGGGGCTCATTATTCAATGGTGGTTTAGCTTTAAGTAATCTTTTCTTGGCTTCTTCCTTTAGCTGCAATGCTATTTTTTTAGAGTTTTCAAGAGCTCCGGTTTCTTGAAATATTTTTCTAACTCTTTCAACCTCACTTGGATTTGCGTTCGAATTGCCGAGTATCTTCCTGAGAACATTTAGTTCTTTAGGGGAAGCGTTGTTAAAAGTTTGAACGACTAAAACCGTTCTTTTACCCTCTTTAATATCCCCATCCGTAGGTTTTCCAGTATCCGATTCCGCCCCGAAAGTTCCTAGTACGTCATCCTGAATTTGAAAGGCTTGGCCTACTAACACCGCATATTCCTTTAACGCCTTAATTTGATTTGATGTAGCTCCTCCAAGCACTGCTCCAATTTGTATAGACTTCTCTAGTAGAGCAGAAGTTTTCATTTTTATCATTTTCAAATACTCATCCATGGTTACGTTGTCTCTTCTCTGAATCAAGCTCTCGAACATGACTCCCTCAATTAGTTCCTGGAAAACATTTTGGTAGAGGTTGATAGCCTCACAAATAAGATTATGAGGAAACTTGGAAGAAAGAAGGGCTTCAATACCTAAATTATAAGTTGTATTTCCTCCCAAAATAGCCATAGTGTTCCCAAAGTCTTCGGCTTTTCCGTCCGATGATACCTCTCTCCTATACCATTCCCTATAATTTACATGGAAAGTAGGTCCGTTCCTACGAAGCTCATCGTGGTCTATGAGGTCATCATGAATTAGTGTGGCGTTGTGAAGTAACTCCACGGAAATAGAAGGGAGAAATATCTTCTCATTAGAATCCGCTACCCCTCGATAAGCTTGAATTAGAGAAATTGGTCTGAGTTTTTTTCCCCCTCTTAAAATAAACTCTTTAATATTCGAGTAGTATATCTTGTGGTCGGGAAAAGGCGCCGTTGCAATTTTTCTGTCTAAGAACGAAGTTAAAACCTGATTGACTTTTTTTGATAGATTTTCTACTACTTGGGTGAATTCCAAATTGATCTCTTCCTAAATACTGTTGATACTGTTGTCTTAAAATTTTCTTTGGCTTTGTATCTAAAATATTTAACCTTTACTTCAAGGAAGGCTAAGCAGTTCGTCAAAATTGAAATAGAATATACTCTTTTCTTATCTTATATTGTTTCCAATTTTGATTCCAAGATGGAAAAGGTCTTAATTTTTTGGATTTATACAGCTTGACAGTATTTAAGGATAATGGAATTAAAGTCTCAATTTTTAACATGTAAATGCTAAAAAAATGCTAAAATAACGGTATAAAAGGGTGTATTTTTAAAACTTTAGTCAAATTTGCGTGCTATGACCATTATGTACGCAAATATTGATTATTGAAGATTAAATGCTAAAATTGTCGATGCGATATTGAACTAATACATAACGTTTAAATACTCTACTTCGAGGTCTTAGCTACTACTAAGACAGCACTCTTAGAATTTATTCTTCAACAGTTTTTGATCTTGAGGTTAACCAGATTGATGATACCAAAGCAGCCAGTGGGTATAATCGGTTGGGGCGCGTACCTACCCCAGTACAGAATCAAAGTGGAAACTATCGCAACAGTGTGGGGAACATACCTAGAGAGATACACTGAAGGATTAGGGGTAGAAGAAAAAGCAGTCGCGGGTCCCGACGAAGATACAACCACGATTGCTATAGAGGCTGCTCAAAACGCGATAAAAAGAGCCCAGATAGAGTCCAGTGAGCTCGGGGCTGTGCTCGCGGGATCCGAATCTCCACCGTACGCAGTCAAGCCTACAGGTTGTACTGTTGCCGAGGTTATAGGAACCACCCCAAATATACTGGCAGCGGATTTAGAGTTTGCCTGTAAAGCAGGCACTGAGGCAATCCAGTTCTGCATGGGGTTGGTTTCCTCGGGTATGATAAAGTACGGTATAGCCATTGGTGCGGATGTAGCTCAGAGCGCTCCTGGTGATGATTTAGAATACGCGACTGCGGCTGGAGGCGCTGCATTCATTATAGGTAAATTAGATGGAAAGGCCGCCGCCTCTATAAACGCCTCAAGTTCTTACGTTACAGACACACCTGATTTTTGGCGGCGTTCTGAACAACCCTATCCTAAGCATGGCGGCGTATTTACCGGACAAGCATACTTCCACCATGTGATTAATGCAGGGAAACAATTAATTAAGGAGTTGGACATGAAACCTCAAGATTTCCAGCATGCTATCTTCCACCAGCCTAATGGGAAATTCCCCGAAAAAGTAGCGAAGGAGTTAGGGTTCGTCTCTGAACAGATCAGAGTGGGAATGCTAGTAAATACGATAGGTAACACTTACTCTGGTTGCATTCCTTTAGGTTTATCAGCGGTGCTGGACAATGCTAAACCAGGGGACAACATACTAGTTGTCTCCTACGGGTCGGGTGCTGGGAGCGATGCCTTCTATATAGTCGCTCAAGATGCGATTGAAGATAAGCGTGAATTGGCTCCCACGGTTCAAGATTATATTGATAGAAAGGAGTACGTGGATTATTCGTGTTACGCTAAATGGCGTAGGATGATAATTGGATTAGAAGCAAAACGTTAAGAAAGAGGGTGTATTGGTCATGAGAAAAGTAGCAATTATCGGAGTTGGAATGACGAAAGTTGGTCATCTATTCAGCGAATCACTGCGTTCACTTTTTTCAAAAGCGGTAAGAAGCGCACTTGAAGACGCCGGAAATCCTAAAATTGACGCACTTTACGTTGGTAATATGTCTGCCGGCCAGTTTAATAATCAGGAGAACATAGCAGCTCTATTATCCGATTTTGCGGGTCTGAATGGAATTCCGGCAACCAGAATCGAGGAAGGATGCGCATCTGGGGCTGGGGCTATTTACAATGGATTTAAGGCTGTGGCTTCAGGGTCCCACGATTTTGTGTTGGTGGGGGGTGTAGAAAAAATGATGGACACCTCCACTTGTGATGCCACTTCGATTGTTTCAACGGTAACAGATCAGGAGTATGAAGCCTTTTTAGGCCTCTCTCTAGTGGGAATTAACGCAATGGTGATGAGACTTTACATGAACACATTTGACGTTGGTAGAGAGCCCTTCGCAAAATTCTCTGTTCAAATGCATGATAACGCCTCAAAAAATCCCTACGCCCAGTTTCCATTCAAAACTTCGATGGATAAAGCAATGAATTCAAACCCAGTGGCGGAACCCATACACTTAATGGATTGCGCGCCTCTTGGTGATGGTGCTGCAGCCTTAATTCTGTGCCCAGAAGAATACGCGAAAAAATTCACCTCTTCCCCCGTAGAGATTATAGGCGCAGGGCATGGTATGGATACCTTTATCTTCCACACGAGAGACGACTTTCTTTCTCTTAAGGCTATCAGAGATTCGGCAAGAGACGCTTACAGGATGGCGGGAATAACACCCGGAAAGGTGGACCTAATGGAGATACATGACTCGTTTTCAATAACAGCATTTTTAACGATTGAAGATCTGGGCTTCGTAGAAAAAGGCGCTACGGGTCAAGCAATTGATGAGGGATTAATTAGTTTGGACGGTCCTTTACCCGTGAATCCTTCTGGGGGATTAAAGGCTAGAGGGCATCCCATTGGAGCCACGGGGGTTTATCAGATGGCCGAGGTTGTACTCCAACTTCGTGGACAAGCTGGAGCCAGACAGGTTCCGGGTGCAGAAACAGGACTTACAAATAACATAAGCGGCTTCGGCGCCTCGTCTTATGTACACATTCTTAGGGGTTAAGCGGGGGACGTTTAATGCATGTTTCCAAGTTTTGGAGAGAACTCCCTCAACGTTACCGGCTGGAGGGTAAAAGGTGTTCTCAGTGTGGAAAAGTTTGCTTTCCCCCTAGAGACATCTGCCCCATCTGTAATTCGAATCAGATGACAAGTGTGACTTTGCCCAAGAGTGGAAAAATTATAACTTACACTGTTATGCATACAGTCCCATCACACTTTGAAATATTTAAACCATACATAATTGCCCTAGTACAACTAGAAGATGGAACACACATAACCACTCAGCTCACGGACTGTAAACCAGAAAACATAACCCTTGGAATGGACGTAGAAGCCGTAATTAGAAAGATAAATGAAGATGGTAGAGATGGAATAATTTATTACTCATACAAGTTCCGTCCAGTGTTAAAGAATTTAAAGAAGAATACTGACAAGAAACCGATTCTTCAATATGATTCAGTTTAAATTTTAAATACATCTTTTTTTGTTTTCTTTATGTCTAGGTGATGTGGGTCAAAAAGATTAAATGGTACATTCCTTTTATAATCGATGATGATACGTAAGGAGACTGTTATTTTTGAGAGAATTTCTAGTGGATCTTAAGGCCCACGGTATGCTCATTGAAGTTAATAAAAGGGTATCTACCTATGAAATTCCCGCCCTTTTGGAAAAATTGGACGGAAGACCCGTTATATTTAACCTGGTTGAGGGCTCATCGTACAGGGTAGTTGGAAACATTTGCTCAAGTAGAGATCTTTTAGCCCTGTCATTAAATGTGAGAAAGGAAGAGCTGTTATTCAGATTGGCTGAAGCCTTTAAGAAAAGGAGTGAACCAGAAATAGTTAAGAATGGTAGGTGCCAAGAAGTAACGGAAAAGTTGAATTTGAACAATCTACCAATACTCACTCATACTGCAGGCGACGGAGGCCCTTACATTACCGCCGGAGTGTTCATAATTCGTGACCCTGAGTTTGGAAGGAACGCTTCTTTTCACAGACTTATGAAATTGGATGATAAAAGATTCGCTACAAGGATTGTGGAAGAAAGAGATACGGATGTCTATTTGAAAAGAGCCGGGGGAGAATTGGAAGTTGCAATTTGTATTGGAAATCACCCCTCTTTACTATTAGCAGCCTCTACTTCCTTAGACATAACCGTAGATGAATTGGAGATCGCGAATAGTCTAAAAGAACTAAAACTGGTTAAGTGTAAAAAAGTAGACTTGGAGGTACCGGCGGACTGCGAAATGGTGCTTGAAGGGAGAATTACTAGTGAACTAGTGGACGAAGGACCTTTTCTCGATTTAACCAGTACTTATGATATTATTAGGAAGCAACCAGTGGTTGAGATTAAACATTTTACACACGCTAAGAATCCCATTTATCAGGCCCTACTTCCGGGAGGGCTTGATCATAAACTTCTTATGGGTATGCCGAGGGAACCCGCCATTTTTAACGAGGTGAATAAGGTTTGTGAATGTAAAAAGGTATTAATAACCCCCGGCGGCTGCTCATGGCTCCATGGAATAGTTCAAATCCGCAAGAAGAATCCGGAGGATGGAAAAAACGCAATCGAAGCCGCGTTTAGAGCGCACAAATCCATGAAACATGTGATCATAGTAGATGAGGATATAGACATTTATGATTTGAACTCCGTAGAATACGCCATCGCCACAAGATTCCAAGCATCAAAAGACCTTGTATTAAAAAAGGATAAAGGTTCGTCGCTTGATCCTTCAGCAAACCAAGTAACCCGCGAAACAACCAAAGTGGGAATCGACGCCACAATACCTTCCGATAAGGACAGATCGCATTTTATTCCCGTTAAGATCCTTGGGGAAGACACAATCAGGGTTGAGGATTATGTATCTCAGTAAGGAAGAAGAAAAAATACTTCAAGGCGAATCCGGTGAAGCAAAAAGACTTGCTATGAAAATACTTTGTGCTCTCGGAGACTTCTTCCACGCGGAGAAATTAATCAAAGTTGAATCTGCACATGTTTCGGGTGTCTCATACAAAACGGGAGGGGATGCATTAATAGAAGTTTTGGAAAATTTTGTAAAAAGCGAACCCAAAACAGAAGTAGTTTCCACCCTTAATCCCAGTGGGATGGATCGATTAAAATGGAAAGAAATGAGTATAAAAGATGACTTCGCCGCAAAACAGAACCGAATAATAAAAATGTACCAATCCATAGGTATTCTTGATTTATGCAGCTGCATCCCTTACGAGCTAGGTAATGTTGCGAAAATCGGTGATCATATATCCTTCTCAGAGTCCTCAGCTGTAACCTTCATGAACTCATTTTTCGGAACACATACAAATAGAGAAAGCGGGCTTTCCGCTCTAGCCTCAGCAATACTCGGAAAAACTCCTGAATATGGATTACATCTACCTGAAAACAGAATTCCCGAGGTTGTGGTAGAAATAGAAGCAAAACTCACCAACCCTACGGATTACGGTTTGGTGGGATACAGTATCGGAAAAAATTTTAGCTCAAAAATTCCACTTTTACAAAAAGTTTCAAGTATAGATATCCAGCAAGCCAAGCAAATGTCAGCAGCTATGGCTGCCTCTGGTTCCATAGCTCTATTCTATATTAATGAATACACAGGGGGGAAATTCGAAGAAAAAAAACTTGAGAAAATAGTAATGGATCAGAGGAATCTAAAAGAACTCAAAGAAGATTTTGCTCCAACATCCCAGCCAGATATTGTTATGATAGGTTGCCCTCATGCATCAATAAGCACTATTAAGAGGATTTCGGAACTACTCGTATCTCCAATCTCCAACAGAACCAAACTCTGGATTTTTACTTCTAGACCCATCAGACTTGTAGCAGAATCAATGGGATACGTTCAAAGAATAGAGAGGATGGGAGCTAAAATTTTTTGTGATACCTGTCCCGTTGTCTGTCCCATACCTGAATTCGATTTATCTCTAACGGATTCCCTTAAGGCAGCTCACTATCTTCCAACAATGAGTAAAATAGAATCCACAGCGGGATCCCTTGAAGACTGCTTGAAAATAGCCATGGGGGAAAAGGTCTAAATGAAGATAACAATAAAGGGAGAAGGACTAAGGGGATTAAAACAGCCCAGAGTGGAAGGAGAAGCACTCGTAACTCAGATGCCCATATCCTTCCTTGGATTTATAGACCCGAACACAGGAAGGGTTATACAAAAAGGACACGAACTAGCGGGAAAAAACATCAAAGGAAAAATACTAGTATTCAGCACCGGAGTAGGTTCAACAGTAGGCTCCTACGTGCTAATCAACCTAGCGAATAAGGGCTTAGCGCCCAAGGCAATTATTCAAAGGGAATCTGACACCGTAACACTAGTAGGAGCGGTTATCGGAGAAATCCCACTAGTCCACAGACTAGAACAGGATCCCCTTAGCATAATAAAAGACGGCGATAAAGTAGTTGTAGATAGCGAAAAGGGAATAGTTGAAATCGAAAAAAGAGAAGATTGAAGTGGATAGAAATGGTTCAAGAAAAACAAACCGAAAAAGATCTGATTGAAAAGCTAATCAAAGGAGAAATCAAATTCTACCAAGTTGAAAAATACACGGACACAGAAACAGCCACAACCATAAGAAGAAAAGCCCTAGAAAAAATAATCGGAAAAGAACTCAAACACATCGGATCCTACTCAATAGACATGAAGCAAACAGCGTCAAGAAACATCGAGGCTCCCATAGGGGTTCAACAGGTACCATTGGGAATCGCGGGTCCAATAAAGATAAAGGGAGAAATAGCTGACGGGGAATACTTTATACCTCTAGCCACCACAGAGGGAGCTCTGGTAGCAAGTGTTAACAGAGGATGCAGTATAATCACAGCGAGTGGTGGATCAAAAGCCTTGGTTCTCAAAAACGCTATTACCCGAGCACCATGCATAATAGTCCCCGACACCGAGCATGCGGCTAAACTTGTGAAATGGGTAAACGATAACTTTGAAAAAATACGCGAAGTATTTAGAGGCGAAGACCCCTTTCTGAAACTCTTGGATTTCCAATACTGGATAATCGGAAGAAACGTATTCCTTAGACTGCTCGCAGACACTGCTGACGCTATGGGGATGAATATGGTTACCAGTGCATCTCAGGCTGTGTGTGATTTTATCCAGGAGAATCTTCCCTGGGCGGAAACAATCGCACTCAGCGGTAACATGTGTGTTGACAAAAAGCCAAACGCCCTCAACTTTATTCTGGGTAGAGGCAAGACGGTACAGTCAGAAGTGGTTCTAAAAAGGAATTATATACATGATACGTTGAAGACCACCGCCGAAAAAATGGTTGAGGTAGTTTATCGTAAGATATATGTGGGTAGTGGTCAGGCAGCCTCGTATGGTTTCAACTCCCACGTAGCAAATATAATCGCTGCCATGTGGATTGCTACAGGACAAGACGCAGCCCATATAGGCGAGTCCAGCATGGGAATGGTCACAGCCGAAGTGGTCAACGACGGCGATTTATACACGTCTCTGACTCTCCCCTCAATGATATGCGGAACAATCGGAGGCGGCTGCTGGCTGAGTCAAATGCAGGAGGCTCTTTTCATAATGGACTGCGGCGGAGGCTTCATAAAGGGAAAACCTCCAGGCACCCTTGCCAAAAAATTTGCCGAAATCGCTTGTTCAGCCGCACTCGCTGGAGAGATATCATTGATTGCTGCGTTGGCGGCAGGCCACCTTGCACGCGCCCACGAAGCACTTGGAAGAGGGGCAACCGCTAGGAAAAGGGTTGAGAAGATCGAGTAAAACACTTTTTATTATGAAAAACCAAACTTTAAAAAGAGCGGCTTCCTCCACCGCTCCCAGAAAACCCGAATAGGTTACCCTCATTATATATACATTGAAAGCTATGTAGAAGATTGGTGCTGGCTCACTTCCTTTTTTCGCATAGTCACAAATCATCAGGATAGCTTCGCCCTAAAAGATATTCACAATTAAGGTAGTCTCAAAAACTATTTAAAAACAAGGTTACAATAATAAAATTAATTAAAGCTTAATGTTAAACCAAATATCCAAAATTGTATTTTTAAGTCTAAGGGGCTTTGAAATGTCTGGAAACTCGGACTTTGTCAACAGATTAAAGGGAGAGCTACGCTCATTCGGGGCGATAAGCGATAAGGGAATAGCCCTAGTCACAATGAAGGGCGAGATACTGTATTCTGACTTATCAAGCAACATCGAACAGAGACTCATGCTTTTTAAACCAAGCTTCCCGGGCTTAACCATCGGATCAAATATAACATTAGCAGCTGAAAATGAGTCCGTAATAGTTATGCGCGCATCAGAAAAAATGCTAATGGCAGTACAGACCCAACAACGCGTAGGCTTAACTCTAGTCATGCTATCATCCCTCATCAAAAGATACGCAAATGAATTCGACAAATACATGGCACCCGAAATAATCAAGCCACCAGAAATAACACCAAAAGTTGTAACTGAAGAAATTACACCTAAAGCCATAACAGAAGTCCCCGTAAAAGTAGTAGAAAAAGCAGAAGCCGCAGAAACGGTTAAGGAAGCCGAAAGAGAACTCGCTAAAGAGGAACTCGAAGCATATCAAAAATCCCTAATCTATGAGCTCATCCCTCCGTTAACACCAGAGAACGTATTAGACAAGTCAGGCGTATGGAACAGAGCCGCACGCCTCATGTTAAGAAACCTGGACCAAGACCTAACAATAGACGAACTACGAGAAGGACTAAACAACGCCGGCTTCAACATAAGCTGGCTATGGGTATACGAAACCCTACACGCACTAGAGACCCGTGGAACAGTACGAATAAAAGGCAAAAGAGAACAATAAAAACAAGCCAAAAAAACGAAGAAACCATTCTCTTCTTAAAAACCCTGTAACCACGAGATTAGATAAATAACAAAGAAAAAAGAGAAATTAAAGAAGCTTATTTTAACCCATAACAATCCTAGAACGGTAGGTTTAGTATATTAAAAGATGGCATCTGACCCGAAAGCAGGAAAATAATAACTATACAAACACCGCACATCACAAGGTTAAGCCAGTGATTATCATAATGAATAGTGGCAATACGCAAATCTCTTTCATGATTCCAGAGAAAATCCTTCAAAGACTCTTGCTTACGAGGAAGAACATAAGGGAAGGTACGCACACCAGTCGGATTAAATGAATCAATAAACCAGTGGCTAAAAATTCCTGCGGCTGATAGTGCGAACATACTGGGCGCAAAGAGTCCTATGAGTGGTGGTAGCCATATGAATGTTAGTACGCTGTGGAATAGCCCGCTTCGGTGTCCTATGCGTTGGCGTTTTAGTAGTTGATCGAGGTCGGGTAGGATGCCGAAGGCGGCTCCCGCAAGTATCGGTGGTAGTTTTTGGTTTGCTGCGCTGAGCACTGTGTTTAGTGAACCCCACTTGACTAATTGCAATGCAGCAGCGTTAAACTGGGAGGCTATACCCCAAGTGTATCCTAGAAGTACTGCTACTATGGCTCCTGCGGTTGCTCCTACCACTAAGTGAGTGTATTTCTGCATTTTTTAGTCCTCCATCATTTGTTTTAGGGCGAATTTCACCAATTTTTTGACCAGTTTTTTATCTACTCCTTTGACTTTAGCTAATTTTTTCTTGTCGGCTTTTACTAGGTCGTCTACGGTGTTGATTTTGTGTTTACTTAGTTCTTTGGCATTTTCTGTTCCTATGCCTTTTATTTTGGTTACTGGGGCTTCTCGTTTGAGCTTCACTTTTTTGGAGGGGATTTGAGCTAATCCTAACCGATCGCCGATTACTGCCATTAATGTGCCTACTGCTATGGGTGTTACGTAAATTATTATTTCCAGAAATGAAACCATAATTTCACTCCCAATTTTTTGCCCTTTTTTTAATAATGTAATTCTTATTTGTGATTATTAAGTTTTTTACCTTTTGAAAAAGGCAATAAGATTAAACGTAGATATTTCTCAGAAATTATTTTCCTATTTTTTGTTTTTCAGTATAGATGAATCCGAATAAGAATTTAATCAGTTAAGGATTCTCGATGGTAGATGAATACAAGATTAGAGAAGTGGATAAGAATTGCAAAGAAGGACTAATCTGCTGTAAAAAAAATCTATTTATACGCCCGCTGCTTTTCCGAATTTTATGGCTAGGAAGTTTAGGTTTTCGGATCAGTAAATAATTTATGTAAAGGTTTTGTTTGTGTTTTTGTTCAGGGAGCTTTGAGGCGCATTAAATCTCTGACTAGGAATTCTCTTTCTTCTTCGAGTTTTTTTTCTTTCCAGAGTTTTTTGAAGAAAATGCTAATAAGCTTGACAAAGCTGGGTTCATTCGTCCATATTCCTATCCAGGGTCCCTTATAATTTTCAACGCATCCAGAAGAAATTAGAGCTTCATTTCCGTCTACAACAAGGAGATTTGCATATACCTGATTGTCCGAAACCATTTCAATATTCCCTTTAAGAGGAAGAGCAACATTTGAATTATCTTCTTCGGCGCAGGTCCATATTTTGAGTTCTATACCCTTTTCGGATACAGCCTTGAGCGTTTTTTCTATCTCTAGAAGTATGTCTTTCGGGAAGGAAAGCATAACGTGTTGCTCTGCTCCCATAAGCATCTCTTCTATTTTGTTGATGATGTTTGATTTTCCGTGCATTGTCCATAAATCCTGTTTTGACTTTTGTAATCCGTAAAAATCGCTGAGTTCTTCTATGGCATACTCCTTGTCTCTACTAAGTGCTTTTTCAAGTCGTCTAAAGGCTGTGCGGGGTTCTATAGCCTTGTAGAGTTTGGGTCTACCCTGCTGTACTTCAACCAATCCTTTCTCCTCAAGGGCAGCAAGAATATCATAAGCTCGAGGTTGAGGTATATTGGCTATCTCACAAACCTGTTTCACAGTGGCAACACCTAAAGACACTAGGGCAATATATGCCTTAGACTCATACTCACATAGGCCAAAATTTTTTAGCGCCTCAACTGTAGTGTTGCTCACCACTCTATTTACCGCCTCCAGAATAACACTCTAAGAAATTGTTTTCCAATACAGTCTTACCTATATATATGTTACCATAAGAACAATAATCAAGAATAAATGTCAATTGAAAAAATGAAAAAAATAAACAAAAAGAAATTCTTCGCACTAAAATAATCATATTTTAAAAATGAATTAGAAACGATGCTCAATTGTCCCAAACCCCCGTCAGTAATTCTCAAATAATTTTGATTCCTAACTTAAGTTTCCTATCATAACCCTCATTTGATGCGTAGAATTGGAGTGTAAATAGTTGAAAATATGTCTAAAGAATGATTCTTTGGATAGGGAGCACCATCAAAGATGTATAAAAAAATACACGCTCTTTGATTGGTCGCAAAGGATTTCTTAGAAATCTTTTTATGCATTTTTTCTGTTGCTGTTAATGATAGCTAATGTAAAGAACTTAATTTTATCCTGCATCTTCTTATTAGGTTCATACATTTATTGATACCGAGTTTGGAGGATAAAAATTGAAAAATGCCTCAACAAAACTTGTTACAGTAACCGCAATCGGCCGCGATAAGCCTGGTCTAGTTTCCAAGTTAACTAATGTAGTGGCAGATGTTAACGCTAATATTGTTGATGTTGAGGAAACTGTGCTTAGGGGCTTATTCGCCATGTTCATGATTGTGGATATTAGTTTAGCGACTGTTTCTACTAATGAACTGAAGAATCTATTAGTAAAAAAGGGTGCAGAAGCGGGCTTACAGGTTACTTTGGAACCCTACTTAGAGGGGAGAAGAAAATCAGAAAAAGAATTGGCTCTTATAACGATTCTGGGAAAAGACAGACCCGGCATTGTTGCAAAAACTTCAACATTGTTAGGAAACTACAATATTAACATCGAGAAAATCCGTATGATTGCTAGAGGTGAAATGATTGCCATGGAGATGCTAGTGGACCTCAGCGACCTAAAATTTCCTTTAGAAAAAGTCAGAATAGAGCTTCAAAACCTATGTGAAAACTTGGGAGTAGGTGCTATTCTCCAGAGAGAAAACGTTTACCAAAAATCGAAAAAACTCATAGTATTTGATATGGATTCCACTCTAGTGGACGAAGAAACTATCGACGAGATAGCCAAGATCGCTGGAGTTGGGGAACAGGTGAGAAAAATAACCGCAAGGGCTATGAATGGAGAAATCGACTTCGTAGAAGCTGTTCGTGAACGTGTCAAGCTTTTAAAAGGATTGGATGTAGAGCACCTGGAAGAAATAGCGAGAAATATGCATCTGACACCAGGAGCGGAGGAGCTTACAAGATCCCTGAAATCGATGGGCTACAAGATAGCTCTTATCAGCGGCGGGTTTACCTACTTCACTGACCGGTTAAAAGAAAAACTAGGCCTTGATTACGCCTTTGGCAACAAACTAATCATCAAGAACGGGGTTCTCACAGGAGAAGTAGAAGAGCCAATCATTGATGGTGAAAAGAAAGCAGACATAATACACTGGATTTCCGAAATAGAGGGAATATCCAAAGACGAGGTCGTTGCAGTCGGAGATGGCGCAAATGACCAGTTTATGTTAGGCAAAGTCGGGTTGGGCATCGCTTTCAACGCTAAACAGGTTCTTAAACAGGTAGCTGATGGCGTCATCGCGCAGAAGAATCTACTCAGTATTCTCTACGCTCTCGGCCTTCCTGATAAGGAACTTAAAAAATATATCAAAACCGAGTGAACAAAATACGAAGAAATTAACCGCCCGCCAATATTTATTCCTTTTATTAAAGAAAAAATATTACAAGTATTGGCGCGTGTGAAGAGGTTCACTTCTTTTTTCTGTTAGTTACGAGGTAAGGTTGTACAAGTAGTGTGCATATGTTCATGGTTGTGCCATTTTATGCACAATATTTATTAAATATACGCATCCTTATTTTTAACGGTGATAATATTGATGGAAGAGATGAGGGCGCAGATAGCCGCAGGCAAACTGGAACCTACAGACATAATCAAGTGTGCCTTGGGAATCAGGGAATTGGAGGTAAAGACCTATTTCACTCTTTTAGATGGTCCCATGCAGGTTCAGGAAATCGCGGATAAACTGCGTAGGAATAGGAGCACCATCCAAAGATCCCTGACAAACCTGATAAGCAAGGGTTTGGCAACAAGAAGGACAAAGAGCATAGCTAGGGGAGGTTACTACTACGAATATGAAGCGGCTCCATCGTCAGAAGTTAAAAAAATGGTAAGAGCGGCTTTAGACCAATGGTATGAAAAGATGGTGCATTTCCTAGAAGAGGGTTGGAAAAAGACCAAGTAAGGCTGAACAAAAAATAGATACCATTTACAGATGTGAATACTTCCTACTATCCCATCGGCCGTTCGGCTTTTCTTAGTAACACGCTCTGTTCTACAAGGGTACCCGCTCCCCAGAACAGTTATGAAATACGTGTTTTACAAGCGTAAAATATTTAAACTAGCGGGTGTTCTCGATAATTGAACAATCATGAAATAGGTTCTCAAACTGCAAGAGGGAAAAAAATGGAGGGAGATCAAGAGCTGAAAAGAATTCGTGAAAAGAAAATCAAAGAATTGATAGAGCAACAATCTCAACCGCAAATCCCAAAGGGAGTAATACACATGGATTCAACAAAATTCGCTGAGACAATAAAAAATTCAAAGGCCCCAGTTATAATAGATTACTCAGCGCAATGGTGTGGTCCCTGCCGCATGATGACACCTATTTTTGAGCGTTTGGCAAATGATTTTGCTGGTAAAATTATCTTTGGCAAGGTGGATGTCGATGAGGAACCAGGCATTGCTCAAGCATTTGGTATCACCGCGGTTCCTACATTTATTATTTTCAAAGACGCTAAACCCGTGGAACATATTTTAGGTGCTGTCGGTTATGACCCTCTCTATAAACTTCTAAAGGAACTTGTAGAAAATACTTGAGAAACTGAGATTTTGGAAAAATAGAAGGAATTTTATCTACTAGAAGATTATTCCTTTTTCGGCACGTTCAATACAATTCTGGTGTAATTGAAAAAAATCATCGCTAGGAACAGATACAAAAATTTAAAGATTTCTAGGCTTATTCTGAATGTGTACAGAGTTTTATGGGTGTCATTTAATTGGTTAACGTTGACAACAATAGCTTGTTAGAGGGAAAGAAGGCTTTCGTTTTTGACTGTGACGGAACCCTTGTTTACTTTAAAATTGACATCATTTCCGCTCGTAGGGATGTAATAGGAATTCTCGTAAAATATGGGGCTCCAGAGTCGATACTTTCACTGGATCAGTCAATAGTCAAAATGGTTGAAAAGTCGATTCTAATTATTCGATCTCAGGACGATTCCGGCTCGAAGATTTTAAGTATGTTAAAAGAAGTTGACGAAGCCGTTGAAAAGTATGAGATTGAAGCAGCTCATAAAACTTCACCAATCCCAGGGGCGATTGAACTTCTTCGAAAACTCAAGAACAAAGGGTTTAAATTAGGGATTTTTACTTTTAATAAGAGCTCCGTTGTCAATTTTCTTCTTAATCGAATAGGAGTCCGCTCTCTTTTTGATGTTGTTGTGGCAAGGGATGATGTGGAAAGACCCAAACCAGATTCATGTCACTTAAGTAAGACTCTGTCTTTACTTGGGGTTACGGCTGAAGAAGCGATTGTGGTTGGTGACCATCCTAACGATATTATTTCTGCTCGAAGTGTGGGCGCAAAATCCATAGGAGTTCTATCTTCGGGACACTCAGTTGACGAATTGAAATCAGCAGGAGCGGATTTGGTTTTAAAAGACGTTTCTTTAATAGTTCCGGAACTGTTAGCAAAGTAATATAAACTCGGCAAAAGATAACCTTTCATATTTTCAGGTATTATTGTAATTCAGAATCCCAACAGCATAATTAAAGTTGTGATTATTATCCATATGAGGTATACTAAACCTGCACCTGCGCCGACACCGCTAAGACGGTCTTGATATTTGGAATCCTCCTTAGCATAGTCTTCTTTAGGCTTGTTTTTATTTTTTCTATAGACGTAATAATTTACACCTCCGCCAAACATTATCGAGAAACTATAAGCGGGGGGGATTAGTACGCCCACTAGGAAGGATACTGGAGAAAGATCAAATTTTGACAAAGCCAACCCTATAATTAGACCAAGGATAAAGAATATGTGGGGGAAGTATCGAAAATAGGGATCCAAATATGGTTGGGTAATATACTGATAGAATAGTTGGGAGTATTGAATTATGCTCAAACCCCCAGTTGTGAACATAGCACCGGTTTGAAGAATTGGGGTCTTGAGTTGTAATATGGTTAAGAAGAATATTCCCGTAATTGCTGCGGTGGGTGCTGGAAAATAAGAGGTACCGAATCCATAGGTTTGGTATAGTAAGAAGATGATAGCGCTTCCGACAACTGCGGCAAAAAGCGCCCCGTAAAGTACTGATAGTAATACCGTTCTATCTTTGACTTTTAGTTCGCGTCCTACTTTGAACCAGCCAATGACTCTCAGTGCCGATGTTTGCATAACAGTCATCAATGTAAAAAAGACTATGAGGCTAGAGAAATTTATGTCAAAACCCAAAATTCCGGGGACCGCGAGTAAATCAGTTAGAAATCCCGTTGGCATCCCGGTTTCACTTATAACCATAGCGCTCCACCAACTGGATGCGAGAACAGCGGGTGCACTTATAGTCATGAACAACGGATTAATTTGAACGTTAGAGAAGGGCTGGAATACATAAAACATTAGAAAGCTACCAACTAGGAAAATCGCCAAGATAACAAACACAGATTTGTATTGTGTAAAAGCCAAGCGAATCCAATCCCTGATTATGGGACGCGTCAGTTTTAGTGGCTTCTTCACTTGGCCAGGGACGCTTGAAACTGGCATTGATGTTGAAGGTGTTTTGCTCTTTTTTAATTTTATTTGTTGGTTTGCTTGTTCTTCGCTTTGAGTCTCAATCTGTTTTTCTAAAGCTTTCATTTTCCTGCGATTATTCAACTGGTCTATAGCGCCTTTAATGAAACCCCAAGCAATAAAGGCGATGAGTAGTCCCATTGCTAGATAAAATATCTGAGGCAAGCCTACATGGGTACCAAAATCAGCGTATCGACCCGGCTGGGGAAAATATCGGTTCTCAAAAAACACCCATACTAACACGGAATAAACGCCACCAAGAAGCATCATAACTGCTCTTTTCCAGCCAACAAAGTATCCTACGCTCGCTATTAGCGGATTATTCGAGATTCCCATAAAACTCGGCAAAGGATAAGGAGACATTGTCTGTCCAACAAATAGATAATAACTCTGTATATTGCTCAAATTATTGTAGAGGTTGAGATTCCAAGTGTAGGGGTCGGCATTCCAGGTTAAGACGCTGGGGTAGACGCTGAAATCCAAAGCTTTTTTGTCAAAGGCCATCATTTTTGTCCACCAATTGGGTAACGTTTGTGTTGGAGGTATCAACGTGAAATCGAAAGGAAATACATAACCCAAGCTTAATACCCCCCCAACATACGCCGCAGAAACCCCCATCCATTTTAAAAGTCTATTTTTGACGTCAGCTTCCGCTCCAAGGCCTTCAATAGTTTTGTAGAGGTTCACTAAATGCGGCCAGGGCATCTTCATAAATTGTTCCCTAAAGGGAAGTAGGAGGAATACCCCTAGGACTCCGGCAAATATTGTAATCGTAAAAATAAGTTGAAGGGTTATTGGTGTGTTAAACAGGGTAAACATGTTTCTATAAGCAAATATAACGAGGGCTGGTAAACCTGCAACAACCCCCGCGGATATAGTAGCTGTCCCGTCTACTATTGCACTTACTACTACGTTTTCCTTTGGATTATACTTCCCTCGTACTGAGAGAAGTATATATCCCAGTATGGACATTCCACCAATAAAAGCCAACCCTGTCTTAAGACTAACATACACCGCAAGAAAAATGTACAGTATACCCACCAGGCTACCGTAGAGTATGGCTCTGCGAGTTATCGGTGACCTTTTCTCGACATCCACTTCTTTAGTATCCTTCTTCATCTTTAGAATTCTCCAGAGGGCTCTGACTGTTTAGGGGGGATAATGACTACTCGCTTTCAACGTACTTAAAAACCTTACCAACCTTTTAAGTCCTCTTTTATTGCGGAATCTTGGTATTTGAATCTTTTTGCTTCTTCGATCATTGCAAGAACGTTTTCTATCTTAACTCCTCGGTGTAGACTATTGCTTGAACTGAGAATGTATCCTCCTCCGGGGGCTGCCTCGGCGATAGTTTCTCTAACTACCCTTTTAACTTCCTCCGGTTTCCCAAAGGATAGAAGAGAGCCGCAGTCAATGTTCCCCACCAAAACAAGTCTGTCTCCATACCTTTTTTTCACTTGTCCTATGTTAACCCCTGCAGAGGGTTCCAAGGAGTGTAAACCATCAATGCCCGCCTCGATCAAGTATGGGATGAGGGGTATAATATAGCCATCCGAATGGTGAATAACCTTTACACCTTTCTTCTTGAAAACGCGAACCTCTTTTTTGAGAAGGGGTAAAATGTGTTTTTCAAAGATTTTTGGAGAGAAGAAGGGACCCGATTTGTGGGCGTAGTCATCAGCAATTATTACTGCGTCAACGCCCATGTCTATTTCTATTTTTCCAACTTCAATCCAATACTCCATAACCTTCCCCATATGCCTTCTGACGAAGCTTGGGTTTTTGAAGAAATCCATTAGTATAAACTGATGTCCTCTACCCAGTGCAGCCCTCTCAAAAGGACCCCCTACAAATCCTATAACAGCAAGCTCGGTGGCAAGTTTCAACGTTTTCTCCACATCTACGTAACGCTCGGAAAGGTGGGGATTCGGCCAACTCCAAGAATTAAAGACTTCCTCTGACTCAATCACACCTCCTGCGTACCATTTAGTTCCATCCTCGGTGAACACTCGCTTCCGCCCCCACTCATCGATAAATCCTCTCCGCCCCTTATCGTCGGTGAACCAGTTTAAGGGAAATGTCTCCGGCCACGCAGTAACCATATCGAAACCAAATTTTTTATAGCATTCGATAGCCAATTCCCAAGAGTACACTTCAGCATTCATAAGCTTCAACACTATAGGGCTATCAATCCCCATGTCGTATATCGGCACTCTATCAGGAATACCGTGATCCAAAGCGATTAGTACACGTTCCTTCGAACTCAAAAAATTCACCGTCTAATAATCAATTATAAACTAGTGTGGTAACCCTAAAAAAGGATTTCAAACAATCTTCCAATGAAAAAGGGATGAGATAAAATTGAAGATCGCCGCGGTTTCGGATATCCATTCCCCAAAACATCTTGAACTGTTAAACAAAGCATTATCCAATATAGACCTTAAGAGTATCGATTTGTTTGTTCTAGCGGGAGACCTCATTTACAAGGGAGAAATAGAAGAAGTAGATAAGGTTGTTGAGGCGATCAGAGTTGACTGCCCTATTGTTGCGGTTTTCGGAAATGAAGAATACGAACACTTACACGAGGACATCCGAAAAAAGGCTTCGGGTAAAATTCGATTTCTTGAGGAAGAAACCTATGTTCTTGAGTCAGAAGGTAAAACCCTAGGCATCGTAGCCTCCAAGGGTTCGCTGGATAGACCCACTTTTTGGCAGAGAAAGAATATTCCAAACATATGGCGGATTTACAATGAAAGAAGAGAAAAGGTTGGAAAACTAGTCTCGGAACTCGAATCCGATTATAAATGTCTATTACTGCACTATCCTCCCACCTACAATACTTTGGTGGGTGAAAATTCTTCGCAGTATCCTGAGCTGGGATGCAAAAAATACGAAAAACTGATTCTTAGCAATAAGTTAGATTTCGTGATTCACGGGCATGCTCACAGGGGCAAGAGTTACGCGGAGGTCGCAACCACACCGATTTATAATGTCGCTCTTCCCCTCACAGAGAGAATAACTATTATAGATTTGCCCCTACCGAAAAAACCCACCTCTCTGGATTTCTACACTAAAGGAAAATAGCTTTAGTCTAATTTTTAGGCTAGTCTTAAACCGTGAAGTACTTTTCCCAGAGGAATGCGATTTATTAGTCCCGGATAAAGCGTGCATCCCTCGCAGAAATCTGGTAATTCTTTTTTCTTGAAGAGTTTTCGGAGTTCGTTGTATTTTTCTCCATCCCAAATTTGCCTGAAACTATGCCTCTTAATGTTTCCCATAACATCGTGGCTAAAGCAGCAGGGTAATATGTCTCCATTTGGATCAATATCAGCATAAAGCCAAGGCCAGTAGCATCGAGTATTGGGAGACGGTTTCAACCACAGCGAAAGAAAGTCTTCCACATTTATGTATATCCCATACCTTTGAGCCTTCTCATACGCCTTTTGCAGATTCTTAAGAGTTATTGACACATCCTCCTTTCTAAGAATTAACTCTTCATACTCCGGATAATACTTATCAAAAGTAACAATATTTGCTCCCACATCATGAGCCAAATCAATCATTTCATCGATAATCATAAAGTTCATATTCAGTATCACACAGTGAATGTGCAACAGCGGTTTAACTGCACAGTATTCCGCTTTAACTCTGCTCAAAGTTTTCATAGCCGAATAAACTTTATCAAAAGACCCATCAACCCCACGAATGTCATCATAAACATCGGCAACAGGTCCATCAACTGAAAACATAGCAATATCCCAATTCAGTTTAACCATTTCCCGAATCAAATCCTCACTAAACAGCGTACCGTTAGTAGTCAGAACTCCTTCCATTCCGTACTTCTTTATAGAAGTCATAATCTCCAAAATATCCTTCCGGAGAAGAGGCTCCCCACCACCAACCACGTGCACCCGTCTAGTACCCATACTCGCCAGTTCCCCTATTAAAGAAAGATACCTCTCCGTTGACAGCTCAGACCCATACATCTTCCTACGATACTCATCGGACAACTTACGCTGAAAACACATCCTACACTTTAAATTACACTTCAACGTAGGTTTGAGATCCACTTCCTCAGGAGCACAATATCCACGACAACGCCACACGGAAGGATAGAAATTCAAAGAATTAAGAAGTCGCGAAACACCTTTAGGTAGAATATTCCTGCCTCCAAAACTTCTAACTAGGAAACAAAGTATAACAATCAGTCACAAGCAAATCATTACACACACAAAAAAGCATCAAATCAATAAAAATATTTCGCGGAAATTTCGTCAAAAACAAACAAGTACACACGAAGAATTCAAAGACTTCATATTTTAAATAGCCGCTCTTCAAAGTTACAAAAAATAAGTTCAAAAAATTGAAAATAAGACCACATTTTCCACACATAATAAGGTAAAATCCAAAAAGTAATAATAGATTGCTCTGAGATTTTTCACTTCTTCTTCTTTGCCTTCTTCTTCGCCGTTTTCTCCTTCTTTGGTTTCTCCTTCTTCTTTGCCTTCTTCTTCTTTCCAGTCTCTTCTTCGGCTGCTACAGTTTCCTCTTCAGCAACTTCTTCCGCAGCTTCTTCCTCTTCTGCTACCTCTTCCTCGGCTTCTTCCTCAGCTTCTTTTCTTCTAGTCAATTCATACTCTTCGTAATCTTCTGGAAATTCCTCTTCCTCGGGAGCCACGTACTCATATTGACTGCCTTTCACTATGCTTGCAACATAGCCAGCTATTCTGTTTCGAACCCTTTTAGATTCTACATTCGTGTACTTACTTACAAGCTTCTTATCCTCATCAAAGTTACTACTGAAGACATTTGGAAACTTTTCAGTTAGAGTTTTTGCAATCCTTTTAATATAGGAAGGCCTTATTTTACCCAGAACATTGCACCTCCAAGAATAATTGCATATCTCTGCAAACCTTGGCTCAATACAATATTATCATATGAAATTCCCATCTAAATCCTAAGCTTAAAAGCATTACTAAAGACTAAGACTTAACTACAATAATTCATAATAGAAATTTTCTATCATAATCGAATATTCCCAGTATAAATATAAATATGACCCAGAAAAAACCAAAAATAACAAAAACATGACGACAACCTAAACAAACTAATTAAAAAGAATACACCGCCCAAGCACCATTCTCCACAAAATACCCCAAAACAAATCACTGGTTACCGGCTTAATAGTACCCATAACACTTGTTACACTATCCCTGCTATACCATATACAATACCACTACCATAAAAAACATGAAAGCAGAAAGAAAAAACAGACCCCCCTAAATCCTAACAAATAAAGAATATACCAAGCAAAAAGAAGATTGAATTAAGCTGCACGAATCTTGTCAAGCAACGTTTGAACCTGCGTCTTATTATCGTACAGCCCCATCCTGACAGGAGAAATACCAAGCCCCAACCCAATCAGCTGAGTAACATACACCACCGGAAGATTATAATGACCATTCTTAATCTTAGAATTGATCTCCTGCTGACCCGCATCAAACTGGAAGTGACAGAAAGCACAAGGCGTACAGACACAATCAGCACCCGCCGCCAACATATTGTCAACCTTTTCCTTCGTGAAATCCAAAGCCACATCCAGCTTCGCAGCCCTCACACCACCACCAGCACCACAACACATCAACTTATCCTTATAATCCAGCGGTAATGCATCCACAGCACTAATCAATTCTTCCAAAATCATAGAAGTTTCAGGATTCCCCTGATTCCTAACCTCACTCGGCTTCAAAAAGTGGCAACCATAATGCACCCCAACCCTAACCCCAGTCAAAGGCTGAATAGTCATATCACTAATCCTCTCAAGACCCACCTCATTCCGCAGAACATCAACCACATGCCTAACCTCAATCGTACCCTTAAACTCCCTACCAATCTTAGCCAAAACCTCATTAACCTGCGCCCTCAACTCCTTATTCTCCTTAAGCATCTCATTAGCCTCTTGAAGAGTCCCAAAGCATCCATTACAAGTAACCACAATATTCGCACCCACACCCTCAGCAATAGTGAGGTTCCTCGCAGCAATAGTTAACCAAGTAAAAAGGTCAAAAGAACCAAACACACCCGGCGCAGGACAACAAGAAGCACCACCCATCTCCAACACGTCAATATCAAAAGCATTAAGCACATCCTTAGTAACCGCTTCAATACCAGGATACCTGTTCGGAGTCAAACAACCCAAAAAGTAAGCATACCTACTTCTTTTCATCCTTCTTCTGAGCCTCCTTCTGAGCCTCATCAACCACTTTCTTAAACCCAGTCTCCTCAACTATTTTATTAACCTCTTTCAAACCCTCAGGATACTTATGAACCGTAGCAGGAAGTTCATCCAAACCAATCTTCTTCCTAACAACCCTAGTCTCATCATTAATCGGAACCGCATGACCAAACCTGAAAAGATAACCACAAACAGCCAAATGCCTCGGATTAGCAACACCACTCCTAAAAGCAAGATTACGAATAACACGAACAGCATCAGTAGTAGGCACCTTACGAGGGCAACGCTCGGCACAGGTATAACATGTCGTGCAGTCCCAAAGCCCCTCATCCTTCAGAGCATCTTCCTTCAGCCCCAGCTGAGCTCTCCTGAAAATCTTCTTGATACGCCAAGCAGTCCTCCTCCCTGAAGGGCAGCCGGCTGTGCATGTGCCGCAATTTATGCACGCTCTCAGTCTTTCCATTTCTTCTTTTGTGAAGTACTTTGATCCGTACTCTATTATTTCCTCAATGAATTTTGGATCTGTTTTTCTTACTATTTTTTGTTCTTCAACCATAGTTGGCTACCTTCTTTTGGTCATAATTAATTTAAATTGGTGGTTGTTATTTGTTGGCGTGTTTATATGGTTTTTGCGCCGTCTTACGTTAGGGTTTTTAATTTATAAATTATTTGCTCTGTTTGTCCGCTATAGTTTCTGGTGGTTTGGTGTTTTTTGGGTGTTTGGCTGTTTTGTTTTTGGGGTTTTTGGTGGTTTGGAGTTTGTTTTGTTTTTAATTTTTCGAGTTTTAAATGGGGCGTTTTGCTTTTTTTGCGACATTTTTCTACGTGAGGTAAATTTATTCTAACTATTGTTTCTTGTGTTTTTTGTGTGGGGTTTTGTGTTTATTTTCTGGTTTATTGTTTGTTTTAGTTTACGGAGAATAACCATGGTCGGTTGGGACAGAGTGGGGATTGGTGGTTTCTGGTCCTGAGCAGCGTGGGGCTTTTGATGATTTGGTTAGGGTTTGGAGTGATACTAGGGAGGCTTAGTTTTAGGAATATTTCTTCAGTTCATTTGGCTCTTCTTTTTAGTGCTGTGGTGGATGCTGGGATAGAGATTATTCTTCTCAGAAAGAGGTTGCTTGAGGAGGAGAAAGAAGTTCTTTAAAACTAGATTGTTGTGTTTGGAGTATACTTGTGGCATCTTATGCACTCGAATCCGATGGGTTTCTCCCCTTCGTTTTTGGATAAAGCGTCGCACTCACCTAGTTCTCCGTCGCCGCAAAGATGAAGAAAAGTGATATTTGACGTGTTTCCGCAATTGTAGCATTCGTAGTCATACTCCACGGAGGACACCTTTTTGCCACTGTTAAGGGATATCACGAATTTTTCTACGAGCAGCCTTCTACAAACCCCGCATGCGCAAACTATTTCATCAGGAATTATCGTTGTTGGGCAATTGCAATTGGGGCAATTTTTGTGGGGTTTCTTAATGTGGGTTCCGAAAAGAGTTTTAACCTCTAGTTTCTGATACCAGGTGCACCACTTGCATAGTTCAAATAAGGCATGACGCGTATCTGGTGAGCTAATCCCTTTAAGAACATTTACCTGCTCAGCTTTTTTGGACATTGCTTCATCCCTATTTTGTATGTGTTCTTATTCAGAGAGTAGGAGGAAAGGATTTGTTATGGATGTGTGCACCAGTGTAGCGCGCTGCCTTTAGTTTCTCTAAAGACAAGATTCTCTGGTGGCAACTGTAAGTACTATAAAATCTCTTAAAAACTCCACATAATTCCGTTCTGTTAAAAAGGGACTTGAAAAATGGTTTCTTCACAAGGGTCAAGGATTACATTTACAGGATCAGAAGATACATCGGCAAAGTCTGGATCGCTGGTCATCTGCGTTATACTTCTCTGATTCCAGTCTCTCTTGTTTCCGAGAAGACTCTTTAAAACCACCGATGACCCTTATGAATCTTCTTCCGGCGGTCCTTAGGAATATATTTGGCAAGGTCTGGTTTTGTTTTTAGTGCCTCTCTGTATTCTCGTACCGACTCATCAAGCAATCCCTTATCATAAAGGGCGTTCCCCAGGTTGTAATGGGCTTCGGCAAGGTCTGGGTTTATTCTTAGCTCCTCTCTGTATTCTCGTATCGCCTCGTCAAGCAACCCCTTATCATAAAGGGCGTTCCCCAGGTTGTTGTGGGCGTCGGCAAGGTCTGGTTCTATTCTTAGCGCCCTTTTATATTCTGGTATCGCCTCATCAGGTAACCCCTTAGACCTAAGGGCAAGCCCCAAGTTATAGTGGGCTTCGGCATAGTCTGATTTTATTTTTATTGCCTCTCTGTATTCTCGTATCGCCTCGTCAAGCAACCCCTTATTATAAAGGGCAACCCCCCGGTCGTTGTGTTCTTCAGCTTCTTCCGTTTCTTCTTCTGAGACTTCTTCCATTTCCTCATCCGAGACTTCTTCGGCTTCTTCCTCTTCTTCTTCTGGTTTTATTCTTAGTTTTACTGTGCACTTACAGTAGGGGCAGGTTAGGACGGTTTCCCCTTTGGAGTATTGCAGTGGGGCTCCGCAGTGGTCGCAAGTTATCCTCAGAGTACCCATTTAGGTAGACTCCTCTTGAAGTTCTATTATAAATTAAACGGTAATTAAATTAATTTAGGGAGATATAATTTTGTCGCTTAAAATGAAGGCTTAATTCTAATTTGTGTATAAGCCCATCTACAGAAGGAGTGCATAATAATTTCACCATCTATTTATGACTATATTTTTTGTGTGTGGTGTTGGTTTTTTGTACTGTTTTTTGAGGCTTGGGTTTTTATTTTTTTATTTTTACTTTTTGTTTTGTTTGTTGTTTTGTCTTCTTTTTAGGGTTGGTGTGTTTTATTAACTGCGGGATAACGAAAGCATTAAATATAAAAAATAACTGTAGACCACGGAAAAATTTCCCCTGAAAATACGCGTGGGAAAAATCTTTAATGATAATTTAATTTAGTATTGCCCTTTCAAAATTGAAGCTCGGAGGAAATCCGAATGGGTGAAAAAGAAGAAGTACGCATAGGAGTTTATGTGTGTCACTGCGGTACTAACATAGCTGGTATAGTTAATCCTTCAGTTCTGACTGAATACGCAAAAACTCTGCCCAATGTGGTTGTAGCGAAAGATTATCGATTCATGTGTTCGGATCCCGGTCAGGAAATGATCAAGGTAGACATTAAGGAACAGAACCTCAACCGAATAGTGGTTGCAGCCTGCAGCCCGAGGCTTCACGAGCCAACTTTCCGGAGGGTGTGTGTGGAGGCTGGATTAAATCAGTTCCTTTTTGAACAGGCAAACATTAGAGAGCATGACACCTGGGTTCACATGAGGCAACCGGAAGAAGCGCTCGAAAAGGCAAAAGACCTGATAAGGATTGCTGTGGCCAAGGCTGCGGAGTTGGAGCCGCTGGAAGTGCAGAAAGTAAAAGTGACGCCGGAGTGTCTCATAGTGGGAGGTGGTATAGCTGGAATCTCAGCCGCGCTGGATATTGCTAATGCGGGATTCAAAGTTTACCTTCTCGAAAAATCTCCCACTATAGGGGGGAGAATGGCGCAGCTCGACAAGACATTTCCCACCATGGACTGCAGTGCGTGTATTCTAACTCCAAAAATGGTGGATGTATCCCGTAACCCGAATATTGAACTCCATACCTATAGCGAAATAAAAAGTGTTGAGGGATACGTGGGCAACTTCAAAGTGAAGATAGTGGAGCATCCGAGATACGTGTTAGCCGGAAAATGCACTGGTTGTGGAAAATGTGTTGAAGTCTGCCCAGTATACGTTCCCAACGAGTTCGAAGTAGGCTTTGGTGCAAGAAGAGCCGTATACATTCCTTTCCCTCAAGCCGTCCCTAACCTTTACACCATCGATAAAGAAAAGTGTATAGAGTGCAAGCTGTGTGTGAAGGTCTGTGAGCCTGAGGCGATTGACTTTAACCAGCAGGAGAAAGAGATAGAGTTGAACGTGGGCACGGTGATAATAGCTACGGGTTATGATGTGTTTACTCCGTTTGAAGCGCCCCAGTATGGTTATGGTCGTTTGTCCAACGTTATCACTTCCCTTGAGCTGGAGAGGTTGCTGAGTTCATTTGGTCCAACGGGTGGTAAGGTGATTGTTCCATCGACCCATGAGAAGCCGAAGCGGATAGCGTTCATTCAGTGTGTGGGTTCGCGGGATCAGAGGTTGTTCCAGTACTGCTCCAGGGTCTGCTGCACTTATAGTGTGAAGCATGCGAGGCAGATTAAGGAAAAGTATCCTGATGCTGAGGTGTTCATATTTTACATGGATATGCGGACCTTTGGGAAGGGCTACGATGAATTCTACGAGATTGCGGGAAGAGAATATGGTGTAAACTTTGTTCGAGGAAGAGTGGCAGAAGTCCGACAAGTCCCCGGAACAGAAAAACTATTAGTCCGCGCGGAAGACACACTACTCGGCCAACTTATGGAGATAGAAGTGGACTTGGTGGTTCTAGCATCCGCTGTGATTCCCAGAAAGGACACCACTGAAATACAACACTTATTCCGGCTCTCCAAGAGTGCAGACGGATTCTTACTGGAGGCGCACCCCAAGCTACGTCCAGTTGACACCTTAACAGACGGCGTATTCGTATGCGGCATGGCTCAAGGACCTAAAGACATCCCTGACGCCGTAGCTCAAGGCAAGGGTGCAGCCGCAGCCGCCGTAGCGCTCATGGGCATGGGCGAGGTGGAGATCGAACCCTACTTTAGCGTGGTCGACGAAGAACTCTGCTCTGGATGCAAGGTATGCCAAGACGTATGCCCATATGGAGCGATCGGTATGACTGTAGATGGCAAATCAAATATAAACAGTGTACTGTGTAAAGGCTGTGGTGCCTGTGCCGCCGCTTGTCCAAGTGGAGCCATAGATACGCAGCACTTCAAGTTCAAGCAAGTGATGGCTGAAATAGAAGCCGCCCTGAAAAGGTAGAATTGAATCACATTTTTTTCTTTCTTCTTTTTTTAAAACACTTCCCAAGAAATCTTTCAGTAAGCGTGATAACATATCTGAGTCTGGAAGAATTCAAAAATGGTTTGATATGAGGTATCTCTGGTTTTCTTCTTTTATTCTAATTTTTTGATGATTTGGATGGTTCTTGGTAATTCCCCTTCGCGGATTCCGTAGGTGTTGGTAATCTGGAACTTCTTTTTATCTGCCGCTTTCTCGACGAGTTGAGGGTAGGGTGTGACTATGATGATTCTGCCCTGTTGTGACAGAACCTTATAGGCTAAGTCAAATATTGCATTACATAACTTCCCTACTTCGCTTTGTGTTGGTAAAGCTATCCCGTATGGTGGGTTGACTGCAATTATATCCGCCTCGACCCCTTTATCTGCAAGTTCAGTTACGTCGCTTACCATAAAATTTACTCTGTCTGCTACTTCTAATGTTTCAGCGTTTCTCTTGGCGCAGGATATATATGTACTTGAAATATCTGAACCTGTAGCCCTAAGGTTTTTCCACTCCAATGCTGCCATGCATGGTATTGTTCCACAACCGCACATTGGGTCGAGCAGTTGTTCGCCTTCATGTGGAGACGCTAATCTGACCATGCAATACGCTATTGGGGGAAGTATTGGTGTTGGGTGGGTCTCAAGTTTCTTTGGCATATTTCCTGGCTGTATTTCTAGGTTGATGGTTGCAAGCGCTACTCTCCTGAGCAGGGTTATTCTTAGGGCGGTGTCGTAATTCTTAAGGTTGCACTCGGCGTTAAGTTCCTTGACGATTCTTTTCGCAAGTGCCCCTTGTATCTCCTTTTGGCTTGGCTTTCTGTGACTTGAGTAGGCTGAAACTGTAATTCTTCGAGCGTGAGGCGCGTAAACAGGAATCTCCTTTACTACGGCGTCAGCAAAATGATCAATTGAGAATCCCTCGTCATATTCCTCCTCCCGTAAAATTACATGCGCCTCAATTATGGATCTTAATCTCTCTACATCCTTAAGTGAATAGTCCTCTATCTCACACTTAATCCATCCACGGGGGCCGTAGGGGAAAAGAATCAACTTGATAACACTTAGTTTCTCAAGAATCTCCTGTGAGGCGAGTTCTTCAAGCCCTCGTACAGTTTTAAACAAAACTCCCAAAGTTGTCACACGCAGCCACCAGCAAATTTCCAAGCGAACTCTCTAAGTTACGCTATTTTTGGACTCATCTGTAAACAAGTAAAAGACCTTACTATATCTAATAATCTTAAGGGTGTCATAGGTCTTAAAAAAGAGAACCATCATCTTATAAGCTTTGTATATGTCTACACTTTGCTTAGAGTGCCGGTATTGGAATCTCTAATTGATGAGGGGGATTGGTTTTTGTGGAAGTTGTTGAGGGGTCTGTCCTTTTAATTCTCTTGAACTAGGATATTACTTTAAACGAGTCTCTGTATCCGTTTATATGTGATTGTTTGAAATCAAAAATGTAATTATACTTGACCAAAGCAAAACAAGAGTCGACTTAACCCAAGAAGCTCTTATTTTTTTTAAAAAAACGCGTTGCATGAAAAATGTAGCTAATTCAGCTCTAGGTAGAAATAATTTCGGTCAGTTATTTTTTTTAAAAAATTAGTGATTAAAGATAACGAAAGCATTAAATATCAAAAATAACTGTAAACCACGAAAAAATCTCTCCTAAAAACACGCGTGGGAAAACTATCCCTCTAATGATAATAAAAAACATGAACAAAACAAAATAACTGTTGCAACTTCAAAAAAACATTACTGAAACAAGGTGAAAGACGATGGGTAAAAACGGAGAATTTGAACCAAGAATTGTCGGCATCTTCTGCAATGCTGCGTAGGTTTGTCTACACGGCGCAGAATTGGTGTTCGTACGCCGGCGCTGATATGGCGGGTACTAGTAGGATGCAGTATCCTCCGAATGCCAGGTTTATTCGGGTTATGTGTAGTAGTCGTGTTGATCCTCAGTTTGTTTTGAAGGCTTTTGAGTTGGGTGCTGATGGTGTGCTTATTGCGGGGTGTCATCACGGTGACTGTCACTATGTTACCGGAAACTATAGGGCGGAGGAGAGAATTAGGCTTCTTGAAAAGTTGATTGAACAGCTCGGGATTGAACCTGAGCGATTAAGGTTGGAGTGGATTTCAGCCAGTGAAGGTAATGTTTTGGTTGAAGTTATGAACGATTTTGTGAAAAAACTGAAGGAGTTGGGACCTAGTCCGCTTAGAAAAGATAAGGAGTAAGTTATTGGAGGTTTTGAACAATGCCTGTTAAAGTAGCTATGGTTTCATTGGCTAGTTGTTGGGGCTGCTACCAATCATTATTGGATAATCACGAAGCACTATTGGACATTCTGCCGGAGTTGGACATTCTCTTCTGGCATGTAGTGACCGATTTTAAGTACAAGGATTTAGAGGGTTACAAGGATGGTTCAATCGATGTCGGTATTGTTGAAGGTGTCTGTAGGACAGAGGAAGATGTCCATATCTTGAAAACTTTGAGGAAGAAGTGCAAAACTCTGATTTCACTGGGCAGCTGTTCCACCTACGGTGGAATCTATGGATTGCTTAATCTTTCCACTATGGATGAAGCTTTAAAACGTAAATTTACGGAAGCCGAAAGTCTTGAAGAACCTTCTATTCCTGATGAAGATGTTCCAAAGATGCTAGACTTCCTTATACCGAACAGGAAAATAGTGAATTTCGAAATTTTTCTCCCCGGTTGCCCAGTGACCTCACAGAACATTAAAGATGCACTAGTGGGTCTGTTAAAAGGCGAGCTGCCGCCCCCCCCAAACCGTACCCTATGTGATGAGTGTCCAAGAGAAAAGTCAGAAGTGATCACTATCAAACAGTTGAAGAGAGATTATGAAGGGATACCGGATCCAAAGAAGTGTTTATTGGAACAGGGATACATTTGTATGGGGCCCGCGACACGTGAAGGCTGCGGTGCCTTGTGTACGAAGGCGGGGATGCCCTGTAGGGGATGCTACGGTCCGGGACCGAATGTGATAGACCAAGGGGCTAAGATGATTAGCGCACTGGGCTCGATAGTAGATTATGAGGCAATAAGCCCAGAGGAACTTGTAGAAAAGGTCGGCGATGTTGCCGGAACCTTTTATAACTTCTTCCTGCCATCGGGCATAGTATCAAAAACCGTAAGGAAGGCGAAATAAAATATGAGTAAAGAAATTGTTATTGAACCAGCAACCAGACTTGAGGGACATGGAAAAATCGTAATAAAGCTTGGCAAAAATAACAGGGTAGAAGAGGCCCATTTCGGTGTAGTAGTTACGCGTTTCTTTGAAAAATTCCTAGAAGGCCGTTTGATGGAGCGGGTGGTTCGGATAGCGCCTAGGATTTGCGGTATCTGTCCGGAGGCTCACCACCTAGCCGCGATAAGTGCTGTCGAGGTTGCCTGGGATGTTACCCCACCCCTGCCCGCGTTAAAGCTTAGAGAGCTCCTCTTACAGGCAAAATACATTTCCAGCCACGCTCTACACTTTTACGCCTTAGCTGCGCCAGACTTTCTGTTAGGTCCTCTCGCTGAGCCGAAGTATCGTAACGTGGTTACAGTAATTAAGAATCTACCCGATGCGGGTAAAAAAGCGATTGAATTGATGAAAATCGGACAAGAGCTTTGCTTCCTTATAGGCGGAAGAGCTATACACCCAGTTACTTCCATTCCTGGTGGTCAGTCTAAATCTATGACTGAAGAAGAACGCGATGAGCAGTTGAAGAGGATTGACAGGGCACTGGAGCTTACTACCTTTACTGTAGACCTTGCTAAGAAGGTTGTTACTGACTATTTGGATGTTATAACAAAGCTTGGAGTTTTTGATTCATACTACGTAGGTCTCGCTAATGAAGGCACACACACCATCTTTGGGAAGGCAACGGTTAGGGTTATGAGCCCCGACGGTAAAATTGTTGCAGATTTCCCGAAGAAAGATTACTTGGAATACATAGCTGAACATGTAGCACCTTACTCCTATGCGACGCACATATTCTATAAGCCAGCGGGATATCCGGACGGAATTTGGCGCGCAGGGCCTTTGCCGCGCTTAAATGTTGTCGATAAAATGGAGACCCCTTTGGCTCAAGAAGCCCTCAAGGAATATAGAGATGCTGTTGGCAGACCATGCAACGCCACTCTCGCCTATAATTGGGCTAGGATAGTTGAACTGGTTGAAGCTGTGGAGAAGGCAAAGATTCTACTTGAAGACCCTGACATAGTGAGTACTGACGTTAAGCTCGCAGACGTGGAGCCCAAGCAGGGTAACGGTGTAGGCATAGTGGAAGCTCCTCGTGGAACACTCATACATCACTACTGGTCGGATGACAAGGGAATATGCACCAAAGCTAACCTGATTGTCGCCACCAATCATAACATAGCTACGGTGGAAAAGTCAATCTTGGTGACGGCTAAGCAAGTATTTGAGGATAAGATTCTTGAAAAATTGAAGCTACCCAAACCCATGATAAAAACTTAAGAATAAAAAATCTGGAGGATAAGGAAAATATGCCGGAAATCGACCCGAAGATTCTTAACCTTCTGGAAATGGTTATGCGATCCTACGACTGCTGACTCTCGTGTTCCGCTCATCTCATTATCCTCGATGATGAGGGTAAGGAGATCGTGAACAAAGAGATTGTGATAGGCTCTGATTGATCCGATGTCCGAAACCCGAAAGGGAAGACCTCGGGGACACCCCCCGCAGGGGGCCGCTCTTCCAATCTCTGATTACGCTTAAAATAAATTGTGGGGTTAAACTCTCCAAAAGCCATAAAATCTTTGTCTTTTTGGTAAATAAATATTAGAATTCCTTCTATCTTATCGTGTTTTTTGGGGTATTTCCTTTAATTTTAGTTCTTATTCTATATTTTGTTAATCATTTTTGCTTTATTGAGGCTCCTTCTCCTGCGAAGTACTGGCTTTTTAATATTAGCGAAAGTTATTTATTGGTGAAGGATGCTAATTAAGAACTAAAATTCAGTGTTGTTGAGGGAGTGTAATGCCGCATTTTAAGGTTGTGGTGGCGGGTCCGCGAGCTAGCGGCAAAACGGAAATGGTTTCAAAATTGGCTGAATTCGGCGGTAAGAAATCTATTCGGATGGAGTGTGAGGGGTCTACAGTTGGTATGGATTACACGTATTGTGATGTGAATGATTCGCGATTTCACTTTTTTGGAACTCCTGGTTCTGACCATTTTTCAGTAGTTCGAAAATCTTTGTCTAAGGGTATGAATGCTTTAATTCTAGTAGTGGAAAACAGTAATCCTGCATCTTTTTCGAAAGCACGTGAGATTTATGAAGAACTAGTAGAGGATAAAAAGGTGCCTACCATAGTGGTAGTGAACAAGAAGAATTCCGAAGAGAGTTCCTCGACAGATGAAATTAAGGATATTTTAAAGGTGCCCGATACGCAAGTGGTCACTATTAATGCTAAAAGTGGTGAGGGAATAGATACCCTTCTTTTAGAAACTGTCAAAACGGTTCGAGACAACCATATATAAAGATGCACCTAAAACTTTTTATTCTCCTTTGCCTAATAGCAAACCTATAATTAGACTCGATTAATCTTAAAATAACAGTGAGCATAGTAACGGATGTGAACTGAAATGAGAAAGAAAAAGCTAATTGGCGTACTACTAACTGTTATGATAGCAGCGACCTTTTCAGCGTTTGCCCTTGCAGCTTCAGGTAATCAAGTTACTTATTCCGCCATGAATCTTTGGACTTCTAACCTATACGCTTATCAAGTGAACAACCTATACGCTTCCCAAGTTAATGCTAATGACATCGAAGGCAAACAGGGTCCTTTCAGTCTTGTTACCAACCTTGATGCATATTATGTTCAGGAGAGCGGTGACATAATGATGTTTGTAGTTGTAGCTGCAACGCCATATGGCATAGTCCCTGGAATATCAATAGGTAATGGAACTACGGGGTGGCATTCCGCATGGACGGATTGGTATACACCGTTTGTTCCAATGAACAATCTCAATGGAAACGTAACATTATTCGTATACGGTGCTCTAATGAAAAACGTTTGGCCGAGTGGTTGGCGCACTGTAGATGAGTGTTTCGGATTTGTCGGATTACTTACCCCATTGAACAATAATACTGGTAGTCTCCCGTTTCGAGTAACTGCAAATGGAAACTTGCATATGATTTTAATTCTTAGTGCCACAGTTTATCCAGTTTAACAATGAGCATAACTAAAGGTCTGCAATGCAGTCGTTTGAAAACAATGGCTAGCAATCAATTGTTAGTAATTAAATTAGATTAGGAAAACAATTCGGGTAAATCTGCTATTAGTAGTAGGTTATTTTCTCTCTTTTTTCCCTTCTATTTTTCGAAGAGTCCTATCTGCCTCAGTGGTGATCCTCGTTGTTGCTTCAGCCATTTTTCTGATCGCGTCTTCAACATTACCTGCGATCACGCTTTCTCCTGCTTCATTAAATAATTTTAGTGCATTAAAAAGAAAATCGGATTTCGTAACATTGACTGCTATACTTGCTTCACGAGAAATCTCATCCAGTATCCACCAAATAACTTCCTTTGATTCTGGTTCCTTATTATCGTTCAAATAGTTTGAGTACCTTGTAAGGATAGACGAAAAAATAATTGAAAACGCCTTCATTTTCTCAGCAAAACAGTAAATTTCAAAATCCTCCATCAAAAGCACCATTCCAAATTTTTTCTACAAAAGTATACTTTTCATCGGTATTTGAATTCCTAATTATTTATTATCTTCCCGTTTGATTCAGATTTTTTGTTTTAAAACTTCGTAGATTTACTTGGTTTTTTGGGCCAGCCGCATAAACCATTCTCTCCATCTCTCAAGAACCCCCTCGTCTCCTCCCAGTGCTCCGATCATAAAACCCGTTTTGTAGGCTATAAGAGTTAAAGTTGAGAATTTGGATTTCGCAATAAACTTGAATAGGAATATTATTATGTTAGCGGTTCCGTCCAGCAGTTTCCACATATTTGAGCCAGCATAGACTTTCTCGGACAGGCCAAAGTATAGAGCACGTCTAATGAAATGCTCTTTTGATAAACGTTCTGGGAACATTTTGTGGTCTACGACCGCAGCTGGAGTATAAACCACCTTATATCCCGCAGCCCTCACTCTTAATCCTAGATCTGTATCCTCTCCGGAATAGAGGCCGCCATATTTTCTGGTAATGTCCTCATTTAGAAAGTTGATTTTCTCCATAACACTTCTAAGAACCGCCATGTTACAACCATAAGGATTCAGCGCTTCGGAACGCTTATTTTCTGTTCTTATTGCTAGTATCGGATAGATCGGAGGCTCCAACCATAGTGGAACCTTTTTATAAAATATGGGAAGTACTTTACCGGTTACAAGGCCGATTTGGGGTGATTCCTCAAACACTTTAACCAGATTTGCTATCCAGTTTTGATGCACTATACAGTCATCGTCCGTGGAAACTAGGATTTCCCCCTTAGATTCACGCATAACCATATTCCTAGAACGGGTGTTTCCCATTTCCGTATCGTTTCTAATAATGTGAAATTTTTTATTGTCTCCAAATTTCTTTTTCAAGAATTCATAAGTTCCATCTGTTGAGGCATCATCTACAACCCATACATCAAAATTGGAGTAATTCTGTTTCAGAATACTCTCCAAACACTCCGTCACATCGTTCTTTCGATTGAACGCGCACAAAACAACGGAAACGGACAACACCATTTATTATATCGCCTCATGCTACTTTTAGAGAATTACACTCTCGTACTTAACAATAAATCATTTTAAAACCTTTTTCTTAGAAAGAATTACTCTCTGAACACTTTGACCGAGATAGATAATTGATGTTTGAGATTCCCGATTGCTACTTTCTATACTCTTTTTGTGAAGGGAGGGCTTATTAATGCTTCTTTTAACTAGTAATCTAAAATTTGATAAATAGTCTCCGAAAAATAAAAAAAGAGTGTAATACTAAGTACGAAGGGTAATTTATCATGATTCTATCGGTAGTTATTCTGACCTTCAATAGGAAAGACCATGTGTTGGATTGCGTGGAGAGTGTACTTCATCAGAATTTTGAAGGTGAATATGAAATTATTGTTATTGATAATTGGTCTGAAGATGGAAGCTTTGAGGAGCTTAAATCAAAATTTTCGGGCTTTTCAAATGTTAAAATTGTAAGACCTTCCAAGAGAATAGGAATAGCTGCTGGGAGAAACTACGGACTTCAAAACGCCGCTGGGCAGATAGTGGCATTCGTTGATGATGATTGCATTGCAACTAGGTCATGGCTACGTGGAATTAGTAGTGCCTTTGAAGATAAGAGTATTGGATGTGTTGGAGGGAAAATAAGTCTACTAATGGTGGGAATCGAGAAGCCAAGATGGCTTGGAAAGGATGTCTACGGAATCTTGGGCATCATGAATTTGGGTGAAAAGAGTAAGGATGTATACTTTCCAATCGGAGGAAACTTAGCGATTAGAAAGGATCTAGCACTAAAAATCGGAGGATTTAAAGAGCAGCTGGGTCCCCTTGGTGTCAAGGTTTTTGGTGAGGAAATTAGTATAAGTAATAGGGTGCGGGACTCTGGGTATAGAGTTGTTTACGCTCCAAAAGTAGAGGTTCTCCATAAGGTTTGGAAGGATCGCATAGATATTGAAAATATGCTTAAAAGAGCCTACATGATAAGTGTGGGCGATTATTATCTCTACGGCAGAAATCTCAGTAAAGTTATAATTAATATGGGAATCATGCTTGCGTCTCTATACGGGTATTTGGCATTCTGGAGACCCAATCTCTTATGCCATTTCTTCTACGCCGCGGGATATCTTGTTCCCGCCCTCCTCGGAAAAGAACCATTGAAAACTTTAAATGATATGATAAATCTTAGAAAAACCATAAGGAGAAAGTAAAATTGACAAATCTACCTTGGATATTCAACCTTCCCTGGATATCCAACTTTCCTTGGATATCCAACTTTCTTTGGATATTCGACTTGCCTTGGATACTCATTGTGTTTTACATCATTTTAGGAATAATTCTATCGATAGTGCCTCTCATTTATCTTCTTACTGCCTTTACTTCTATTTTTAAGAAAAGGAGAAGAATAGTAACGGAAAAAAAGAATTTGCCAACAGTTACGGTAATTGTTCCCACTTACAACGAAGAAGAAAATGTTGAACGTGTTTTGGATAGTCTGAGTAACTTGAACTACCCTCAAGATAAAATCGAGTTTGTTTTTGTTGACGACTCAACCGATGCCACCTTTAAAATTATTGAGAAAAAAACAAAAAATTGGAAAAACACAAAGCGAATAAAACACAAAAAGCGGTTCACAAAGGCCTACGGTTTAAACGAAGCACTATCCATATCCAAAGGAGAAATAGTCGCAGTATATGATGCGGATTGTAGTATTAATCCAGACTCAATAATGAATCTAGTCAAGAACTTCGACAAACCAGAGGTAATGGCCGTCCAAGGAAAATATGAGGCTGAAAGGCGTAGCATTCTCAGTCGAATAATTGACCTCGAATACACACTCTGGCAGGGAGGACAACTGGTAGCCACACCCGCTCTAATCGGCTACAACTATGCTGTGAGGCGTTCCTACCTTGAGAAAACTGGAGGCTGGGATCCCGAAATGTTGGCTGAGGATCATGAATTGTGGTACAGAATCTACGTTGACGGCTATAGAATAGTATACACAGATAAGCCCGGAGTAAAGGTGCTTGAGCCAGCTTCCTTACGGGACTTTGTCCGACAGAGAAGGAGGTGGAGTAGAGGTTCAGACCAAGCCACGGCAAAGTATAGTCATCTACGCCTGAAAATGTTTCCGAAACCTCGATTACCAAACTTCCTATCTTTCTCCGCTAGATACATTGCTCCCTCCCTAAACGCAGTATGCCTAGCGCTCTTACCAATCACACTAGCTCTTGGCCTATTTTACCACGAAGTTCTGCCCTTATTCTTTCTTTGCTTAGGAACGAGTTTTTGGATCGGTCTAGGAGCTCTTCTCTTTTGTTCAAGACTTAGAAAGCTCAAAGCTTGGCTCTACTTCGTGCCCTTATCCTTTCTGGTTCTTTACCAGAACATTCTATTCTTCAGGGTAAGAAGAAAGGAAGTAGAGTGGGAAAAGACTCAAAAATAAAACGTATCCATTGAGTAGTACTCATAACAGCTCTGTAGTGGGAGCACCCTAATCACAGTCCAACAGATAGAAGTCCACTATGTTTAATCATAATATTTGGAGGATCAGTATTTGCCTAAGGTAAGTTTGTTGAAAGTGAAGGACATAGAAACCACGGTAAGAAAAGGAATTGAACTAATCGGCGGTATAGACGTAGACCGTGGCGACCAGATAGTAATCAAACCCAACATAGCGTACCACAAGGACCTTTACTGTTGCATAAACACGGATCTACGTGTTTTTGACGCTGTTATCAGAGTAGCTAAGGAGCACTCAAATAAAGTCTTAGTTGTGGAGAGCGACAGCACCTCAAACCCTGCTGAAATAAGAATGGAGCAGAGCGGAGCAATGGGCATTGTGAGAAAAAACAACGTCTCCTTCCTTAATCTCAGCCACGACGAAATAAAAGAAGTGGAAGTACATCAACAAAAGGTCCGCCTACCCAAAACTGTCCTAAGTGCTCCCTATTTTATAAATGTTCCAAAACTCAAGACGCATGAAAACACAGTAATCACAGTTGCGCTCAAAAACCTCTACGGGTTGCTCCCCGAAAAGAGCAAAGCCGCCTTTTATCACCCCATTCTGGACCACATAATTCCTCTAATAAACCTAGCCGTGAAACAAGACCTTATCGTAGTAGATGGAATCATAGGAATGGAAGGCAGAGGCCCCATAGTAGGAAACCCCGTAGAAATGAACATAATTCTATGCGGCAGAGACCCGGTCACCGTTGACTCCGTCGCAGCACACATAATGGGCTTCAAACCCGAAAAAATAAAGACCATAGTTAAGACGCACCAGGGAGGATTAGGCGAAATAGACCTCTCAAAAATCGAAATAGTAGGAGATAATCCCAAATCCGTCGCCAAAAAATTCAGAGGCCCAGAGCTTTCAGTCACAGGGATAGCAAAAGACGGCACATCAACACTGAGAATTCTATTCCTCCCCAGTAAGGGTAAAAGGGTTCCGGGAATTAAGGAAGTCGGAATAGGAGTGATTGGAACAGGAAAAATCGCTGAACTCCTACACTTTCCAGGTTACGCTAAGCTTGAAAATGTGAAACTGGTTGCTGCCGCGGATCTCAACGAAGAAAGACTTGTGGAAATCAAGAAGAAGTTTGGCGTTCAAGAGATTTACACCGATTATCACAAGCTTTTGGCTAATAAGAAAATTGACGCGGTTTCCATCTGCACACCCCCAGAACTTCACAAAGTCATGACTATAGAAGCTCTAAAGAACGGAAAACATGTTCTATGTGAAAAACCCCTCGCAACCACTGTGAACGATTGCTACGAGGTAATGAAAGCACTAGACGGAACAAAGAAATTCGTCATGCCCGCCTTCAATTATCGCTTCACACCCAGCGTAAGACTCGCAAACGAAATCTTATCACTAGGAAAACTCGGAGACCTGAAAGAAATAAAAATACACTTCAAAAGCGACCAGAGAACATGGAAATCCGTAATGCCATTCCGATTCAAAGAAAAAACCGGCGTCGTAACCGACCTAGGCCCCCACACAATCGATACGCTAAGATTCCTATGCGGAGAAATCGAAAAAGTGCAGAACGCGCACGCTCTTGCGGAGAGATACGGTGTATATGACCACGCTGATTTAAGCTTGACCATGAGAAACGGAGCCACAGCGAATATTGAATTAAGCTGGTTTGGAAGCAGCATAATCCCCTCATTCCCCTGGGAAATAATAGGAAAAAAAGCTTCCATAAGGCTAGACGTCCTACGATCCCCATTCGCCATAAAACTGAAAAGAAAGGGTGAGAAGAAAGAAAGCCGCTACCAACTTGAATCACGTTTAACCGACCTAATGAATCTCGCCACGAGTGCGATTCGCAGGACTCACGTTTCTTATTCTGCTGAGATAGATTACTTTGTGCAATGTGTGGCTAACAACACTCGTCCTCAGGTTACTGTGGAGGATGGTACTCGTTGTGTTGAAGTGTTGCAAGAAATAGCGAAAAAGCTTGGGTAAACTGAATAGGGTTTCTTCTTAGAAATTCCGCGAATCAGCCGAGTTTTACTTGTCTCTTTTCTTTCTCTTTCTCTATTTCTTCTTGTATTATGGATTTAACCTCTTTTTGGGGTTTGAATCCTATGAGAATTCTGCTTTCGTTAATTACTAGGGCTGGTACGGCGTTTATCTTGTATTCTTCGATTTTCTTCTTTTCCTTTGGGTCGTAAATGTTGATTATTCTCCATTCTACTTCTTTCATTTGTTCTCTGATTAGGGGGTTTACTACAATTTTCATGTAGTTTTTGCATTCGGTTGAATTTGGATTGAAGAAATACTCCACGATTATTCGCACCATTTAGTCCCGCTCCTTCTAGGCTAATCTATGCGTTATCTTATATGTAAATGTGACTAAACCCATAGGGTTTGTTTGAGTGTTACTGTGTACGGTTTTTTGGTTTTATCTACAGAGATGAGGTTGTTTTTTTCTAGCTCCTTAATGTATTCTCTTACTTTTGATTTGGTGAGTGAGAGTTGTTTGGAAATTTCTGCGTAATCCAATGATTTTTTTTCCTTTTCCAGTAAACTCAGGATTTTATACTTCTTATCTTGGCTTAACACTTTTCTTAACCAGTTTTTTCTGGCAATCTCGTTTTCTTCGAGGGCTTTAACGCGGGTCTCGAGGCTCACGACGTATTTGTTGAATCTGTAATCCATAGCTTCTTTCTTTGCTGCTGAAGCTGTTTTTTCAGCTAGCAGCTCGGATTCGCGGACGTCCTTTAAGTTTCCCAGTGATAGTTGAATCTGTTTTACCGCTTCAACCGAAATCTTATCCACTATTTGATTTAGGAGATCAATCATTAAATTCTGTAGGCGTGAAAGAATTCTATTCATCTCGACGTTACTGAAAACTGTTTTTTCACTTTCGAAAAGCTCTTTACGAAGCCTCTCAAAAAAAGAAGTCACCTCGAACTCAAAGCTTCCCTGAAAACCTTGAATATCCGCCACTAGGCGAATTGCGCTTCTCCTTAAGCGTTCGTCCTCCTCGCTCATAGAGCATCTCTCCGAATTCAACATTTACGATTTAATAACTTTATATCTTTCTAATAGAATATCAAGCTTATTGTTTTAGGGCTGGACGTGAGATTTTAATTCGAAATATATGATTAGTGTTAAGCCGTCTCTTATAGAAGTTAGTCAATGAAGTTTTATTTATTTCTCTTGAGTATTGTTTTAGAAGATATACCAAAGGGTGAAAACCGAATGAAAGTTAATCTGTTAATTACGGGGCTTCCCGGAGTTGGGAAAAGTAGCTTAATCAACAAAATTATTGAAGAAGTTCGGTCGCGTAGCCGGATAGTTGGAGGTGTGATTACACCTGAGGTGCGTGAAAAAAATGTCCGCGTAGGTTTTCTTATAGTCAATCTTCTAACTGGAGAACAGGATTTTTTAGCTAAGGTTGATGTAAGGAGTCGGTACAGAGTTGGTAAATATGGTGTGATTAACGAGAATATAAAAAATATTGGGGTGAAGGGCCTTATTCAGGCCGTTGAAAAAGCGGATCTAATTATAATTGATGAGATTGGAAAGATGGAGTTATTCGCACCCGAGTTTGTGATTGCAGTGCGTGAGGCGTTCGATTCCTCAAAACCGGTGCTGGGGACAATAGGAAAAAATGTTCAACATCCTTTTGTTGATGAGGTTAAGAAAAGGAAGGATGTAGAGATACTCAACTTGACCAGAAATAACAGAGATGAGGTTTATCAAAAAGTATTTACGGAAATAATGGCCGCTATCTAGCTTTCAAATAATTCCAAACCATGGGAACTCGGATATACTGTTTTTTAAATAAGTTTATGATTTGTAGTCTTCCAGCTTGGTGTACTCAGGGAGTTTTGTGTGAATTTGATATACTTCGGAAATGTGAGTTGGTAGTTCCGTAATGAAACTGTTGAGTTTAAAAAATGGAACTATGGGAACTTCGGAAAAATCTATTTCCTCGGCTAGTAGTGTGACTATTAATGGTATTATTTTTGCTTCTTTCCATTTAATTATTCTTAGTTTTGAAACCATTAAAGACAACGCTCTTGAAAGGGCTTCGATCCTCTCGATTTGCTTTTTACAATAAGTTCTTAGAACATAGCTCTTACCTGATTTTTTGTAATGCTTGGAATCAATACACAGTATCAAAGGTTCTTTTAAACCTACGACGTCTATCTCATACCGTTTTTGATTGTGTTTGAATCTAAAGTTTTGGATACACAAATAATTGTTTTTTTCTAACACACTTTTTGAAAAAGCTTCAAATTCTTTCCAGCTTAACAGTTTACAAACTTCTTCTATATCCACACCGTATTCTAAAGCGATCAGGGATATTTCAAGTCTGGACTCCAAATTAAAGGAAATCCTTTGTTCCGCTAAATCATTATATCCTTTGGTGGTCAACAAGTCAAAAAGCGCTGGGTCCCCTACCATTTTCCTGAACTCTTCAGTATCGAGAGTTTCTACTTCTCTTAGCTTCTTTAGAAGTGAAATAATGGATTCCGCTTTTTTATCCACGTAAAACTTTCTCCATTCATTCCTAAATACACCATAAGAAAAAAATTCGGTTATAATGATTTCTAAAAATGTGTCTAAACCAATAATTGATATCTGCACAATTATAAATTTTTAAAAAAAGAATTCTACTTTAAAAAGAGGTTTTTAATTTCACGTGCAGCCATATTGATTATTCCGTTATAATATCTAGTTGAAGGAGGAATAATGGCTGAGAGTATAAATGATTCATTTGGAGACACATCTACCGCTTTGAAAACAACTTTGCCTTCGGTGCATCTTATTAAAACATCTCTTAAATCTCCCAGTCCCAATTCGCTTTTTGTTCTCTTAGCTGCGGAGAATGCGAAGGAAGCTATTGCCGCGGCGATTTTTTTATCAATTTCCGGTGACTCTGCGGATGCTACGACAAAGCCTTCAATCGAGGAGACAACGCAGGCTTTTAGGGAACCTTTCTTTGTAATCCTCTCAAGAATTTTTTGAAGGGCTTCAAGTCTTGAAGTTACTTGCAAAGGGCAACCCTCACTTTTTAATCGTTTTTGGAAAGTTATCTCTAACTCTATATTAGATTGAAACCAATTAAAGTTTTTCAATAAGCTTAAATCTTTACATGAATCAATTTTTTATATTAAAACCATAAATTTAATTCAAAAGAAATAATGCTAAAACTATCTTTTTCCAAAAAATATCTAGAAATAAATACCTAAAACCAACTCGTTTATTTTCCCCAAAGCCTTAAAAGTTAATCTTATATCCCCTAACAATTAATACGATTACAGTTAACTTAGTCCTATCTGGTTAAAAATTGGTGAAAGGAGCATTTACTTTGACCTCATGGGATATCAACTTGCAAAAACCTGAAATTTACGAAGACCGCCTTAGAGAAATCGCCGTCGATGACTATGCACTATTAGTGACCGTGGCTACTAAACCTGATTTTTATAAGCAGTTCCCCCTAGTTCTTGAATGTGAGAAGCAAGGGAAACCAGTTGGAGTGGTCCACACTGGCCAACATTTTGACGAGTTTTTAGGGCATGGTTTAAAGGAATTTCATTTAGACGAACGTTTAGTAGCTAATTTAAATATTCGTGGTGACATGTCGGATAAGTTTGTTGACCTCTTTTCTAAAACGGTAAAATTAGGAAGATATCTAAAAAATAACTATCCCCAAACAGAGTTCATACCCTGCGTGCACGGCGATACATTAACCGCCGGGGTTGTGCCTTTGGCTTGGAGCTATGGTTTGGGGAGAAAATGTGTCCAAAATGAAGCGGGATTAAGAGGCATGTACCCCCGCTCCATGTTTGATTTTGTGAAGGGGGCGATTGATTTTGAAGAATTTATAAACGGTCAGTGGACTTTGGATTGGTGTATTGATAGAAATGAACCATTCCCCGAACAAATTGACACCTTCATATGCGGTTCAAGTTCCTTTTGCTTCATTGCCCCCCACGAAATTAACTACGAGAATCTAGTTCGGGAGGGATACGATCCAGAAATAATTCCCATTTGTGGTAATAGTGTCGTCGATGCTGTGGAGTACACCAAAAATCACAAGCCAGAAAATAGCATTTTTGAGATATACCCCCAGCTTGAGCAGGATAATTGGTTGAGAATTGATATGCACCGTCGAGACAACCTCACGGAAACCCGATTCAAAAACATTATTAACGCCATAAAAAAACTGGTTTTAGACTACAAAATGAACGTCTGCCTTGTGGAATTAACCGCCATGAATACAGGACTTACACATTATGGTCTAACCGACTCTATCAAAAAACTGTCCGAAGATAATAAAAACTTTTTATTTACACCCCTGTGGAAAAGTTACGGCAATGTAATTGAATTCTTCCGCTCAGGGCACTGCTGGGCAAGTCTCACTGATAGTGGATCCCAACAAGAAGAACTTAATATGATTGACGAATGTACATCATTAACCTGCCGCTTTAACACGGACAGACCAGAATCCGTCATGTCCGAATCAAACATACTCACACCTCCACTAGAAAATCTACCCGAATTCGTCAACTATATTTACAAGAATGATATCCCAAGCATAATGAAAAAAGCCCCAAAAATTTACGGTACCAACGTTTCAGAAAAAATCATCGACGCTGTAGACAAAATCTACAAGAAACACAAAACCTTCACATGGTGCCACGAAAAATTCCTGTGCAAAAAAGAAAACGGAATAGACTACCTATAAAACAAGCACACGTTATCCACCAAGTTATGCGAAAGTTCGTGCATTCCTTGGAAAAAGAGAACTCAAACCCTTTTCCCGAAAAAATGTAAAAACCAATAATCACAGAAATTCTACATTACCTATCATAGAATAATATGGAAACCTTTTTATTAACCTTCACACTTAGAAAAGTAATTCGGGGAATCTACAATGTCTGAGAGTTTGTCACGGTTTAGGGTAAAATTTATCATTGAGGGAGTAGGCGAAGCTGAGGGTGAGCTCAACAGAATTTATGCCTCCCGAACAGTAGAGGCACTCCGAGACGCCCTTCCGATTTCTAGTAGGGCAAACATCTGGAAAGAAAAGGAGGTTTATTTTCCGGTAGGCATCAAGAAGGGATTAGAAAAACCTACAAAAAAAGTTGAGAAGGGAACATTGGCTTACTGGGTCATGGGCGACTCGCTAGCTGTGTTCTTTGAGGAGATTGAACCCTATTCAGAAGTGAACATTGTCGGGAAGGTTACAAGCAATTTGGAACTATTTAGGAAAGTAAAAAGAGGTGCCAAGATCAAAATGCGGCTTGTTTAAATTTTTATTATGCTCCCCTCTGTCAGACTGCTTCGGTCATTTTTTGGTTTATGAATTTTTAGGCGATTTTTGGAGATTAAAATACTGTTTTTATCTTTGGTGTCTTTGGTTTTAGAGAATCAGTTTTTACTACCAAGCTTTCGCCGTCAGTTTCTACGACTACCTCAAATCCGTCATGATACACTCTGCAAGTTTTTAACGGGGTGTCGCAACTTATTCTCAAAGCCTTGCAATTGAATTTGAAACCTTCTTCTCCCTGTTCTCCCATAACTGATTCCAGAAGCTTCCTGTCGTCTATCAGCTTTACGGTTTCAATTTTTAAACGGTTTTTTTCTTTTTCAGGGGGCTCCCTCTTTTCTGGCTTAAGTACTGCCTCCTTTTTCCCTGACCAGCAGATTTTTGTTTTTCCTCTTTCCTTTTTTATTTCGATTAGTCCCAAGGGTTTAAGAGGATTTACTATGTCGTATACCCGTCTCTTTGGAACTTTCAGTTTCTGTGCAAGTTCGAGATTATATATTCCATTCTCGCCTGCCTCTCTCAAAAGTTCAATAGCCTTCCGAGCCGCTTCCTCTAATTTCAATATTAACGCACTCCCCAAAGTTCAAGAAGAGCAAAAATATATTGGTGAATTATGTTATTAAATATTGTCCTCAACTCTAAAAAACTAGATTCGGTTCCCACAAAATTTAATTTTTGCTACCAATCCCGCCCTTTATAGACTACCAATGTTATCTTAATTTTTCTAAACGATTATTTTTACTGGGTGCGGAAGTAAAATTTATTCCGTAATTTTGGTCTTCTCTGACTACCCAAAATATTTTGTCAAGTTGATTGAGGAGGAAGTTTTGGTTCTTCAAAAAATGTCGTCAACAGTAAAACTGGGTCTAGCTGCTCAACTTTTGCGTGATGGTTCCAAATTGAAACTATTTTCCTGTATTCCTCGAGTTCTCTAATTATTTCTTTACCCATCTTTTCTAAACTTTTCTCGGAGACTATTTCACCCTGTCCTAATCCAGGGCAAATCTCCTCTGCTTTCGCCATTAGACCCCAGGAAAGCCATCCCTCCTTAACTTCAAAAGTAAAGGGAAAACTTCGGCAAACCAGGGGTCTGGCTGCATATATTTCGCAAAGATTATCATCTCTCAAAAATAGACAGGAACCATCGCTTTTCTTTCTTAACCCCAAGAAAGCATTACCCCTGTATGTTGAAATAGCTGGAAAAACTAGTCTGTTTTCGAGTTCTTTCCTAACCTGATAAAAACCAATGTATTTCGATAAAAGTTCTTTAAGATCACATTTCAGATGATTAGCCAGTCGGATAGTATCCTTATGGGTAATCGTTATTATAAAATTCTTATCCCTACAACAATTACCGCACTGAACACACTTGAATCTAACTTTCCCCACCATGATTTCACTAGCCTATAAACGATTTTAAAGCCTCAAGTTCCTCAAGTAATTAAGTTCTTCCATCACCATGACTTAACAAGCCGCTCCACCATACTCTCCTTTTTATTATTGCTACCCTTCTTAGCCGAATTGGGTCTAGCATCGTTAACAGTATTCGCTTTAGGATCATTAGATTTCTGATTTCCTTCCAGCGGGAAACTTATTTCACAACTTTTACACTCAACTACCCGCTCATATTTATCCCCTCTCCAAAAAACATGGATTAGGAGCGGTAATCCACAGTTTCCACACTTAAAATCCTCAAGAGTCTTTGTTTCTATCGGAATTGCGTCACTATGTGCACCTAATTTCTTATCTGCTTTTTCACGGTCAATATTCGTCAATATTAATCCCCGTATTAATTTGTGTTAATTCAACTTTTATTGCTATATGCTTTTCTTAAGCAAATCGCAATTGAGGAAAATGCTTACAAACTTCGTTTTTTAAAAAAACTGGAGTAACTAATTGGCTTGAATTAATAGGACTTCCACTTGTATAGTGCCGTACTCCTAGGTAGATAATCCGATTCAGACCTTTTAAGCTTTTAGGAGTTGAATATCAATCGTGGAAACATTACGTTTCTCGTCAGCAGTGGCTCCCATGATCTCGGTGCCAGTAGTAATCTTACCCAATTTTACACCCTCAGGTAAGAAACGCTGGCGTACAATCTCCGCAACGTCAACAGCCTTGGAAATCGCTCTTCCACGCGCAACAATTCTAACTTCTTTCGCACCCTGATTAAACTGAATAACGCAAGCCAGAACATAACTCACTCGACGTAGAACACTAACGTGAATCTACTTTGTCGGTTTCCTTCCAATGAAGACCATATTCTCTTCTGCTATTAGTTCTTCCTTGTTTTTCTTTTTTGCCGGTTTTGCCATTCAAGGACCTCCCTTGTGCCCTCTTTTTCAGAAGGAGTCTTGTGTTGTTATTTATTTTTGTTTCAATTAACCCTTTAAATTTTTCTTATTTAAACTCTTTTTAAATCTTTTAGGCTCATTTTTCTTATAGAATGATTTATTTTAAAAAAATTTTTTTATACTAATAAAAAATATAATGAGTATTAAACTTGGCGATCTCCTATTTGGTTAAACAAATTATTTAATAGGGGTTTAAACAATCAAACTTAAATGTGGGAACGTCAAAAAGATAGGCAATAAGTTATGAGGGTAAAAGATGTCCGGAAGACCGCTATTTAATGTTGCACTGGTGTCTATTATTATCTTGATTCAGGGTATTGTAATGCTTATTTTTGGAATATACACATGGTTATTTTGGTCACAGCTTGGCAGCTTTTTCACAGTTATTGGTTTACTTTTACCTTTTTCGAATCCTGAGACTTATGTTTTGGTCTTGGGACCAAGCTACATGCTAAATCTTTGGGTAAATCTTAACTTTTTAAGGTTTGTTTTTCTTATAAGCTGGGGTAGTTTTAGCATCATAGTTTTTATTACATTTTCTTATCTTAAACGCTGGGCCTACTATTTAGCAATAGTGCAATCAGTTTTAGGCTTTATTATATCGGCACTGATTCTGACAGACTTAATGGCACTTCCTCTAGTTGCTGCAAACATACTGGTATTAATTTATTTACTGGTAAGTGAAGAAATAAAACGTACATTCATCGCTTAAAGACTCTTTAAAGAAGCTCCCTTTCTGCACCTTAGAGTAACATCGGTTTTAATGTTTTTTGAACCACCATTTCTTGGACTGTGCTTTAAGCATACTTTCCTATCCCTCTTCATTTAACCCTTCACATTAATTTCGTTCCTCAAAGAAGTTTGCTCTGGTTGACTTTTTTGTTAAAACTATGCCTTTTATGGTCGTGTGGAAAATATGAAAAAAATCTTCAGAGAATAAATTCAATTTTATGGTCTTCTGGCAAGTGATTATGTTTTTTGGTATAAATTGATGAATTAAAAAATTGAAGAATAATCAACGGAATTACTTTAATTTTGTATTGGAAGTAAGTATGTTTGAAAGCTTACATATTTTTCATTATCAATTATGTGGTCAAAAATTGTTTTTTAGCTAGCTTCTTCTTTGCCTTTCGCTGGTGATGTGTATATTTTCATTCTTCGATTTTGTTCTACCAGCTTTAATTTTCCTTTGTGTTCCAGCTCTCTGATTACTTCTTTCGCTGTGCTTACTCGAATCTTGTACTTTCCCGAGATGATTGAGGGAGTAATTAATTTCATTTTTGGAATTTCTTCTTCCATCGTTGATTTTAGTTCCTCGTCTAATACTACTTTTCTGATCTCTTTTTCTACCGTTTTTGGTTCCTTAGTCCATTTTTTCTTACTCACTATTCTCACCACCGATTAATTACAAACAAGCATTAGTCCCATTAAAAGTATTTCTACTATTTATGATATAGAAGGGGGAAATCTTTTACGTTTATCTTGATATTTTTGATTATAAGCAATAAGGGTTAACTATTAAGTTTATTAAATATCTGATAAATAATTTTTTAAAGGTTATTTTGTTAAAATAATTCTTTAACATTCATGGAGGAAAAATTTTTGGAGGAGAAAGTGCAGAAAAATGCTTTAGCGCATGAACTCTCGGAACAAGAAAAGGTACTGCTATTAAGAATGGAGCTGCAGGACTTAATTATAGCATTCATAACCTCAACCATTGATGAATTCGGAGATGAGGGACTTAGATTTTGCAAAGAACTGATTAAAAATAGGTTGAGTAATCTACTCATGGGTTATAAACAATTCTTTAACATATTATCTAACGACGCTGTTTCAATCGCTTCACTTATCATATCAAGACGTACGCTTCTTGGGGAAGACTACCATATTTTAGAACTCAATTCAAAAAATTGTGAAGTTGACATAAAAAACTGCCCCATTATTAAAACCAAGAATTCCACTGAAATTTGTGAAATATTCTCTGAAGGAGAAAACGCCGCAGCAAAAATGATCAATCCCAATGCGACTGCCACTTGCCGCAGATTAACAACTAAAAAGCGACCACAATGCAGACTGACAATAAAAATTGAGGACTAATTAACCACATCTTGGCAGTTACTTTGGAAAAATTTGTTGTGCGTTTCTTTCTCTTATTATGAGTTGTTTCCGATTTAGTTCATTTTTCAGAGTTAAGGCAATTGAAAATTTTCTTGTCTATTTCGCTTCTTTCCGATAGACGGATATCTCTAATTTTGCGGGCGTAATCCAAATTCAGGTTTGCAGTAATAATTTCCTCTTTACTGGATCCTTCAGTTAGTTCCAGCTTTGAAGGGCTCTCGTATCCTTCTTTAAAACCTATTATCAAACTCGAACCAGACCATACTTCGCCTCGTTCATTACTAACCGCATTAACAGAAACTATGGGAATCCTATTTTCGAGAGCCCTAGCCTTTAGATAAATATGCCAATTCTCTATACCTGATGATGCTATAAACGAAGGATTAAATATTATATCCGCACCTTTTAATGCCAATATTCTAGAAACTTCGGGGAAAGCCAAATCAAAGCATATAGTCATTCCCACCCTGCCAAATTCGGTTTTACAAGGCTCTAACCTGTCTCCTGGAGTAAAAACCGTTTTCTCAAATTTGTAAAGATGGATTTTCCTGTGCAAACCGATACAGTTTCCATTTCTATCGAATAGTCTAGATGTGTTGTAATACTTTTTACCATCTTTCTCCCAAATTGACCCGCCTAGTACATAGACCCCGTTTTCGCTTGCAATCCTTTCAAGGCATCTTATGCTGGGGGCATCCTCATACTCGGAATCTTTTAATGGATTTCCGTTCTTAATATTCCACTTTTCCGGAAAACATATGATATCTACTTCTTTATTGGCCGCTTCTTTAGCTAGTTTATACGCTTTATCAATGTTTTTTTCTTTTGCTTCTTCTTTTGAAATCTGTATTGCGGCTACACTTATTCTTGTCATTTTAAAAACCACCAGGATTCATATTAACAATTAAGCGATACGCTTATAGCCATTACTCTACACTTTAAAGTTAAAAATATCATTATCCTTTTCTTATTGTTTCAATCAAAATTCACACAAAATCATTTTAAAATTTGGAGGCTTCATCTTGAGGGACTTACTAACGGACATTGTCGATTATGGTCAAAAGCTAGGTTCTGACTTTATGGAAGTTAGATTGCAAACCTCAGATGAAACTATTTTCCATATGGAGGACGGAAGAGTAGAGTCTGTTAAACAAGGGATTGAGTCAGGTTTTGCTATCAGAGTCTTGGCTCGTGGAAGTTGGGGGTTCGCCACTGTTAACTCCGAGGCCGCATTAAGGGAGGCAACTGAAAAAGCTGTTAAAATGGCGATTACCACAAGCAGGCACATCAAAGAACCGGTAACCCTCTCCGAAAGCGAAACTGTGGAAGATCGGGTGGTGATAAAACCGGATGTGAATCCTAATGATATTCACATTGACGAAAAGTTGAAACTTTTTTTCACACTTAATGACTATGTTCTAAACTATAACAAGACTGTTCGGAGCTGTACTATAGATTACGCTGACGTAACTGGAAAAAAATGGTATGTTAACAGTGAGGGAACTGTTATTGAACAGGATGCTCTTTATGTTTGGAGTAGGATAGTGGCGACTGCGCGAAAGGGTGACGTATTCGCGTCGAGTAGAGAGGAATTGGGATCCACCAAAGGTTTTGGATTTTTGAGAAAAGATCCACCTGAGAGTATAGGTGAGCGTCTCGCTAAGCGTCTCATGAATCAGATGAAGGCTAAGTCTCCGAAAGGGGGATCGTTTACCGTTGTTCTGGGCCCAGATGTAACTGGTACTTTTGCCCATGAAGCTTTTGGCCATCTCGCGGAGGCGGATCTTACTATTTCTGGAAGTGTGCTAGCTAAAAATTTAGGGATGCAAATTGCGTCACCTCTTGTAACCATCTATGATGATGGTACAGTTGAGGGTGAATTTGGAAGCTTCAAGTATGACGATGAGGGTGTGAAGTCTCAGAAAACAGTTCTTTTAAAGGACGGCTACGTGGTAGGATTAATGTACGATAGGGAACACTCGTCCAAAATGCAGAAGCTTAAGAACTTAATGGTACCAACTGAAATGGTCGGCCAATTCAATGTAAAACCAACCGGAAATGCACGTGCAGAGGATTTTCGTGCACCCCCATTAATTAGAATGAGAAATACTTACATAGAGCCTCGAGATTATACCTTCGAAGAGCTTCTTGAAGGCATTAATTTCGGATACTATCTGGTAAGCTTTAGGGGTGGTCAAGCTAATCTGGATGGGACTTTCCAGGTAGGAATTCAAGAAGCCTATGAAATCGTAAACGGTGAACTAGGAGCACCCGTAAGAAACGTTTCGATAAGCGGGAACACTTTAGAAACGTTGAGGCAGGTGGATGCGGTAGGAAAAGATTTTGAAATGTATAGCGGCCGTTGCGGAAAGGGGCAGACCGCTTTTGTTGGGGATGGAGGTCCCCCCACTAGGGTTAAAAATCTCATTGTAGGTGGAGCGGATTAAATGAGCGAAATATTAGGTAAGGTGGAAGGTATAATTCCTTTAGCGGAACAAATGGGTGCAGATGAAGTAGAATTGTACGTTGCATCCGGTAAATCTTTTGAAATAGAAGTTAGGCTTGGACAGATAACCAGCAGTAATAGCAGCATAGACAGTGGAGTTGGGATTCGCGCCATAGTCAATAAAACCGTCGGTTTTGGCTTCTGCAATAGTTTAGACGAAAAGAAGCTAAAAGAAATCACCGAAAAAACAATACAAATCGCTAAATCCAGTAAACCAGACAATAATTGGTCTGAACTTCCCTATCCCAGTTCTTTCCCGGTAGTTAGAGGAATATACGACAAAAGAATACCCGAACTCACGGCAGAAGACGTGGTCGAAATAACTAACAGAATGCTTCAAGAAGCCAATGGGTACGATAAAAGAGTAATGCCCTACTGGGGGGGAGCAGGTTCAGGACATGGAATATACGCCATAATAAACAGCCATGGAGTAGAAGGATACGAAAAAAGCACCGTGATAGGCTGTATGATGGGAACAGTAGCCCGAGAAGGTAACACAGTTTCACCCGAATGTAGCGAGACCGATTACAAGCGTTCTTTAAACATTAGTCCTGAAAATGTTGGCCAAGAAGCAGCTCGGCTGGCAGTCGATTCACTTAAGCCTAAAACGGCGGAGACAGGGCACTATCCGGTCATTTTAGCTCAGGACGCCCTAATAGGCCTTTTAAGTTACACTCTTACCCCAACAATTAGCGGTGATAACGTTATTAGAGATAAATCGGCTTATAAAGATAAGCTGAATACCCTGGTTGCTTCCGAAATTTTGACCGTTGAAGATGATGGAACAATGGAAAAGGGTCTTAGTACCTCCGCTTTTGACGGAGAGGGTACACCAGCCCAAAAAACATTAATTATTGAAAATGGAATCCTGAAAAGTTTTATTTTTGACAACTATTTCGGGAGGAGAGCTGGAACTAAATCAACAGGAAACGCTAAAAGAAGGGGTTACGCGACAACGCCTATTATAGCCCCCACAAACTTGTGCGTCAAAAAGGGAGATAAAACTCCAGATGAAATGATATCCGAAATAGACGATGGCTTTTTTATTCGTGATGTGCAAGGTGCACATTCTAGTAATCCGGAATCTGGTGAAGTAAGCGTAGTTGCAACTCCATGTTGGGAAATTAAAAGAGGCGAAATCAAGAACGCAGTTAAAGGAGCGATGCTAGCGGGGAACATCTATAACATGCTTAAAGACCTAAAAAGTATTGGAAATAATATCCGCCAGATTGCTTATCTGGTATCGCCTTGGATTAGCTTCAACCAGGTAAGGATTGTAGGAGAAGCCTAGACTCTGTCATACTCCTCAACCTTTAAGGATAGTTTCTTGCTCAAATATCTAAAAAATGGGGGGAGATAGTAATAAGAGTTACATCATTCTTTTTTTCCACTCGCGAATCTTTGATAACAACATTGCCTTGTCGGTAGGACTTAAGGGTTGCTTGGGAGAAGTGGTTCTGAGCTTTTTAATGGTCTGATCCATCTCATAGTAAACGGGGTGATAAAGAACTAGTGATTGTAAAGATTTTTTAGTGGTTTCAATTTTGTTTGCAACTTCCTCTGCTGGTAAACTACCCCCACAGAGTTGTTCTAATTCATTTAACAGACTAACCACTTTGTTTAGCGGTATAGTGGAGGTTCCCAAATCTGAAACCGATTGCAATGGTTCAGTTTTTAGCTGCTCTATGCTAGATTTGGGAGCAGCGGTAGTTTCAGTTGCTGGTGCTTTTACGGGTTTTTGAATAGGAGCGGGAGTAGGCTCCGTTGTTGGGGGTGTAGTTATTATTTTTTCAGGAATTTTTTGATCTGTTTTTAGGGCTTCTGTTGAGGCGGGCTCAGTTATTTTAGGTAAACTAGTTATTTCTGTTACAGATTTTGCTGTTGAAATTGGAGGGGGTTTAGGAGTTGGTGGAGGGGGTAATTCGCTTATTTTTGTTTTTTCTTTTCCTGATTCGGGAGTTATCGGTAATTCTTCTAATTTTGAAGATAGGCTTAGTAAGTCTTGTCGAAGTTTACCCAGTTGAAGCATAAAATCTCGAATTGAATCAGCAACATTATTTAGCTTAATTTTTATGTTTTTTATTTCCTCTTTTGAAGACATTCTCAAACCCCAAATTACCAAAAGCTCTACTAAAGTTATAGCGCACTCCACTACTTAAAAGTTACAATAAAATAAACCATAAATCTATTTTCCACTATCTCTAAAATTTTCTCTAGAATTTAAGTAAAATTTAGAAAATTCTGTCTCCAAACTCAGGCTTGGAACATACATAAATAGAACTATAAGCTAATCAAAAATGAGGTGGATGCTTTGCCCGAGGTTCTTGCCAAAGGAATAAACTATGAGATCTATCCAGATAAAATTGTAGTTATGGATGAGAGTCAAAGTTTTGTGATTCCAATATCCAAAATCAATTGTGTATTTTTGGCACTCAATACCATTTATATCGAAGTAGAATCTCCGAAAGGTTCTGAAAAAAAGTATGCTTACTATATTCTAAAAACAGATAATCTCGCTGAACTCTGTGGCTGTTTAACAGATTTAAATATAGATATCCTAAAGCTTTATGCCTATTAACGTGTATCTTTTATAATTTTTAAGGAAGAACTTTTAAGTTTATTTTATTGATGTTTGAGATTCCTTTGCCTTGCCTCGCGGGTCTTGGATGAGCTAACAAAAAATTTTTTATTCTTTGTCATCATCAGTTCCCCACCTCTGATAGAGATTATGTTCTAATTTTAATATATCCAAAATTTTGCCCACTACAAAGTTTACCAGTTCTTCCAAATTTTTGGGTTTGTGATAGAATCCAGGCATAGCAGGAAGAATCACTGCTCCCGCCATTTTAGCCTTCGTCATATTTTCTAGACTAGTGAGGCTAAGAGGTGTTTCACGAGGAACCAGTATAAGAAGCCTGTTTTCTTTTAGTGTACAGTCCGCCGCTCTTCGAATAAGATTATCAGAGTACCCATGCGCCACTGCTGCTAGGGTGGCCATGGAACAAGGGACTATAATCATACCATCTACGGGGAAAGACCCGCTAGCTACACTCGCCGCTATATCAGAGTTATCAAAAATTCTGTGTGCAAGTTTGGAAAACTCCCTCCATGTAACACCCAACTCCACATCAATAATCTTCTTTGCAGTCTCAGAAATAATAAGGAAAATTACAATGTTCAATTTTTTCAGTTCCTTCAAAAGATTATACGCATATACTACACCGCTTGCACCAGTAACAGCTACAATAAGCCTCAAAACAGAACACCTCAAAACTCATTTAGGACAAATTATATATAAGTTTAGTACCACTCATCAAAAAAGGAATGGAGGAGTTTTTTAAAATGTCATCTAAATTGAGTGATTATAATTTGATGTCGAAAACTAAACCCAAATTTGTCGAAAAAATCAATACACTAAGTAAATTCTACTTCCCGGCAAAAGTTAGCAAGAACGATTCTGAAAGATTAGCTGAATCAAAAAAGTCAAAGGTTTTCGAAAAGGGAAAGGGTGTAGCAGAGGTTACCGCAGTGAGTTTGTTTTACGAATCATTTATTCTAGCAGAAGGAAAATCCACTTTGGATTACCTCCGGAAAAAAGATTACGAGTTTTATGTCGATGAAACGGTTCACAGTTCCAAAGTGGGCAATACCATTATCAAGCCTGTAAAAGCGGATGTGGGTAAAAAAATTAGGATACCCGGAGTGGAAAGAATCAACCTTACAAGAGTGGCAAAATGGCTCTTTAATCCTATGGGAGGAGCCCAATCCTTAGACTTCATTCCAAGAACAGGAAAATTAAAGGTCACTGCGAGCTGGTTAAAACAGCACAAAAAAGAATTAGTAGACCCTTCAATTACTTCTAGAGAAATTGTTAATATGTTGAAAAAATCTCTAACGGCAAAACCCGCAGACGCTAATAGAATGATAAGCACAGATATTAGAATCAATTTGAGTACTTATTATATGCCCGCCTATTACGTCACTTATAAAAGAGGAGAGGAAAGCAAGCCTGCGCGAGTTGATGCAGTTAGAGGTGAGATTACCCTTTAGCCTTTCCTTTATACTAGTTCGAAATTATGGAAAAATCACGTTTTAGTAACCTAAGCTTTGTTATAAAAAACTAGATTGTGAGTACTAGGGAGCAGAGGGTAAGTGTTATTGCAGCACTTATTGGGTTAAGTAAGTTATCGTTTATTGGAGGGGTAAAGTAATCTAGGGCTACAAAAACGAGCGCTACGATTAGAGATGTGACTGGGAAAAATCCTTTAAAATAAAACATTGCTCCTAATGTTATAAAAAAGGCTACCAGACCCCCCGCAATAAGCCCTTCAAAGGATTTTACGTTTCCTCTAACTTCAAAATGGTGCTTCCCATATTCATATCCCACAATTGCTGCTGCAGCATCCGCGACGGCTGCTACTGCTAATGAAATTATCATTACGTATGCGGGAAATAGAAATATGAGAATCGTTGCAGCTAAAACAAAGTAGAAGTATGCTGCCACTCTGTTTTTCTCATCCGGTTTAATTATTTTAGTAACCACAATCTTTAGAGGAAAATCTGGATCTCTCAGTCTCCATATCTCAATAATTGCAAACAGTACCAGAGTTGAAATAGAAAGTGTGGCTGCGGGTAACCAGCCGCCTAAAAGATATAGTATGGCAAAAATGAGGGCCAACATGTGAAAAATCTTTCTTCGGATATTAAGAATGTTCACTTTAAGCGCCCCACTTCACTATGGGCTTCCCTTCTCACTAAGGTATTTATGCGTATCGGAACAAATTGTTCACCCTTCACGACACATTTTTAAAGGATGTATAAAGTTCGAATTTTAACGATTATCATTTTTGAAAATTAATTAATAAATACAAAAATACCAAATTTTCATAACTTTAGAGAATTATAATTACCTATCGTATACTAATAATGTAAGAAAATAGTTAGAAGCATGAAAAGTTAAAAATATAACTTCAAATAACGCTAAAAAGATATTATACATATGAAAGATTCCCTAGACTGGAGGCAAAAAACTTGCAGAAAGAAAAGAAAAGTGGAGAACACAAAAAAGAAGAATACCTAGAAGCAAAAAAGAGCTTAACTCCCACACCCAAAGAAACTCTAAAACTCACAGAAGAAGAATTAACCGTCTTGGGTATAGTAGGAAAAGGAAGAAAAATATTCGAAAACCTTTACACTGAATTTAATGCCCCCCGCAAAGCAGTTGGAAAACTACCATTATCAAAAGAGGAACTTCACAAAATTTTAGAAGACTTGAAAAACAAAGAATTATTAAACCTCACAGAGGTGTGGAGCACCACAGAGAAAGCCGAATCCTACCTATAGGGGCATCTGAGAAAAACAAAATAAAAAAACAGAACTGAAACATTAAAACAAATATAATTATACTCTGGGCTTTTCAACTATCTCCTACTCTGACTCTCTCAATTTCCGGATTCCGGCTTGTTATTGCTCCCCTTTATTCTCATGCGATTTTTTGAGGTAATATTCCAGAATTCGGTCCGTAGCCTCTTTAGCCGATACTTTACCCTCTTTCAAATTATTCAAAATTTCCTCCGTTTCACTAAAATTAAAGATACCCTCATTTCCCTTTGAGCCGACTATTTTATCGAGTTTAACTAAAAAGCCTTCAAAACCGCTTCTTTCTCCGTTCCACCCTTGTAGAGATCCATAAGAATTAATAAAATCCTCCCTGATGTTTGCGAGCATATTTCTTACTTCATCTTCTTTGTCGCAATAGGACACAAAGATCAAGTGCTCTGAGGGAATCGAAACAAATTTTTTATCGCCCAAAATAACACTTTCTACGTCTTTTCCGCTAATGGTTTTTCCAAAACTAGTCAACGCACTCAAAAATCCGGAAACCAGGTCTTCATCAGCTTCCAAACTTCCATATTTACGGTGAAGAACACACATCCCGTCACGCTGCAGAATGTATATATTATGGATCATTTAAGTAACCTCTCTCCGCCATTACTACTAGTAATTTTTTACGAGCCGACCACCCACATTAAGTCCTCTAAGTTTTTAATGTAAAACTTCTCATTAATAACTCTTTTCTCTAACCCACATCAATATTACATATAACATAAATTAAAAAAACAAATTAATATTCACATCCAAATGACAGAAAACAATTGAAGCAGTTTTACTCCGTAAAGTTCCTTAAACTAATGGAAAAACTCAGAAAAAATTGGTAGCCAGGAGCAGATTCGAACTGCTGTCCGAGGCTCGCTCCTACTCATAAGAGTTCCAGAGGCCCCTATGCTTGACCGCTACACCACCTGGCTTCAGCATGTACCGTGTTTTGCTAATAATCCTTACTAGGTTAAATAATTTTCGTGGTTTTACACAGTGATAAAAATTTATTAAAAGGTTACCAGTAAACAAAAGTTTAAAATATCTTTCTAATTTATCTCTGATTCTGAAGGAGTGGAAAGTGTTGCAGAAGGGAGAAGAACTATCTTCTTTGGTTCAGCAGTGTGCTATATTAGCGGTACTACTGGAGGTTAGTGGTTATCCTAAACCAGGAAATGTGCATCGCATTCATGATGAGCACAAAACCCGTTATGAGCACTTTCTCGCGGGGGCGGTGGCCATCGGTCCCAGCATTAAAGGCGCCGCTTTAAATGGATGTCTAGTGGCTTCTGGTGAGATCAATCTGAATGAAACTAACGTGGGAAAACATATTCTAAGAGCGGTAAAGGATACGTCAAGTTTTCAGTGCGGGGGAAATGTTAATCTAGGAACTATTCTTCTTTTTGTTCCGTTGGCTGTAGCCGCTGGTATGACACTTTCATACGGAAGAGTTACAGCGGATGAGTTAAGAAGAAACGTTGAAAGGGTAATGGAAAAAACCACTCCCATTGACACACTAGATGTTTATGAAGCAATTGATATTGCTCATCCTGGCGGTTTAGGGAAGGTGGAGAAATTTGATGTTACAAACAAGCTATCAAAATCCCTCATCAAAGAAAATGGTGTCAGTTTGCAGGATGTTTTCAGAATAAGCGCTGGATGGGATAATATTAGTAAAGAATGGATAACCGGTATGAAAATTACCTTTGAAGTAGGCTATCCTACATTCTTAAAAGTTTACAGCGAATCCAGAGATGTAAACATAGCTACAGTGCACACTTTCTTAAGAATACTTTCAAAAAACCCTGATTCCCTAATTCAAAGAAAAATGAATAAAGAGAAAGCTGTTGAGATTAGTGAAAGGGCGGCAAAAATTCTTGAGGAAGGTGGGTTGTTAAAAGAGACGGGGAAGGCCCTGTGTTGGAAACTTGACGAAGAATTGCAAGGTTTTAAAGGTCGGCTGAACCCAGGAACCACCGCAGATCTTACCGCCTCTTCCATATTTGTGGCATTACTTGAAGGTTTCCGTTTCTAGAACATTATTTTAAAAAATTTTATAAATGGTTAATCTTTTCTCTACTAAAAGAAATGGACTTGTTCATTTCTGAGTGTCCTTAAAAAGGTTTTCGGCAGAAGTTTAAAACCATATATACCGATGCTGTGAAGCTGTAGAAGAAATACAGTTATCCTTCTCCCAATAATTTATTTATTCATCTTGTGCGTGTATTTATACAAGGATTTTCAAGGTAGATTTAGTATGCCCTTAGGAATCTTCGTTATCAGTTTTTTGGATGAAAGTGTTTCATTGGATTTTTCTATTTTTCATACTAGTGATGTAACCGAAGAGGATATTCGGCATATTTTCTCAGGCATGGAAATAGAAAAGGGAACTATACAGCATTTATTTACGAGTTCACTCAAAATTTTGTATTATGCAATTGTCAGAAACGAGAAGGAATCTTTGCTGGGTATGGTGCTACATTTAAAAGAGGAACCCGACTTATTCGAAACGCCGCTAAGGGAAGAGGCGGAGCTTCTATTGCAAAAAGATAGAGAAGAAAACTTTTCCATTAATTTAAAAGCAAGCTATCAAAGGATTGTACAAAAAGCCGTAAAAAATATTGAAGAAATAATAGCTAAGATGGACAAAAAGGAAAAGGAAGAAAAAAGTAGGAATATTAAAAATTTGGAAGAAGAATTAAAAAAGTTTTACAATGAAGAAAAAGAGCTACTAGCAAAATTAGAAAGGGAAGGGGAAACGAGTTCAATTATAGAAAAAATGGAGGCTGTAATAGCAAAACAGAAACAGCTAGAGGAACTTATTCGAATGCAAAAAAATCTTAAAGCTCCCATGGAGCTTCCCAAGGAGAAGTACTCTGACCTGAGAAATGAGCTAATTGAACTCCAAGAACTCTATAACCAGATTAATGAATTTACAGTCGTTCAATCATCAATAGAACCTGAAGAAGCGATCAAAGAAGAAATAGAAGAAAAAGAACTAAAACCCACCGAGAAGGCTGCCTCTAATTCAGAAATTTCCGATTTAATGAAACGGCTGCAAACTTTATCCTCTAAACAATTAACATCGCAAAGCAAGTTAGTTTCTAGCGAAAGTTCCAAAGCTCTAGAACCCGAAACGACAACTATGTATAATAAAAAAATTGCATCCCTTACCGAAGCACCTAGTTCAAAAATTTCAGTCTTGGAGTCCGAGAGTGAAGAGACTAGATTATCTCGTATTCTTACTGAAAAATTTGGTGAATCAAAAGGCGTAATCTTAGAATACCTGTTCTGGCTAAAAAAACCCCGAACCATTACAGAAATTTCCCAAGATCTTGAAATACCCGCTGAGAAAATAATTGAACCCGCAGAGGACTTGGCTAAAAATGGATACATTTGTGAAATGACTAAAAAGAATGTGAAAGAAATCTATTTAACCGTGTGTCCAAGTTGCCCTCTCCAACACAAGTGTGGAAAAAAACGCCCAATCGATTGGAATCAAATTCTATCTAAAACTTAAAATGTTTAAACTTACAATTATTTCTAAATACCATTACTCAAAATTACGTGCTGGTTTCACTTACCTAGACATCACTTTTTATCATTTTTTACTGGAGCATCGCAATTTTTTTTATTTATTAACTCTTTAACTGTTCATTAGACTTGGAAGAATGTAATTATGTCAAAGATTCTTGAAAAACGTAAACTATGCATAGGTTTGGTCCGAAGATTAACAGATGAGGTCGGCAGCTTCACAGTCCAAGATATCATTTTTGAAACGGGGCTTCCTAGGAGTACGGTTCAGGACTGGGTGAGAAGACTGCTGGAAGAGCAACAGATTGATCTTGTAGAAAGTGCAAGCGGTCGTAAACCCGCAAGATACGCTTTTAGATTAAAACCTAGTTTACCTTATTCCGCTTGTAAAAGAATTTTCACCACCATAGACACAGCTCGCGAAATTGGCGAGATATATCACAATTGCAGTAGCGAGGGGGCGGTTATGTTCTGTGCATTTACACATAAGAAAGCCGAAGGCGTCATAACTAGTACTAGATACGAGGGTCTTATGCTAAGAGAGAAATTTCGGCTAGGGAGTACACTTCAAAAGAAAATTGATAAACCGACGGGTTCTTCAGTGGTGGTTGAGAGAGTAGATTTGTGTGGTGATAAAGTTGTTCAAACACTAAAAGCCTTTGGGGGGCCCGCTCATTCATTAACCGAAACAATGAAAAATGCGAAAGGCGTGTTACGCGTCGAGCTCGAGGATAAAGGAAGCTACACCGAGGGTAGAATCTTTACTGATCCATTGGAACACTTAACCATAGGAATTGATGATACTGATACTGAAGATGCCGGAGCAACTTGGGCTCTATCCCTCTCTCTTCTAGACCACCTCGGTGAAAGTGCAGAAAAAATTAGTCACAAAGTAGTGATGTTAAATCCTAACATAAAATACAAAACAGCGGGAAACGCTGCAAGTTTCTTAGAAATTGCTATAGACCCCACAAAATATGATGAAATAATTAACAAGTCTATAAATTTCCTGAGGACAACAACCCTCTCTGAAAACACAGCAGTTACGGTTCTTCACGGCTTGAAAATTCCAAATGAGCTTAAAAAATTTGCAAACAATGTGAGAGCAAAGGAAGTGAAAAGCAGTGATGCCCTAAAAACCGCAAAAAAATGTGGGATAGATGTGTTTGAAGTAACAGGAAAAATGGGCATCATAGGGGCTGTTGCGAGTCTGGCTTTTTTTGAATCCAATTCAGAAGTTTTAATGGACGCAAGCGCAAGTCTTTAAATAACACGAAATCTCTTTTCAAAATATTTCTCTAAAAAATAATTATAAACAGTAGTAGGGAGGATTAAAGGATGCTTCTTACTCCCTTGGTCCGACCAGCCTTTTTCTTCTCCTTCTGTACTTGGTTCTGAGCAATTTTTTCCTCTTAGCTAATTCTTCCTCGTAGTCGACTACAACTTTTTCTTTCATCTTTAAGTATTCTCTGAGCCAAAGAATATCGGGATAGGCTGGGGGAGAAATTAGAATTTCTTTCTCACAATTCGGACAGATGTTTTTACCGAAAAGTACACTTCCACATTTTGGACAGAATCCATGTTCGGGTAGACTCCTCCGTAGCCTTAGAGTACTCCTAATATCAAGTGCAGCAAATACGAGGAAACCAATGGTGGCAACTATAGCCATATAAAATATGGGTTCAGGTATCTTACTTTGCATCCAATTTGCGACGGCAAGCCACCAGAACTGACCTAACAATGCCGATGCAAGGAAAGGCGGCTGTGATGATTGAAAACCTAAGATTGCTAAGATGAAACTCAACACGAAACCTGTGATGTAAAGGATAATATATTTACTTATGCGGGTTCTCTGTTTCAACTCTTTAGCGCTGAGACATTCTACACACCTCTCCCCGCCCAATTTCTCTACCTCCTCTAGGCATAAGTTACAGAAGGGGCGTCCGCAATTACCACATTTTCCTACAGCAACTATGTCTGGGTGAAAAGTACATTTTTGGAGTTTATCCTTTCTTGACAATTCAACTTTATCTCCTGCGTGATTTTTAAGCTTCTCTTGTACGCTTGTTCTTTTCGCTTTAAAAATATTCGGCTACCAAAACCTTTCCGACACAATTTTATGCTTCACTATTTTAATTCGTGTCTATTCGATATGAAAAGATTATAAAAAACTTGGTCTAATAACGTAGTGGTACCCTAAAGGCGTAAAGCATGCTTAAATTAGAAAACATACTCCAATTTTTTTGGGTTAATTAACAAAGCTAGATAAATGGTAGTTAACTTCGCCATACAAATTACAGTTATTTAGAAAAAGCATTTCAAATCCGTTTAACTTCTCTATAAAATGATGGAGGTTGATTCTATGTGTGAGTTTAAAGTTTCTGTATCTGATGGTGAACAGTGGTCTGTTGTTGCGACTGATGTTGTTTATGCTGAACAGGTTGAGGGAAAAATTGTTTTAAGGGACATTTTAGGTGTTTCCTCGGCGGTGGAATCCGCTATCATTTCCTATGTTAACGTTAATTCACAACAAATGAAACTTCTGAGTCTGCCTATACTTACCAGTTTCTTTAAGTTTATTGAACTGTATGCTAAGTGTGCTGCGGATGGTGAGTATGATCCAGAATTTGAGAGTATTTGGAATCAATTAAAAATTGAAGGAAATCGGTTAATTGAAGATTTAAAGGGTAAGTAATTTTTACTCCTATTTCTTATGCCTTTGGAAAAGAGTTTCTACCTACTTTCTTGATGAGAAAATCTTCAGAATTTAAAAAGGTATATCTGACTTTTAAAATTATTATATATTTTTGACGCTCATAACTAAATTTTGTGGCTGACCCTTTTGTTGAGGGATGATCCAAGGCTGCGGAAATGCCCCACATACAACCAGCAGAACCAAGAAAATAACAATCTCTAGGATAATTTCCAGAGCTTCTACAGGCTTCGTACGCCTCAACTTCCTGCAAACCTTGAAGTTAGCTGTGTAGACGCCCAATTTGTCCTTACACACGCCCTTATAGTATCCAGCCGCAAAAATCTTATTTAACAGCCACCATATATGTATTTAAGAGAAAGACTAATTTTTCGGAGACCGAGAGAATTACTCTAATAACTTCGCAACTCCCTGTAAACATGTCCACGAGGTACTAATAGGAGAAACAAAAAGTGGTAGCAGAATTAGAAAAAACTGCGTTGACAGAGAAATCCCAAATAAGGGAAACCATCTACTATTACCTTACTCGAGATCTCAAGCGTTTGCCTTTGAAACTTGTAGATAAAAGCATCACTATCCGCAATCTAAGGGAACATGAATTACAAGAATATGTAGATTTGGTGAACGTAAGCTTAACCCACTGCCCCGACCCTTTTATTTCTATGACTTTGGACTTTGCTAAGAAGTGGCCTTTGGAGCAGACTCTTGTTGCTGAGGTTGATGGAAGACTTGTGGGATTTTTAATGTTCGAGTCCCTTGGTAATAGGGGTATACCAGTGCAGCTGGGTGTTTTGCCTAAATATCGTAGCAGAGGGGTGGGCACCACTTTGCTTTTATCTCTATTAAATAATTTTAGGGAGCGGGGAATAAAAGAAATTAGAATGAAGGTTTTTAAGAATAATACTCCTGCATTAAATCTTTATAAAAAGCTAAAATTCAAGGTATACGGTGTCACCCTCGAAGAATAGCTAACTTCTTTTGTACTATTTTTGAGTAAAATTTATTTTACTATGTGTATAAAGTCTTTTGCTTGGGCTTCTGGTGATCCTATTAGTATTCGGTGGTACGCTTTTCCCTTTTTTGGTATTACCTCTTCTAGTTTTCCTCTGGTTCTTATTCTCTCCCCCTTTTCGGCAAAGTGGCAGAAAATGCCTTCGTATGATGTGACCTCGTTTATGTTTTCTACTTTTTCTCCTTCAAGTATTTGGATGCTTTTTATTTCGTATTTGCATGGTAAGTAAAAGGATTCATCAGCATTTTCCACCGTAGCTTCTATTAGAGAAAACCCTTTGCTCCTATATTTTTTTGCTCCATACTCTTCTTTGATTTCTGATTCTTCCCTTATTGGATGGATAGAGAAGCGTGTTCCCTTGTAGAATCCTATGTTCCATTTTCTTTCCAGGAGCAGCTTTGCTTGTTTAGGATTTAGCTGGAATATCCCTTCCTTCTTTTCAATCCACTCCTCAGCTTCCTTTCCTTGGAAGCCTTTTAGCACTTTTTCTTTCTTTAGTTCTAGAATCGCTTCTTTTGTTGCTAGAATGTTTTCTCTTCCGTAAATAGTTAGATCCATATCTGAAAAAGTGAGGTTGTGAATATTTATGAGTATGGAACCCGTTATTCCATATTTCTCTATAGGAGCTTCGCTTTCATTCGATATTGTTTTTATTAGTGAAATCGTTTTCTTTTCTAGGGAGTCAAGGTCTTTCCTTGTGATGAGCGCTTTCACTTTTTCTTCTGGATGATATCTCTCGGCTATGGATTCTAATGGAACCGCGGAAAACGTGATGTCATTAATTGGGTCGTGGTAAAGGTAATTGGGATATTTTTCCTCTAACAGTTTGAAACCTTCAGCTACAGACTGGGCGTCATACTGTTTTAACATACGCTTGAATCGCTGTTTGTGTCCCCATTTTCCTTCGGGACTTGGCATATATTTTAGGTAGGCTAGAATTCTGTCTGGGGGATGGATGTAACCTACAACACAAAAGAATAAATCTTCTAATGTTCGGATATAGTCTCTATCCTTTTCTTTACGCAAGTTTTACTCCTCTAGCTGTCGATCTAACCATTTTTTATGTGAGAACCTTTAACGATCAAAAAGTCCTCCTTTTCTCCTCCCAAAAGTAATCTATAGTAAGTCTCACTTTTTGTGATTACCTTCTCAATCTTTCCTTGGGCGATAAATCTTTCTTTTTCTCTAACTTGGTCACAGAAGCGTCCTCGGTAGGATGCTATCTCGCTAATTTTGGGCGCTTTTCCCTTCAATGTTTTGGTGTGTTCTATAATGTATCTGCAGGGAGTAAATATAGCTTCTTTATCGTCTAGTACCACACCCTCTATCCTTGCATTATTTAAGGCTACGTACTTTACATCTCCATATCTCTCCGATATTTCACTTGGTTCTTTAAGGAACCGTATGAAAAAGTCTTTTCCGTTTACTTCTCCGGACATACACTTTCTCTTTTCGCTAAACAAAAAGTCTTCATAACTCATCAGAGTGTCCCTGACTCTAAATTCGTATAGTTTCCTTAGTTCTCCTTCATTGTAGGCTTTTATTATGGAGTTCCTCTTATCGAAAAGATTTCTCAGTGCTTCGTAAGCTGCACGGCAATTTTTTTCCCCGTAGACTACTATATCGATGTCTGAATCTGGATTTGTTAAATCAACTAAGATGGATCCTGATACTCCTATTTTGTTAATTGGTATTCTCGATTCTTCTTGAAGAGTTTCCATAAAAAGTATTACTTTCTTTTCTAGATCATCTGAAGGGTCCCGAGATAACAAATCTTGAAGTCTATCTATAGGATTGTAAACTTTCAGTATTTGAGTTCTGAAAACTCCCTCAAGTTCCACACCGAATACAGAGTCGAAATATATGTACTCTGGAAAATGCTTACGCAGGTATTTCTCTCTGTCCTCTAAGGAGTAGACCTTCCTATACCTTTTACCGTTCTTCCTGGTTCTCTCACCCTCACTGTAAGGATAATACCTCAAGTAGGCTATCACTCTGTCCGGAGGATGTATTAACCCCTTAACATCAAAAATGAGATTATTTTTGTCTTCTATAAAATCCCCCTCCAAAATTGGTCGCTTATATTCCAATTTCGTACACCCAAGAATTCTCTATACTTTTGGTATGTTGTACTTCTCTCATTTTTGGGTCGTTTGAGGTGTTATAATTCCTTTTTTGATGTTTCTAATCCGAGTGTTTCTTTTATTTCTCCCAGAGTCGCAGTTTTTTTTGCGAAGGCGTTGTAGCCGTGAACGGATTCCATACTTTCCACTTCAACGCTTATCTCCATGTTGTCGGGGAAGTCTTTAAACTTATGAGCGCTCCTGTAAATTATCTGCCGGGCGGTATCTTCGATGAATTTTGGATTCAGGTGCGCTATTCGGATTAGGCGGGCTTCATCTGGTCTTTTTAAAACGTCTTGTGTTACTCCGCTCATAGACTCTTCAATTATCCGAGTGAGTTCCTTTATGCTTACCGCATTTTCATTGGGCATTTCTATCATAATTTTTGCTCTGCATCTTTGGCTGTGTGATGCTATAGGTATGAGGTTTAGGATTTTGTCGATAGTCTCCTCATTAATATTAAACTCTCTCGCTCTTTTTCTGAGCATTGTTTTGGAATAATCTCTAGTGATTTCCTGCCCGCAGGGACAGACGGTCATACCTTCACCGCTTACTCCTAAAAATGTTCTAGTAACAATTTCTCCGTTCTTTCTTTCTCCCATGCCTTCGGCATAGACTCGGTAAGTTTTTTGCCTTTTCACTTCAGTTTCTCCGCTTCTTACATCCAACACCAGAGGGCTCTCCATAGTAACCGAGGCGCGTGAAGCGTAGTCATGTTTTTCAAGAAGTGTTTTAACCAATTTTTCACAAAAGCTTTCAATGCTTCCTACGGGACGATAAGAAATTTCTTCTATTATGCCCTCTATGGTTTCGATGCTTCTAGACATATGAATCCCCCTCATATTCTTTGGAAGGTCTATAAAAGCAGAAATTGACGGTAGTAGAATAAATTCCTCGTTATCGCGAGTTATTTTGACACGTTTAACTATACCAATCAAGCCCACTTTATCGAGACCTAGCGGCAGCAATGCCTCTTGGTTTTGAACATCTGGAAGCTCCACCATGTCTAATCCTCACCAAAAATGTCCATATCTTGAGCATAGCTTTTGCCCAATTGTAAACACGTTTCAGCCTTACTTAACTCTCTCCCAAGATAAAGAGCGTGATCCAGCCTACTAATTAGGCCCAATGAAATAATTTTCTTTCCTAGGGCCTCTGCAGAAACACCCCTAAGCACCAGCTCTCTATCTGAATTGGAGCTGCTAAACGATACGTATAATTTTCCCTCTTTATGGTTAACCCATATTTTGAAATACCCCTCGGGATCTGGAGTATAGGACGCGTCAGGAGTACCTGTTTCTATTACCTCAACTTTTTCAATACTGGGTTCTTCGTACTCTGTTTTACTCTTTGATTTGAGCAAATTCAAACCCAAATCCTTTAAGGGTTTATCCTTCTTTGAGGCTAGAAAGGCCATCATCACTGTCTTCTCAAGCTCGTATACGCTGTGCCTTGTTTTAACACTGTGCTCCGTAGTTAGAAGAAGGGATGCTCCAAGCTCTATTCCTAAGCAAGCGAGAAGACCATTAACTCCTACACTATCAATGTCCATAAATTCTGTAACATTTCCCACTCCAAACATCATGGGTACAGACTGATTACTTTTCCTGAACAAAATATAGGACTCCAAAGATTTCGCTATTCCTGGATTAATAGGAGATTCCAGAAGTGGATCTACGATTATCTTTTTAAATCCAAATCTTTCAGCATTTTTGTACAAACTCAACAAACTTTCAACTCTTTCATTAGCTGTGTTTGGTAGGTGTCCCTCCCTTACATTAGTTGGAAGCAAAACTATACCTACGTCCTTTGGTAAAGACTTCAACTCCTTTATATTCCCATGGTCCAAGCTTAAAACAAGATCCGCCCCCGCCTCAACTCCCGCCTCAATCTCAGATGGAAGCAGAGAATCAATACTTACTGGTAATGAACATTTTTCCTTAATCGTGGGAACTATTTCTCGGATTCTACTCGAATTATCTTCGCCCGTAATTGCACCTATATCGATCATGCTTGCTCCCGAATTTTTGTAGTATTCGGCAATTGAAAACACTTTTTCCAAAGTTAACTTGGGCGCGTCAACTATTTCAGCCAAAATTCTAGGGGGGAAATCCAGACCCATATAAACGGGTTTTACTTCCTTTCCTAATTTGAAATTTCTGGAGCTTTCTATAGTATTCTTTTCTAATTGTGAAACTATCCTTTTGTACTCCTCCACACCGCTTTTTTTGAAAATGTAATCTGCAGGGTAGAGCTTTGATAGGGGAACTTCTAGATTGTTTAAGATCATGGGAATATCGGAGGCGTATTTTGGACCCTTAAAAGTTGGAATTTTCATTTCGTCCTCAACTATACTGGTGTCTCCTTTCACAAGTCCGGGAACAATTATAAAATCATAATCTTTGCATACTCTACTCTTTAATTGTTCGGCGATCATTTCTGGAGATAGAAACGCTGCCACGGAAACCGGCAGCTCGATCACATCAACATCTATGCCGCTTTGCGACGCAGCCTTCTCTACAGATTCCCTAGCCAGCCTCCCAGTAACCAATAAAACCTTCAATTAACTCACATCCAGAGATGAAACAGCGTCATAAATTTCATAGGGATACTTTAGAATCGTCACTCCCTCAAAAAGTGATAGTTTATGAACGTTATCCTCATCTATTTTACGTACTCTGGTTTCTATTTCTTTTCCAAAGCTAATAGCTCCATACGTACATAAGTCTATGCAAGTTTTGCAACCTCGACAAAGGGTTAAATCAATAGTGGGTTTTTCGACCATCTTTATCGCATCGCTGGGACACTTCTTGAGCGGCGGGCAAGTATCACATCCTATACAAACATCGTAGTCTATCACAGTTGGTAGCTTGGTTACAACTGTTCCCTCTTTATAATCTGTAGGTACAATATAGGCGGGTACATTCCCCTTTTGTGCTTGAGCAAATGCAGAGGTTACCAATGTATCTGCTATTCCACACACCATCTTTGCAACAGTGTTAGCTGTTGTCGGAGAAATCACCAGAGCTGTATAAGTACCTCTCGCAAGCCTACCAGCTTTGGGGAATCCTTTCCCCTGTTCCCTCTCCAAAATTATTTCCTGATAATAGCCTCCCGGAGAAATTTGGTTAAGCTTGTCAAGAACTCCATAAACGCATACTACCTCTTCACCGGCGCCTGACAAAAGTGTAGTAACCTTTACATCCCTATTTTTAACCAACTTAAGGAAGACCTCAAAGCTCTCCAAGAGAAAATGGCCCGCTCCTGTGATACACCATGCTACGTTATACCTCAAGTCTTTCCCTCAGTTCTTCAATCTCTTTAAAATAAATGTAGTCAAGAACAGTGCCCGTTGCCTCTCTGATTTTCAGAGAATCAACCAAGTTTTTGTTACTGCCTCCCGCCAATCCGTCAGCAATTAAAGCCGCTCCCTGCGCCGCTTCTTTTGCGATTTGAGCGAATCCCTCAACCCCTCTGACATCTGCGAAGGACGATAACCTTGTCTTGAGTTCTTTTTGGATTCTGACAATTCTTGAGAGCTTGCCTGATAGAAGTATTTGGGGAGTACCTCCAACGGACACACTAATAGCTGCGACATCCTTAACCGTGCTTTCTAGAAGAGCTTCCCAGGCTAGCTTAAACCTCTCATCTCCTCTTGCAGCCATGATCTCGAATTCCTCGGGGCTTAATCCATCGTAGCCAGCGATGTACGTAGCTCCACCAGTGTAGATTAAATCTTTGTTGAACTTACCTAGCAAGTAGGCTACTTCGGCGTCCAAACCCCCACAGGCTAAAAAGCCAATACCTCCCTCCGCTCCACCCACCGCATCTACTATTTGCCCATCCTTTACGCCCATAACGGCTGTAAAACCGCTTCCCATCTCCACAAGAATAAATGATATTTCACCATACTCTTTTTGCAGCCTTCTCGATTCCTCATAGAGTGCAAGTGCAACGCTGCAGAGTTTGTCTGATGTTCCCATATCTATTTTACCAACTTTTCTGAATTTGGGAACAGTAGGTAAATGTTTAACTCCCGGAATGAAGTAACCCTTTATTTTTTCATTGATAAGTAGTTTAATTACTTCACTCAGCCCGATTAGCTTCCTATCCTCTTCCCTCTTTAATGTGAGAAGAAAAGATTTTTTTTCATCAAGTTCATCGATTCTAGTGAGCGGCAAACCATACCCGCTTGGAGCGACTACCAAGTCCAGATCGCCCATTGACTTTATCACGTCGATTACCAGCGACGGGTTTGAAACAATATTCTTTGTGGGAATTGAGGTATCCAGAACCACTTTTCCGTTCTCTAATCCTATAAAATCCCAAGATCCAGTCCCCGGATCGATACCGCAGACTCTAACCATCAGTGACCCTCTAGGGAGGAAAACATGTTTAAAATTGAATAAAGGCTAATTGCTCGCCAGAAGTAAATTGGCTTCTTTTACTTCCGCGCCGTTGTTGTTAACTCCCGAAACGAAGACCCCTCCTCCAGTATGTTTTTTGAGGAACGAATCAGTTTCTAGGGATAATTTTTCAGCGACTTCTATTCCACTTACCAATCCATAAACGGCGGGTCCAAATGAACTTACACCTGAACCGTAGGCTCCTTTCGCCATCATGAAATTCATTAACTTTTTTATTACAGGGTCTTGTAATGCAACTTCGACTTTTTTAAACCCAATTTTTTGCATTTCATAAAGACTATTTCCAAATGTTTTAATGTCTTTTTCCATTAGTGCGGGCAGGGTTTTCATCAGTATTAAATGACTAAGTTTTTCGACTTCCCTTAATGGGACAGGGCAAAATTTTTCAAAAATTTCTACCTCTCTCGCTCCATGTGCCCCCTTATCTACGTTAGGTATCCCGATTACAAAGAACCAATCTTCGGGAACATCCTGTCTCATTATTAAAGGTGCGGGTGGAGCGAGCGATGCCGATGAGGGTGAAAACCTCTCTTTCTGTTTTCCCGGCCCAAACGTGTGTCCACTATCCAGTATGAAACCTCCCCGTTCAAAAGCGGCAACACCTATGCCGGAAGTGCCTGCCCGGTTAACGATTCTAACCAATTCTCTGACCGAAAAGTCGCTTCCACTAATTCTATTAATGGCTGTTGCAATTGCTAATGAGAGTTGTGTTTTTGATCCTAAACCAACATGTTCCGGTATTGTGGACTCAACTCTTATTTTTATACCGCTTCCGGGCGAAATTTTGTCGATGGCTTTTCTAGCAATCGACTCTGCTAACTCTCTTTTTTCTCCCACAACTACTATGTTGTCTGCGTTCTCGGCTTCGATTATTACATTAGGATAGTTGAGTGTTACTCCTATTCCCCCGTCTATTCTTCCGAGTGAGCCATTTAGATCTATTAGTGTGAAGTGTAATCTGCTGGGAGTTTTTACTTTTATTTTCACTTTTCTATTCCTCGGTTTTTCTGCTTGCGCTCCCTCTTCTCCTATAGTTTAGTGTAGTTAACTACACTTCAGTGAATATAAATACATTAAATTTTATGGACTATTTGTGTAAACTAACATATAAACCTATTCAAAAACATAATATTTGCATAATTAATAAAAAAAGAAGATATACAATCCGCTTTTTGAATATTAAAAAAGAATAATAGTTTCTTCTCTTCTTAGTTATTCCCACCCTAATCTGGTGAGAAAATTGTTTTTGGGTTTTCCTGCATTTCATTTGTCTGTATATACGGGGGCCGAAAAAGTTTCGGATATAGTAAACAAATTTCACGAAAATGGATTTAACGCTCTTGAAATACTCTTCTTAGGCAACGTACTTTACGCCCCTAAGGGCAGCTCTGCTCCCCTATACCCCTCCGTGGAGCAAACAGAAATAGTTTCAGAAAAGCTCCGCGGTTTGCAAGTAAGCGCACACGCCCCATATGTCATAAGTTTAACCACTGCTAATCCCCAGCGTATAAAAAACACTAAGGCACACTTTAGTATTAATCTAAAACTCGGCGATATACTAGGAGCTACTCACATCACATTTCACTGCGGCTCAATGAAAACCAGAGATGGCGAAAAAAGGGTTAAGAATCTACTAAACGAAATTATGAAAGCTAGAGAGGATAGGGGATTCAGAACTATGTTGGCGCCAGAGGTTGCGGGGAAGGTTAAATCATTTGCGGATTTTGACACACTCATTAGAGTGGCTGGTGAAAGCGGGTGTTTAATTTGCTGGGATATCGCCCACGACTTTGCCAGAGGAGGAATGGTAACAACCGAAGCAGGATTGCTACGCAGACTAGAATTAATAGAAAATAACATAGACCTCAAAAAATATAGGGTACCCATACATATCTCAGGAATTATTTCCACAAGAAGAGGTGAGAAAGCTCATACAACTCTTGACGCTAAACAAAATCAATTTCCATGGAGATTTATTCTATCTTTTTTAAAAGAACAAAATTTTTTGGAAAAGCTCACCATAATTTGCGAATCAAAAAACGAAAAAGACAGTATAGAAGAAAGAATTAATGAAACCAAAAAAATAAAAAACCATCTTTTGAGCAATCAAACAACAGAATATAAAAGAACCAAATCGCGCCTAGACACATTTCTAAACTATCAAATATAAGGAAACCACAAATACCTCTTCTAAATTAGTATTGGTATTGTTTGCTGGTTCTAGAAAACGTGACTAAATGTAATCATGTTTTCCTGGGGATTCATCAGCCTCGAACCTCTCTCGAGTTCATCAAGGTTCTCACAAGCCTTCTCCCCGGTCTGGGTGAACCCACTCCAGTCCTTCATCAACTCTTGGAAGAGTTTGGGGGATGGAGAAAGACCCTCCATCTGAAGGTATAGGTTTACCGCAGCGTTAAGCTGCCTATCGATTTTCAACCCGCAGAATCTGCATTCGAGTGTGGTTGCTCCATTCAGAGCTTCGTTTACTCCTCCACACTTGGAGCAACGGCGAGTGCTGTTATAGGGGTTGAGTGAGCCGCCCGTTCTTCCGGTCTTGTAGGCTAGGAAGCGTTGGAACAGTGTCCAGTCCGACTTAGCGAGCTTGCGGTTGTGGCTCCTGTTATGTGTGAACATTCCTTGCTTATTCAGTCTCTCAAAGTAGTGCTGAATGGGGTAGGGGGTTAGCGTTGATGTTTTCTTGTGCATTAAGTTCTTGGTTCTGCTTCTCTCCCTGGCGGAGTATTTCTCAAGTTTCGCCTTCAGGCTGGGCTTCTTTGAGGCTTTCTTCTGCAGCCGCTTCCTCTTCAACTCGTAGGTTCTGTGGATGTGATAAGCCTCTTTGAGGTCGACCCGGACCCATCCCAGCTCCGGGTGGAAGGCGTCGAGTGAGGCTTCGTTTGAGTCCCAGGCAATCCTGTTGCGGGGTGCTTCCAGCCTTAATTTTTTCCGGAAAGTGATGGTTAAAGAGTCTTCTTTGAGTATAAGCTCGCCCATGGAGCCTTCAGCGCGGTTAAGGAACCACGCCCGGCTTATGTCGAAGTTGACGTATTCTTGGTGGGGCTTTATGCTTATTCTTATGACACCGTCATGGTGGGTGTAGAGGGTTTCTTTTATTTGGACGAATCTTCTTTTCACAACTGGTTTTTCCGCTCGGCGTTTTCCTTTGACGTAGTTGCATCTCCAGGAGTTCATTATGGAGTAGGCCTGCTTTATGACGCTGTCCACGTAGTGTTTGGAGTACGGCCAGCCCTCAAGGAGACTGCTGCGCAGCTCGTGGTGTTTGAATCCGCCGTCTTGGGGGATGAAGGGTATTATTCTGGTGGCGTCCCTACGTTTTCCCAGTCCCTTGTAGGGGCCCCTGTTGGGCTTTTTCCTCCATTCTATATGGCTCCATATCTGGTCTATGGCTATCTGGAGGAGTCGGCGGTAGTCGCTTATGAATCTGCTTACCTCTTCACGTTTGTCGTGTTTTATGGTGTAGGCTCTAACCTGAACCTGATACAAGCTGTTTCACTCCCTCCACCACCCGGTTATACTTGTGGGACCTCATTCCATAGAGTCTTCCGGCGAAGTGTGATACGATTGTTATCAGGTCTTGGATTAGTTCCTCTTGAGGGGTCTTTTCTTCCTCCTGGTTTACGACCTCTATTTTCGCTCCGAAGGATGAGAACAACTTTTCTAGGGTTTCAAACCCGAACCTGGTAAGCCGGTCCTTGTAGGCGACCATGATCGTTGAAACCTTCCTTTCGGCCACCATTCCCAGGAGCTTAAGGTAGCTTCTTCTTTTTTCATTAAGTCCGGAGCCGGTGTCGCTTAACACTTCGACCTCTCTGTGTCCCTGCTTTTGAGCGTGTTCCTTTATGAGCTGCCTCTGTCTCTCCAAGTCGTCCTTCTGTGAGGATGAGGATACTCTGGCGTACCCCACAATCTTGGCTCCTCTTATCTCACCCATTAGTCTTGAGACTTCATCTTCCGGTATTCTAAATCTTCCTTTCGGTGTCCTGACGGCTCTGACTTTGCCTTCCTTTATCCATCTCCTCAGCGTGTTGGGGTGGACGCCCAGCCTCTCACAAGCCTTCTTCATGTTGAGCAATTGCATAATAAGTAACTAAAGATACTTTTAGTATTTAAATGTTACTTTTAAAGGGACTGTTTGCGGCATTTCGGCTATGTGTCTAGAAGATCCTGCAAATAAGCTGTTAAAGGATGATTTCCCATTAACTAAGAATAAGTAAACAAAAACAGGAAGATCTAGAATGCTTGAAATATAACTTGATGAAAGTATAAAACGAATTTTGTTTAATAAAATGAGAATTAACAGAAGTAGCTCAATTTAATAAAAAATTATGAATTAAAATTGTTTAGAAAAAAAATAAAGGAATCAAAAATAGGATTTTTGAAGCTAGTCTAAATCATAGTCAAGGTTTTTAATCTTTTTCAAAGCTTTTGATTTTATGGGAACTTGATCCAGAGACCACTTTTCTGATTTGCTTTTTGGTTCTATTTCTAGTTTGGGTTCAACTTTTCTGAGTTGTTCTTGGGGTTTTGGGGGTTCAAGGCCACATGTTAAATCTGACTTCAATTTTTTCCGGATACAATTTGCGTACATGCATTGAGTGCCTATGCAAGTGTCGCCTCCCAAAGCGCAAAGTAGTACTGTTCCGCGGTTGGTTCTTTTCATTTCAATGGAATTCTTTAAGCACTGGAAAAATTGGCATGAGGGTTGGCATATTTTTCCAACCAAACGTGACAGCTCCTACACAGATATATATGAAACAAAAAATAACACAGATAAATAAACTTTACGATACTCCTGCTCTGCTTCAAAATTTCGTTTTTGTTTATCTTATTATTTATGAAAACTAAATGTTTCACAAGTAATTTTAAATAAATATTTAGGGGATCTCGGCTTTGGGGCAAAATTAGCGGCATTTCTTTCTCAAAGGACTTGTAGCTAGAGTTTTAGCGACACAGCTCCCCCTTATAAATTCTACCCTCCCTAATTTTATTTTCGCGTTCCGCGCTCCGCGGCCCCGACGAGTAAGTCTACCCACAAGCTTACCGGGGAACTCGGGCAAAGCCTAAAGGCAGAAGAGGCAGCAGCGGTTCTTCTGCTGGAGGGAGAAATCCCCTCTTGTCGGTTTAAAAAAAGCTTTATCCCAATCAGGCTTAAAAAGACCTGATGATTAGTGTAGTTATTGTGGAAGGCATTCCCGGAAGCTTTCGCGGACGGGATAGAGGTTGCCGGGCTTCACCCAGCTAGAATGAGTTCAACGTTCTAGCGAAGGATTTAAAGAAAGAAACCAACAATTTTGTCCCAAAGCCTGGGATCTCCTCTCTCTTAATAGAGAGAGCAGACAATTTTCTATTTCGGTTTACGTAATGTGATAAAAACAAATTATCAGTACACGGCCTTTCAGCCCCATTGGCGTATCTCCATTCTGAAGTTTTCTAAGCTTGTTTGGGTTCTGTTAAATTGTTTTTTCAATTCCTCTTTGCTTTTCTGGTACTCCTTTTCGGTTACTTCTCCCGTTTTGTATCGTGCGTAGAGTAGTTCTATCTCTTCTTGGATTTTCTTTCTATCTTTCTCAAGTTTTACAATCCAATTCTCTACTCTATCTTTTTCTATCCTGTGTTTTTTCTTAATTTCATCAAATTCTGATTCGTATTCCTTGCGAAGCTTTTCGAATGTTTCAGTGGTTATCTCCTTAGATTTATAGACTCCCTTTAGTTTGTCTAGACGCTCCCTTAATTCCTCCTTATCTCGTGATAATTGTTCTAATGGTAAAGGCTTTATTAGCTTCTCAACTTCTTCCCTTTCCCTCCTGAGTTCCATCACCCTGTTTTTTAGTGTTTTTATTTCATTTTTATACTCCTCTATCGAGATGTCTCCTGATAATCCCTCCATCAGCTTATCTATCTCTCCAGTAAGAGTCGATGTTTCACGTATAATTTCTTCCAACTTCGTCCTCAACTCTAGCTGAGTTTTAATATCTTCCGGAATTTCTTCTACACCTAACGGCTCTTCAATGGTTTCTTGTACTGGTTCAAAGTCGGAAATTACCACTTTTTCTTCAGCAAACCAATCATCCTTTTTCTCCAGACTTGCACCGCAGTACATACAATATTTCATACCTACCTTACTAGGTTTTCCGCAGCGTGGACAGATCTTCTCGCTCATATTGTTCTTCCTCTCTGAATTTTACCACAATTTTTCATAGAAAATTACTCTTATATAGACTTTTCAAACCATGCAAAAGAGCAAAAAATGCACGAATTAATCTAGGAACTAGCAACATATAAACGTAATTTTTAAGGAAAATTTGTGAAAAAAAGATATTTTTCAGAAGCTAAGTAAAAGTACATCATCCTAGTCAAATTTTAATAGGACAGATATAAGAATTATTATTAGAGCAAATAGAAGACAAAGTTTTATTTGTGAGTTTTTCTTTATTTAACATTAATTAAATAATTCTAATTGATGAACTCCTTCTAAATTTAAGGCTGGTGAATTGATGTCGAAAGATGAAAATATCAGTAAAATGCTTAAACACATCGATGATGCTTGGTCCAACACTCCCTCAATAATAATTAGTACAAACGATTATGTTTATTGTCTGTTTCCGACCGATTCTACCAGTAAAGAAAATTGGATAGAAGTATCGTTTACCTTACAGGATGCAAGCCTAGAAAAAAGAACGCTAACCCCAAAAGAAGCGCTAATCTATCTCATGGAAGAAATCACACATGGCCTACCAGAATACGCGGAACTACCCATCGTTTTAAAAATTGAAGATCTTGATGAAGTGAAGAAAAAAATAAAAGGCGTTTAAGCCGTAACTCGCCCTCTATTTCACGCGTTTCTAACCTCCATTCTCAGGCTCTTCCTTTTTGCTTTTTTTCTTTGAACTGGAACTCACCTCTACAGAAGCCTTATCAACGTGCTCCGAAACGGTTTCAGTGAGACTAGTGAAATCTAACGGAAATATGAGACGAGTCTGCTCATTATTACCAAGCGCGCCCAAAGCTTTCAGATACTGCAAAGTCATAGTTTTACTATCGATATCTCTTACCACACCAAAGACTTTATCAAGAGCCAACGCGTCTCCCTCCGCCTCCAACATAGTCCCCTGTTTTATGCCCTCCGCCTCCAAGATAGTCGCTTCTCTATCGCCCTCTGCCTTAAGAATCTCGGAACGGGCGTCTCCCTCCGCCACCTTAATAGCCGCCTCCTTCTTACCGTCAGACTCAATGACCATAGCACGCCTAATACGCTCCGCCTCCATCTGCCTGACCATCGCATTCTGCACACGGGAGGGTGGAAGAATCTCACGAATTTCAACACTGGTAACCTTAACTCCCCACCTCTCAGTCATCTCATCTAACTTATCCCTAAGAACAGTATTAATATACTCCCTCTTCGCAAGCACATCATCAAGCATAATGTCACCAATAACCGACCTCAAAGTAGTCTGAGCAATACCAAGAGCCGCCCCACGAAAATCTCTAATCTTCACCACACTATCCTGAGGATTAATCACTCTATAATAAAACAAAACATCAATATCCAAAGGACTGTTATCCCCCGTTATGCAGAGTTGTCTTCGGATTTCGAAAAAGGTTTCTCTTAGGTCTACTTTTACTGCTCGATCCAAGACTGGTAGGAGGAATACGATTCCTGGTCCCTTGGTTCCGGATACTCTTCCCAGGCGGAAGATTACAGCTCTCTCGTATTCTTTGAGTATCTTGATGTTTGGCACAATTAGTATTAGAAGTAAGAAAATTATGACTACCATTAATATCATTAAGGTTCCAATATCAAGACTCCCGAGTTGCAATACAAAACCGCCACTATCCATAATCTTCTATCCCCTATGTTCTGTCCCAAGAAGGGTTAATTCTTAATAAAGTATTCTGTAAGCCCTATATTACGTTTTCGATTGGGGTATAAATTCATAGATTATTACGACCCCAAAAAAAATATTGTTAAACCAACAATTTTATCTTTCTACTCTATTTTAGATTTCCGATAATATAATATCTAAGGAGACCAACATCAAGATTGGTAAAAACCTCAAGAATGAAATTTTTGTGAAGTGAAAACGTAAACAAAAAATTATGCTGTTATGTTTATGATAAAGGTTAAAAAGGTACTATGGTTTCTAGTAATTGTCCCCATTAGCTAAAAAGGTTAACGGGTAGATTAAAGAATTTTTGCTCTTTACGGTACATAACTCTAGTGCGGAGCGACAAGGAAAATGCCTGTGCGATACAAAAAATTGGTTTTTCCCTTCACGGCGATAGTTGGCCAAACTAATATGAAGCTGGCCCTAATTCTAAACGTTATAGACCCAAAAATAGGTGGGGGGCTGATTCGTGGTGAGAAAGGAACCGGGAAATCTACCGCAGTAAGGGCATTAGCGGCGCTATTACCTGAATTAGAATTTGTGAAGAACTGCCCATTTAATTGTGACCCCTCCGATCCCTCATCAATGTGCGAGATGTGTAAAGCCAAGGTTAAAGACAATGACCTAGACTGCGAAGTCCGAAGAATGAGAGTTGTTGAAATACCTCTCGGCGTTACAGAAGACAGAGTTGTAGGATCACTAGACATTGAGAGAGCAATAAAAGAGGGTGTAAAAGCCCTAGAGCCAGGCATACTAGCAGACGCTAATCGACAAATACTCTACGTGGACGAAATCAACCTCCTGAGCGACCACATTGTAGACGACCTGCTAGACGCCGCAGCCTTCGGCGTAAACACCGTGGAAAGAGAAGGTGTGTCCGTTTCCCACCCCTCAAACTTCGTACTGATCGGCAGCATGAACCCCGAGGAAGGTGAACTAAGACCCCAAATCCTAGACAGAATAGGTCTACAGGTAGAAATCACACCCCTTAAAGACATCAGACAAAGATTAGAAATACTAAACCGCATCGAAGAATTCGACAACGGCCAGAACGAATTCATCACAAAATGGCAAAACGAAGAAGAAAACCTTCAGAAAAGAATAACGAACGCTCAAAAAATCCTCCACGAAGTAAAAATCCCCGAATACCTACTAGTAACCATCGTAAAAATGTGCCTAGAATTAGGAGTAGGCACCCATAGAGGAGACATCACAGTCATGCGTTGCTCCAAGGCACTAGCAGCCCTCGACGGAAGAAAGCAAGTAAATGAACAAGACGTATTAAAGGCTGCCGAATTAGCCCTAGGCCACAGAATCAGAAAGTTTGAATTCGAAGAAGCAGAAGCCGTTAACAAGAGAATCGCAGAAGGCTTTGAAAAGGCACTAAACGAGGTCAAGCAGCAGGAAGCCATGGGTTTTTTTCGAAATGACGCCGAAATGAAAAGTCAACAACAGCAAACCAATGGCGATGAGGCGTCAGGAAAAACCATGCGAAATATGTCATTCGACGAAACAATGCAATCCGAATCCATAAACCAAGACTTCCCCTACCAAGACCTCTGGAACCGCTACATGCAGCAGCAACAACAAGACGGCCAAGACCGAGACGGAATAATAAACATCAAAGACCCACGCTTCGATAAACTAACCGAGGAGGAGATAGAAGAACTCAGAAAAAGTAATCTACTCGGAGAATTCTTCAAACGCCAGTACAAAAGCTTCTTCAGAAAAGATGAACCCAGCTTTATGGGAAGAAGGCTAAAAGCAAAAGGGACCTCCGACAAAGGAAGATACATCTTCTACAAAATCCCAAAAGAAAAAACCAAACACATCGCCCTAGACGCAACAATAAGAGCCTCCTCACCCTACCAGCATAACAGAACACAAAAAGACCTCGCAGTAAACATTCAACAACAAGATATACGAGAAAAAATCTTCGAATACCGTGCACCCCTATCCATCGTCTTCGTACTAGACGCCAGCGGCTCAATGTTCAAAAACCTCAAAAAAGTCAAACAAGTCATACTCTCCCTACACGACGAGGCCTACCGCCAAAGAGACAGAGTAGGACTAGTAGTATTCAAAGGATACGACGCAGCAATAATGCAATACCCAACAGTAAACCTACAAAGCGTAACATCAAAACTACTAACCGTAAAATCCGGAAGTTGGACACCCTTAGCCGCAGGACTAGCCAAAGGACTCGAAGTACTAAAACGAGAAAAAATGAAAGATACCAAAGTAATACCCTTCCTTGTAGCAGTGACTGATGGCGGAGCGAATGTGCCGCTTAATGCTGGCAGTTTTGCCGGTAAACGTTACACGTATGTTCAGCAGATGAGGTCTGAGATGGAGTCCTATAATCAACTGCTTTTTGAGATTGAAGAGATTTCTAAGATGTTTAAGAAGGAGAATATTCGTACGGTTGTTATTCGTCCTGAGAGTCATGCTTTAATGAAGAACTGGAGGAAGAAGATTGCTACCAGTATAGCGGAGAAGAGCGGGGGCAGCATCTACAATATTTCGGAGATTGAAAAACTGGGTGATGTTCTGAGATATGAGTTGCGTGTTTCGCGATAAAAAAATAAGCTTTTTATTTTTAAAATCCACAACCTCGAAAGAGTCTTAAATAGAATACTAGAAATTTTTGGATAGAAACTTTTGGAAAAACCATTGGCTTTACCCTATATTGGTGTAAAAGTTATTGGTTGATGTTTTTGGGGATTAGTGTTTGTTGGTTATGGGTATTTTGTTTTTTTCCATGTTTTGTATGCTAGATTTATGTCTTCTTCTTTTATTGTTTTTCTGCCTGTGTGTTTTGCCATTTCGTCTGCTAATCGTGCTATTTCGAGTCCGAGTTCTTCTAATATTTTGGCTAGTGCTGCGGCTCCGCCTTCTGAGACTCTGTCCGCTCCGGCGAGCCTTATCAATCTATCGACTGGTGCGACTGGAATTACTGTTTCGTTTTTCTTTCTGGGCATTTATCTTCCCTCTTATTGAGAATCCACTTTTAAATTAATTCTTTCTTCTATAAAAAGCTTTCATTGGCTTTAAAAACAAAAGGGGAAAAAAACTAGACGGTTTTTAAAAATTTTTGGAGAATAGTAATAAATGCTTTCCCAAAAAGTATATTAGTTAGATAGTGTTCACTACCTTTCCAGTTTAGAGAGTTTCTGTGAGGGTTCAATTATTTGTATGACATTGCTGTGGTAGGTGCTGGGCCTTCGGGCTCGGTGTCTGCTAGACTTGTTGCAGAGGCAGGGTATAAAGTAGTTTTAATTGATAAGGAGGAGATACCCCGATACAAGCCGTGTGGGGGTGCCATAGAGTTAACACTTGTGCCTAAATATAAAATTCCGAATGAGGTAATAGAACGTGGAGTAGAAACAATAGCGCTTTATCACACCTCTGGGAAAGTTTATCGTAGGGTGGGTCCAGGAGCCGTGGTGTGGCGCTTAAAATTTGATGCCTATTTCCAATATCTCGCAGCTACGGCTGGCGCCAAACTTATGGAATCGCAGGCTCTGAAGAATGTTATTTGGAAAAATGGTTGTTATCGGCTTAAGTTAAGGAGGGGTAAGGTTGAAGCTAAAATTATTGTCGCGGCTGATGGGGTTAACTCCTCTACACTAAGATCTATAGGTTGGAGTCCGTTTAAGCCAAGTGAAGTTTACTTGACTGTACAAAAAGAAATTCTTTCCAGCGAAGAAAGAATAGCTAAAATTATTGGCGAAAAAACCATCAATTTTTATTTTGGAAAAGATATAAGCAAGTTTGGGTATGGTTGGGCTTTTCCGAAAAAGAATGTGATAAGTTTGGGATGGGGGTGTCGTCTCTCGGAGATTACTAATACGAGGAAGTCTTTTCAAAAGTTTCTCGACTATGAGCCTGTAAGTAAAGTGTTATCGAGCGGTGAGACCATTAGAACTGCGGCTCACTTAGTTCCTCTGAAAAGTCGTGAGGCGTTTCATGAGAGAGGCGTTGTGTCTGTGGGGGACGCCGCAGGTTTTGTTGATCCTATATCTGGTAAGGGAATTCCTTACGCTCTTGAATCTGGTGAACTGGCAGCGAAGACAATTATCAAAGTTCTCGGTGAGGAAGACCTAGAAGGGCTTAATCATTATGAAGAGGCGCTGCAGGGTTCTTTTCTTCCTGTTCTGAAGGCGAAGTATGATATAGTTTTTGATGTTTACAAAAATGATGAGAACATAATGAGGTATCTTGAACTGTGGCAGAAATATCGTGCGTCTGAAATTGCTCTAAACCTTTGGAAAAAGAAATAGTAAAAATATTTTTTCAACTATTATGTTTTATTTTCTCAAGAATTTAGATTTTTGTCCTTTTATTTCGCGGGCAATTTTTCTCATTAGGCGTATACTATAATATTCAGTTAGATTTCCTGACTCAATACTTTTACAGAAATCATCTGGCTCACACAGTTTTTGTTTTTTCATTTCACTACATTTTATCGTAGAACACTCTTCTCTTGCGTTCGAAAGAAATCCCAGTAGACTAAAATAGAATTTAACTATCCGAAATCTCCCAAGTTTGTAGGCTTTTCGTATACATGGTGGACTTCTCTCAATGTGGAGGCCCTCTACTTGCTTGCAGAATTCTTTATAAGTACAGGTAGCTTGGCATTTTTCACAAATGTCTGGGCACCTAATATTTCTACACAATTCCCAGATGAGAGCTTTGTGAGGATATTCTTGGTTATGTAGAGCGTACTCCAATTCGGAAAATGTCTTTGGGTTAAAGTATCCCTCCAAAAGTATAAATTCCAAACACTTTTGCCTCAAACGTTCTCGTGGAACCAGCCAGAATTTCAATCGTTTCACTTCATTAATCATACTATTTTTTAATGGAATGACTTCGAGCAGACATACTATAGTCTTCTACTTGATATTTAAAGCCCCTTTATTTATTGGTGAAAACGAAAAGTACCGCAAACCTTTTTTAAAAAAACTTAAACTACTGCAATCTATATGTGGAGACATTTCTGTAGAGCCTTTTCGTCGATGAACTTTTGTGAATAAAAAATGGATAAGGGCGAATATGGATGCCGATTAGTTTAAATGGAAAATGGAAATATAGTTTAGAATCTGTTCCTGGTAATGATTTAGATTGGAAGGAGATGCTGCTTCCCGCGAATTGGTATCTTAGGGGGCTAGATTTTTCGGGAACTGTTTATTTTCAGAAAGGTTTTCAGCTAGACGAAAAACCAGTTGATAAGGAGTTTTGGCTTAGTTTCAAGGGTGTCGACTATTTTGCTGATGTTTATCTTAATGGCGTTTTTGTCGGTCGTCACGAGGGCTATTTTCAACCCTTCATGTTTAATGTCACCAAGGTTATCAAGGAGGATAATTCCCTGCTTGTTAGGGTGAGTTCTCCAAAGGAAGAGAGACCTGTTTGGCCCAGTCATAAGACGTTAATTAAGGGTGTTCTTAACCACCATGATTGTCGTCCGGGTTCTTGGGATCAAGAACATGGTCAGGATTACAATACCGGGGGAGTATGGAATGATGTTGATTTGCTAATAACGAACAAAATCCGAATATCTAAAGTTAAAGTTTCACCGAAAATTGAGTCCGAAAGACTTGCTAGAATAATTGTGGATGCTGAGATAGAAAATTTTGGTGATCCTAAGGAAATAATGATTGAAATAGAAGTTGAACCTGCAAACTTTTCTTCTAAGGATAAATTATCAGTACGTAGACGGGTTTTTTTGGGTAAGGGTGAAAATAGAGAATTTTTTGTACAGACTATTAAAAAACCAGAATTGTGGTGGACTTGGGAGCACGGGGAACCAAAATTGTATTATTTAACAGTTGTTATTCGAGATGGAGAAAGCGTACTTGATACGGTAAGGGAGCGTTTTGGTATAAGAGAAGTCGTGATAGATTCCGGCTGGAATTGGTATCTTAATGGGCGTCGAATTTTTATTAGGGGGACTAATATTATTCCAACGCAGTGGCTTTCGGAATATACCCCTGAAATGATAGCGAATGATATCAGGCTCCTCAGAGACGCGAATGTTAACGCGGTGCGGGTGCATGCGCACGTCAACCGAGAGGAGTTTTATTCTGCTTGTGATGAGAATGGAATAATGGTTTGGCAGGATTTTGCTTTGCAGTGGTGGTATTCAAGATCGGACGATTTTGCTGGAAAAGCTGTTAGTCAGATTAGGGATATGGTTAGTACATTTTACAATCATCCCTGCATTGTTGTTTGGTGCTGTCATAACGAACCCGATTTACATCAATTGAGAGGTCTTGATACACTGCTATTGACAGCCGCGTCGGAGGAAGATGCCACACGTTACGTTGATCTCGGATCAACAACCGAGTTTCACACGTATCCGGGTTGGTACGAAGAGGATTACAAAAAGTTCTCAAAGCTCCTAGCTCAGCCTTTCTGTAGCGAATTTGGCGCTCTGGCACTTCCAAATATGGAGACTATGAAAAAGATAATGGCTATGGAGGACTTGTGGCCACCGAACTGGGAGAAGTGGGCTTTCCACGATTTTCAATACATGCAGACCTTCGATATGGCAAAAATAAAGCTTGGAGACTCTCTCGAAGAGTTTGTTAGTAACAGTCAAAATTATCAGTATAAGCTTCTCAAGTATGCTATCGAGACTTATAGACGGGCAAAGTATAACCCAATGACTGGAATATTTCATTTTATGTTTGTTGACTGCTGGCCCGCAATAACTTGGAGTGTCGTGGACTACTACCGTCAGCCTAAGAAGGGTTATTACGCTGTCAAGACAGGATACCAGCCTATGCTTGTAAGCATTGAGATTGACGATGTGGTGAGGGCTGGTGATAGAGGGACTATCTGGATTGTTAACGATCTGTACAAGGGTTATTCTGATGTTACACTGATTTACTGGTTAGAAGACGTGAATGGAAACAAGTTGAATCAAAGACAAGCAACTATGAATATTGAACCGGATAGCGTAATAAAAACCGGGTACATGTTTGAATTCAAGGGTTGCCCACCAGGAAAATACATGGTTCATACTGAGGTTCTTACTAAGGAAGGAAAATTGCTTTCGAAAAATCAGGGAGAAATCATAGTAACTAAATAATTATCTTTTATTGGCTCAAGCTTCCTTTCTCTTTCTAGCTGCTTTTTTTGGTTTTGACTCAGTACTTATTTTTTTAACTTCTTCGAATTGCCTTTTGAATTCTCTAACAGTTTCATTTAATTGCATCAGATCTCCCAGGAGAGATCTATCCTTTTCATTCAACCTAAAACCATCTGTTTTTGCTTCTTGTTCCATAATGCTTCTTATCATTGGGTTCAAGAAGCCTGTAATCAACGCTATGAGCGCCGTCGCCCCACCCAGACTCTCTTTTGCTTCTTCTCTATCCTGTTTCGTGCGTACAAGAAAACTCAGTGTCAGTGAAATTACTAGTAGATTGAATTGCACGATAACTCCCCATAAGTGTCTAGAGTCAATATTACGGGTAATAGTGCGGCTAAGATTTATGTACATGAGCGTCGAGGCGTCGGATAAAGCGGATAAAGCATCCTCATATTTATTGTCTTCTAAACTTTCCAATCCCTGTTTTAAAAGCTTAAAACACTCATTAACGTTCTGAAGTGTTTCCAAATCCGCCCATCCTATGTTTTCAAAACTCATTAAAAACATGCCTCCGTTAATAACCTGCACCTATCACCAGAAGATATTCTTCTTTTCTATATCTTTTCTTTACAAGAATATATAGAATTAACTGGAATATTTATAATTCGCATTTTGGCTGGTTAAATTTCATCTAACTTTTAAGAAACATTTTAAAACTTCCCACAAACATAGAGGTTTTTAATTGCAATTATTTTGCGCCAAAAAACAGTTTTCTATAGATGCTACTCGCATAGATTTCATTAATTTACTTTTCAGAGAAGCTTAAACAGGTTTATTTAACCAATCTTTTGGAGTATGCCTCGAGCCGCTATTATTCCCGTAGCTGCTGCTGTTACTATACCTCTTGAAACACCGGCGCCGTCCCCTGCAACAAATAGGTTGGGCCTTCCCGTTTCTAGGTTTTTATCTGTGAGAACCTTTTTTGCAGAATATTTAATTTCAGGAGCGTAAAGTAGAGTGGAGTCACCCGCAACCCCCGGAATGACTTTATCAAGTTTTTCTAAACTTTCAAGTATATCTGTCAAAATTCTGTAGGGAATCCCTATTGATACATCGCCCGGGTTTGCTGAGAGGAGGGTTGGGTTCACTGCTCCCCTCTCAATCCTAGACCAGTAGGATCTTCTTCCTCTTCTCAGGTCTCCCATCCTTTGGAGAAGGGGGTTTCCTCCACCCAGAATCGTGATCTGCGTAGCTATTGATCGGCCGTAAGCCGTGCTGTCTTCAAGGGGTTCGGTAAGCCCCACTCTTACTAACAGAGCAAAATTTGTGTTATCCGACTTTTTCTCCATAAACGAATATCCGTTGACACCGACGTGATCCTCGTAAACCTCCATGACTACGAATCCTCTGTGGTTTACGCAGAAGGTTCTCACAAAATCATCAAAAGTTGATGTGCGAATGTGAAACTTGGGATCACGCTGTATACTGCATATAGGCTCCATTATACTTGCTGGAACCTCTACTCTCACTCCAATATCCACGGGCAGATACTGGGTTTTTATACCCATCTTGTTCATCTGCCCCTCAAGCCATTTCATTCCCGACCTTCCAGGAGCCAGGATACAGTATTCGAATTTTACTTTCTCACCATTATCTAGTAATAATCCTCCCTCTCCTATCTCTCTGACTCTGGTTTTAAGAAGGAAATTCACTCCTCTACTCTCCAATCGAGAGTGAATACCCTCAATTACCCTGCAAGCGTTATCGGTTCCAATAAGCCTTTGGTTTATTGGTATGAACTTGATATCTGCGGAGGAAGCCTTTCTCTCAAGCTCTTCCACCTTATCTTTATCTGGTTTAAATAGATTATTCGGGGCGCCGTTTTCAAGGAACATCTGATCTACAAGATTAACGAGTTCCCACGCCTCTTCTTCGTTTCTAGTGAATTCGGTTAAGTCGCCGCCTATGAAAGGACTTAGATTCAGAAGCCCACTGGAATAGGTTCCCGCACCCCCCACTCCACACATTACATCACATACCTCACAGTGGGCACATATTTTGTAACTATTAATCATGGGGCAATTTCTCTCAGTGGCTGCTTTACCAAGATCAATGATTGCAATGCCCTGAACATCCTTTTTTGTGAGTTCGTAGGCCGCAGCTAATCCCGCTGGCCCCGCGCCAACTATAACTACTTGGAAATCCACTCATGAAGCCTCCATTCTATTAGAGAATTCTAATATCCCGCAAGTTTCAATATCCTCAATGCTAAGAAAGCCGCATTTCGAGCATTGTCAATACCCACACAAGCCACAGGCACACCCGAAGGCATCTGTACTATCGAAAGAAGAGCGTCCAGACCACCCAGATTAGAACTTACAGGTACTCCGATGACTGGCTTCTCAGTTCTCGAGGCTATAAATCCGGGCAGATGGGCAGCTAATCCTGCGATCGCTATGAATATCTCAGATTTCGCCTCGGAGATATACTTCTCCAAATCCTTTGAATTTCTGTGAGCAGAAAGCACCCTCACCTCGTGAGGAATATTATTGCTATCCAAAACCTCAACAGCCTTCATAGCTATCTCCTTGTCAGACTCACTGCCCATAATAATCGAGACCAAAGGTTTCTTCTGAGCCATAATTCTAACCTCTCTTTACGTTCCAGAAAATTCCAGACGATGTTCGCCTCTTTAATCTTCACAATATACTAATTTAAAAAGTCTTTGCAAGATTCTAACTTTTTCCGAGGATAATAAAAAGAGTTTAGGCTTGGTACTCTATGCGTCCTCTTCCAGGTATCCAGTCCACCTGTCTCCCAATAAGATCCTTTTCCTTGCGATAACTGTATATCTCCCGAATCAACTGCGCCAACTCAATCCTCTTCTCCAAGAGAGTCTCCCCGCCAATATCCGAGCGATGGAATAAATTCCAGTTATCTTTAAGCTTAACACACTCTATACAGCTCTCCGCTATTTCTGATGCCTCTGGAATCGCGTCCGCCTCAGCCAAAATTTCCACCGCCCGCGAACCACCGGTGACCAGCTCACCATTCTGCAAGTCAACTGAACCATAGAAAACCTTGGCACCTCTCCTTTCAATCCCCGCCTCATCCACACTCAAGGGATGACCCTTCGCCAAATCCCTTCTATCAGGGTAACCCCTAGGCGCCACACACTTCACAACAGTCGCCGTATCCCTGAATTTCAAATTGACCTTGTGAAGCTTCCCATTAATTATAGCCTCCGAAATATCCACCAAATCCGTTTCAAGAATCGGAAACACATTCACAGCTTCCGGATCACCAAACCGGGAATAAAACTCAATAATAGTCGGCCCCCACAAGGCAGTCAACATCATCTGACCAGCAATCGCTCCACGATAGGGCTGACCTACCTCCTTCTCTATAGCCTTCACAACCTTCTCCACTATCACAGCAGACTGTTTATACTCCTCCCCATTTATGAAAGGAAGCGTCAACCCCGGCCCACCAATACTACCCATACCACCAGTTTCAGGTCCTATATCATAGGCATACGCGTTTTTGTTGTCCTGTACTAGTGGGAAGGTTTTTACGGTTTTTCCGTCTGTGAAGCACTGCAACGTGTATTCTGGTCCTTCTACTTTTTGTTCTATTAGTATTCGGTCTTCTATGTCGGTGTATGGTTGCATGTGTTTTTGGTAGATGTCTTGGGCGTGTTTTCTTTTTACTTCGGCTTTTTCTTCCTGGAGGTATGCTTGGAGGTCGGCTATGACTTTCACTCCTTTTCCCCCGGCCTGCCTTGCGGGTTTCAGGGCGACGCTTTCGGCGTATTCGTTTATGTATGCTATGGCGTCTTCGACGTTTTTGAAGGCCATGAATCTCAGTCTTCCTGGAATGTTATATTTCCACATTAGTCTTCTCATGAATGCTTTGGACATTTCTATTTCTGCGGGGGCTTTTTTTGCTCCTATGCAGGGGATTCCTGTTTTTTCTACTTCGTCTGCTACGCCCATGAATTGGGGTTCTTCTGGTCCGATGAAGGTGAGGTCTGCTGAGATTTTTTGGGCGGTTTCGGCCACGAATTTTGGGTCGTTTGGTTTTCCGAGGATGATTTGTCCTCCCGTTTTTTCGCATATGCGTAGTATTCCGGGGTTTCTGTCGCTTGCCGCTGCGTATATTTTGGGGTCGTGTGTGCTTCTGGCTAGTGCATCGGCTATGGCGTGTTCTCTGGCTCCGTTTCCAACGAGTAATATTTTAACCATTTTTTATCCTCCTGTAGGGTATTCGCCTGTGAAGCATCCTAGGCATAGTTTTTCTTTGGGGAATTCTATGGCGTCGATGACGCCTTTGAGGGATAGCCAGGCGAAGGTGTCTGCGCCTACGACTTTGCTTACTTCGTCTGGCGATAGGTTGGCGGCAATGAGTTCGTCTTTTTCGGGGACTTCGACGCCGAATGGGCAGGGGGAGATTAGTCGGGGGCTGCCGATTCTTACGTGGACTTCTTTGGCTCCTATGCGGTTGCGCATTAGGTTGACGATGTTTCTGGTTGTGGTTCCTCTGACTACGCTGTCGTCTATTAGGACTACTTTTTTTCCTCTGATGGCTTGTCGGATGGGGTTTAGTTTGAGTTGTACTCCGACTAGTCGTTCGAACTGTGTGGGTTTTATTGCGGTGCGTACTGCTCGTCCGGTTCTTACGAATCCCATTTCTATGGGGATATTGGTGTAGTCTGAGTAGGCCATGGCGAAGGGTATTGCGGTTTCGGGGACTCCTATGACTGCGTCGGCGTCTACTGGGAATTCTTTGGCTAGGTATTCTCCAATTTTCATTCTTGCTTCGTAGACCGGTTTATCGTTTATTATTGAGTCTGCGCGTGCGAAGTATACGTACTCGAATGCGCAGTGTTTTGGCTGTGGTTTGAAGGCTTGTTTTCTTTCGATACTGTAGGGGGTGAAGATGTAGATTTCTCCGGGTTTTATGGGTGCCTTGTAGTCGGCGCCTATAACGTCTAGGGTGGCGCTTTCTGAGGCTACTGCTCCGTGGTCGAAGCCGAAGCTTCCTATGCACAGGGGTTTTATGCCCATTGGGTCTCTGGCTACAATCATTTCTCCTTTTTTGGTGATGGCTATGAATGAGTAAGCGCCCTTAAACTTCTCCATAACACTCTCTGTGGCTTCTAAGGGGTCGCTCTTCTCTAATTCGTCAGACAATAATTTTGCGGCGACGTTTGCGTCTTCGTTCTTGCCGACATTTTTTGAGTTGGGGGAAATTTCTTTGAAATTGAGGATTTTTCCATTGTAGCTGAAGGCTAATTTGGAGTCGTTGTCGTTGACTGGCTGTATGTTATTTGGGGATTCTGGGTTAAATGGGCAAACGTTTCCTAGTCCTACCCAGCCGGGTAGTTTTTCTAACTTTTCTGCTGAGAAAAACTCTTCTACCATGCCCTTGCCTTTGATGCATCTGATTTCCTCTCCGTTGAAAGCTGCTATTCCGCAGGTTTCCTGTCCCCTATTCTGTGATGCGATTAGTCCGTAATATACAAATCTTGAAACATTCCACTTTTCGTCAAAGGCGTAGATTCCGAATACGCCGCATTTTTCTTTAATTTTCAATTTTTTTTATGCCTCCGAGTTGGCTCTCCAAGAAACCGGCATCTATGGACTCGATGGGGTATTTCTTGTTAAGGCAAGCCATGCAAAGCTCGTTTTCTGGTAATCCAATACCCTGCATTAGCCCATCAATTGTCATATAACCGAGTGAGTCCGCGTCGATAAATTTTTGAATTTCTTCGACTGTTTGGTTTGCGGCGATCAGTTCACGGCTGGTGGGGAAGTCTATTCCCATGTAGCAGGGGGCTATGATAGGTGGGCAACTAACCCTCACATGAACTTTTCTGGCTCCCGCGTTTCGGATGAGGCTAACTATTCTTTTCATGGTGGTGGCTCGAACTATTGAATCATCCACGATTACAACATCCTTTCCGTCAATAAGTTCTCTGACTGGATTAAGTTTCAGTTTAACCTGGTCTTCACGCTCTGCCTGTATGGGCATTATGAAGGTTCGCCAAACGTAACGATTTTTAATCAGTCCCTCTCCTAGAGGTATGCCTGACTCTTCCGCCAATCCCGACGCAGCTGTTCTACCCGAATCGGGAACAGGTACAATAATATCTGCATCTACCGGGTGGATTTGAGCAAGTATTTTTCCTAGTCTTTCCCGAACCTTATAAATTGATATACCATCAAATCTGGTGTCGGTTCTTGAGAAGTAAACATACTCGAACATGCAGCGAGCGTGTCTGTCCGCTTTGACAGTTGCCTCTGTTACAGGGCCATTGTCTGTAATGCGTATTATCTGACCTGGGGTTACGTCTTCTAAGACTGTTCCGTTAAGGGATTCGATGGCTGAAGTTTCGGATGCGACCATGTAAATACCGTTTACTCTTCCTATGCATAATGGTTTGAATCCTAATGGGTCACGTACGGCGTAAAGTTCGCCCTTTTCATTGAGTATAACCATGGAATAAGAGCCCTTTAACTCGTTCATACTTTTGACTATTGCTTGGCTATAGTCATCTGTTTCCAGTAGATTTGCTGCTAAGACGTGAGCTATGGTTTCCGTGTCGGAGTCTGTGTGGAAAACATGTCCTTTATCCTCTAATATGGCTCTTAGTTTAAGGAAATTGGTTATTGTTCCATTGAAGGCGATGGCGTAAGAGCCTAGAGTGGAGACGAATTTTTTAGGCTGTGCATTCTCAATATTGCTATCTGATGTGGTACTGTATCTGACGTGTGCTATTGCCTTGTTCCCATAAAGTGTGGACAGAATTTTCTTTGTAAAAACTGTACTGGCAAGACCCATGTCCTTGTGGCCCGTGATTCCCTTTCCGTTTTGTACATATATTCCCGCGGATTCCTGTCCTCGGTGTTGAAGCGCAATTAAGCCGTCAAACGCGTATCTTGAAACCTGAACCGATTTGTCTGGCGAATAAACCCCTATTACTCCGCAGTGCTCACGCGGTTTACCTAAACAATTTTCGACCATGTCTAACGCCCCATAAACGAAGGTATTGTTTTTTCCCAAGCTGTTTTTATATCTTTTAAATCACAATTTACAATCTCATTATCTTCATAACGAAACACAACCCGCGACGAACTGCTAACATTTCCTATGCGGTATGCGGGCACGCCTCGAGTCTTAGCGAGTTTGAGGAGATTATCAACATTAGATTCTGGAGTGGTTACAATAAATCGGGAATTGCTCTCGGAGAACAACAGCTCGTCCAATCTCAGGTTTCCCATATTAATTTTACTGAGGTCGATTTCAATGCTATGGTTGCTTTTTATACTCATTAGGGAAAGAGCCGCTCCCAGCCCACCTTTTGAGCAGTCGTGAGCCGCGTTAACATAATTCTTCTGTATCGCTGATAAGACAAGGTCGATGGTGCTTTTCTCTCTTTGCATATCAACCTTGGGAGCTATTCCACCTTCAATACCGTAAATCGAATAATAGTACTCCGAGCCACCCATCTCGGACAAAGTTTCGCCTAACAGTACAACGTAGTCGTTAACATTTTTGAATGTTAAAGTTATAATATTTTTAAGCGTGTTTAAAACCCCGAGGGCGACAACGATGGATGTAGGTTTTACGGCCTTTTTTGTCACTTCGTCTTCGTTGTAAAAACTCACATTTCCACCCACGCAGGGTATTTGCATAATCTTACACATGTCTGAAATTCCACGCACTGCTTCTTTAAACTGCCAAAAAACGTCCGCTTTTTCAGGGTTCCCAAAATTCAAACCATCTACTATCGCTATGGGAAGAGCTCCCACCGCTGCAACGTTTCTGCAAGATTCAGCCACGGCACCCGCGCCCCCGTTATAGGGATCAAGATAGCAATGTTTAGAATTACAGTCACTAGAAACCGCAATACCCTTATCCTCGCCAAGTATTCTAAGCACCCCCGCGTCTCCTTCTCCACACTTTACTACGCTCCTAACACCTACTTCGTGGTCGTACTGGCGATAAACCCATTCCTTGCTAGCAATGTTTTCAGAAGCCATAAGTTTAATCAGGATTTCGGATAGGTCCTCAGGCATCGGGGGTTTTTCGACTGCCTGTAGTGTATCAATATAAGATGGTTTTTCTACTTTTCTTTCTATTATTGGGGCTTCGGCTAATAGTTTTGCGGGGACTTTAGCCACCAAAGAGCCGTTCGAAAAGACATTAACATGATTGGATTCAGTGACCTTGCCTACATTACTCCAAGCTAAGCCATACTTGTTCAGTATTCCTGTAACTGTTTCTACTCCACTCGGATCTACAATAAATAGCATACGTTCCTGCGATTCGGAAAGCATTATATCAAAAGGTGTAAGCCCTTTCTCCCTCAAGTGAACTTTTGAAACTTCAATGTCAATTCCTGTACCCCCCTTATTTGCCATCTCTGAAGAAGCACAGGTTAGACCCCCACCACCAAGATCTTTCAACCCGTGTACAAAACCTGTTTTCAAAATTTCGAGAGTAGCATCAATTATCAATTTTTTTGTAAAGGGGTCACCAACCTGAACGGCTGGACGATCTTCCTCGGATTCTTCGGTTAGTGTTCGAGAGGCGAATGTAACACCATGAATACCGTCTCTCCCCGTGGAACCTCCCGCCAGAACCACCGCGTCGCCCGGGTACTTGGCTTCGGCTAAAAAGATATCACCTTTCTTCGCGATACCCACACAAGTTACGTTTACTAGGCAATTTGATTCAAAGCTCTCATCAAATTCCACTTCGCCACGTACAGTGGGGATGCCAGTGCAGTTGCCATAATCTGCGATGCCCTTTACCACATATTTAAAGAGCCAGCGTGAATGAGGGCTTTTTAGAGATCCGAAACGTAGAGGGTCAAGAAGAGCGATGGGACGCGCCCCCATACATAAAATATCCCGAATTATTCCACCTATTCCCGTAGCCGCTCCGTTGTAGGGTTCAATTGCCGATGGATGATTATGTGATTCAATTTTAAAAACCGCAACATAATCGTCGCCAATGTCGACAACGCCGGCATCGTACCCTGGACCAACTACTACCCTTGCACCCTTCCGGGGAAGTAGCTTTAGAATCGGTCTTGAGGATTTGTAAGAACAGTGTTCGGACCACATAATATCTATCATGCCCACTTCTACGGCGTTAGGCTTTTTTCTCAGCATTTTTTCTGCCTGTTTCAATTCTTCGGGTTTTAAGTCTACTTGAACCCCATCAACTATTGTCACTACATTCGCCTCATTCTTTTAATAGTATTAATCATGGATTCGAACAGTAGTCTCCCGTGGTCCGTTTTAAAGGGGCTTAGAATCTGCTCGGAAGCTCTTTCAGGGTGTGGCATTAAGCCTACAATATTTCCCTCTAGGTTGCAAATACCTGCTATATTCTCAACTGATCCATTGGGATTCGAATCTGGTGTTAATCTGCCGTTATCATCGGAGTATCGGAAAACAATCTGATGATTTTCCTCCATTTCGCGGAGGGCTTCCGCATCGTTATAGTATCGTCCTTCATTATGAGCGATGGGCATTCTAACTATTTGGCCCCTTTCCATAATATTGGTGAACATGGTTTCCGTGTTGTCAACACGGAGTGTAACCCATTTACATATGAATGTGAGACAATCATTTCTTAGCAAGGCTCCGCTGAGTAAGCCTGATTCAACTAAGGTTTGGAAACCGTTACATATTCCTAAGACTGGTTTTCCCTCTTTAGCCATTTCTTTTACCCGTTTCATAGCGGGACTATACGCGGCTATGACTCCCGCTCTCAAAGCATCTCCGTAAGAAAAACCACCGGGAAGAATAACAGCATCGAAGTCCCCGTCATTGAAATCCTTGTGCCACACCAGCTCTGTTTCCAATCCTACGACGTTTCTGAGCACATATACTGCGTCAAGGTCACAATTGGAACCCGGGAATCGAATAACCGCTACTTTCATAAACATCTCCTCAAAGGGGGGCACAAACCTCTAAATTATTCGGATTGTTATTTTACTAATCCTTTACGTTTATCGTGACTACATGAATAACCGGATTGAAAATCCTCAAATCGTTACACATTCTATAAACGATACTCTTAGCTTCCTCCCTACTCTCAGCCTCAAGATTTACACGGAGGAATTTTCCAGAGCGTACATTTTTAACCATTTCAAACCCATTCTGATTCATTAAATCTCTGAGTATAGTCTCCCCTTCAGGGTCCCTTGCAGCAGGCTTGTTCTCAATCACAATTTCTAACACGTAATTATCCACTTTGGGTTCCTCCGATTGGCGGCTTTTTTCCTAAAATTTTTTCATAAAGTTGAACATAAGTGTTTAAGACCTCTTCCATCGATCCGCCTTTTCTGTAAACATCCTTATCCAAGATTCTGTTAGTGCCGACTTCCCGGAGTCTCATCGAGTCTGCGTTAATTTCGTCCCCTACATAAATTTTGCCACCGGTTCCTCGACCAACTTCTATTTTGAAATCCACAAGAATAAGACCCTTAGCCTTTAAATCCTTACTTAAAACTTTATTGGTCTTAAGGGTGAGTCCCTTAATTTTTTTAACTTCCTCCCGAGAAGCGAGACCCAAAACTAAAAAGTGATCCTCGTTAAGCATAGGATCATGGCGAGCGTCATCCTTAAGATAAAATTCCACGACCGGCGGATTTAACGGCGTCCCTTCTGCTACAGGAAAATTTTTAACAAAGTGCCCCGCAGCAATATTTCTACAAACAACCTCTACCGGTATCATATTAAGCTTCTTTACTCTCATCATATTTGGTTCAATAAATTCTATTATGTGGGTGGGAACACCGTTTTTTTCCAATAATTCTAATAAGTAGGCTGATATGTGCGAATTTATTACGGCTTTTCCTCTTAAAATGTCCTTTTTCTCTCCATCAAGAGCAGTAATACTGTCCTTGAACTCTAAGAGGACAACATCGCTGCGTTCAGTTTCACGAACTATCTTAGTTTTGCCCTCAGAGAGAACCTTACCCGAGGGGTTAGGCATATTTCTATCTCCGAGCCAAAATTATTCAGTCCAAATCGCGCAAGACCTAAGGCTCCAACAACTTCAACTATCTACACATACAATATAAAACTTTTTTTAAATGCTCATGTAAATAAACATAAATTTGTAAAAATAAATACATCAAAAATAACATAAAAGTGTCAACATCTTCATATTTAAACTGATTTTTTTGATACATACATGTTAATAACACCCCCACATAAACTAGAAGAATGCAAAAATATTCTAAAACCATTTTTTTAAGTAGAATCACTTATTTTTCTTTTTCAAGAATTTTGAATAGACTGAAAAAAGGGTGGAGGTTGTGCTATTAAACCCTGACTCTTGCTTCCATTAAAGTCAGTAGACCACCAGTAATGCAGTAGCTGGTGCAAGAGCAAGAATTATTCCGTGACTTAAGCCAATTAAACTCTTTAATTCTTTTTAAATATATTATTAATCGAAACGCTTATCATACTAGGTATGCAATTATAAGTAGCTGTGTAAATGCTTTTGTGAGAGCGTAATTATCGGAAAATATTTTGTGAAGAGTAGGAAAGTTTTGCTTGAACCCTTTTTGTTTATGGGTAAGGTTTAGGGAGTGTGCGGTTTTGTCTAAGGATGTTTCCAATGAAGTTAGGAGCGAAAAAGAAAAAATTGTTCGAAGGATTATTAGAAATTTTCTTATCGATAATCGAGACGAGGCTTTGAAGGGTTTAGCAGCTGTTTCTGATGTGGACGTTCAACCGATATATGAGGAAACAGAGAGAATAGTGAATGCTAACAAAAATCATGATTCGATAAATATGTTGCCGGTGATTGTAAGTTGCCCCAAGTGCAATACAGCGTTCTTTCTAGATTCAGAGATAGAAGAGGAATTTGTTGAAACTCAGGGGAAGGTGTTTGGTTCTTTTGCCTGTCCTAATTGCAATGCCCTGTCCAAGTATGATTTTACTGAGGGAAAAATAGTAGGCACTATGGAAAGAAGTTTATCCGAGAATATGTTTCTGGATTTTAATGTGAACAAGCTCAGGAAAAGGATTGAAGAACTTCTAACTCCTCTTTATAATGAGGTTATCAAGTTCGGTGAATCAAAGCACTCTGTGATAGCTATACTTATGGGTGATAAGTGTAGTGTAATACTAAGGCATATGGCTCGGAAGAGAAGCGATGAGGAGAAATGGGAGACTAAATGGAATAGCCGCTTTAAAGCCGACATAAACAATGCTTATGTCTGCACCCTTAACGGTGAAATTAATTTTGATAGCGAAAGGGATAGTAAAATCGGACCTATAATGTTTAGTAAGTCACTGAAACTGGAAAAGTCTCACGTTTTACCAAAAGGAGACCTTGATATCTTCGCCGATTCCTTAGCAAATAAATTTTCAGAAGTTGAGAAAGAGGCTGCCCTAAATATACTTAATTTGTTGGGACAAGCTCCACTGGTTTTAGAATGGATGAGACCATTGAAGCGAGCTATAGCCTTTGAACCTTCGGAAGATATGATTCCCTTTGTGTCAGAGTTAGAGGAAAAAATAAAGAAGAGAAAGGAGAAGAAGGAAAAAGAACCCGAACGCATCTAAAAGCTTCTAGAGTACAAGTTTTTCGATGGTCATAGTCAGGATTTTTATGTTATCCAAAAATTGTTTTACAGATATTTTTTCATGCTCCGTGTGGTCTAAGCGGGGGTCACCTGGCCCATAGGTAACAGCCGAGGTTTTTATGCTGTTTCCATAGATATTCATATCGCCGGTTCCGGTTTTTTTAATTAGGCGGGCTTCCTTTCCTGTGATTTGCTTAATTGAATTACTTAGAGCCTCGATTAGAGGCGATTTTTTTTCGGACTCGTAAGGCTCCGTTGTATCAATCAGTCTGGTTGCGCATGCAATGTCAGTGGTTGTCCCACAATATTCTTGAACTACATAATTTATTATTTCATAGATATCATTGCAGCTCATTTTTATTGGTATCCGGACCCTTATTTCTGCAGAGCTTTGAGTATCACTACCATTTAATTGTCCCAATGACACGTTAACTGAGTCATAATTTGATTTAGACTGGTATTTTCCTAGCATGTCTTTTATTTTCAGCCAAATGGAGATTAATTCTTCGCTAGCGTTTCTCACCATAGGATTAGCGGGGTGTCCTGGTTTGGTTCTTACTCCAAGTTCTATGTCTAAACTTCCTTTGTAGCCTATTACGATAAAATTAGTGTTACAGGGTTCGCCGAAAATCGAGTAGTCCGCCTTTAAACCTTTATCTACTATGTTTTTTATTCCGATGGATGTTCCTTCCTCTTGTACCGTGCCCACAACCAGTATACTTCCTCTAATTTTCTTATTCACAAAATTCGAGGCTGCGAGTATTAGGGCTGCGAGAGAAGATTTGGCATCAACCGCACCTCTGCCCGTTAATTCACCATTGATAACTTGGACTGGTAATTCCCCCGTTACGGTATCCATGTGACCGCAAAGTAATAGAGTCGGCTCGCCCTCCCCTATTCTGCCAATAATGTTTCCAACCTCATCTATTTCTGCATCGAAACCCATGTTGTTCATTTGGGTTTGTAGAAATTTCGCTAGTTCAGCTTCTTGTCCTGAGGGGCTGTAAATTTCAAGCATTCGTTTTAGAAAATCTTGAGGATCCATGTTTCAGGTCTCCAATATCTCCGCCAGGATCTCCGCCGTTTTATCAACCTGTTCTTTTTCAATAACTAGAGGTGGCAGCAGTCTTAGAATGGTTAGTCCTGAAGTTAAAACCAGCAGTCCCTTTTCCAGAGATTTTAACACATAGTCCTTGACTTTGAAACGCAGCTCGACTCCGATCATTAAGCCCAGTGCTCTAACTTCTTTGACGGCTTTGGAGTTCTCCTTAATCGCTTCCAATTTGTTCTTTAAACGTAATCCCAGTTCCTTGGATCTTTGGGGAAGTTTCTCCTCTACTATGACATCTAGTGTAGTATTTGCGGCAGCGCAAGCGAGGGGATTTCCGCCAAAAGTTGAGGCGTGTTCACCCTCCTTAAGGGAATTCATGACTTCTTCCCTAGCAATAGTAGCGCCCATAGGCACGCCTCCAGCGATTCCCTTAGCCATAGTCATTATATCTGGAGCCACTTCCCAGTGCATGCATGCAAACATTTCGCCTGTTCTACCGAGTCCAGTCTGGATCTCGTCAAATATGAGTAGAACATTCTTTTCATCACAGACCTCTCTTAATTCCTTCAGGTAACCCTCTGGTGCTACATTAACGCCTGCTTCCCCTTGTACTGGTTCTACTATTACTGCAGCTGTGTTTTCGTTTATGGCCTCTCGAACCTCCTCTGCGTCCCCGAATCTTACATGAGTAAATCCCGGAACCAGAGGCCCAAAGGGTTCTCTGTACTTTTTTTCCCAAGTGGCTGAGAGCGCCCCTAAACTACGCCCGTGAAATCCCTTTGTCATAGCTATAATCTCTTTCTTTCCAGTATACTTGCGGGCCACTTTTATAGCGCATTCAACCGCTTCCGTTCCACTGTTTGAGAGAAAGGTTCTTGTTAAGCCTTTAGGAACTATTTTTGTCAGTTTTTCTACTAATTCTGCTCTGGCATCATTGTAAAATATGCCCGGGCAGGTTATGAGTTTCTCAGCCTGCATTTTTATAGCTTCTACAATTTTGGGGTGGCAATGCCCAGTAATATTTACTCCATGCCCAGCCACGCAGTCTATGTATTCTCTACCTTCTATGTCCCAGACCAGAGCGCCTTTGCCTCTCACAATTACTACTGGCCTTTTGGCATAGGTCTGGGCCTCAAAATTGTCTTCCAGATAAACATATCTTGATGCATCATTCACTTGATTCATCTGTGATCACCGTGCAGTTTTTTTCTTTTAGAGCGTCGAGAAGGGGGTGTTCCCCAATTCCAGACGCTATTATTACCTCGGGTACACCTTCTTGAATTGCTTCTAACGCTGCAAAGATTTTTCTCCGCATTCCTGGGCCAACTTTTTCCATGGTTTGCTTTGCCTCTGCCTTGTTCAATTTTGTTATCACTTTTTCATTTTCAAGGACTCCGGGTACATCGGTCATATCTAATAATTTTTCCGCCTTGATGGCCCCGGCAACACTGGCAGCTGCCCTATCCCCATCCACGTTTAGGTTTTCTCCTTCCTTACCGATTGCCACTGCTCCAATGACTGGAACATACCCTGCATTTACTAGTAATTCTAAGAGTTTAGAATTGACCTCTACAACCTTTCCGGTGTAGTCGCCGTCGATTAAAAGTATCTTGTTTCCCTCTTTGACCTTAATGCGTGATTTTCTTTCTGCTACTAGAAGCCCTCCGTCCATTCCGGAGAGTCCTAGGCTATTAACTCCTTCTTTTAGAAGAGTGGCAACCAGCTTTTTATTTACTGTGCCTCCTATAACCATGGTGTAGATGTCCGCGGTTTCAGCGTCCGTGTATCTACTTCTAAACCCGGTGGGGGAGGTAACAAATTTCTGCTCCTTACCCAGTTTTTCCGCAATTTCTGTAACAACCTTTGCCCCGCCATGCACTATAACAATTTGGTGCTCCTTACACAACTCCTTTACGTCCCGTGCGAGAGGAGATAAGTCCTCATCAATAAGACTTCCGCCGATTTTTACCACTATTCTCATTTGACCGCGTCCTCAATATGGGTGAAGCCCTGGAAAGGTTAAACCCCTGGTTTCATCTATTCCTTCCATGATGTTCATGCACTGGACCGCCTGCCCTGCTGCGCCTTTAATTAGATTATCCAGAGCCGAAAAAATCACTATGCGGGGCATATGTTCATCTATTTCGAATCCTATATCACAGTAGTTAGTTCCTACAATGACTTTGGGGTCGGGTAGCCTGTAGATTCCTGTTTTCTGCTTAATAATTCTTATGAACGGCTCGCCTGCATAGAATTCTCGGAGGATACCCCAAACTTCTTGTTCGGAGAGCTCCTTTTCAAGAAACAGGTGTATAGTCGTTAGAATACCCCTTACCATGTCCACCGCGTGAGCAGAAAATGCAACCTTCACTTGCTTTCCAGCCACCGCGCTTAGTTCCTGCTCCATCTCGGCCGTGTGCCTATGGTTGGTGGCCTTGTATGGTCTGACAACATTCGCCCTTTCCGGATGGTGCGTTGAGAGAGAAAATTCCCTTCCCGAAGCTGATGATCCCACTTTGGAATCGATTACTATTCTATCCAGGTCCACAGCTTCAGTGCCAACCATCGGTGCGGCTCCAAGTATGGCGCTTGAAGCCATACACCCGGGGCAGGAAACCAGTTTAGTCTTCTTGATTTCTTCTTTGTGAAGTTCGGAGATGCCGTAGACCGATTTTTCTAGAAGTTCTGGGTGTTCGTGTTTACCATAGTAGTACTCGTAGGTTTCCAAGTTTTTTATCCTGAAATCAGCGCTCAAATCTATTATTTTTAATCCAGTTTCTAGCAATTCGGGCATTATGCTCATAGAGGCGCGATGCGGCACTGCGAGAAAGGCATAGTCGCACTTGTCGGTAATAGTGTTCACGTTGTAGTCCTCAAACTTTATTTGTGTTATACCTCTCAGATTCGGATGAAGGCTGCTCAAATATTTTCCTGAAAACTGTCTAGAAGTTACACAAGTTAACTCCGCGTCGGGGTGAAAGAGTAACAGTCTTGTTAGATCTCCACCCGTGTACCCGGAAGCTCCAACAATTCCAACTCTCATTTCACTATCTCCAAACAATAATCTATTAACATACCGGGAATGTCCACGCCTGTTAAAGGTACAGTGGTGTGGTACTCCATAGTGTGATTAACCTCATTAACAAGCATACTATTTGAGGTTTCTAATATATCAACTCCATACACTCCTTCTCCGAGGGCTCTTGCGGCCTTCAAACTTAAGTCCTCAATTTCTGGGGTTACCGGACATAATTCCGCTTTTCCTCCTAGGGCGGTGTTGGTTCGCCACTCATCTTGGCCAGCAATACGATATATCGCGGCAACAACCTTATCCCCTATGACAAAGCTTCTAATATCCCTATTATTCCTTTTGTCCACAAATTCCTGAATATAATAAATTTGATAAAGCGCTCCCATCGACTCTCTGCTCTCTAATATGGCCTTAGCGGATTGGGGATCCTTTAGTGGTGCTATGAGTCTTCCCCAGCTCCCAAAAACCGGTTTGATTATCGCCGGGTATCCTAACTCCTCCAAAATATCAAGAGCGGCGTCAACATCGAAAGCTACAAACGTTCTGGGGCTGGGTATGCCTGCTTTCCTTAGGGCTAGAGTTGTGAGAAGCTTATCTGCACAGACACTGGAAACCGCGTAGGAATTAACCACCGGTTTACCCTTGCTTTCTAGAATTTTTGTGATGTAGAGCCCTTTGAAAGTGCTCACCATCCGCTGAAGATAAATGTCAGCCTCAGGTATGCGATCAAAATTCCCTGTAGCTTCTAAGAAGATGTCTTTTCCGTCAATAAGTACCAATTTGATGTTTTTACGCTTGGCGGCTTCAATCAGAGCCTTCTCGTCCCATCTTACTCGATCGCTTATCATACCAATAGTTTTCAACCTTTAGTACCCTCTTTTTTTGATTTCACCGATTATAACATATCGATCCATTTATTCGCCCCAGTCTTCGCCCTCAATCTCTGCGGCTTTCAGACTAACTTTATTCTTTTCTACGCTTACCACTTCAAGCTCGGCTCCACAATCTGGGCACTCAACTATTTCTCTTACAACTGGGTCTTCGAGGTCTAAATTAGCACCACATTCTGGACATTTGCCCTTGACCATAATCCAATCACCTCCAAGTGCTTATTAGAACTCCTGAACCGTAGCTGCAAACTAAAGTTTTAGGCTTATCCACTACCATGTTACAAAGTGTAAAATATTGGAAGTATAGATGAACTTTTTAAAACTTCATTCCTTTCAAATTTTGTATTTTAATTATATGTGAGTATTACATGTGGGGTAAAAAAGATTTTCTTTAAATAATTTTTCCCTTCTAAACAATTAAGCTATTACAATTCCCCAAATTAATTTTTTAAGTATCTACAATAATACATATAAAGGAAGTCTAATGGGAGATAACGATAACAATTTAAACCCTTTATAGGGAATATACCTAAATAAATGCAGGAAGTAACTCCAAATGAAAATCAACAGAGAACTTTGCGGAATATGTACGGCTTGCGCAAGCGTGTGTCCAAGGAACGCCGTAAGTATCACAGAACACGAGGCGATGGTAAACAATCAAACCTGCAACAATTGTGGAGTTTGCTTCAAAGTCTGTCCTATAGGAGCAATAATCATTGAGGAAAACACATCTTAAAACACCTTTTTCCCCGATAGGAACAGAACACAATTGCCCTCTAAATCTATTCTCAAAAACATAACTAGAATTCCCGCTTATTATCCCAACCCTAGAGCGTTAAATAGATAAATAAGAGCCACATTTCCGCATTTCATAAAACAGTTCCTGTAACCAATTATCATCTTCAGACCTATTCACTAGGTGGTATTAATGGAAATAAAAACCGATTTATTAGTAGTAGGCGCAGGACCCGGAGGGACCGCAACAGCCATATCCGCCCTCAAAAAAGGCGGCAAAGTACTAATCATAGACCGTAAAACCCATGTAGGCATCCCCGTACACTGTGGAGAAGCCATCGGAAAAACGGGTCCTTCAATTGCTGAAATTGAAATCCCCGAAAACGCAATAGTCAATCCCATTCGAGGATTCCGGATCTACAGCCCCAATCTAACCAAAGTAGACTATGCGAAACCAGAACCGGACGGATACATGATTGACCGCCGCATATTTGATAAGGAACTCCTAGCAAAAGCCTGTGAGACGGGTGCCGAAGCCTTCGTAGGGGTAAACGTCACCGAACTGCTCTACAAAAACGACCAAATCAGCGGAATAGTGGGCAGAAGACTCGGCGAAAAAGTCGAAATAGAAGCCAAAGTGGTAGTAGGCGCAGACGGAGTAAACAGTACAATAGCAAAACTCTCCGGCCTAAGAAAAAGCGTCAAAATCAAAGACATAGAAAGCTGCGCACAATACGAAATGGTCAACGTTAAAATAGACGACACCGACCTACTGGAATTCTACCTCGGAAAACAAGTCTCCCCCCGAGGATACGTATGGGTCTTCCCAAAAAGCGAAAACCGAGCCAACATCGGACTGGGAATAGGCGGAGGAATGGGCGAAAAAACAGCCTTCCACTACCTACAAGACTTCATAAAACACAACCCCCGAGGCAAAGAAATCTGCAAAAACGCCAAAGCAATAGAATTCCGAGTCGGAGCCTTACCCATGGGAGGCCCCAACCCCAAAAACGTCCAAGACAACCTAATGCTAGTAGGCGACGCCGCAGGGCAAGTCCACCCCATAACCGGCGGAGGCATAGGCTACGCCATAGTCTGCGGAAGCATAGCCGGAGAAGTAGCAGTAGAAGCCATAACCGAAGAAGACACCAGCGAAGAAGCCCTCTCACTCTACGAAGAACGATGGCAAGAAAAATACGCAAAAGAATTCGAACAAATGCTCAAACTACAAAAACTACTAACAGAAGCCGAAGACCCACTACTCGACAAACTTGCACAGGTACTCACCGGACAAAACGTAATAGAACTAACAGCCGGAAAAAAAATAGGAGTCTTCCTAAAAGCAGCAGCAAAAGGAGACAGACAACTCCTAACCCTACTCAACCAACTCCGCCACCTCCAACTAGTACAATAACTAAATAACACCCCCAACCACTCAAAAAAAACTTTTACCACCATAAACAAATAAACCAAAAAAGGAAGTGGAAAAACGACCATAATCACCCTCAAAGAATTCCAAAAAATGGATCTAAGAATAGGAAAAATAATAAAAGCGGAAAAAGCCCCAACCACTAAAAAACTCATTAACATGAAAGTGGAGATAGGACAAGGAGAAACAAGACAAATCGTAGCCGGCATGGCAGAACACCTAAAACCCGAAAACCTAACAGGCAAAAGCATAGTCGTACTAGTCAACCTAGAACCCAAGGAATTCATGGGACTCGAATCCAAAGGAATGATACTAGCAGCAGACCTAAACGGAAAACCAATACTAATAACACCAGAAGAAGACACACCACCCGGAACAAAAATAAAATAAGATAAAAACAAAAAACCCCAACAACCACCAAAACAAAACCCAAAAAATGGAGAACCTTGAGACCCCGAAAAATACGGCGCCAAATTTAAAACCTTTAAATTTCTAAAAAGGTTGAAATATGCTGAAAAATTCATGATTTCTAACTAAAAACGCGCCATTTTTGCGAACTTCTCAAAAATAACATATAATAAGGGCAAAAAAATAAAACATTTTTGCGAAAAACACAAATTCTTCCGAAAAATATAAATACACAAAAAAAGCAACAGAATTTAAACAAGGCCGAGCCGACGAAAATGTGCATGACTTCCCCTCCTCCCAATTTCACGCCCAAATTCGGGCAAACGCCCGAGTTGCGGAATCCTCCCCTATGTTTTATCTCCCCTCTCCCAGCATTTTGTTTGTGTTGGCGATGAAGCCCCCCCTCATTTTCTGGCTGGATGAGCACCGCATTCGTTGTTTCCCCTTCCGCTGCTTGTGGTGGGGGAAAGCGACTTTCTTTTTTGCTTGGTTTTTCGGCTCTTTTTTCTCTTGCTTTTTCCAGTCTCATAATCTCATGTCTAAATAATCAAAGCCGCAGATGCTGACTCCATTGAGGAATTCATGTTTTTCGGCGTAGTGCATATGGGGGGGATTCCTGTGGCTGTTAATAACTCTACAAAAATATGTACTCTTAACTGTAACAGTTTGGATAGTTTGTATGTTTTGAAAAGCGTTGTATAATTATCATTTTTAGTATGGTGTTTGGTGCGGTTTGGGATGATGGTTTAGGGGTTTGGTTTTGTTTCGGCTTTTTTTGTTTTGAGTTTTTCTAGTGCTTTTTCTGCGAACAGTTTGACTTCTATTTCTGTGTCGTTGTTTAGTGTTTGTGTTAGTGGTTTTTCGGCTCTTGGGTCTCCTATTTCTCCTAGTGTCCATGCTGCTCTGTATCGGGCGTAGCTGTCCTCGTTTTTTAATGCTTGTATGAGTGGTTGTACTGCTAGTTCTCCTATTTCTATGAGGATGTTCATTACCTTTCTTCGAATCCTTCTATCTTCACTCTTTAGGAGCTGTGTTAGGGGTTCTACCGCTCTCTTGTCCTTCATTTTTACGAGGGCTAGTGTTGCTTCTGCTTTGACATCCTCGTTTTGGTCTTCTAGTGCCTGTGCGAGCGGTTCTGCGGCTCTCTTGTCTCCTATTTCTCCTAGTGCCTGTGCAGCGCTTTTGCAGACATCCTTGTCTTCGTCCTTTAGTGCTTGTATAAGTGGTTGTACCGCTCTCTCGTCTTTTATCTTTCCGAGGGCTTGCGCTGCTTCCATTTGGATGTCTTTGCTTTGGTCTTTTAGTGCCTGTGCGAGCGGTTCTGCGGCTCTCTTGTCTCCTATTTCTCCTAGTGCCTGTGCAGCGCTTTTGCAGACATCCTTGTCTTCGTCCTTTAGTGCTTGTATGAGTGGTTCTGCGGCTCTGTTGTCTTTTGTCTTTCCGAGGGCTTGCGCTGCTCCCCATCGAACATTTTTGTTTTCGTCTTTTAGTGCTTGGATTAGTGGTTCTACTGCTGGTTCTCCTATTTCTCCTAGTGCCGTGACTGCTTCGAGCCAAACGTCGTCGTCTTCGTCTTTTAGTGTTTGTATTAGTGGTTGTACCGCTCTTTCGTCTTTTATGTTTCCGAGGGCTATTGCGGCGGCTTCTCGTATATGCCAGTCGTTGTCCTTTAGTGTTTGTATTAGTGGTTCTGCGGCTCTTTTGTCTCCTATTTCTCCTAGTGCCCATATTGCTGTTATTCGAGTATGACTGTTATCTTTTAGTGCTTGGATTAGTGGTTCTACTGCTGGTTCTCCTATCTTTACGAGGGCGTTTGCTGCCGCTTGCCTTATGTTCCAGAGTTTATTTCTAAGGGACTCCATGAGTTTTTTAACATCGTACTCTACTTTTATGATCTTCATATCCGAGTCATTTGGGTCATAGTATGCCATCTTCCCTCATCTTCGTGCAGCCGTTTTAGAGCGGTTTTAAGCATTTTCAAATTTATGGTACATGGATATATATGTATCCCTTTCTTTTTTGGAATGTTGTTTTCCAAACCCTTTTATTCATTGTATAACCTTGAACTAACTTAGAATAATGCTATCGAACAGTTGATTTGACTTTTGTGAGACTTGTTCTTGACAGGTTCGGTGATATAGGTGCGGATTAGATATTAATGGCGACTGCCCCGAACTTTGGGTTGCTACAAGTGTGCTTTTTTGTTTGTTATTTCGTCTATTTTCTTGGTTTGTTTTGCTAATTTCAAAAGAGATATATATTTTGCTGTTACTTTTTGATTTAATTAGTATGTTGGGGAATTTTTTATGAGTTTGGACGAGGTTATTTCGGGGTTTATGAAGAAATTGGAATTAAAAGATGACGAGGTTAAAGTTTATCTGACTGTTTTGGGTGCGGGTCGTTTAGCTTTGGGCGACGTTTCTTTTTCGACTGGGTTATCTGTCGATGTTTGTAAGAGTGTTCTGGATCGCTTGGTGGAGTTGCGTTTTGTAAGGAGGGTTCCTGGTGAAGTAGAGGGTTTTGTGGCTTTGAATCCTTTTTTGGCCGGGTTTTTGATTGTCTATAAGGATTTGACTAACTTGTTGGAGGGTTTGCGGGAGGCTGCGGGTTCTAGGTATCAGGATCTTTTTGAGAGTCTTGATAAAAGTAAGACTTTATCAGTGGAAGAGATTTCTCGTGTAACACGTGAGCGTGTAGAGAATTTCAAGTCCTTTGTTGAGGATTTCTCCAAGCTTATGGGTTCCAGGTTTGGGGAGAGTGCGGATTCATTCAGGGGTTTAAGTGTTTCTGTAGAGGAGGCTATTCACTCTCTGCTTTCCACGGGTATTGTTAGTATGAGTGATGTTGAGCGTTTTGAGGAGAAAAAAAGTTTCAGTCTTCTGGATATCACTTCTGAATTTATTTCAAATGTGGAGCAGGACATTGCATCTCTGGAGGATTTGACCGGTAAGACGCTTTCCGCTTTTATCAAGGAAATTCGCAGCCGATTCGAACTTATTAAGTTGCAGTTTGCATCTGTTCTGGCTGAACACCGTTCGCGACATGAGAAGAATAATTCTGATTTAGATAATAAAGTTAGGGTTATTATAGATGAGGATTTGAGCGTTTTAAGGAGTTCTATTGAAGAGACTGAGTCAGGTATTCTTGATGTACTTAAGATTATTTTGGATATTACTGGTGAAAAGCTGGAGACTTTTAAAAATAAATATTTAGAGACTCTCAACGGTTTACGCAACGAGTACTTGGATGTTTTGACTTCATTTGAACCCCGAGTAAAGAGTATCATTGAAGGCTTAGAGAATGCTTCCTTGGACTTGGCGCGTTCCACATCTGCTTTAGGATCACGTAAAAGAGCTTTTACCAGTGTAGTTTTAAAAGGAGACGTCTTCCTTGAAGAATTGAAAGAACAGACCAAGAACATTTATGAAATGATTAAAAGTTTGAACGCTGATTACCGTAAAGTGCTCTCTGACCAGGTTGCTTCAGCAAATGAGATTACTGAAAGAATTACTAAAAGTCTCTCAACGTTCATAGATGAAAAGACCAACAATGTAAAAGCTGAGATCAGCAATGTCGAAAAGAAAGTTAAGGAACACATTACGCCGAAACTACCCTTGATAGAGCCCAAAATTACTGATAGAATTTCGGAAGCAATTAGAACTAATAACGATGATTGTGAAAAGGTATGCGCCCAGTTGGAGCAGGAAATTGGAAACTACGTTGATAACGCTTTTAAAAACGTTAACGAAGCTCTATCCTCGTTTGAGGGCGGATCAAAGGAACTTTTTTCCACATATAAAAACAACATTAGGAATAGGATAAAACTGCTGGAGTACAGCGTTCTCTATCTTAGAAAGAAACTCGCTCAAATGCTGCAGAGCAATGCCTTTGAATACGATAAAATGATCGACGAGCTCTATGATAACCTCACTAACTCCATAAACCAAAAAACCGAACCCTACATAGAAGAACTCAGCCCCTTCGAGGAAAAAATAGCCTCAATCATAACTAAAAGTTACACAGAATCGAAGGACACTGTAGATAAAAACATTAGAGATATAATCGATAAATCCGCAAGTATCACCTCTCACGTCGGAAGAAGAGAGGAAATTCTAAGAAAAATATGGGAAACCTCTTATAACTCCTTCATCCCAGATGTTAAAACATGGTCCTTAACAGGCGAGAAGGCAATTATAGCTCATACCAAATCTATGGCGAGAAGGACTAAGAAAAGTATGATGATAATATCCCCAGAGCTTATTCCCGAAATTTTGGAGGAGTTGCTTAATGTTAAAGATTTCAAAACAACCATCGCTTCGAACATTGACATGAGAGTTTTTGAATCAGTCATTAAACACTTCTCAAGACAGGGAAACGTAAAGTTTCTCAACTACCCTAACAAAGACCTATGGTGCGTGATAAGAGACAAAGACGAGATTCTATTTGCGCCAGTAACCCCCAAGGAAGAAATAGTTGCAGTAGTCTCCGAACAACAAAGCTACATCAAATTCAACCTAGAAATAATAACACCCATGGTTTTATCCAAGAGCAAAGAACTCAAAATATAATAATACTCCCCCCTGAAAATCCCTCTAATTTTAATTTTGAACCAGATTTACAGAGGATTAACAAGATAGTTCCAGGCCTTTTAGACGGGGATGAATTGCGGAGAGCTTAAATATCCAAAAAAGAGAAAAAAGATTAATAGGATTTGCTCACCGAAAGAAGGGTGCGGAAGCCATTAGCAGGGTAGTGACACGCCCCACACTTCTAACCACTAATAGTAGAAGTGTAGAACCCTAACCTTTCGAGGTGAGGAGTATGTCAAAAACCACTGAGATTCAGATCCTTTAGATTTTTATCCCTCTGCTTCTTCCTTATTGTCCATAACACACGAACCCGGTAGAAATATATATTCTTTATATTTTTTCAAAAAAATCGTAGAATTTTCATATTTTATGTTTTATTTGAGAAAAATTTATAAGTAAATCCAAAAATAGATACACGCAGGAAAACATAAATTAAATAAACACTCAAACCGGTTCAAACGAGCCGGGTAGAGTTTCATGCTTACCTCCCTCTCTCCCTCCTAAAGCTCCCCCTCCCTTTTAGCGGAGGGGGACTTTAAAATTTCATGCCTACCTCCCTCTCTCCCTCCTTTCTTTTACTTTTGTGTAATAGGTTAATCGGTGGTCTTTTTTTGGGGGATTCGTGTTATTTTGTTTTTAGTGCGATATTGTGTTAATTTCGCAAGAATAGTTTGGGTTCGAAGAAGGATTGTATTGGTTTTAGTTTTTTGGGTTGTTGGTTTTAGAATAGGGGGTAGTTGGGGTGTTTCTTTACTAGGGTTCCTAGATAGATTGCGTCTAGAAAATTTTCTGTTGTGGGTTCCCATTCTAGGGCTATTATAGGTTTGCTTTTTGGTGAGTATATTTGTGTTCCTTGGGTGCTTGCGCGGCAACATCTTACTATGTAGAAATCGTTTGTTGTGGTTTCTTTTCTTGCGTAGTGTGCAGGGCATATGTCGATTTTTTTTATTGCTATTCTTGGGTTTAGTTCTTTTACAGTTTCGAAGGTTATTGGGCAACCTACCACGAGTGCTGGTTCCGTTAGGGATGCTATTTTTTCAGAGTCTGTATCTAAGAAAATAAAATTTCGTCCTGTGCTTGCACTGCAAGGGTAAACCACAGGTAGGTTTGTTTCAGGTATTTCCTTAAGGATGTCAATTATCTTGGTTTTGAATTTTGTGTCTTTGCGTACCAGTCCCTGTTTTTGGGCGTTTTGTGCTTGATCAACTAGTTTGGAGGGTGGTGGGGCAATCTCAATTATTCCTACTGTTGTGTTTTGGGTTTCGAATAGTGCAATCCCTATGTGTTCATACTTTGATTTGAAAATTATACTTCGTGTATTCTTTTTTAGATGTTTTATAGTAGTTTTGATAACTTCGGTTTTTTGTGTGGGGTTGATGTTGGGGCAGTCCATGGTTAGTGTTTCTTCCTCATCGCTCAACAGAATCGCGTTTGATATCGTTCTTATGAGACTGGTGCCTGTGGTTCTGATTTCGTATACTGAAAAACCTGTTGGTGACTGGACAAGTATGTATCTTGTGGTGTGGAACACCTTTCTTTTTTTCAGAGTTTTAGAGTTTTCTCTTTCTTTAGCTTTTACGAGATTTACTTGTTGAGGATGGATTACTCTGGGCATGCTCTATCTCCTTTCAGAGGTCTCTTTGAGGAACGATGTCGCAACCTGTGCATTTGAGGCACATAGTTCTGAACTTGGTTACGTTTAACCCTCTTTTCTCAAGGATTTCTTTATGCTTTGTAGCGTGTAAGATTAATCTTTCGGCTGAAGGACGTGAGGCTCTATTGTTTAAGGCTTCTTGTAGTGAGGATTTAATTAGAGGGTTTAGGTTCAGAGATCTCAGGGATGCGATTACTCCCCAATCCGCTAGAGCTTCTGCGCCCTTGTTAATTGTTTCCTCTTTTTCTCCGAGTCCGATTATAATGTTTGAGCAGGCTCGGTTTTCTCCGAAGACTTTTCCTGCGTATCTAATCATTTTCAGATTGTTTTTATAGTCGAATTCGTTGCAAACAATTGCGAAGATTTCTGGGTCATAGCTTTCAACGTTGATTTTTATCTCGTCTGCTCCGGCGGCGTATAGCATATCTACGTGCTTCTCTTCATTGGCAAAGGGTTCGACTCCTATAGGGAGGGCGTCTCCGAATTCTTTGCGTATAGCTTTCACTACTAGGCACATGTGTTTCACGCTCTCAGTGGGTGAGGAGAAAACTCCTGTTGTGAGTGCTATTCCGCTTAAACCTTTGTCTGCTACACGCTTAATGGTTCTCGTTACTACTTTGGGCTTGAGGATTCTGTGTGTAACGTGAGATTGGATTACGGGTGTTGCACAGAACTTACAGTGATAGATACAGGTTGAATCTAAGTTAAGAAATACCTGTTCTGGACAGTGAAGAAGGCTTTCAACCTGTTTTGCGGGATACCAGTCCCTTCCTTTTCTCTGAATCATTTTGCGTTCAACATCGTAAGTATAGGGTGTTTCTTGCTGGGTTTCCGCTAATCTAAGGCGTACTAGCCTTCCATCACCGAAACGGAGAAAAATACAGTTCAGACCTGTACTTGGACCTGCGGTTGAGTGATCTGCAAGGAAGGGGAGGTCTTTAACATTTGTTACGAATATTGCTCCGTTTTCGAGGAGTTCTGCTTTTGCCCTAGTCGTTTGCGGTATTTTTGCCTGCATTTTGAAACCCTCATATTTATATTGGGTCACTGTTCTGGAAGAACACAGAAAAGGACTCTTTGCGTGAATAGAAGTGGAAGCACAGAAAAACATTACGGTTATTCTAAACCAGGCTTTAGATAGGAGAATCACTTTCCAGGAAGCACAAAGCCTGTTAAACGTTGAGGGTAAAAATTTCGAGAAATTGCTGAAAGTGTCTCGAATAATAACTGACCGTGAGGTGGGGCGCATTCTACGCACTTATTATCCTTCGCGAATGTTTCCTTCAATATCCGTAACGGGGGAATCTTGTAAATTAAGATGTGCTCACTGTAACGGTCACTACCTTCAACACATGATACCTGCACTGACTCCGGATCAACTTTATCAAGTATGTCTGGATTTACACCGTGAAGGTGCTGTAGGTTGCCTAATAAGTGGTGGGAGCACCATCGATGGGCATGTTCCACTCGAACCATATGTGGACGTAATTAAACGCGTAAAAGAGAATACCGATCTTGTTCTGAATGTACATACGGGATTGTTGGGTTCGGATTTGGCTATGAGGTTGTCGGAAGCTAAAATTGATGTAGCTTCAGTTGATGTGATTGGTGATAACGAAACCATAACTGGTGTTTATGGTCTGAATAAAACAGTTGAGGATTACGAGAGGTCTCTGTATAACCATTTAAGGGCGGGAATAAAACATATTGTTCCACATATTTGTGTTGGTTTAAATTTTGGGAGGATAAGTGGTGAAATCAAAGCCCTTAAAATGATAGAGAAAATAAATCCAGAGATATTAGTCTTTATCACAATAATTCCAACACCAGGTACCCTTATGGAGGGGGTTACTCCCCCTAGTGCAGAAATGGTGGTAAAGATAATTGCGATTGCGCGGTTAATGCTTAGAACCACCTCCATATCTTTAGGATGTATGCGCCCCGGAGGAATCAAGAGAAGGAAATTAGACTGTTTGGCTTTAAATGCGGTTGATAGGATGGGAATGCCTACGCCGGGTGCTCTAAAAGAAGCCGAAGAGCTTGGTTTAAAAATCGAAAAGTATGCTTCTTGTTGTGCGTTACCCCGTGAATTTGAAGCAAGAATAAAAGACAAGATTTGAAAAATGGGACGATTTTAGCGTCGGAAATTCCATTCTCTGGTAGAGTATTTTTCTCTTTTAAATTTATCAGTTAGTTGCTTTTCGTAGTCTGAGAGCTCGCCGGGTATAAGTTCTATATCCAGAGCTTTTTCAAATCCTCTTTTCAATAAATTTTTTATCATTTCTATATCTGGTTTCTTCTTCAGAGCTGCTTCTAGATTTATGACTCTTTCTTCTATGGATTTAGCGGTTTTGTCACTCATCTTTTCTTTTGATACCCTTAATACCTTCGACATGGTTTTTATGTCTGTTTTCACGAGAAGCGTTCCGTGATGTAGTACAACGTTTTTTCTTCTGGTCTGGGAACTTCCGCTGATTTTTCTTCCATCAACTAGGATATCATTTACTGGCTTGAAGCTCGCATCTAGTCCTAGCATTTTTAGGCTTTCAACTACACCACGGCAAAGTACCTCGTATGACTTCAAAATGTCTTGAGGTATTTTCTTGTTATCCTCACTCACAACAATGTTGTAGGTGAGATTTTCCATATCCGAGTAAATTGCTCCTCCTCCTGTTATCCTTCTACAAATATCAACATTCAGTCTTTTGCACTCCTCAACATCTACTACATTTTCCACCGCTTGAAAGTAACCGATAGAACACGCAGGCGGATCCCTCTGATATAGAAAGAGAGTATCTGGAACTGCCTTTTTTGAACGTGCTAACAGAATAACTTCACCTACTGCACCACTAGTCGGAGGATCAATTATCCCCAGATCCAAAAAACGCCATGTTTCCCTCAATTCAAACACCTTATCAGCCAAAACCAAGAACTAAGCAAAGCAATACGAGTAAACTTGAGATAAACCGAATTTAAGACTAACTATCATTAGTAAAAATCCTCCTCATACTTAACAATCCCAATTTTGGATTCCAAAATTAAAAATAAAAAAAGGCCTATTTTAGCTGTATTAGGAGAATACTCATCTTAATACTTGGGATATGGAGAAACCAGAATAGAGGGCTTTCGACTTGTTTCGAAATATAAAAAACGTTTCGCGGGGGTGGATGATTCGAAATTTAAATTAACCGATCTAAACAGGATAAAAAAAGGAGAAGGGGCTATCAGCTAGCTAATAAATAATTCAGATTGGATATGGGAACGGTAGGAATAACCAGCCAAACCATCCAAGACAACCGAGCCATGACATGTTTGGCATGAAGCACCAGGAACTGACAACTCCTGCTCCCATAATTGGTCCTACAACTAGGGCTAATAGTGCCACTGTTATTAGGGATGCCAGAACAAAATGTATCTTGGACATTTAATCACCAAAAATTGGTGTAGAGTTTAATATAAAAACTAAGCGAATTAAATAAGAAATAATAAAAAAATATATAAACAAAAAATAGAAAAATAAATAAAAATCCACATCGCAAAGCCACCAAAAACAAACCCCAAGATAACCCCAGACCACCCCAAATTTTACCAGCTAAAAAAGATTATTAGGTCTCATCCCAAACGTAAAGATGGAATGTCAGAAACATCCCAAAAAAAAGAACAGAATCCTCATTACATAAAATTTTAATCAAAAACCTTTTCATTAAAGCTAACAAAATGTTGAGGGCTATTTATGGTAAGAATAGCAATAGTTGACAGAGAACGTTGCAAACCAAAGGATTGCCAAAAAGAATGCTACAGATTCTGCCCAGTAGTGAGAATGGGAGAAGAAATCATTACCTTCGATTCAGACACTGGTCAGGCAGTAATATCCGAAAAGCTATGTCAAGGGACTGCATTGTGCACCAAGAAGTGCCCCTTTAAAGCCATAAAGATTATCAATCTTCCCGGAGAGCTTGAAGAAAACTTGACACACCGGTACGGTCCAAACGCTTTCAAACTCTACCGCCTACCTATACCCAAGCCTGAAAAGGTAACTGGATTAATAGGTCCAAATGGTGTGGGTAAAACCACGGCTGTGAGGATATTAGCTGGCGAAATAAAACCAAATCTGGGTAACTTTGAAAATCCACCAGAGTGGGATGGTATAATCAAATATTACCGCGGGAGCGAGTTACAACCTTATTTCGAAAAAATGTCTACCGAAGAACTGCGAATAGTTCATAAACCTCAAAACATCACTCGGCTACCGGAGGTAGTAAAGGGAGTGATGGGGGAACTCCTAGAAAGAGTCGACGAAAGAGGGATAATCATAAAACTTGCAGAAGAATTAGAGTTAAAGAATCTATGGGATCGAGAACTAAAAGTTCTAAGTGGCGGTGAACTCCAAAGAGTTGCAATAGCAGCTACCGTTGCTAGGGATGCCGATGTCTATCTCTTTGACGAACCCTCGAGCTACGAAGATATCTACCAACGCCTAAACATAGCAAGAGTAATAAGAAGACTTGCGGATGAGAAAAAAACCGTAATATGCGTAGAACACGACCTAGCCCTAGTAGACTATCTAAGCGAAGCTGTATGCATGTTCTACGGAACCCCCGGAGCCTACGGAGTGGTTTCGAACCCACACAGTGTCAGAGAGGGAATAAACATCTACCTAGCGGGATTTCTCCCAGACGAAAATCTACGCTTCCGCGTGGAGCCTATCCGATTTCACACCAGCCCCACACCTTCCGCAGGATGGAAAGGCCAGGAGGTTCTTCTTTCATTCGGACAAATGAAAAAAAACTATGATGGGTTCTCATTAAAGGTGGAGGGCGGTGAAATCCACAGGGGAGAAGTAGTAGGAATAATAGGACCCAACGGCATCGGTAAAACAACTTTTATCAAATTACTCGCAGGTGAAATCCAGCCTGAAGAAGGGAAAACACCCGAAGAAGACATAAAAGTCAGCTACAAACCCCAATACCTAAAAGCTAATTATGAAGGAACCGTAGAAATGTTACTCAGAGAGGCTGGAGGAAAAAGAGCAGATAGTAGCGCATTCAAATCTGATGTAATCAAACCTTTAGAACTAGAGAACTTGCTCGATAGATCGGTTACAGAACTAAGTGGTGGTGAACTCCAGAGCGCAGCTATAGCAGCCTGTTTATCGCGAAGCGCAGACATCTACCTCCTTGACGAACCCAGCGCCTTTCTATCCTCCGAACAGAGACTGATAATGGCGAGAACAGTCAGACGTGTCATAGAAAACTGGCAAGTAGCCGCTTTTATCGTGGAGCATGACATAATCGGTGTAGACAGCCTCTCAGACAGCCTAATGGTCTTTAGCGGGGTACCCGGAGTAAAAGGCGAAGCTGCATCACCCACAGATCTCAGAACTGGTATGAATCAGTTCCTCAAAGCTTTAAATATTACCTTCCGCAGAGATCCAGAAAACGGCAGACCTAGAATTAACAAGGAAGATTCAAGACTGGATAAATTACAAAAGGAGCAAGGTGAATACTACTACGTACCACTCAGCAAGGAATAACTTCTTAAAAATTAAAAAAAATTTTCTACTCCTCATTTTTGTCTGTTTTTGCCTCTAGCTTAATTGCTTTCTTCCTAGCAAAAACTACCTTGTAGAGTTCTTTGGCTTCGAATAAGACTTTCTGTCCCTCTCTATTCTGATTTAAATACCCTATTTTAGCCAACTTGTTAAGGTACCTTGAAATGTTCCCTTGGTCAATATCCAAAGATTCAGCTAACTGGCTAGCAAATACTGGACCACCATTAAACTTTTCACAGATTTTCAAGAAAATATCGAGTTCCCGGGTAGTCAGTTCCTCTTTCATTCTCTTAAGAATACTCGTGCTGAGCTTTCCTCTAGCCAGACGGATACCTGTATCAAGATCTTGAAGCTCAACCCTCTGGCTGCCATCCCTCTTTAAAGCCGCCTCAAGTGTGCTTCGCAGAATAACTAGTAAGTAGCGAGGATTATGGTAGGCCACCTCATTAGCCTTCTCAATAACCTCCCTCGTAAAAGGAAAAATGGGATTCGGAGGATTATCCTCTCTATAAATTTTCAGTCTCTTGCTAACCAGCTCAACAGCCGCATTATTATCGAGATCTTCAAACTCTATCTCAGCCATAATTCTGGAGATAACAGCCGGATGAACATCTTTAACCATCTGCCATGACTTCGGGCTACTACAAATAACCGTAATGTGTTTCTTAAGACCGTGAACCCTTGAGAGATACTCTCTAGTAAGCGTGAAGGCTTCTCTAATTTCTCTCTCATTTCCCGCAGAAATTAACTCTTCAAACTCGTCTATAATAAAACAGGTAGAATAATCGTTCTTACTCAAAAGCGAAAAAACGCTTGCTAAATCTCTCCCCGCCTTGTGAGAATCCAACTCCAAATTTTTTATAGTCAAATTTTTATAATATTCCCGAATTTCAAAAATAAAATCTTTATCTTCAACGGCGAGTTTTAGAGAGAGTGCCTCAGGACATACTGATTCAAAAAGTGCAATCGCATATCTAACAGGGTCTCCACTAGGAACCTTGCATAAGAAAACCAATCCGCCGTGTTTCTTAAAAGTTTCAGCTATGGCTACAGCCCTAACGCTTTTTCCTGTCCCGTAGTCACCCACCAGGCTGATGGTTGCTCCGCCCCCGCTGAGAACAATATCTATGTTTGTGGCTATTGATTCGTCTTCTGCTGTGAACACTAGAGTTTCGAGTATCTCCTCTTCGGTCATAGCCTCCGCAGAAGTTTTTACGAAAGGATTTCCTTTTAAATGGAACTGTTTGTATTTGTCCTTCTTTATGAGTATATCATAACTCATAAGATCTTTCCCCAAGTTTCTTGTTTTAATGTATTATTCGAAAGCCTTATTAATGTAACTAGTGTACACATATGTCGTATATGTAAATATTGTAAAACTATGTAAGTTAGTAGTTGAAAAAACCGCATAACTTACATACAAATGAGGAAAAAAAAGGAAGGCGATAAGAAAAATGGACAGAACAACTACAAAAGTCATCCTTAACCAACTAAAAGATGTCTACGATACCCTCACTGAGGATAAGGGAGAGGATGTTAGAAAATACAGATATACACTGGCCCGCACCATAGTAGACATAAGAATCGACGAAATAGTTACATAAAGGCTTCCATCAAAAATAAAGGCTCTGAAGCCTAAACAAAATAAAAAAGAAAACAACCCGTGATGCGCAAAAAAGCAAAAAAGAAAGGGGAAGGAAAAGAGGGTATTTACAAATTAATCTTCCTTCATGAACCTTTCATCCAACTTTTTCAGGACTCCGGGAAGGGTGTTCTACTGCGTGAGGCAAACCTCAATTGTATTCGAGTCTGATTCGATATACAAGTATAAAGAAACTCGCGCAAGTGTATTCCATCTCCTCGGGTCCTAGTCTGTGTGGCATGAAAGGCCCGTGTCTACGCATGAAGTCTGCTACTTCATTCGCTTTTTGTCTTGCGAGGTCGAATGCTGGGTCGTCGAATAGGTCTATTGGTCCAATTAAGTAGCCGTCGGTGACGTTGAAGCCTAAGGCAACAATTCTTGGTGGTCCATCGAACCTGGTGCAAACAGCATTTTTAACGCTTACAGGCATCAGAGGTCCCGTGTGACTGCCTCTCATCCAGCCTGCTACTAGGTGAGGAAATGCGAATGGTTCTAGGACTTCTCCGGTGGCTGGCAGCCCGTGTTGAGAACGTACGAGGGCAACAGGATCGTCTTTTCCTACATATTTTCCAGCTATTAGGCTGAGTCGTGTTGTGGAGACTGCTGCGCATGGTAATTTGTCTTTTCTCCACACTTTTCTGATTACGTATCTACCTGTTGTTCCGATTAATGCTAAAAGATCGTACATCTCTTCTGGGCAGTTTAGGTGTACTCCTTTGTTTTCCATTACATCATAAACGTCAAATATGAATCCTTGGTGTAGTGAGGGGTCTATTATTAGTCCTGCTGTGTTGAAGGGGTCTGCAAAGATTTTGAATATCGGGTAGTTGAAGGCTCCGGGTTCCGTTTTGTCTGCCATAAATGCTATTAGAGGGTCGCTTCCTCGTTCCTCAAATTCAATTTCTGCGACTCCTGGTCCCATTCCTTTGACGTTTCCGCTGAAAGTGTCTTTGAGCAAATCTTGCCCTGCTCCGTACAACTTGAGTTTTTTCGAAATTTCGGTTGCTTTGGTGAAGGTGTCCCAGGCTAGTTTGTGTACTTTTTCGTTGTTTTCGCCTTTTCTGTGTGTCATTATCAGTTCTAGGTCATCGCCTGCGTGGGTTACGTGATGATCAATTATGGTTCCGTCTTTCTTTCCCTTCTCTAATGCGTTTTTGGCTGATTCTAGGCAGTCTGGATGTACAGTTGTGTGACCTGCTATAGAACCTATATCTGCTTTTATTAAGGAGACTGTTATTTTTGCCATTTATTCTCCCCTTTTATTTTCATGATGCTGATTAGTTATTTAATGATGGTTAGATGGTTTGTCTGGTCTTAAATATTTTTTTTATTTCCCCCTTTAATATATTTAAGGGCGGTAGATATTTTTTGATTGATTTCATTCAAATTTGGCATTTTTTTGAGATTTAATTTTTATATTTTTTAATTTTTCGCATTTTATAATTGTAATTTTTGTTTTTTTCTCAATTTTCCATAATATAACCAGAAATATTTTTAACTTAGTTTGTGTACTTTTTACATAAAGTTGCAAGTGAGGTTAGTTTTGTGAGTATCTTCAAAATCTTTAAAGGCAGATCCGGAAATGCTGAAGAAAGTACAGACACTGAGAGTAACGTTTCTACAAAAATAGAGACTGATGATCTTTATCACAGCGGCGAGAAACTGGTGAACTGGTTTCTGGCGAGGATGGAATCTCCAGAGATGATCGAAGCGAATAAAAATGTGGGAGACATTACACTTCAGTTTAATGCCGGAGGAAACTTATTTTACATGAGTAAAAATGGTGTGCAACCTTTCCAAATAACAAGTGGAAGATGTTCAGATCCCGATGTTCTGATAAGAATTTCCCCAGAAGTTGGATCTAAGCTGGCAAGTGTGAACGATTTTACAGAATTTTGTCAAGAGTATAAGAAGTACGCAAACTTATCTGGTGTCGATGAGTACATTAAAATTAATTACATGAGAGATTTGTCCCAACTAAGTAGAAAGGGCATTTTGCGCAGTAAATTAGTGCGTACGTTGCTAATGGCTTAATTTTTAATTTTTTTTGTTTGTTAACTATTTTATTTCAGTCTTTCGTTTCTGTTTTCTGATCTAAAAGTATTTTTTTGTTTTATACCTTTTGCCGAAAAATTAAAACTGATTAATAAAAAAGTAAAGAGACTTTACAGTTTTTATGTTCTATTATCTTCTTGAGATTACTTTAAGATAAAGGAGGCCAGATCTATTAATCTTTTAGAGTAACCCCATTCGTTATCGTACCATGACAAAACTTTTATGAGGTTTCCTCCTACTACGTAAGTTTCTTCAAGGTCAACGATTGACGAATACGGGTTTCCTATAAAATCCGCCGACACCAATGGTTCGTCTATGCAGTCTAGGATTCCTTTCATTTCCTCTTTAGAGGCGGTAATGAAAGCCTCGTTAACCTCTTCCTTGGTTGTGTTTTTCTCTACCAAGACTGTTAAGTCGACTACCGAAACATCCGCAACTGGAACTCTGAGAGCTATTCCATCAAGTTTCCCATCAAGTTCTGGTAATACTAAGCCTATTGCCTTCGCTGCTCCTGTCGTAGTTGGTATTATTGAAAGATTTGCGGCTCTGGCTCTTCGTAAATCTTTGTGTGGGAAGTCTAAAATTCTTTGGTCATTGGTATACGCGTGAGTCGTAGTCATAATCCCTTTCAGGATGCGGAACTCATCGTTTATAACTTTTGCTATTGGGGCGAGGCAATTCGTGGTACAGGAAGCGTTTGAAATTACGTGGTGCTTTTTTGAGTTGTATGCTTTATGGTTAACGCCTAGTACTATTGTAATATCAGGATTTTTTGCTGGAGCTGAGATAATCACTTTTTTAACCCCCTCTCTTAGGTGTTTGCTTGCATCTTCTCTATTTGTGAAAACACCTGTGGATTCTATTACCACATCAACTCCCTGTTCACCCCAGGGGATCTCTGAGGGGTCTTTTTTGTTGTAGACTTTAATTTCTTTTCCGTTAACCCAGATTGCATTGGCACCTTTCTCAGTTTTAACTTCTGCTTTGAGTTTTCCAAAAATCGAATCATACTTGAGAAGATGGGCCAAAACCGTGTTATCCGCAAGATCATTTATAGCCACAACTTCGACGTTATCATCTTCCATCGCAGCTCTGAAGGTATTACGCCCTATTCTTCCAAAACCGTTAATTCCGATATTAACAACCATCTCATTTACACTCTCCCATACTTTCCATCAACAGAGAAGGGTGGAACTATAAATTATTTACGCTCTTAGACATAAATACTAAAATGTTCTGTTGTCTATAATTTGTATTACAGGTAATAAGATGGGTCGGATTTATATTTTATCTGATTTATTTCAAGTGTTAGATGTGATTATATGGTTATACGAAGGGAAGTACTCAAAACTTATCAGAATCTAAAAAAGGAACTCAGACTCGGACTAACACGAGAAGTGAACAAAGAAATAATAGAAACACCCATTGAAGACGCCGAAACACTACTACTAATAAAAACACAAAACCAAAATATCAAAAAAACATACTCTTGGAACCCATTCTTCCTATAACATATTCAATATCGCTTTTGCTTCTATAACTAGCCTTTAATTATATCCTGAGGGATAAAAATTGCTGTATATAGATGATGCTGGATGGGGCGATTTGGTTGGTGGTTGTTTGTTGGGTTTTCTACGTGGAGAAACTGGTGAATATGTTGTGAAAATGATTGATGTTTCTCATTTTCGTCCTCCTAATTTTGCTAGGAAAACTTATCTTAAGGAGGCTCTAAGATTAGCGAGGGAAGCTTTGGAGGAGCTTAGGGTTACTAAGGATGAGGATATAGAGATTTGTACTGGTTCGGTTCTGAGTGAGATCAGTTTGACTCTTATGGGGGAAGGGTATAAAGTAAATCCTACACGTATCGTAGGAAAATTGCAAGATTTGGTTGAGAACTCTCTCTTGGATTATTATGCTGCATTGGGAGTTCCGAGGGAGACTTTGACTGTGGAGAGTGGGAGGGAAAGATTTTATGCTCTGATAAGGTGGGTTATGGAGGATTTTGAGGGTAGGGAGAAATATGTTAAAACTGGTTGGAAATCTTGGGGGAGCAAGTGGAGGTATTGGAGGCCCAAAAAAAAGAAAATTATTGGAAAAGGAATAAGTTAGATTGAAAGATAAGCTAAATTAGTATATATTATAGTGGACATATTACTTATGCTCAGTTTTCATAATGTGATTAATATTTTGAATTAATCTGTTCTGCTCAAAAAAATTGAATAAGATTTTTATAATAGATAGACGTGACGTAATTTATTCCTACTTGTAGGGGAGTTTTTAATTGGCTGGTAAAAAGTTTTATACATTGGATGATTTCGAATTTAATGGTAAAACTGTACTTGTCCGAGTTGACATAAACTCTCCTATAGATTTAATAACCAAAAAAATAACGGATACTATGCGATTCAAAGCACATGCGAAGACCCTTTTAGAACTATCAAATAGTGGTGCAAAGGTCGTTGTTCTAGCTCACCAGGGGCGAAAAGGAGACGATGATTTCATACAATTGCAGGAGCATGGGAGAGTATTGAGCGAGGTTTTGGGAAGACCGGTGAAGTACGTTGATGAGGTCTATGGAGATAGGGCGCTCAATTGTATAAAGAATATGAAAAATGGTGAAATTTTACTTTTAGAGAATGTGCGGTTCTGTGATGAGGAAGACGGTGCGAAAACATTAGACGCACAAATCAATTCCCCTATGGTTCAGAGGCTTTCGAGTGTAGCTGATATCTATGTTGATGATGCTTTTTCCACAGCTCACAGAAATCATACTTCCATGGTAGGTTTTACTCATGTCTTGCCCTCCGCTGCGGGAAGAGTGATGGAACGAGAGGTTAATTCTATTCTTAATGTTACAGAGAATCCTGAAAAACCCTCAGTCTATGTTTTGGGGGGAATGAAAGCCGAGGATAGTTACGAGATAATGAAAGAAGCTTTGGATAATAAGATTGCGGATATAATCTTGCCTATAGGTATAATTTCTTACCTGTGTTTGCTTGGTAAGGGAATTGATATCGGTGAAGTAAACAAAAAAATGCTTTACTCAAAAGGACTGATGGATAAAATTTCTGAGGTTAAAGGGCTTCTAAATAAATACGGTGATGTAATTAAAATTATAAAAGATGTAGCAGTTGAAGATGGAGGAAAACGCTTAGAGATTCTTGTTGAAGATTTGCCTACAAATAAACCAATTAAGGACATCGGGAGCAAGACAATAAATGAATTCACCCGTATATTAAAAAATGCGAAAACAATTGTTTTTAACGGCCCTGCTGGTGTCTACGAAGACCCTCAATTTGCTATTGGTACACGTAAGCTTCTTGAAGCCGTCACCAAATCGAAGGCATACTCTCTTGTTGGCGGTGGGCATACCATTGCAGCAGTGGAAAAATATGGTTACGCTTCAAAAATATCATACATGAGCACGGCGGGTAAAGCATTCATAAGTTTCATAACTGATGGATGCGGAGCTCTACCAGCAATAAGGGCTTTAGAAAAGGCTTACAAAAAATAAAAGATTAATCTGTTGCGTTGGTCTAATTAACATTTTTAGTTTACTATTTTTTCTATGATAATAATGCGATGAGCATTTTTTTGTTCTCTCCTTGTTTAAGAAGCAATTTTAATTCTGATATTCCCTTTTCCGTGAAACTAATTATTTTGTATCCATTGTTCTTTTCTTGGTACCATTTTTTTATCTGGTTAGCTGTTTTTTCATCAAAAGCCATAATTACTCCGTCCTTAAATGCTGATGAAGAAAGCTGTTGTATTATTTTGTTTTTGTCTCCTTTTTTAACTATTTGGATGGACGCGTTAAGTTTATTATCGTTTACAAAGTTTTTCAACTCGTTATTCATAAATGCTAAGCTAATGTCCTTGTTTGCGTGGTAGAGTATTTGCTTCCCGCTTAATGGAGAAAAATATATAGTTCGTAAAAGTTCTTTTTTTGAGCACATTTTATCCAATAATTCCCGTGTTTTCAAGTCGCTTAGTTTCGTTAATTCTTCTGCTTTATCAACTGTGATATAGTCATGGGTTACCAGCCAAGAGAGAATTTCGTTTACATATCTTTCATCGTGGTCCTTAAATTCTGAGATTTCTTGCGTTCCTTCTTTTTCAATTTCTTGTTCAGGATATAACCATGTGTTATTGCTTCTGTTATGTGATTCCATCTCTTGAAATGTGATTTTAGGAATTTGGTAATTTAATGTTTTGATTCTGAAGGGGTGAGGATACTCCGCTAATTTCATTATTGCCTCACGTCTGGGTTGAATAACAAGATGTCTGTTCTGCTCTTCTGCAATATTCAGGCCTAGTCTAATGTATTTTTCTTCTTCCAGAGACTTGAAAGCTATTCGAAAAACAACACGGGTATTACAGTTGGAAAGCACCACTTTTGATATCGCGGGATCCTGACATATCAAAACTAATCCTTGCCCTTTTCCACGCTCTATTGTAATCATATCCTCAACTATGGTTGTATCTCCACTACTGCGGCGTCTGAAGATTTCGGGTACTAGAAAACGAGCATCATCTACTATGATTAAATGTTTTAGTTCCTCAGAATTCATCCTTCTCAGTCCAGCCTGAAAGACTTGAAGCATAATGAGATTCATAATAATTTGTGTATCTTCTTTGGTTCCTCCTTGAGAAAGTAGATAACTAAAATCTATTATAACCACCTTTCTCAAAAGTTCATTTAGGCTCAGGTTGGTTTTTTCGGCGTTAAAAACTCTATTCAGAATTCCTTGGCGAAAAACGTTTAAGCGGGCGTCTACGGCAAGTATAGTGCTATCAATATAAGGTGCGGTTTGCCTATTATTCTCAGCATAATCACTCAATAATTTGCGTAACGCATCGAAGTTTCTGTACCTTTCCTCTTTTACTACCTGGGGCAACACCTCACCTAAAACCCTTGACATCTGTAGCGAAAGCTCGCCATCTACACGAAAAAGTGAGTGAAGAGTCTCATCAATGAGACCGTACAGTCTTCGAGCATAGTCCTCCGGCTCCATCTCCCCCGGATCGAATAGATTAATTTTTAGAGGCGCGAATTCACTTCCTGGACATACTACTACTATATTTTTCGCAATTTCCGGGGATAATGATTTGACAAGTCCAACGTATTCGCCCTTACTCTCAAATATCAACATAGGTAAGGGCTTCTTCCTTAGTAACTTATCAACAAGATTCATCACAAAAAAGGTTTTCCCGCTCCCCACAGTACCTAAAACCGCAAGTCCTCGTCTCAAATCTTCTGGGTTCAGCGCACAGGTAAAAATTTCCCGTTCTCTATATAACACGTAGGCAGTCGGTATTCCGGTGAAATAGTTAAATATGTTGTTTGGAGGTATCTCAAAGTCTGGATATTCGTGAGCCTCAATACCAGGAACAGGTCTTTCTGGAAAATGTGTTAGGGCTGCGAGCCGTGTACTCGCCATCTTCTCGGTTTTTCCAATCGCTTTACGCAAGACTATTTGTTTCAATTTTCCTTTTATCTTTCTTCCACTGAGAATCTTTATATCTGGACTGTAATGCGCTCCAGAGTAAACAGTAGTTAAAATATTTTTAATCTGCGTGGATCGAGTTTCTGCTTCGCCCTCGCTTTCAGTTTTGACCAAAATATATGCCGAAACCTCCCAAAAACCTGTGATATGCCCGCTTTCTCTTTCTTCTTCCTCCAATTTATCTTCATTTATTTGTAGAAGAACTTCTCCATTAGATGCTTTCAGTTTCTTATTTGTGGATCTAATCTTTTTTATTCTAGGGGGTTTAATCGCCCTGAAGTGGACAATAAAATGAGCATCCATTCCCAGTCTTGTTAAACCCCCGACTAAGTTGTCAATCTGAGAATACTTTTCATGTGGTGTGTTTTCTATCCTTCTCTTCATATGGATGACACATATCCAAGTTTCCCCCTCATTGGTTTGAAAGATTAAAAAGTTCTTTTTATTCCTAACTTTTGAATTGATATCAATAATATTAAACACTTTTTTCAGTTCGTCAAATTCTTGAATTTCGGTTTCAATGTTGGGAAAACGTGTTTCTAGGCTAATTTTTAGTGATTGGATTTTCTTCCAGGCTTCTTTAAAACATTTCTCTCCTCTAAAACCACAGTGGTGGGCATAAAAGTAAATACCAATGCCATCTTCCTGAACGTGTATTTCATAACTCGCTTCCTTAACATTTCTCCACATCGAGGTCAAGTGTTGATGTATATACCGAATAACTGTCTTATAGTCTTCCTGAATATTCTGTCTTTGCATCTTTACCTCTTCTCTTGGTATATTTAAAACCTTAAGACAGGTAGTAAAATAATAGCGAATACCTCTACCACAAATACCACGAGAAAGAACACCAAGAGAGATTCTACTAATAAAGTATAAGGAAAAACCAAAACCTAATAAAATAAGCATTACTACAGCCAGTTCCCAAAACAATTCAAATGAAGATAAAAATAAAGATAGCACCAAATAAAAATCCAGAAACATAATAATATACTTCCTCCGCAAGGAAACCCATACCCTTTAGAGGCGGGTTCTTGACAATACGGTTTATTAACGCCTACACAACGTCAACCTTCTAGAATTTCATTTTATCATATTTAAACACCCCTCGCCTTAATCCTAAAATCGTCACGAATAAAAACACCGAACCCCATGAGATTTGATTTATTTCTAGAAAAGAGTTTTCAATCTCAGTGTATGGAAACTCTCAAGATTATTTCCAAAGCAATAAGAATTAGGGTCGTTATCAAAGCCAACTTTAAAAGATTCCATAAACCTGTTTTTTCAGGTTTTATAACTAAATAGATCATAAAAATTGCTATTGAAGAAGTCAATAATATGGTTCCTACATCAAAAACAAGATGGTCAAACATTATCAAAACTCCGGAAGCATATAATGCGAGGCTGAATAGGAGGGCGTAACGCTTCCCTAAAAGAACACCAATCGTCTTAATACATGCCTCCTTATCACTATCATAATCTAAAACAGCAGTTATAACATAGAAAGCACCACCTATCAAAGAGCCGCCAAGCAGCTCATGAAAAGGAAACCAAGAAGCCCTAACCGCTAGCATGGATATGAGCAAATAATCAAACCATTCTCCGGCCAAAAAATAGAACGAAGATCCATAAACACAAAAGGAATAAACTAAAACCTGCGAAGAACTGTGATAAACAATCCAACCAGAAATAAATGGCAGAGCAAAAAGACCAACAGCATTCCAGACAACGTCAAAAGGAGCACGCATCTTCATCCGGGGATAATACGAATAAGAGATAGAAACCAAATTTCCAACCAAAACCAAAGCTGCAAATACAAAAGATACATACAAACTAATAACAAAACTAACAGCCGCACTAAAAACCGTAATAATCTTCATCTGAAAAGGAGAAACACCATGATAAACAACAGGGTTCTGATAATCCTTTCTAAAACCCTTCAAATCACTGTCCGCCGCATCCACCAAAGAATTCAGACATGAACTAGAAACCCCCAAAAGAAATACAGACAAATACGACAACAAAAACACCGGAAGAGAAAGAATCGACAAAACCAAAAACATAAAAACAGAACTATGCCTATAGAGACTCCACGAAAAAGGATCAAACAAAGACATAATACTTCCAATCATAAAACTACCAACAGGAATAAATGAAAGCACCGGACGCACAACATGATACAACCTCTTCAAAGAAGGCATAAACTATCTCCCAACCAAGCCATATCAAATATCATACAATGAAAAAAATTAATCAAGCAAACCTTTTAAACATTGGGGTAAAATCGGTAAAACTCCTTGACCGGTCCAATAGGTCTGAGTTAATGCCTGTGTCTTTTTAAAATAAAAATAAAATAAAAGTTTAGTCGGGAGGTTTAGCAGCGGAAGGTATAACCCCCGCAGTCCATGCAATCTGGATGAAAGGCTGTATTTCATTTGCCGCACCGATAATAAACAAAGTACCTTCTCTAAGAAGGTCTGACCACTTCTTCTTACCAGTAACCATATCCGTCCAAGCGTCAGCAGTAGCACGAATTACAAGGTCAGGAGCATGTGTTTCACCATCAACAAACTTCGCTTTATCCGGCCAAAAAACAATATGAAACTTCTTATCCTCTATCTCAAATGCGTGAATCCTGCCAACATACCCCTCAAGCCACTTAGCTAAAATGCCCTTCGCCGAATCACTCTTATTGATAGCATCCACCAACTGTTTAAAGCCTTTCACAATCTTACTTACATCCGCCATACAAACCCCTCAGAGCTACTTCTTAATCCATTCAATCAAAGCGTCCAGAGCCGCCTTCTTAAGAGTACCTGCAGAAAGCGTACCATACTCTTGCTCAACCTTTTTCACCAAATCATCGATATACTCATTAGGCACAACCACCACGATGTGCGGCAAATTAATCTCCGTAAACCAACGGGCTATAGAGCCAAAGAACTTTATGTCCTTGAGCCACTCGGAAAGATCCTCTTTCTTAATTTCCCTCTTACCAAGCCACTCACTCATCTTCACTTACCTCCATAAGTAATCCAATCCTTATCCAAAACCGACTCAGAGAAAACACCCTTGGTCTTAGGAATATGCTCCAATGTATCCCCAGACTTATTAAGCAGGTCGAATCCTGTAGGCCAATCAATAGCTATTCGCTGTCTCTCACCCTTTTTCCTACCAAGCACAACCCCACCGCCCCTAGTAGCCCAAAGAGTAAGCACATACTTTGCAAGTGATTCAGGCGTCAGTTCACCTTTCTTAGCAATCTCATTGAACTTCTTCTGAATATCTGCATCCAAATCAACATTTAAAGGCACCATTATCTCCTCCTTTATCTTCTTAACTCACTCCTGATATAGGGGACACCCCAAGCCTCTCTAAAGACAACTCCTTCCATCGGATACCTCGTAGGACCAAGAACCCTAGCGCTCACCGGAACACCCAAACAGAATGCAGTCAAAGGTGACCAACCCTTAGGAATACTAAAATAGTCCGCCACTGTCTCACGCCGCCTCTCATCACCAATAACAGGGAAACTATCCCAACCAGCCCCAACACCCAGCCCTGTGGCTGCAAGCCACATATTCTGTATGGCCATGCTTATTGCGGCGATGTTAATATCTTTTATTGCTCCAGGTATTGTTGGTAGGTCGTAGTAATGATCCGAGTAGCAGCATAGGATTACTGTATCTGCTGTTTCGGGGTATCTGAAGAGTGAACCGTCGAACATGCCTTCAACTGTGTCGACTCTTGCTGCCGGTGGGGTTACATACCAGAGTCGGTCTGCGGGCATTTCGAATCGTGACATTCCGAAGGCTCCCGATGAGGTTTCTTGAGCTAGGTCTGCTAAGAGCTCTTTTGATTTTTGATCTCTTATAACAATGTATTTCCACGCCTGCACATTCTCGGGTGAGGGTGCATGGCGTGCAACATCTAATATTTTCTCAATTTTCCACTCGGGTATTTTTTCTCCTACTTTAAATTGCCTAATTGAACGTCTCGTGTAAATGGCTTCGAAAACGTCCAAATATGCACACCTCCTATTCTTATTCTATTCATCCTAAGCTGTTTTACAGAGATAATATGTTTTATATTTAAGTTTCGTATACTTAGCCCGTTGTTTTCTGTTTTTTATGAATTAACAATTATGAAAAATAAGATAATCATAATGATTTATGTGTGTTTATTATCTATTTGAAAACTTGTCAGTGTAAAGTGTAGGAAGCGTTTAAAAGGATTGAAGTTAATATAAATCTAGCGAAAGATTTATAAGGAATTTATATCTTTCCAGCCTTCGGATAAGCGGCACGTTTGCGAGATTCGCCTTATTCAGGGGCTATTTCGGCACAAATCCTTGGAGAGAATGGTGTCATGGGTGGTCAGTCAACGGTAGAAGAAGCTGAATCAGAGGAGAAGGCCAAGACACCGTATAAGTGTTCTGAATGCGGAGCCACGGATGTTATCCGAGATGTTACCCGAGGAGAATTGATTTGTAGCCGCTGCGGGCTCGTAATCGATGAGCACATGATAGATCAGGGGCCAGAATGGAGGGCTTTCACTTCAGAAGAACGCTCCAGGCGCAGTCGTGTGGGTTCTCCGACTTCATACACGGTGCACGATAAGGGTTTAAGCACCATGATTGATTGGCGTAACTGTGACGCCTACGGCAAAAAATTAACCCCCAGACGAAGAGCCCAGATTTATCGACTAAGAAAGTGGCAGATCAGAACACGGGTCCACAGTTCCATGGACAGAAACCTAGCTTACGCAATGTCCGAGCTTGACAGACTTTCAAGCCAACTCGGAATTCCACACAGCGTTAAGGAAGCTTCAGCGGTTATTTACCGTAAAGCCATTGAAAAAAGCCTAATCAGAGGACGTTCCATCGAAGCCATGGTTGCGGCTTCCGTTTACGGAGCCTGCCGCATGCGTAAGGTTCCAAGGACTCTGGATGAAATCGCTAAACAGTCAAGAGTCGGACGCAAAGAATTGGGCAGGTGTTACCGCCTAGTCCTCAGAGAACTCGACATCGAAATCCCCATTGCAAACCCCATAGACTTCCTACCCCGTTTCGGCGCCGAGCTACACCTCTCAGGCGCGGCGCAGAGAAAAGCAGCTATCATTATTGAAAAAGCAAAGGACCTTGGTATCACCGCCGGTAAAGACCCAACTGGACTTGCTGCTGCATCAATGTACATTGCAGCCATCATGATTGGAGAACGCCGAACACAAAGAGAAATCGCAGAGGTTGCACACGTTACTGAAGTCACTGTTAGAAACAGGTATAAAGAGTTGGTTAAAAAGCTCAAATTAGAAGTCGAAATCTAAAACACACAATGGAAAATAGTTCTTGGCTTCACTACTCCCATATCCCCTTTCCTTTTTCTTTTCTTTTTGTTGTAAACTCTTCGAAATTATCCTCCTCTTCATCCTCTTCGCCTATCTCAACTATGAAATATCCTGAGTAATAACAGTTCTGACAGAAATAACGCGGAGGGGTAATGAAGCCAGATATGGAATCAGCTTGCCTGATTCTCCTGCTCCCACACTTTGGGCAGACCAATACTCCCCTCTTATCCACGGGACGCCTCGTAAAACTTTGAAATAAGTCTCTAATCCTCTGAAACATTTTTGCCGCCGAGAGAAGTTAATCAAAAAATGTTAAGAAACATCGATATTCTTTTCAGGGTAACCCCAATCAGTAAGAAGTTCCTTCGTGCGATACCGATGGTCACCCTGAAGTTCAATGCGATCGTCTTTAGAAGTACCACCACAGGCAAGGACACTCTTCAACTTTGTAGCAAGTTTGCCCAAATCCACATCCTTACTGTTAATACCCTCAACAATAGTGACTTCACGGGAGAATTTTCGTTTTTCTACTCGGATTTTTATTCTTTGTTCTTCTTTCACTATTTCTTGGCAGACGCAAAGGTCTTTAGGTAAACCACAAATCGGACATATCTGCTGTGCCATTACACACCATTCCAACTTTTTTGCCATTTCTAAAAAGGCAATATTCTTATTTTCAGCTTTTTTCCATTTTTAAGAACACAGTATACTTATTTAAAGTTATGTCCTTTAAAATAATGAATGTATAAAAATTGATGGGTTTGGGTAAGATGGGTAAGGCTAGTTTTATTATTGTGGACTCATTGGCTGCTGAAAGGGGTTTTAAAAGGTTTACACGGGACGTTATTGGGGCAGGTCCGAGAACAGTGGCTGGGGTGTTGGAGCAATTAGGGTTTAAATGCAGGATATCTACTACTGAACAGATTTTTAAGGATCAAACATTTTTATCCGATTTTGATGTTCTTATGTGTAGCGGTATGACTATGGATATTCCCTCAATGAGAAAAATAGTGAATATATGGAGAAGGGTGAACAATCATAAGGTTGCGATCGCTGGGGGTCCTGCTGCGGCTGATCCTTACCAGCTGTTGAGGAAAGCGGATTATGATCTGGTAGTTATATCGGAGGGTGAGGAACCGCTGGAGGAGCTGCTTGGAACTGTTTTGTCCGAGGGCCGAATGCCTGAAAGGGATGCTCTAAAAAGAATTAGGGGCTTAGCTTTCAGGATTGACGGCGGTGTAGAAGTGACGCCTCTTAGGCCTCCGGCTTTCGAGTTTAGGTATGAGCCGTCTGTTGAGAGAATAGTTGATTATCCTTATTTTCGTGTTTCGCGTGTTTATGTGACTTGTGTTAGCGGTTGTTCCAATTATCGAAGGATGCTGTTAACTCTTCCCGATGGACGAAAATGTAATCAATGCGGTTTATGCTATAAAGACAACCTTACGGACAGATACTATTGCCCAGAGGGGATTCCACCGGGCTGTGGCTTCTGCTCGGTACCCAGCCTCTTCGGACCTTCACGAAGTAGAAGTAAAGAGAACATATTGAAAGAAATAAGTGTCCTATTAAAACTCGGAGTCAGTCGGATCATACTGGGTGCAAGTGACTTTCTTGACTATCAGAGAGAAAAGTTGGTAAGCCCCCATCCCCTAACTGATCCCTGCTTTCCTGAACCAAACTACTCAGAGATCGAATCGTTGCTATCCGAAATCTCGAAAATACAAAAGGAGAAGAAAGAAAAAACCTACATATCAATTGAAAACATAAAGCCTTGCCTCTTTACAGATAAAGCAGCTCGAACTATAAGCACCTACCTACCCCATACCACGGTACATGTAGGCTGCGAAACTGGGTCAGAGACGCATTCAAAAAACATTGGAAGGCCTTCAACTCCAAATGAGAGCCTTATGGTTGTAAAGCTTGCAATAACTTATGGATTAAGACCATATGTTTACTTCATTCACGGACTACCAGGACAAACAATCGAAACCGCGAAAGAGACGGCGGAACTTATGGACAAGATGGCAAAGTATGGAGTTGAAAAAATAACCATTTATAGGTTCAAACCCCTCCCCATGTCTGCATTTGGAGACTATGAATCACCCCCTCCAGCAACAAAAAACAAAGCCAGCAAAATTATACTCGATAAGGCAAAACAGATCAATCTGGAACAAAAGAAATCACTAATAGGCAAAACAATTGAAGCAGCTGTAGCAGAAAAAACAAAACCCGGAGAATACATAGCCTACCCCCTCGAAGAGGGCCCCACAATACTATTAAAGGCAGAAACTGCTCCCATAAATGAATTAGTAAAAGTTAAAATCACAAAAGTAAAAAGCGAAAAACTAGTAGAAGCAGTAACTACATGAAACTCCAACGAGAAATATTTATTAAACTCTAATCAATACTCAACACGTGAAAAAGCGAAAAGAAGGAACCAAAAATGGTATACATATGCGGCAAATGTGGGAGATCTGTCACCGTTGAGGGCCTGGATCTTTTGGGGGGAATTAAGTGCCCTCAATGCGGTTATAGGGTTCTGTATAAGGCTCGGCCTCCTGTTATTAAGCGTGTTAAGGCTAGGTAAGTCTATTTATTCGTATTTTTAATCAAGTTTTTTAAAGACTTGGGGGAAAGTTATTTTAGGTATTTTTGTATTAGGTTTCAAAAATCTAGGTGTGTAAACGTTACATAACTGTGTGTGATGGTTTTCATGGAAGGAAAGGGTAAATCTAAAAGTGGTGGCAGGAAAGGTAAGGAAGAGAGTAGTTTGTTTGATAAGGTTTGGACTCTGGCGAATCATAGGGGTTTCGTGTTTCCCAGCGCTGAGATATATGGTGGTATAGCTGGTATATATGATTTGGGTCCTCTTGGAGCCAAGTTAAAAAATAATTTGGTTCAGGCTTGGCGGGAGTTTTTTGTTTTGAGGGAGACTAATCCTCCGGTGTATGAGTTGGATGGTTCTACGATTCTTCCTTATGATGCTTTGAAGGCTTCTGGTCATTTGGATTCTTTTACGGATCCTACGGTTTCTTGTTTGAAGTGTAAGAAGTGGATGCGTGCGGATCATTTGATTGAGGATAGTCTCGGTTTGTATGTTGAGGGGCTGTCTCCAGAAGAACTTACTAAAATAATTAGGGAGAATAATTTGGTTTGCCCTGATTGTGGGGACGGTTTGTCTGATGTTTCTGTTTTTAATCTTATGTTGGGGGTTCAGGTGGGTCCTGCGGGTGGGCAGACTGCTTTTCTGAGGCCGGAGACGGCTCAGGATATTTTTCTCGATTTCAAGCGGGTTCAGCAATCGATGAGGGCGAAGCTTCCTTTTGGTATAGCTCAGATTGGTAGATCATATAGGAATGAAATTTCGCCTAGGCAGGGTTTGATTCGTGTTCGTGAGTTTACACAGATGGAAATTGAGATGTTTGTACATCCGAGGGAGCTTGGAAGTCATCCTAGTTTTGGTAGAGTTAGGGACGTTAGAATTAGGATTTTGACAAGAGGGCAGCAGATGAAAGGTGAAATTGAACCTGTTGAAATGTCTGCGGGGGAGTCTCTTGAGAAAGGGATTCTGCCTAACGCGTATATGGCGTATTATCTTGCTAAGGAGACGCTGTTTTATAAGAGTTTGGGCATTCCTTATGACAAATTTCATTTTCGACACATGATGCCTGAGGAAACTCCTTTTTACTCTGGTGGTAATTTTGATCTTGAGGTTGAGCTGAGTATTGGAAGGAAGGAGATTGTGGGTAACGCCTATAGAACAAGCTACGACCTATCTAATCACATGAAAAAGAGCGGTAAGGATCTATCAGTAGACTTTGACGGTGAAAAGGTGGTTCCCGAAGTTGTAGAACCTTCGTTTGGAGTGGAGAGGGCTATTTACTGCATCTTGGAACACTGTTATCGTGAGGATGATGGAAGAGGGTGGAGCTGGTTTCAGTTTCCTCCAAAAATTGCGCCCTTAACCGCACTGGTGGTGCCACTTGTCCGAAAGGAACCTTTGACAGACATTTCATTTAAAACTTATGAGAATCTCAAGGAAAACGGGATAGATGTGGAATATGATGATCGGGGATCTGTGGGTAAGAGATACGCTAGGGCGGACGAAATAGGTATCCCCTTCTGTGTGACCATAGATTATGATACGCCTAAAGCTAACACTGTAACAATTAGGGATAGAGATTCTAGAAAACAAGTAGTTGTTAATAGGGACAGTTTAACCGAAACTATTTCTAAACTGGTTTCCGGCGTCATAAAATTTGAAGATTTATTATAAATTTTCCATTAAATCAGACAAGTTTCTCCATTTAGTGGGGAATAGGCATCCACCTTTTTTAATTTTTCAATTCGCTCAGCGTACTCTATGGTTTTCCATTCTTCCCCGTGAACACAGTAAATTTTTTCTAGGCCCTTAGTACGTGATATGAATCTAAAAAGTCCAGACTGGTCGGCGTGTGCACTAAATTCAAAACTCTTAACCTCTGAATTTACCTCAATTAGTTCACCGTCTGGAGGGAGCTTGATTTCTCTAGCTCCGTCTTGAAGCTTTCGTCCTCTTGTGCCGGGAACTTGGTAGCCAGTAAGACAAATGAGATTTTTTGGGTCGCCCGCTATCTGCTTTAGGTACCCAATCACCGGTCCTCCTTCAAGCATTCCCGAAGTACTGATAATAATACACGGTTCATCCAGATTAACCACTTTCCTTTGGTATACCTCAACAAAAATATCGGATTCCAGAGGACTTTGCCTCGTATATCTTATCTGTCTTCTAATCGTGGGTCGGAGATACGACCAATACAATCGGTAAATCTCATTTACTTTCTTAATCATTCCATCAATATATATTGGAACTTGAGCTAATACACCACTCCGAGTGTAGGCTTCTAGTGATAACATTACTTCTTGAGCCCTTCCCACTGCAAACACCGATACCAGGATTCTGCCACCACGATCAAGGGCCTTGTTGATTGAATCTATGAAAGCCCTTTCAACTCTCTGAAAACTAGGATGACGATCATTATGGGCCGCGTAAGTTGATTCAATTACTAATGTGTTAACCTTACCTACCGAGGGCTCCGCCATGCTTTGGGTTCGAGTATTTCTTGTAGATAAATCCCCGGTATATAGAATAACCTTATTATTCACCTTCAAACGAACCATCGCCGCACCCAATATGTGACCCGAGGGAAGGAGCATGGCCTTAATTCCTCTTCCGACATCTATTTCTACGCTATAGTTTACGTCACACGCGTGGCTTCGCACAGCCATAACATCCTCGGAGGTGTATGGCGCTTCTGCATTCAACTCTTTCCGTAATTTTAAAAAATCTATGTGTAAAAGTTCACCCAAATCCTGAGTTGGAAGTGTAGAAACTTCTGTACAATCATACTTCGAGATTATCGCTGGAAGATATCCTGAGTGGTCTAGGTGTGCATGAGTAACAAAAACAGCGCTGGGAGGATCAGATGGTTCTAAGGGATACTCTTCTCCTCCCATCCTGCCCAAATTAATTCCTGCGTCGAGCAAAATACACCGGTCATTTTTTTTGATAGAGATGCATGACCGGCCGACTTCTCTTGCTCCACCAAGAAAAGACAATTCAATACTCGTCAATAATAATTTCCTCAGCTACTTTTTTTAAATTTGGATGGCTAACTTCAATTCATAATCAAGGTATAACTTTTTGAGACTGCCCTTTTCAATTATCGTGTGATTACTTCACATCCGCTGTCAAGAACAATTAGAGTGTGTTCCGCTTGAGATACAAGGCTTCCTTTCCTGTCAGACAATACATTGTAGGCACGGAATAATCCCTTCTCTGTAAGCTCCTTAATGGCAAGCTTGAGTCCTGCCTTAGAAACTTTTTTTGCTAACCACCTTTCTGCGAATGGTAGCGTCTTGAATTCTTTTTGAACCAAACCTAAAACCTGACGTGAACCTTTAAATCTTAAAGGTATTCTAAGTGGCAACAAACTGTAGATGTAAGCATAAGGCGCCTCAGTTACGCTTCCAGAACCCGTGGTAGCGAAAGTTTCAAGAGCGTATACCTCTCCTTCCTCTATTTTGGTACCATGAGGGATCGAAATGTTTGGGATTATCTTTGAGCTATGAATAATATACTGGTCAAGCAAATGACCTGAAAGATCCTTTATCGGTCTAAAGCCGTATCCTTTAATCGTTTCTTCAATTTTTTCTCCTATTAACCTTGTTTCCGCTCCTGGTTTAATCATTTCTATAGCCGCTTCGAGAGCCTTTTCAGAGGCTTCAATTAGTTTTTCATGCTCTGGCTTAAAACTTACCGTAAAGGCTGTGTCGGCAATATACCCGTCAACATGTGTTCCGAAATCAATCTTTACCATATCATTATCGTTTATAAGCGTCTTATCATCCGATGGAGATGTATAATGCGCAGCAATATTATTGATGGAAACATTACAAGGAAATGATATGCCTACCTCTTTATTGAGCAGTTCACTCTCAATCCTTTCACAGATATCTATAATTGGAGTTCCGGGTTGTACCATTTTTCTTGCATTTTCTCTCACATCTTTCACAGCTTTTCCCGCTTTTCTATACTTTTCAAACTTGTCTTTCTCTTCTTCTGGTTCCGGTTCTTGTTTTTTTGACACTGATTCTTTTATTTTTTCATCGCTCAAGAGGGTTCCTCCTACTATTAGGTCTATAAATTTAGAGCAGAAATTATTAAACTATTCCCCTAATTTATTTCCTACGGGTTAGAATGTGTATCGAAACACAAAGTTAATGAGCAAAAAATTCATTAGAATATTAATTGAATAATTACTTGCTCAGTCCCAAATAGATGTTCAAGCCTAAATAAATTTTGGGAAGCGTAAAAGAAGTAATATAGGTTAAATTTATAGCTAATTTGAGGTCAAAAATATCACCGAACAATTAAATCTGTAGTGATTGAGATTGTCGAAAATTGATGAAATAATGAGTTTAATCAGAGACATGGAGGCAAATACGCCTGGAATTGAAGCCAGTGCTGTAGTAAGCGTGCAAGGATTGCCGATTGCGTCTGCGATGCCGGCGGAGGTTGATGAGAGTGTGGTTGCGGCTATGACCGCTGCTATGCTTAGTGTTGGTGAGCGTGCTGCGCACGAACTGGTTCGTGGGAACCTGCAACAAATATTACTGCAGGGAGATGAAGGATATATAATTATTAAGGGGGCGGGCACGAGCGCTATTATTACGGTTCTTGCCAAAACTGACGCTAACTTGGGATTAATTCTCATGGTTCTTAAAAAAATTTCAACTAAAATAGGAGAATTACTATCCGAAGAATAAGTAATCCTCATCATTAAACTAAATCGGGACTCATTTTATCTAGAAGTTTTCTTTTGGAATAACCGTTTTCCAGTTAAAAGTTGCATAGAGAATTAAAGGCTCAGACCGCCCGAATCGTTCTTCATCCGCAAGTCAGATGGACTCATCTTCATCGCCTATTATACTCTCTTGTTTTTGAATCTATAAATTCTGCGCTTTAAGAAGGAAGGGTTCTACGCATCTTACAATATCTTTGTGAACAATTTCCAGAGGCCTATTTGTTTCTATAACGGGATACTCTTTCGCTCGTGCTCTTTCTAAATAAATTCGACGCACTTCTTTTAGAAAGTCAACATTTTCAAACCTATCCCTGACTTCCTTTTTTCTGGCCAAAGCTACTTCTGGATCAATGTCTAGTAAAATTGTTAAATCCGGTTCAATTGCAAACCGGTTAATAGTTTCAATCCATTCAACCTCCAGTCCCTCAGCCGCTTGATATGCTATTGATGATTCAACATAACGATCCGAAATAACAATTACCCCCTCATTAATGAGGGGTTTTATCACTTTTTCTATGTGTTCCACTCTGTCTGCAGCAAAAAGAAGTGAATGAACCGCCGGAGAGCCCCCACCAAAATGTAGGTAGTTCCGGATAATCTTACCAATAGAGCCTTCTGTTGGTTCCTCTGTTGCAACAACCCTATAATTTTTACTTTTTATCCAATTCACCAACTTGTTGGAATGGGTGGTTTTACCAGAAAAATCAATTCCCTCTAAAACTATGAAATTTCCTTTTCTCATGGTTTCATCTCCGAATACAGAAAACATTAAAGTTTCTAAAACATATCATACAAATTAATTTTATTATGAGGAAAATCCCAGTCCAAAAAAGTAGATGATTTAAATTGACAATACAGGAAGACAAATTTAATATAACCACAAAAAAAATACAGCAAATTGATCCAAACAAACTAATCAAAACTTTATGTATTCAAGGAATGCCCGGTATAGCTAATGCTGGAAAAGGCGCCTTAGACTTTATAGCAAAACAATTCGAAGCAAAAAGGATAATGGAAATTTATTTCTCAGATTTCCCCTCCCACGTAAAAGTAAACCCCGACGGATGTCTCGACTCCTCAAAAATCGAACTACTTTATTATAGAGACAGATCACTAAAAAGAGATGTAATACTGCTAACATCTGATACTCAACCAACCTCAAACATCGGTATGAATGTCCTATCAAAATATATAGCAAACATTCTGAAGGATTTAGGTGTAACAATAGTTATCTCTCTAGCAGCCAAGCCCTTGACTTCCCCAAAAAGAAACCCCCAAGTCTTTGTCACAGCAACTTCAAAAGAATTAGTAGAATCATTTAGCCAACTGGAGAACGTTAATATTCTTAAGGAAGGGACTGTTGTTGGAATGAATGGTATAATTCCCGTTATTTGTAAAAGCTTATATGATATCGACGGTGTGATTCTACTCTCAGAGTCTTGTAAAATGCTTAACTATGATGCTACGGCATCATATGCTCTTGTGAAAGTTTTAAGATCTAAGCCCGGTTTAAACATCGATTTATCCACACTAGAACACGAAACAAAACTTCAATGGGAGACCGCTGGGAAGATAACAGAAAAGGGAATAACTTATAAAGAGGAGAAAAGGCCCGAATATATAAGCTAAAAATTAATTATCTCTACCACGAAGCCGGAAGGACTTGATTCTGTGCCCCCTATTTTCTTTTTTGCTACTTGTTTAACTTCTTAGCCTTTGTTTCTTTCTTCATCGCAGAGATTACTTTTGCTAGTTTTGCTCCTTTATCCTTTAAAACAGTTTTTTCCACGAATGTTCCTTGAACCACCATATCAGCACCCGCACGTACAACAGCGATTGCTTGCTCAGGGTTTTCAATACCACCTCCGACTATAAGAGGAATATCAATGAGGGAGGCAACTGTTGAAATCATTTCTAATGGTGCTTCATGTTCTGCCCCAGATCCTGCCTCTAGGTAAACCAATTTAAAACCAATGTACTTGGCGGCCAAAGCGTACGCAGCGGCTATCTGAGGTTTATTGCGGGGGATGAGTTGAGCTTCACTCATATAGCCAGCAGTGCCGCCAGGCTCTAAAACTAAATACGCCATACCTATCGGTTCAAGTTCAAACTCTTTAACAGCCCGAGCCCCAATTAATTGGGCTCGAACAATATAGTATGGGTTTCTTGAGTTTAAAACGCTCATAAAAAAAACTGCATCTGCATATTTAGAAAGCCCACCAACAGTTCCTGGAAAAAGTATTACAGGTAGCTCTGTTTTCTCCTTTATTTCTTTAACTGTGTCATCCAAAAATCCGTAAGCGGTTGACCCTCCTACCATAAATGCATCCGTTCCAGCTTCAGCAGCGTACTTAGCAATAATACCCGCATCCTGAGCTGTTTGCTTTATCGGATCAGGGTCTATCAGTGTTAGGTGTACTGCCAAATCATTATTAATGATATTCATCAAGTAATCCCAAACTTTCGTTTTTGTCATTGCGACGCCTTCTTTTTAATTTGTAGTTTTTGGTTAACAGCTTTAAAGACCAATTATAAATAGGTAAACCATTTTTTTAAACCAAAATTGCTGAGTGAGGGATTCATAGACTAATCTTAATAGCCATTTAAAAATTTTTGCTTTCTGTAGTTTAAATGCTTTAACAAGCCTCAAAGAGCAACAGAATTTATGACTTGGAATATGCTTTCTAAAAAAGATATTCTTTTTCTCCGCCTAGCCAGCCGAATTCCTCCTGAAGTATAGTAAAAGCTGCCTGAGGTGGAATTATTCCTCTCTCGGTAATAATGAGGTCTATGTATTGTGGCGGGGTAACGTCGAAGGCGGGGTTTAAAACTTTGGGATTTCCAATTTTTTCCAACTCTTCTCTGTCAATCACTTCTTCTGTATCTCTCTCTTCTATCTCAATCAGCTCACCTATCATTGTTTCAGAACTAAATTTGTAAGTTTCGGCGGCTACAAAAAACAGTGTTCTAGACTCCTTAGCCACTAAGGCAACGGTGGACGTACCAATCTTATTTACCAAGGCACCGTTTGAAGAAATAGCGTCAGCACCTACAATTGCGGTATCTATCTTATTCATGTAGAGTCGGACCGCGTCATCAATTATGAGAGTTACATCTATTCCAGCATCTCTTAAAATTTTGCAGGTAATATGACCTTGAAATTTGGGCCTTGTCTCTGTTGCAAAAACCTTAATATCCTTATTTTGGTTGGCGGCATTCAAAATAACTGATAAAGCCGCCGAGCTATTGCAATGTGTTAATAATACATCTCCTTTCTTTATTCTTTTTGATCCTATTTCTCCAATACGCTCCACCGCTTTTTGCGAGTTTACCATGAATTCTTCAGCTGCCTTTTCCACGGTCTCTTTTAATTCTTCTAATGTAGGGTTTCTCTTTAGTTCATCATTTACTTTTTTAGCAACATATCGAATACCATTAGGAAGAGAAACTGCGGTTGGACGAGTGTTAATAACCATCCGAGCTGTATATCTCAGCTCTTCCAAGAGTTCTTGAACGTTATTCGCTTTAGAATTCAGAACAGTTATTCCAAGAGTTTTTACAGCTGCTCTAGCAATTTCTCCTGCTCCTCTTATTCGCATATCCTTTATGTCTCTCGCAATCTGAATAACCTCATCAGGAATCACAAAATCAACTCCACCAATCTAATTTACAAGAGTTTATTTTTAATTTTCTGCTTTTTATTAGCTTTTAGAGTAGATTTTCTATTTGTTAGAAATAAGTTTTTGGAAAAAGTTCCAAATTATTGAAAATTTTAAGAAAAGACGCTTTTCAAAGACATTATTTAATTAAGAGTAAATAATCTATAAGAAGCAATAAGGATTAAGAACCTTTTCATAAAAAATAACTCTTTAACAATTTTTATTTGGAGAATAAAAATACAGAAGTAATGAGAAGAGATACTAAATGGGTATTATGTGGGTTTCTTTTTTTGTTTTTATTGCTAGATAACTTTCTGTTTTCAATATTCCATTTATTGCTCTTAGTTTATTTGTTATAAAATTCCTTACTGAGTTAATATCCTGACATCGAATTTTCATAAGAATATTTTTTTCGCCGAATATGAGGTGTAATTCCAGAATTTCTGGAAAAGCTGATAATTTATTAATGATATCTTCTTCCTTTGATGGTTCTACAGTTAACATTATAAAAGCCAAGTATGGGAAACCAACAGCATCAGGATTTATGATGGTTGTAAAACTTTCGATAACCATTTCTTCCTGAAGTTTTTTGACTCGGTTATATAGTGTAGGCTCAGAAATTTTTAGGTCTGTGGCAATCTTCCTGAAAGGTCTCCGAGAATCTTCCTGAAGAAGTTTCAAGATTTTTCTATCAATATCCTTGACCGTCAAAATCGCCACCTCACTTATAATTTATTAAGCAACAAACTCATCATAAAACTATGTTTTTTCTTAAAATATGTGTAGCATTACAACAAAATTACACAATATCTAATTTATTTATCGCAAAAATACCTTAAATATTTTGCGAAGTTTTATAATTTTAACTATTTTTAATTAAACCTTTATTAGCATCCCTTAAATAACCCTAAGAAATTTAATTATAATTCTAAAACGTCTAAATCCTTTGCCAGAATAATTTGTCCTTTGAAAGTTTTTGTAGCTTGATCGATGAGAATGGATTCATTACCTTCGAAAATACCCGGCCAGTGAACTAGGGCCAAAATTTTAGCATTAGCCCTGGAAGCTAATAGCCCTGCATCACTAGGTGTACTATGATTCAGCGTATGAGCCAGATCTGAAAGTTCATCAGGAAATGCCGCCTCATGGATAAGTAGATCACAATCTACAGCTAACTCTGCCAAATCTCTAAAAGGCCCGGTATCCCCTGTGTAACAGATGCTTTTTCCCATTCTTTCTATACGATATGCGTAATTCACAGGATTATGAACCGTAGTTTTAATGCGAATATTCTCCAAAAAATTGGGAATAACCTTATAATTTATCTTAAAGGTTAACCTATCAAGTGGAGTGTATCCTAATCTCAATAAAGATGTTACTTGGTTTTCAATGTATTCCGGACCTGTTATTGTGAGTTCTTTAATTCTTCTATTAACTAGCCACATAGCCCACAAGAGAGAAATTATACCATTAACATGATCTGCGTGTCCATGCGAAATCAAAATATTATCTATTTTCGATAAATCTCCCAAAATCGAAAGAAGTTTTTGAGTAGTTCCCTCCCCACAGTCGATAAGCAGATCCTCATCAATTAGTATAGCTGAGTTTGTTCGAGTTTTTGTAATCATACTTCCAGCAGTTCCTAAAAAGGTCACTCTCAAAAAATCACCAAGAACATTATCGACTATATGGCTTTTTTAATTTTCACAATAAAATCCTTTTGGGTATTCATCATGAAAAATAGCTGCCCATGATTTTAAAATACCTAACATTTTTAAAAGTAAAATTCCTTAATATGATACATACATCAAATGAAAAAAGCAAAGGGAAAGCGAAATTAGCTATCGTAAATACTGCACTTTTCGAAATATATGGATATTGTTAATTTCACGGATAGGAAAAGGTGGTTGCAATGGAACCAGTTAATGAGTTATCTAATCTATTAGAAGAAATAGTTAAAGATAAGGTTATAAAAGGTATAATCTTGACTAGTAAAGAGGGGAGATCAGAATCGACGGTGATCCTAGAAGAATCAGTTAATAAGAATAAGCTAGCTGCCGGCAGTGCTACTTTACTTGCGATTTCATCTCAGATGATTGAGAAACTGCTTGACCAGACTACTGACTATATTCTTTCATTTACCCAGAACAATTTGATTATAACTTTACCTGTTGCCTCCGGCATGGTTCTTTCAGCACTCCTCGACAGAGAGAAGGCTGAAAGCAAAGGTGTTGAAAGTTATATTACCAAAATTCAGAATGTTTCCCAAAAAATGGCTGAGATAATAGAACTCTCGGAATATCCTAAAAAAGGGTTATTTATAAATGTTAAAAATGCAATACCCGAAGCCAAAGCAATCGCTATTCTTACCAAAGAGGGGATACCTCTTATAGTGCACCCCGCAGAAGAGGGAATAACTCTCTCAGGGATGATTAGCGCTATATTCTCAATAAGTAGCAATATGATCTCTAATGATAATAGCGATTACTCTATCGTTGCCGGTAAGGAGGGTATGATAATTACACAGCAAATCGATGACGATAGGTTACTGGCGGTAGCGATACCAAAAAAGGTGAAAATAAAAGACATTATAACAAAGCTTAAAGAGGCTGTAAAAGAAAGTGAAACATAACCTATTGATTTGGAGGGCTCTACTTAGCCTTGGATGAAAAAGGCTCCACCGTTCTTGTGTTAGGATTTAACGCTAGACCTATAGCTGCTTCCGCAAAAAGACTAGGACTAAACGTTCTGGTGGTGGATTACTGGGGAGATGCTGACATCTACAAATACGCGGATAAAGTCTTAGTCGTTAGTGAATTACTCAAAGAAACGAAAATCGAAAAAAAACACACAAATCTTTTTTTGGAACTCGCCCAAGAATTAAAGGAAAAAAATCAAATCGATTTCATTCTAATAGGGAGTGGTTTTGATGACCAACCCCAAATGTGGGAAAGCCTCAACAAAATGGCACCAGTAATCGGTAACAATCCGAAAACTCTCAGAAAATCAAGAGATAAAATGAAGGTTTATAGTGAAGCAAAAAGGTTGGCTATCCCTTGCCCAAATTCAATTATAGCAAAAGATTCAGAAGACGCCAAAGAGGCAGCAAAATTAATGGGCCTACCCGTAATAGTAAGACCAACAAAGGGAGGAGGTGGACATGGAATCCACTTGGCAAAGAATCTAAAAGACGCAGAAAAAATATTTCAACTATTGTCAAACCAAAGAAAAATAATGATCCAGGAATATGTCAAGGGAATTGATGCCAGTTGTTCTCTCCTCTCAAGCGGCAAGTCGGCATTGGCGGTCTCAGTCAACGAACAATTAATTGGTATTCCTGAGTTAGGCGCTAAAGAGTTCATCTATTGTGGAAACGTCGTGCCGCTAACAGCCAAAAAACAAATTTGCGATAAAATAAAAGTATGCTCTGAAACACTTTGCAAATTACTAAACCTAGAGGGCTCAAATGGAATAGACTTTGTTATTCACAAAGATGAACCGTACTTAATGGAGATAAATCCCCGTTTTCAAGGTACACTAGAGTGCGTGGAGATGGTAACCGGATTAAATATGGTTGAAGCACACATAAAGGCTTGCCAAGGAATACTCCCCAAAAAGATCACCCCGAACAAAGGATACGCTGTGAAAAACATTTTATATGCAAAACATGACTTTGTAATGCCTGAAATTACCATCCCTGAGGTCTGTGACATCACCAAACCAAGAACTATTGTAAAAAAAGGTACCGCCATTTGTACGATTCAAATCCTTGAATCCTCAAAAAGTAATGCTCTAGTAAAATCAAAAAGAATATCAGAACAAATCTACCAGCAATTTAGAAAAAACAAAATTTAATTAACTCTTATTAAATAATCACAAAAACGGTGAATCATTTTAACTCGATAATTCATTGATTAGCTCTTTTAACCTTTTCTTTGTAATATGAGAGCAAATCATCCACGGAGTCTTTTACTGAGACCTTTCCAGTTTGAATATCTTGCATCACTTTGTCAAAAACATCATCGGGAGCTTTCTTTCCTGTTTCACCAAAAATTTCATCTAGTTTTAGCTGAAAATCTGCAAATCGGTCACGGTCTCCGTCCCAGTTTTCCAAATTACCATAAGTTTTGGTAAATTCTTGACTTAGATCTTGGAGTTTATCTTTTACCATGTCATCTCTGTCCGTGTAGGCAGCCAATATGATGTCGTCTTTTATTACGTATATAAATTTTTTATCGTCAAGTAGCACGCTTTCTATGTTGCAACCGCTTATGCTCCTACCAAAAGAGAACATAGCGCTTAAAAATCCAGATACAAGATGCTCGTCGGTTTCCAGGCTTCCGTACTTACGATGAATTATACATTCTCCACTCTTCTTTAATAAGTAAAAATTATGAATCATATACTTCCACCTGGATGAACCGCATTCAATTATAAATAGTGCCTAATACATTAATAAATATTGCGTTTCAGTTGAGAAACATACATTAATAGTGCATTATAAATGTGATTTTCGCAATTTTAAATGCTTCATAGTATGTATAGATTAATAAAAATTTAGAAAAATTGATAAAATACTTTGTTAACAAAATCTCTTAAAGGTACCACATACTGATTCTAAACTTATTTGAGTTATTTAAAATGAGTTAGTACCCCCCTGCTGAGATAAAAAATGGAATTGAAAATATCCGAGTCAAAAAAATGTATAAAAAACAAATTATCTCAACTTCAAGGTGCGGGGTTCCACTCTGTAGAAATTCATAGAATTACATAGAGTTGGGGCTTCATAGTATCATGCGGCGGCATCGCGAGTTCATCAGCCGCCTTCCACTCCGCCCCATTCAGGGTGAACCCGCTTCCCACCTTCACGGATTCACGTCTCTGCTTCTTCACCAGCGCTCCTGTGGGTGTTGTCGCCAACATCGTGTGGGGTGCAGGAGGGGTCTCACGATCGAGCGGAAGAACGTGGTCGGGTGGGGAGAATTTGCTTAGTGTTCAATTTGAATAGAAATTTAATTTGGAAATTATTTTAAGATTTCAATAAGTTCATGAAGATTATTTATGACAAAGTCGGCTTTAACCGTAGTTTTGATTCCTGAACGTATTATTACGGCAGTGAAGGTGCCTGCCCTTGCTCCAGCAATTATATCGGTATCTTTGTCTCCCACTACTAATGACTCTTTAGGTGTGCTGTTTAATTTTTTGACGCATTTGAGAATTCCGTAGGCTTCTGGCTTTGCATTTTTTTGATCCACAGTTCCCAGAGCAACGATAGAATAAAAATACTTGGCTAAATCGAAAGCGTCTAATTCCAAAAGTGCTAGTTTCACTGGAGTGTTAGTAACGATTCCCAAAGAGTATTCTTCGGCCAAATCTGCAAGAGCGGTAATATCGTCGTATGGTTTGATTTCTTTTGTATCTATAAGCCTTTGGCGTGCTTCTAAATCTCTCCTATCAAATACCTCCCAAAAATCCTTTAGATTTCGCACCCCCCACGATTTTAAAATCTTCTGATAATCCTTCCCGCTGTCCCATAACCGATCCCTTTGCTCCCGACTGGGCAGTTCACACCCAATTTCCATAAGTGACTCCACAAGCAACCGATCAAAGAAATCCCCATCAGGTACATCCAAGAGTGTGCCATCTAGATCAAAAATAATTGCTTTAATTTTCTTTCTCATGGTTCAAGTCTCCCAGGGTTTAGTCTAAAAAATTGTTAATAATTAATTGTTTTTGAATTTTATTTTCATAGGTGGGGATAACCTCTTGGAGGCAAATCTGGGTCTCTTAATGAATTTTTGTATTTAAAGTTTGCAGTCCCATCCTAATTTAATCATTAAGAATAAAAATGAAAATAATAGAGGGATTAATTTTTGGTTAGTTTTTGACTTGGCTAGATTTGGTTTTCCACCAGAGAATCAGTATGTATATTGCAGCTGCCAAATAGGCTAATGCCCAGGGAGTGCGTAGAACAAGTTCTTCAAGAGATGTTGGTATTGAGTATGCGTGAATTATTCCGATTAGTGCCAGTGGCGCTGACACTGCAGCAAATATGAAAGCTCTTCTAAAACGTCTATGGTTCAGGTCTGAAGTTATGCTCCCCCAGATTAGTCCTATTGTTGTTGCTCCAAGTCCGAGGAAGAGGATTCCATACCAGCCGAAAGTGGCACTTGAGTAGCTAAAAGTTTCATTAAACACATAACCGTAAAGACCTAGAAACTGGCCAAGGGGGATTCGTATTGGTATGCCTGCAATATCTATGGTTATGAAATATAACTGGTAAGGTGTTGTTGCTGTGCTCATTAATGCTCCGGTGTAAGCGTTTTTAAAATTGTTGGTTATTATTAGAGCTAAAACTGTGAATAAATGCGGAATCATCGCAAGCATTACAGCGAATAAATCCCCCCAGATTATGAAGTCTGGGCTGTTCATTTTTTTGTTTTGTTCATAGACTTCCTTAAAGGCTTGGACTACAATTAAGCCTCCGATTACCAAAAGTATTGGAACGGTAACATTTGCTGGAATAACCATGGGTACTAGGAACAGAATTCCACACCAAACTAGTGCTGCAGTAATGATCCCGTGCAGGAGAGAGTATCCAATTCCCGATCCCATTCTAACGTAGCTTGCCGATCCCACGTAGTTCACTGTGGGTGTCCAGCTTCCGAAGGGTGTTCCAAGCAAACTACTGCATCCGTCTATGAGCATAGTGGTCTTTGCAGAGTATCCGTATTTATCACACCAAAGTTGTAATATCTCCGGATCCTCTATTCCGAACTTGTGGGCCATTTCGAGATTTCCTGATTTGTTGTTGGCGTAGCTCTCTAAACTGTCGTAAATTTGGAACGGAACAATAACCGCTATGACCATTGGTAGGGCCTGTAACCCTCGGCCCAGAAGTTCGGGTCTTAGACCAGGAAACATAAAAGTGAAGGTCTGCGGATAAACAAACTTTGTGAAATCTTGTCCAAAAAATACTGCGAGTGGAAATTGGAGTGGAAATAGTGGATCCACGCCACCCCAAATCTGAGTCCACATCACTCTAAAATAGTAAAATGGGTCACCAAAGAGGGTACCGCGTCCAAGCCATAAAATGTTAATCACTACAAGGGTTGATCCAACAATTATTGCCAAAAGATTTGTGGGGATTTTCTTAAAAAGTCTCAAACGAGATATTATTCCGGCTAATAAAATAAATAGTACTACAAATCCAATCGTGGGTGAAAGGTAAGGCCATCCGTTGAGGGCTCCATAGACCCCGTTGACCGGTCCTCCGGCTATAAAACCTAAATAATTCAGGATGAGCCAGGCAAAGCCTATTCCGGCAATTGTGCCTAGTACTCCCGCTGTGGGTATATGCCTCCTTATGCGCTCTATTAAACCAAATGCGATAATAATTTCGACAATTGAACTGAGAATGTTAGCTAAAATTGCAATAGAAACTGCGGTGTATAAATCAAATCCTAAGGTTGTCTGAGAGAGACCTATTATTACACCCAGAAATAGGAACAGTCCGGGTGCACTTATCCCAAAGGGTAGTGCAGTATATTTTTTTCCTGTTTCCATGGTTTTTTTGTACGCGTAGTAACTATAAGCAAAATTTCCGATGAGAACTTGTAATGCACATGCACCTAGGAGAGCAGAAATCACGCCCCAAGGCTTATGAGGAAAGAATATTTGAAGTTCTGGAGGCAAATAATAGCCTTGGGGAATAATCACTGGGATTTGGGTTCCATAAAAATTGATGGTACCAATTAGATTAGTTGGAGCGACGTATATTCCTGTTAGGGCTGAGAAGTACCAAGCGGGAATATACTGTAGGCTCCAAATAACTGGGAGTAAACCAACAAGCAGTATGAATAGGGTAAAGTTGTCTGCGAATAGGGCGATGGCCCCGTTAATATCATCTCGTTTCCAAATTTTAATTGATCCCCTGTTGAAGATGCTGGAAAGGAAATCTTTAACTGAGGGTTCGCCCAAGGGAGCTATTTCTGGAAGCGGCAATTTTTTCCTAGTTTTATTGGAACACAATTTTTCCACCTTTATTTTCTACTTTTAAAAATATATTAAGAAGAGTCAGAAGTCTAAAATAAACCTTAGCCTTATCGAGGCTCTGCATTTTACATTTCTAAAAGCTTTCCTTCAGCTATTTCCAATTTGATGCCTTTTTTTGTAGTTGTTTTACCTATGATTTGAGCTTGAGTTCCAGCTTTCTTACAAATTGATATTACCGTTTCAGAGCTTTCTTCAGGTGTAACAACGACAAAACCGACTCCCATGTTAAAGGTTCTGTACATTTCATGGTCATCAATGTTTCCCGCCTGCTTAATAGCCTCGAAAACGGGTGGTGGTTCTGGTAACTGGTCGAGATACATTCCGATTTTTCCATAACAGATTCTTTTAAGCTTTGAGAATGCTCCTCCGGTTATATTTCCAAGGCCGTGTACCTCCGCCTTTTTCAGAAGTTCTAAAATTTCCCTAACATAAATTTTGGTGGGTTCAAGTAAGGCTTCACCTACACTCTGACTCGAATTAGGCATAGTGTCAAACACATTAAATTCCGCTTCATCCAGAAGTGCTTTTCTTGCTAGAGAAAGGCCATTTGAGTGGATTCCGCTACTTTGCAGACCAATCACCACATCGTTGGTCACGATTTCTTTGCCCGTTATCACCTTATCCTTAAAAACCACCCCAATACTCATAGCGGCTAGATCGAATCCTTTTCCCTCAACAGCTCCCTTTATTACACCAGGCATTGTGGCGGTTTCCCCACCCAGTATCGCCATCCCCGCCAGCTCAGCCCCCTTAACAAGCCCTCTAACTATCTGCTCAATCATTTCAGGATCCGATTTCTCTACCGCCAAGTAATCCACAAGAGCTAAGGGTTCAGCACCAACACAAATTAAATCGTTTGCATTCATGGCCACGCAGTCAATTCCTACAGTATCGTATTTATCCATTAGCTGAGCAATCAACACTTTGGTACCCACCCCGTCGCTGTGCACAGCTAATGCCCGTCCTGAACCAATGTCTATTAGATTCGCGTAATGGCCGTACTCTCCCACTACTTCACCAAATTTTCCACGTCTAAGTGTAAAGGTTTTTTCAATCAATTTACCGATAATTTTATGGCTTTCATCCACCTTAAACAGATCTACTCCCGCATCCCGGTATGTTAAACCCTTTCTTTTCAATACACACACCTAACTAGAAAAAGCAGTTTTTTTATAAAAATTTAGCTAAATACAACCCTTTTTCAAACATGCCAAAATCAAACTTTTCAAATCATATTGGCAGCCATCCTAGTGAATATTAACACAGCAACTATTGCGATGTTTTCCCAAACAATCCCACCATACGCTGGATTTAGAGTGGTGTAAATAAGAGAAAGGGGGAGAGTTATAATAAAAGGTATTGTAGAAAGGGTCAGGGAGATCCATTCAAAAGAGATTGCTATCATGATAGAATCAATCAACCATATTAACAAGATTTTCTGTAAACCCTCCTCTACGAATCCGCTTGATAAATTTATAGTGTTTATTGATTGAATAACTAGAGGCATCTGAACCAGAATCACCAAAACTAGAAAAATAACAGCACTGAGAATTCTACCTGCAATTCTCGCCAAAGATAACTACCACCAGAATATAATCATAAAAATAATATAAAAAGCCCTCGAAGTATTCTATAATTTTTAGTTTCTTTTTTTAGAGTTTCAAAAAATTTAATGTTAATATTAAGAAAATTTTTGAATCAAAAATAAATTTTAATAATTATAGAGGATTATATTCATAAGAGAGTCTACCCTAATATAACAAAGGGCATGTAGCTGCCAAAGGAAAAAGTATACAAATATATATTTTCTTTAGCCACAAAATTCTTATTTTAAGAGCGACAAATCTCTACATAAGACTCTACGTGAACCCACGGGGGACTTCCCGATGTCCCGTCTGCGGTGAGAACTTGAAGCACCCAGCGTGGGGGATAAATAAGTCGCTGCAAAACCTGCGGCGTAGACCTGCCACAGGGACAGGCTCGCCAGTCTGGCGACAATCCATGGCGGTCTGCGTCTGTGCGGCTTCCCGTTTACCGTGAGTGCGGACGCCTCTTGGCAGGCGTTGAAGAATGAATACCTGTACACTGGTGGCAGGTCTGACGCTACCAGAGCAGGTTGGACTGAGCCGGCCAACGCTCCGAATGGAAACGCGGTATAGAAATATACACATTTCTAGAAACGGAAAACAGTAGGGGAAGAAAATATGAGTAAACTCGAGGTAAGGCTTTGTTCGAGTTGTGGGAACGCGTTCTTATCTAAGCACGAACGCTGTCCAAATTGCGGAAAACCCTACGTCTCCGAGTCAGAAACTAGAATCCAGAGCAGAGAATCAAACTTATCTAGGAATGAAGCAACACTAGTTATCCCATTAGCACGAACCTCTACTCGTTCAAAAAAGAAGGAAACAGCCTTCATTCCCAGTAGAATAATAGAGGAACCGAATTTGTGGAAAAATTCTGAATCTCTAGATTTTCCTGGAACTGGTTTTTCAATAAATATTGTAAGTTCGAAGAATGTGTTCCAATACGAGATAAAAAACCTTGGAAACGAATTTCTAGGATTCGCGGAGTGCGAGAACACTTCACAAGGATTAATAATGCGAGTCCGGGATACCAAAGGACTAGTTATCGGTAGGGTTGAAGGAAATCCACAATACACAAAGTATACTCTAAAAGACCGCTACAACAAAACAATAGGAACTATACAACAGCAGGGCGTCCTAAAACAGAGTTACATAATAGAAGACCTCGAGAATAAACAAACACTCAAAATCAAGGGAGACCCCACAAAAAAGGAATACACACTAGTAAAAAATGGAAAAAGCTACGTAACTGTGCTAAAAACTTCACCTGAAACATACAAGATGGAAATAAAAAACAAAATCGATAACAGAATCCCCATACTCTCCTCAATAGTCATAGATGCTGCTCAAAGAAAAAAATAATACAATAACAAACGCGCAACAATCCAACTAAAACCACTCCAAAATAGAGAACACCCTCACTCCAAAAAGAGCAATTATTATTGTCTCGCCCAAAAATGGTTCCATCAAAAAGGTTTTATCCCCACAAATTCTAGACAACATTCTGAGTCTGGTATTCATGTATTTCTTTAGTGTTATCCTCGTCTTATTAACTTTCTAATACCTCTTTTTCCACAATAAACGTTGCGACTAGAACTTACACTAAGAGAGAGGGCGCTCAAATGTTTAGAAATGTACTGAGAAGAAACGGATTCTGGTGCAAAAGATCAAGCGGAGGAGACCTATTCCTAAAACATGATTCAACTTTCGGAGGAATATACGTTACCATCCAAAAAAAATCAGCGATACTAAGAATGGAAGACCGAGACAGCATACACATCTTCAAGAGCGCAAAACAGTTAGAAGAGTACCTCAAAGGATTAGAGGAAAGAGAACCAACCTCAATAACCTACAGAAAATGAATACACACCAATGATCCCAAAATCAAAAAAGCTCCGCCAAAAAGTTAGCATCCTTACATTACAAACTGTAGAGTTATACCTTAAACATCAACTCATCAACCCCCAACCGAAAGTTCACTATCACGCCATGAATTGTGATTTTTCAAAGTGCATAAGCACAACCAAATATCTTAAATTTATTTCCTTTACATTTTTTATTTAGGTGAAAATTTTTTGGATGTGGCTAATTCTTACATTGATAGATTTTTCGAACTATTATTACAAGCCTTCGAACTCAAAGAATCAGGATTGAACATCCTTGAAGACTCTCTCTGGTTCGTAGACAAAATCATAGAGAAAACCATCAACCAAGAAGAAAAGGAAGCCTTCTCCCTAATAAGAGAGGCTGTGGACTCCTGGATGCAAAGCATAAGAATACGAAGAAAATGGGGAAAGGTTACGAGCTATTCCCCCCTAGAAACCACATATTGGAAAAAAGCAGCCGAAACATTTAGTATTCTGAAAAATGAAAACCTCGCTGAACTAACCCTAGCCATCGATAAACTCAGAGAAGCTGAAAACAGTCTAATGGTCGACGACCCCGAAAGAGCAATTACCCTTTATTCCGAAGCTGAAGAAAAACTCGAAAAACTCGAAAAAAAGGCTACACTCACTGCCAGAAGAAGAAAACTAAACATACAAGCAGAGATTCTTTACACAAAACAAGAATTCCAAAAAGCAGCCGAACTCTACCTCCAGATCGCCGAGATTCTAGAAAAAACAGGGCTCCAAGCCAAAGAACCAGCATTAATCAGAGCTCAAGAACTACTAGTACTCCACGAGGGAAGCAAAGAAAACTGGAAAAAAGTATCCGAACACCAGATGGAGATAGCCAAACTCTTAAGAGACACGGACGAAGAAGAGAAGGCTCTCATCGCAGAATACTACGCCCACTCAGCTTCCGCCAGAAGCGCCGAGGAACAAAAGGATTGGAACCTCGCAGCAAAAAACCACCTAAAAGCCTCAGAAATACTACAAACAATCGGAAGCCCAGTCAGCGCCCTATACGCAAAACTAAACCACCACATCTGCAGAGAAAAAGCAGCAAGAAAATCTCCAGAATGGCTGGAAGAGGCAGAAAAACTCGTTGAAAAAGCCCGCACAGAAAGCGGAACAAACCCCAAAGACCTAGAAAACAAAGCAAAAGAAATACTCACACAAATAGAACAAGAAAAACAAACCAAAAATTAATCACCACCCATCGAATCTTAAAATCCGCTCCGAAACCTAACAAAATAAACACCCAATCAAAACCTCTCAACCACCATTTTCTTTTAAGACATCAAGCAAAACCCTAACCACCAAATTTTATAAATTCCATTTCCACAAAAACAAAAAAGAACCCACAAAAAAAATCAAAATTCCAATTAACCCGTTATCCCTCCAAGAAAAGTTTCCACAATCTCGAAAAATCTAACCCACCAAAATACTTTTCAACAAAGCTAGGTAATATATCTTGAGGGTATACCCATTATAATAGTGCACAGCGAGTATAAGGCTAGCGATGACCTCGTGTTTCTGTAATGGGTAACACCAATACCCTCACCCTTAATTTAAAACCCAAAAACGACTGTTTCAAAGAAAGTTAGCCAATACCCTGCCAAAAAAAATAATCGAAACCAAGCATATGTACCAATCGATACAAATATATGAAAACAATCCCATAAAATAAAATAGTGACTGGAAAGCGACAACAAATTACTGATTTTAAGAGACCAACCCTTTTAAATAAAGGAAGTATTGCCATGAAAATGTGCAGAAAAAGAACAAAAAACCTCATTCTGCTCATAACAGTAATACTAGTTCTCTCAGTCTCTCTGTTACTCGCATTCAACCAACAACCCATAACCGGTAACACGTTAACAATCCCTACACAGCCAACCAGCCCAACTGGTACAACCAGCCCAACCAGTACAAACTCCAAGATGGGAACCCACCTACAACAACTACTACAAACCTCCGACCCTTCAACTGAATACGAGATGATAATCTTCTTTGAAAAAACAGTCAACTACACCCAAGGAATAAACCTGCTCAAAAACCTTGAAGACTTCGAAATCCTCTCAAACTACACCATACTCGACGGCGTATGCATAAAAGCACCCATAAGAATGGCTGAAACCATAGCCCAACAAAACTACGTACAGTCAATAACCTACAACGAACAAATAAAACTAGCACCCAACCAAATAACAACAGACGAAATACAAGCCAAAGACACCAATGTCAACACGGCCATAGGAGCCACCACACTCCAAAACCCACCATATAACTTGAACGGAACAGGAGTCGTCGTCGCAGTTCTAGACACAGGAATAAATCCTCACACTTACCTAGACGGAAGCCGTATAATATGTAATATGACTTTTACTGGGGAAGCGACAGCTGCAGACCAAAATGGCCACGGAACAGCTGTAGCAGGAATAATCGGAGCATCAGGCGGTCCTGCTAAAGGAGTTGCACCGGCAGTAGAATTCCTGAATTTGAAGGTATTAAACGCATCTGGAATAGGAGAAAGTGACTGGCTAACAAAAGCAATAGACGAGGCGTTGAATGGTACAGTGCATCCTAAGGCGGATATTATCTCACTGTCTTTAGGTGATCCAGAGGGTACCTCCAATGATCTTTTGAGCAATGCAGTCAACGATGCATGGATTAACGGCACAATTGTGGTAGCCGCTGCTGGTAATGAGGGCGGAGACGGTTGGAATATCTATTACGAAACGATAAATTCTCCAGGACTAGGAGCTTACATCATCACTGTTGGCTCATTAGGTGGTTTTAATTATGGTTCAGTATCCTACTTTTCCAGTAGGGGACCAACAGATGATAATAGGTCCAAACCCGACATAGTAGCTCCAGGGGAAAACATATACACTCTCAAAAATGATGGTAGCGGTTATAGATTTTTCAGCGGAACCAGCGCTTCCACTCCTGTGGTGTCTGGCGCGATGGCTCTACTGCTTGATGATAATTCTAATGTTTCTGGGATTTCTCCAAACACCACCAAAGCCGCGATTATGATGACCGCGAATGACCTAGGATTGAATCCATTCTCGCAAGGAGCAGGATTAATAAACATTTATAGGGCGTACAACTATTTGCAAGGTTATTACAATGGAACTAATAGTACGCTGCCTCTCATAATAACTCCTATAAGGGCTATTACACCTCCTATGACACTCAGCAATGTATCTGACACAATTTTCAATCTGACTATTATTGTGGGGAATATCAGTGGTCCTCCGATCACTGATGTGTATTTCAGTGTGAGTGGCAATGCCAGTGCTTTTATTACTACTCTCCCTGCCCCAATCAACGGCACTCTTAATGACACACAAATTTTTGTGCAAATTGGCTTTAGAGTTCCCCCAAATATGTCTGCCTCTGATTTCTCTGGAACTCTCATGTTTTTTAATGTAAGTGGAGAAAGTTTATTCAATATTACATTATCTCTAACTAGCGAGATACCTTTATGGATTTATCTGCTACCTTTGTTCTTCCTAAGCATCTACCATCCCGTGAATCTTTGGGCTATCAGTTGCATCGTGGGAATAGCGGCAGTTGCAGTGATTGCCTTAGTTGCCATCGTTCGGGCTGGGCGCAGAAAACCAAAACCTCCACCAGAATTTTTTGAGTTTGGGCAGGTTGAAGGACCTCCTCCATCGCCCCCGCCACCACCAGAACCTGAACCGGACTGGTTCACCTAAACCCTCCTTTTTTCTTTTTATACTTAAAATTGAGTGAAAAATATATCTTAACAAGATTAATTATATGCAACTATAATAATGTCTTCTAAATTAGACTGCGAGAAATGTGAGAAGGATATATTTATGATTTTTGAAAAAATTGTGGAGGATTTACAGAATTCTGAGTATCTGAGAAGGTTGGAAAAGTATCCGTCTCACAGATTCTCCTCAAAAGTTAAACAAAAGGGAAATAGGAGACGTGACCACTGTATCCGAGTTGGTTACCTCAGCTTCCGCCTCTGTAAGCTTTTGGGTGGGGATGCCCGAGTTTGCGCCAGAGCAGGTATCCTACACGATGTAGGTTATGATTACCGGAAAATCCACAAACCCCTAAGCCAAATTTTTGGGCATGCAAAAAAAAGTGCAGCCATAGCGCAGAAAATAGGCGAAAATCCTAGAGTTGTGGAAGTCATAAAGACTCACATGTTCCCCGCAGGCGGGGTGCCGCAGAGCAGGGAGGCTTTTACCGTTTGGATGGCAGATAAGTTAGACGCCTTGTTTGAAGTTTTTCACCTGTCAAAACTAATCGAAAAAAACTTGCGTAGTATGTTTAATGAAGATTAATTGGGAGAAAAAGGGTTATGATTTTTATTCTTTTAGTTCCTCGTACACCTCTTTTATTATAGACCATACTTTTTTAGGGTTTCCAGATTGGATAACGCTTCCTTCACAGGCTCGATAGGCCCACGTGAATATTGAATCCACGCCGCTTTTCCCGATTATTCTTCCCGCCTCTCTGACCTCTTCCTCTTTTCCAGCGGGAATCGAAAATCCCTGAATCCAGAGCTGAGACTTCTTACCATACTTCCTCGCAATCTTGACCGTATCCTTGGAAACTTTGGACACAAAACTCATATCCTTCTGCACAACCGACCAGTAGGGATCCGTTCCGAAAACATCCAGTTCTTTAATAGAGCAAACCTTATCCCAGCTGGCACCCTGCTCCTCAGCGGTGAAGAAGGGCATAAGACAAACGGTAACCGACTTCTTAGAATCTATTTCCTTCACCAGTTTAGAGGATTGCTCTAGGAAGTTCAGAATCGTTTTCTCCTTGAATTCGAAAACGTCCTCATTAGCTTTCCCGGGCATATCATACCCGTACTGCTCTTTAAAAAGCTCCCGGCACCTCGGACAAACACAGCTATAGATCTCCCTAGAACCAGTGATTATGTAATGCGGTTCATCCCAGAAGAAACCATCAAAAACCTCCTCCTTGGCAAACTTTGAAACAGTATCAAAAAAGTACTTCCTAAAAGCCTCAGTGTTAAAACAGGCCCCGACCATAAGAAAAGGAAGCTCCTTAGTCAACACCTGACGATTACTCACATTATCCTGAAGAAAAACTGAGGGAGGCTCACCACCGAATACCCTTCCAAACGCCCAAAGATTCACATAAACAGACAAGCCTAAAGCCTTAGCTATCTCTGCGGTTCTGACCACATTAGGATACCAGATCTGATAGTCGTACTCGCCTACAGCCAACAAAACCGCGTTGCAATTATGATCAATTATTTCCAAAAAATCCTCCTCAGCCCTATCCGGATAGTGGAAACCATAATATGAAACACCCAATTCTCTAACCATGAAATCACCCTACAACCTTTAATAAAAACACAATTCGAACCATTCTGAACTATTAAAAAACATTAACGAAAATATTTAAACTATCCAAAAATAGTTCCATAATTCTACCTTAAATATTACACGGCATCTCAAAAAAAGTTCAATAACCAAAAAGTAGGTTTTACCAAAAATTAAATATCGCCAAAAATTTTAAACACAAATTTGTGATAAGCAATTAAACTGTAAATAGGAATACTCATGTCTTACTCACTTCTATATAACGTGAGGTTTTTATCCTCAATATCCCCTATAAGAGGCGGAAAAGTGAGGCGTCCCCAAAATGAAATATGTTTTTACACTATCAGGGGTTCATGGTTCTGGCAAAACTACTATCTATGAGATACTCGAAAAGAAATGCAGAAACTGGGTCTTTTTTCCAGATGACATAAACTCTCCTCGGTACCCTTTTGGATCCAAAGACAAACAAATCGCCTTCAGAGCAGAACTATGGTTCCTGGAACAAATGATTAAGAGAGATGAGAAAATAAGAAGCCTAAATGAGGGAATCATTTTCTGTGACCGAAGCCCCTTATGCCTACTCAGTTACTCCTACGCATTGTGTACCAGCGAAGACTACCAAATTATTGAAAACATTTACAGAACGGTGAAATGGGAAGAAACAACGATTTTCTACCTCGAAGAAAGCCCTGAGCAATTAATAAAACAAATAAGAAACAGACAAGAGAAACACCCCACGGAATGGAACGAAACAGACAGAAACTATATCGAAAAAGTCATTGAGGGATACGAAAAAGTTTTCAAAAAATTTAACCCAAATGTCATCCGCATCCAGAATAACCGAGAAGTAAATAAAACAGCCCAAGAAATACTAGAAAAAATAAACAACCATATAAAATAATTCCACTCAACTTCAAACCATCACGCACAAAATAATAATAGTCTGCTAGAAAAACTATTTTTTAGATATCTGCCCTTAAGACTTAAATGATAAAAAATAGGAGAGAGGTCCGAGCGGGGTTGCGGGGTGGATGAGTGGAGGGGAAAGTTTATTGCGTTTCAGGTAAAGCTAGTTTTTCTAGATAACCGACCATGTATTCAAGATCATCTACGTATATTCCTTCCCCTTTTCTATAGATTATGAATGAACCTTTCGAATTAAAGAAGCAGGTCAGCATCTGTCCTGACGGCAAAGAGTAGGTTCCTCGAAGGGTCTTGATTCTTCCACGTTGTCTTTTCCTAAATATAAGAATTTCAGGGGCGCGTTTAATTGCCTCGCCTCTAATTTCTAGGGAATTTAAGTAGGGGTTGTCAAGGTTCGAAATTGTGATTGTTGACACTTCTTTCGCCTTTGTCATCAATTTGTCCATTGCGTCATCGCTTATAGTCATTGGCTCTGCTTTGACTCCCGTTATTTCAACGGTTTTCGTCACGCTACGTTTCGTTGCAAGGTAACTGCCTCTGAGTTCTATAACTCCGGTATCGCAGCGTACGTGGATTTCTCCCTTGTCTTGTGCCATAACCGAGACGGGTACTATCCTTCCCTTCTCATCCAACTTGTAGTAATGGTAGGGGTAGGACACTACATATTCTGCTTGAACTTCACCGTTGTGCTTCCGGGGTTTAATGAAGCCTTCTTCAGTCCCTTCACCCCAGGGGTGTTGTCTCATGAGTTTGACGACCTCGTCTCCATCTAGTTTAGCGTTTTGAAGTTTGTAGAGTCTTATTGGGATGCCTATGCCGCGCATTTTTACAAATTCGCCGTTTTTCTTAACGCCTTCGCTGCCACTTTTTGACATTTCCACTTCTCCTTTACTTAAATATTTATCTAAGTAGTACGGGTCAATTTCTACTGGAGAATATGTGAAGAAAGAATAAAAAAAGTGTGTAATATACACAAAATACCAGAATATCACATCCTAAAAACAAGACCAAAAAATGTCAAAAAGCCCCGCGAATAAACATCGCAGAAAAGGTAGAAAGCAAAACGTCATAAACCTAAAAGAATGTTTTAAAATTAATATCAAAACCGATAATTATACTTTAACATGTTTTTTAAGATAATATGGGCGCAATGATAAGATACGAAAAATTTTTAAATTATGCTTTCTTAACTGAAAGATGCGGTGATGAAAGAGATGCGGATTGATTATTTTTTCTTGGCTGAAAAAACCGGGTAAAGCGCGAGTAAGAATAAAATATGTAATAACTCCTTCTTTTGAAAAATCCGTCCTCCGCTTAGACAAACTCTTTTTCCAGAAAGAAAATCTTTTCGGAGTAGTTTACAATGAGCAAACCTGAAACAGTAGTATACAAGTTCGGTGGCTCCGTACTGGACGGTGTCTCCAATATTAAAAAAGTAGCAGAGCTTATAAAAAATGAACATAATAATGAAAGGCGAATAGTGGTTGTAGTATCCGCCTTAAGGGGTCAAACAGATGAACTGCTAAAAATGGCCCAACTAGTGGGTAACAGCTCAAATTCATCAAGCGATCTGGACAGCCTACTATCAATGGGCGAAAGAACAAGCGCACGCCTAATGTGTATAGCACTAAAATCTTTGGGAGTTGACGCGGTACTGATAGATCCCGAGAGTGAACTATGGCCTATATTCACAGATGATAATTATGGAAATGCAAACCCTGACCTAGAACTCACAAAGCAATGCGTAAAAAATTCACTAGTTCCTCTCTTAGAAAAAGGTAAAGTTCCTGTAATCTGTGGATTCCTAGGAAAAGATCAGAATGGGCGAATCACAACATTAGGTCGAGGAGGTAGTGATTTAACAGCAGTACTGTTAGGGAAATGTCTTGACACCAATTCAGTAATACTAGTGAAGGATGTTTCCGGCGTAAAGTCGGGAGACCCTAAGAAAGTCGAGAACTCAAATACAATCAGAGCTTTGGACACCCTGGAAACCCAACTTTTGTCTACTTCAGGAGCCAAGGTAATTCAGTCAAAAGCGCTCCAGTATAAATCTGATGACTCAGTGATCCGTATAGTGGGTATGGACAAAGGAAAAATCACAGACGACGGAACTGTAATCACAGGCAAAGGTATTCCCAATGTTGAGATTTCTATACTGGAAAAACCAGTTCAATTAATTACCATAATAGGTGATAACGTAACAGAACCCGAGCTACTATCTATGTTTTTTGGAGATATTTACAAAAAGAAAGTTGAGGTTGTAGGTGCTACTCTTGAATCGTGGTGTATAATGCTCCTAGTCGTCGATGAACCGCAGCTGAATCCCTTCAATGTGGTGCATGAATTAATAAGAAAGAGAGGCATAGGGAAATCCGCTACTTGCTATGATGACCTAAGCCTGATATTTGTAAAGGGTCAGGATTTTGTGAAAACTCCTGGAATAATCTCCAAATTAACAGAACCGCTAACAGAAAATGGAATCAATGTTTACAGTTTCCTCCCAACCGCAAGCAGCATTAAGATTGTAGTACACTCAAAGGACGGAGAAAAAGCCTTAAAACTCATCAAAAAGAGTTTCAATTTCAGCAACTAAAAATTTACAAATAAATTTTTTTATTATTCAATTTTTCAAAAATAATTAAATATATAGCAATAAGCACCATCATCTCGATTCATTTATCTAGAAAATGAACATTTGGCAATTAAAAATATTGAAAAACGAAAAGTTTTTTATTCAAAAATAAAGAAATTGGATTAAAAAATACTTCATTAAGAAACAAAAATTCGTGATAATATAACTCAGATTAACTACTCGAAAGGTATAAATAAGAAAAAAAACAATATTAAAATAAAAGGAACCAAAAAACAATCCGATCACGATTCTTCACATTAAATAGATTGAATAAAATTTTTCCCTCCAACAACAAACTCATTAAAAAATAAGGCTTATCCATGCGATCCTCCAATGAGGAGGGAGAAAGGGAATTACTCGGGCGCCTGCTGGGGTCCCCGTCTAATTCCCTTTAATCCTTCTATTTCTTTTTGAATTAGGTGTATTCTAGACTGGAAATTCGGAGGTTGTTAATTTTGTGTGGAGGGGAGCAAAGTTTTTTGGTTTATTTTTTTGGGTGATTATTGTCTTTTGGTTTCTTGGTTATTTTAATCGTCAAAGCCGGGAATTAGTTCTAATTGGTTTTTCTTGTTTTCATAGTAGTCGATGGAAATTGTGAGGGCAAGAATAATTAGTGGGTCGATTTTGTCGTGTATCTTTATTGCGTATGTATCCTTCAGGTTGGATATTTTTTCGGAAATCTCGGCGATTAACTTTCCCTCTTGGTTTTTTATTTGATATTCTTGCCCGGAGAAGTCTCCTGTTGCTTCGAGAATTTTTTTCCCTTCTCGGTCTTCAACCCAGTATTCGCTTCCTGCCGTGTCAATCATTTTTCTCTTTGCTGTTGCTATCAGGCTGTTTTTGTCATTGTAAATGTTAAAGGCGGGTCGTAAAGAAAGCTTTCCTTTAATTTTCCCTACTACTTTCCCCGTTGTGTCCCGGAAGTTAAATTCTCCTTTTAGTGAGATTAATTTACCTTGAATTTCACCTATCTCTTCGTTTAAATCGTTCATGATGGAAAAACTGTCCGTTATTAGGGACAATTTTCGATTGATGATATAACTATTATAATCCAAAAGACCCAAGCATATCACCTTCAGAATTTACTTGCTAAAATTTTATTTTCAATTTTTTACATTTTTTATAACTTCTTAGCGACTTCATTTTGATTTAGTGGATTTGTCGGAGCTTTCCCCGTTTATATTAAACATTCCAAAATTTTTCTAGGTTTTTAATAATAACTCCTCTTCTAATACTTTAAAACATTTCTATATAATGATTATAATTTTTGTGTAAATAAGTCCTTTTAATCCACTCATTCCTTAAGTTTCTTAATATTGTGAAGTAACATCCACTATGCGGATGAATAAAAAGCTTGATTAATTCTCCAATTTTATTTTTAAAATAGTTTTTAACTCTTAGAATGAGAAGGTTTTTTAGTGGTCATCTCAAAAGTAAAACAATATTCCATTCCCTAGTTAGAGTTTTGGAGATGAAGTTTTTGAAGATAAAAGGTGAGAAAGCTTTAGTAACTGGTGGGGCGGGCTTTATAGGAAGCCATCTAGTCGACAGATTGGTTGATATGGGCTGCGAAGTAATAATTCTAGATAACCTTTCAAATTCTACCACCGAGTATATCCAGGATTATGTGGATGGAGGCCGGATTGAATTCGTTAAGGGTGATGTTAGAGATTTTGAAACTGTTGAAAGCTGCCTTGAAGATTCGAGTCTGGTTTTTCACTTCGCGGCTCAGTATGATGTTCGGAAAAGTGTTTCAGATCCAATGTATGATTTTGATGTCAACGTTAATGGAATGATTAATGTACTGGAAGCGATGCGAAAAAAGAACATTTCAAACATAGTTTTTGCCTCTAGCGGTGGAACCCTCTACGGATTAGCTGAGGCGATACCCACTCCGGAAACCTATCCCATTCAGCCTATTAGTCCATACGGGGCTTCAAAGGCTGCTTCGGAGATGTATATTTCTGCCTACTGTGCGTGTTACGGGCTTTGTGGAGTGTGCCTAAGATATGCGAATATAATAGGTCCCAGAAGTTTGCACGGGGTGATTTTCGACTTTTATCAAAAACTCAAGAAGGAGCCGAAAAGCCTTCAAATACTAGGTGACGGCAACCAGAAAAAATCGTACATGGACATCTTAGACTGTATAAGCGCTTCGCTGTATGTCACGGAGAAGTCTGAGAAGGGATTCAATATTTTCAATATAGGGTCTGATGAGTGGGTAACAGTTAACTACATTTCAAAACTGGTGATAAACGAGTTAAAACTTCAAGATGTTGAACTCAGTTATACCGGTGGAGAGCAAGGATGGACAGGAGACGTACCCCTCATGTTACTCGACATATCCAAACTCAAAAACTTGGGATGGAAACCCACAATACGAATAGATGAGGCAATAAGAAAATACGTCAAATGGCTCGTTAAGAAATACGGTCGAATTTAAGAACATGAAAACAATTAACAAACACACCCTCGGTAACGTCTCCAAATTTTTTAGAACTATTTATTAATTTTATTCTCTAAAGAGAAAGTGGTAATATTGAAGTGTAGTCGATGCGGCTTATGTTGCCACAACACAGAGATGCTTCTATCCTCAAAGGACATTACTAGACTTGAAGCTTTGGGGTATGACATCGAAGACTTTATGGTAACTACACCGGAGGGATTTCATCAACTCAGAAACACAGATGGTAAGTGCTTTTTTTTCAAGGATGATAAATGTATTGTATATCCTTCACGTCCAGAGGGATGCGTTTTTTATCCTGTTATACTGAACTTAGAAGGAAAAAGCTGCATCACTGATAAAGAATGCCCAAACTATCATACTGTTACAAAGAGAGAAATAAAAGGCAAGTGTAAAAAATTAAAGAAGCTTTACAGAGAGATAGTAAAGGAAATAAAGGACTATTAATTTGGGTTCCAAAACTCCGAGATAAGCCGAAATCAATTAATTGAAATTTTATTCAACTGGTGGGGGAACCTCAATTTCACTTTTACCAATTTTCATAGTTACTCTTATCGGCAATCCTTTTCTTATCGATTCGGATACAACACAAAAATTACGAAACACACCAATACACCATTCTTTGATTTCCTGAAGGTCTTTTTCCGTTGATGGGTCAACCTCCAAAATTACATCCACCTTCTCAACTCTTACGCGTTCATTCACCCTTGTATACTTTCCTCTAACCTTAGCATGCATCTTTTTTAAATTCACATCGAATTTGCTTACTGAAAACATAAATGCTGAAGCAAGACAACCACCCACCGCGAGAAGCAAATAATCAGCAGGATTCGGAGCCAAGTCTGTTCCATGAGGTTCCAGTTCATCTATCTCCACTTTATGCAAGCTGTCCAGTTCAGCTTTAAAATTTAGTTGATGTTGCCACCAAATATCCGCTTCGAAGAACTTGCTTCTTGGTCTTTTGCCTGTCAAACCGTTTCCTCCATAAATGTAACAAAGAAATTATATCTAAGGCAGGTTATATTTTTCTCCATCTTTATTCAAAAATTAGTCTAACAAAAAGTTATTTATTACTCGATTTAATCTATACACTTTCATGTCTATTTTTAAGAGAAAGCATTTAGTATTTAAGCATGAATCTAGAACGTAGAGTATAAATATTTGGTCACTTTAAATGGAAAAATTAAGTATTAAGAATCAGGTGTGCGCTTTGGCAAAGCATAGAACCTTAAAAGAAGCGATGATGGAAATCAGTACAAATATATCAAATACAGTTCAAGCCATAGATGATAGGCAGGTAGACCAACTAGTTGAACTCTTAGTTAACGGATTAAAGTCTAACAGGAGAATCTTTGTTGTGGGCGCCGGCCGCTCTGGACTGGTAGTTCGAGCCTTCGCGATGCGACTTATGCACCTTGGATTTGAGGTTTTCGTCGTTGGTGAAACCATAACACCAGCTGTTACAAAAAAGGATATACTAATCGCAATTAGCGGTTCTGGCATAACAAAGCTCGTGGTTGAGAGTTCCCGCATTGCCAAAAAAGATGTTGATGCAACTCTGGTTGTTATCACCTCTTATCCTGATTCACCTCTAGCCCAGTTAGCAGACCTTGTGGTAGAGATTAGGGGGCGAACAAAGATAACAGAACAAAATGATTACATACAGCGGCAAATCAAGGGAGAACACTTCCCTCTGACACCCTTAGGCACTCTATTTGAATCCACAGTATTAGCATTTCTAGATGGTTTGATAGCTGAACTAATGGAAAAAACAGGAAAAGGCGAAAAGGAACTTAAAGAACGCCACGCAATAATAGAATAATTTTAAAATCGGAATACCTTACTTCTGATTCCCCCATTGGATCAGAATTAAGGTTCTATAGACATTGTGTTCCCTGATCCAACAACGATTACTTTTCCCTTACCCAATTGCCCTATTACATCCTTAAACTTTTCAATTATTTTAGGTACCGTATCGTGGATCTCGTCGCTCATTTTGGTGTGATACTCTTCCTCCGACATTTTCACAATAATTGATATTAGAGGTATTTTTCTCTGAGACGCCAGTTCTTCGAGTCTGTACTTATCCGGCTCCGATATGAAAGCAACACCAGTTGCGGGTGTTATAACAGCCGATTTTTCTCCCTCAAGTTTAACCTGAGCAGTAATAACAACTACTCCCGCTACTTTTTTCTCCTCCATTATTTTAGTTTCCACAACCCGGCCCAAATTTCTCATTCTAGCTCCAGGACCTTTGGGCTTAATTATTATAAGATCCCTGCCATTATACTTCCTCTCAGAAATAACCACCCCATCTTTAACCTCGAAAGGTGAAGCATCTATAAGATTCGATGCCACCAATGGAGCAATACCACTACCAATAGGTTGGGGATCCACATAAGCCTTCACGGCTTTAAAACGAATCCTTGCATCCCGAATGAGCATCGAAAGATTCATGGTGGACTGCATCACCGTTTCAAGGCTTCGAGACTTTTTACTTGAAAGATACAACTCCCTCAACATTTTGTAAATTCTATTAAGCGTTATTGCCTCCCTAAACATCTGCTTAAGATTCTCCACCCTTTCCGAATCTCCATCTGGAGACAGGGGCTCAACTAATTTTCCCAAAGTTTCGTCACCCGTATTAAGAAGATATTCAAGACGGCTCATCACCCCTGAGGGATCAGTTTCAATAGGAGCAATCACAAAATAATCCATAACATTATCATAACCCCCAACCCTCTCCTCCTCAGTCAACTTATCATCAAACAACGACATCACCATAGATCGGGTTTCCTTAATCATACCAGAAACCTCCTTAACACGCTTTCTGACTTTCCGAAGCTCCACGTATAACATCAGATCCCTCTGATAAAAACAAAAAATACAAAACGCAAAATAAATCACAAAACTAACAATCGCCAGAATACCCTGACCATCCATTTAAATTCCTCTAATATCTAATTTACGCAATTTCATTACAAAACTGCTGATCTCGCAATTCCATTTTCTCGTCCTAACTAAACTATTTACGCCCAATCACACGCAGCTTTCGTTTAACTATTACTAAGCCATAACCTGAAAACACTCAATTTGATTGATGAAAAAATAGGAGATAAGCCTTTTAAATTCTTTCCAACTGCACAATGAGCAATGGTACAAAACCCTAACACGCCCAGCTAAACGTATACTCGAAGAGCGAACCACAACACAAAGAACTCTACCCGAACAATCCACTTAAAAAGAGACGAGCAAGAGACGAAAAACTCTGTCAAAAGTAAAAATAAACAAGCACAAATAAGAACATTGAAATCAGAGAAGCGGAAAGAGTTGAAAAATAAGCTTCAAAATCCTAAAATTAGGTAAAGGACACTCAGTCAATAAAGGTCATGGTTTCTACTAAACTTTAGTAAAAACCTTTGTTAGAATTTACTATGTCTATTCTAACTGGGTGTAACCCTACACCCTCTATCCCGTCTGCGAATGCTTTCGGGAATGCCTTTCTTATTATGTTGTATGCTCCGTTAACATCAGCGTTGATTATTATTCCTTTTGCTGATCTGAACAGTCCTCTGCTTATCCGTTTTGCCGCTCTATAGGTTCGTTATCGAGAAAACTGCATTTTGATGTGTGTTTCTCATTCTGCTCAATTACTTTTATCCCTATTTCTTCTGCCTTGTATTTTAATTGCTGTATGAGTTTATCGAATGGTATCTGTGCAAAGTTCTGATTATTTCTCTTCCCAAGATTTGAGTTCTGCTTCCAATTGTTATTATGACCTATCATTATTGTACCAATGTTGTGCCGGACGCACCATTTTACGATTCCACGGCTCAACCTGTGAAATACGTCGTGTATCTTCCGGTTCCTTTTCTCCGTCAATCTTTGCAACCCAGAGCCTGCTCTAATCTTTTGCTTATCATAAACGCTCTGCAGTTTTGCTCTTTCCCTATTATAGTACTGATTTATGGATTTTACCACACCGCCCTTAACAGCAATTGGCTTCTCCCCGATGTTGTTAACAATGGTTGCGATGTTTCTAAGTCCCAAATCAATACCAACTATTCTGTTTTTAGCTAATCTTAACGTTTCTATGATTTTTTTGTACACCATTTCTAGGACATAATTACAACCTTTTGGTACTATTCTAATCTCTCTTAGGTCGGTTTTATCATCCAATCTCGTTTTAATCCTCAGACCGACTTTTTCGGGAAACCTAATTTCTCCGTTTCTTATCTTACACTGTTGATTAGTGAAAATTAGCAAGAACTCTCCGCTCTTCTTCTTGTATCTGGGTGGTTTTGGTCTTCCCAAAAACTTATCTGGATGTTTTTTCCAGTCTTTTATCGCTCTGAAAAATGATTTCCAATTCCTATCTAATATTCTTAAAGTCTGCTGGGCGGTCTGTGCCGGAAGAGCTTTGTAGTTCTCAGAATTTCTCAATACTCCTGCAATCTCGTTGTATCTAATCCACTTGCCTGTTTTGAAGAAGGTTTGCCTGACAATGTAGTTAGCCTCATTATACAAGTTCTTAGACAAATGGCATAGCTTGCTTAGGTTATTATCAGGTTTAAGGTAGATTAGTTCCGTTCTAGTTACTTTCATCTTGCATCTTAACCCCCAGGTTCTTATTCTTACTTTTATGAGTAAATTTTCACGGAATAACCGTATAACAAAGAAATTATTCCCGAAAATCTCCTCGGAATCAAGTTTTCTACTACCTACCTTTGTTTAAAACAACAATTTTCTCCGCACTAGCAAGGAGTCTTTTCTAGCTTGATATGTGCAAAAACTATTTAAACCCCATGCAATCCATCCCATTTAAATTCCTCTAATTTACGCAATTTCATTACAAAACTGCTTCCGATCACATAATTCCATTTAACGAAACAAATAAAGGATACTATACCTTAATCCCTCTACGTGGAATGAGCCAGTAGCTTTATTGAGGAGACCTTTGTAATAAAATGTTTTAAGCGGTGTCACAGAAATGGCAATAGTGGAGACAAACAACCTAACAAAGGTTTTTGGCGGAAAATTCACGGCGGTAGACCACATAAGCTTCGAAGTAGAAAAAGGAGAAATATTCGGGTTCCTAGGCCCCAACGGGGCGGGAAAAACAACAACCGTACATATGCTATGCACACTAACCCAAATAACAGAGGGCGAAGCCAGAGTAGCGGGAATAGACGTAAAAAAACAACCAGACGAGGTAAGGAAAAAAATAGGGCTGGTGCCCCAAGACATAAGCGTAGACGACGACCTAACCGCAAAAGAAAACATGGACCTACACGGCAAACTCTACCACATGCCAAAAAACCTCATAAATAAAAGAATACCCGAACTCCTGAAAGTCGTAGAACTAACCGATTGGAAAGACGCCCTAGTCAAAACCTTCTCAGGAGGAATGCGCCGCAGACTAGAAATAGCCGAAGGACTAATGCACAGACCCGAAATACTATTCCTAGATGAGCCTACCATGTTACTAGATCCTGCGAGCCGAGTTAGTATTTGGGAGTATGTGAAGAGTCTTAACGAGCAGGGGATTACGATTTTTATGACCACTCACTATATGGACGAGGCGGATAAGCTTTGTGATAGAGTGGCGATTATTGATTATGGGAAGATTGTAACTATAGGTAATCCTGAAGAACTTAAAGGAATGCTGGGTGGTGACATTGTCACAGTGCATACCAATGATAGAGAAAAATTTCTAAATCACATTAAAAATTTAAACTTCATTACCGAGGTACTGCCTCAAGAAGATGGAATCCGAATAACTGTTGATAAGGGTGAAACCGCCATACCAAAATTGTTCCAAGAAGCAAACAAGGTCGGTATTGGTATAAATAATATCTCCTTGAGCCGCCCCACTCTTGACGATGTATTCATTAAATTCACGGGAAAAAGCCTGAGAGAGGAGAAAACTGACAAGATTGAGTTGTACAAGAGAACGATGTTAATGCAGAGAAGAAAGCACCAGTAGAATGTTGAAAATATCGTAGCTCATCAAGATATTTTGTCTATAGAGGTGTACATTTTATTATCGTTATTCTTTAACTCAAACTGAAATAATTTTTACTTGAAAATACTATCTCTTCTTTATTTTTAGAAAGTATATCAGTAAACCCATAGCTCCAAAGGCTGTAGAAATCATAGACATCTGTCACCCACCTCTTTAAATTCCTTTCCCGATTTTGGAGGGAAGGTGACAAATCATGATAGTATGGAAAGGGAAGCTTTACTTCAAGAGGGAGGATGTCGACATCCTCAAAACGGAGGAGAAGTACGTCCGGAAGAGGTACGAGGTGGTGGCGTTCTGCCTCCAGCCCACATCTCCCATGACCAGAAGCGAAGCCGCGGAAAGGTACCGGGTCTCACCGAGAACCATAAAGAGGTGGATAAAGAGGTACCGCAACGGTAGAATCCTCGGGCTGAGGAAGCTCTCCACCCGCCCCAAAAGGATTAAAAGGAAAGGCGCACCCCAGGATGAGGCTACGATCGTCGAGTTTCGGAGGAGAACCGGGCTTGATCCCCAGAGAATCTGGCAGCTGCTCAAAGCCTTAAGGGTGAACCAGCCGCACGCGGAGATCTACTCCCCCACCACCATCCGCAATGTGCTCGTGAGAACAAGCACCGTAAAGGTTAGAAAAAGAGAAAAGAAGACGTTTAAATCCTTCGAGTGGAAGAAGCCCCTCAGCTGCGCCCAGATGGACCTGACGGAGTTTGACGACCCATATGTTCAATTTTCACTCCTGTGATATAATTTTTTGTTCTCTTCTATTATTTTCTTTAGTGTCTCTTTTGGGTCGCGGTTCACCCTCCTTCTGAACCTGTCGCCAGCCTTCCTCACCTCCCTCT